>Ga0187780_10003004_pt1 | contig 12720 bp, 12 predicted proteins | sample 1015_Q2_SP10_20__FD_132429 | JGI IMG/M metagenome (GOLD analysis project Ga0187780, IMG submission 132429) | Tropical peat soil microbial communities from peatlands in Department of Meta, Colombia - 1015_Q2_SP10_20_MG | ecosystem: Environmental > Terrestrial > Soil > Wetlands > Peat | place...
ACGCCCCGGATGCAGGGGGGGGTCTGGGGCACCGTGGTGACGGTGTCGTACTCGAGGATCTCGCGGACCCGGAGGATGCCGATGGCGTACTCCTCCCCGGCCAGGGAGAAGGTGAGGTACTGGGTCTGGTCCACGGCTTCTTGCACCGCGCTCATGGTCGCCTCCCCTAGAACCGGGTGAAGTCGCGGTCGTCGGGGGCCGTCCCGGCCAGGACCGACCCGTTGCCCCCCTGGGCCGCGCGGGTGAGGGCCGCCGGGAGGGCCTCCGGCCGCGGCGCCGCGGGCGGCGCCGGCCGCTGTGCGGTACCGGCGGGGCCCGTCGGTTGCCGAGACCACCCCGCCTGCTCTTGCTCGGCCACGCGGAAGAAGGCCATCAACTGCTGGAGGGCCTCCGCCTGCTGGGCCAGCTCCTCCGCGGTGGAGGACAGCTCCTCCGCCGCCGAGGCGTTGCGCTGCGTCACCTGGTCCACCTGGCTCATGGCCTTGTTGACCTGGGCCACGCCCGCGGCCTGCTCCCGGGAGGCGGCGGCCACCTCCTGCACCAGCTCGGCCGTCTTCCGGATGGACGGCACCAGGTCGGTCAGGAGCTGGCCGGAGCGTTCCGCCACCTTCACGCTGGAGGCGGCCAGGCCGCCGATCTCCTGGGCCGCCGTCTGGCTCCGCTCGGCCAGCTTCCGCACCTCCGTGGCCACCACGGCGAAGCCCTTGCCGTGGTCCCCGGCCCGGGCCGCCTCGATGGCCGCGTTCAGGGCCAGGAGGTTCGTCTGGTAGGCGATCTCTTCGATGATGGAGATCCGGTCCGCGATGGCCTGCATGGCCTCCACCGTCTCCTTCACGGACCGCCCGCTCTCCTCCACCTCCTTGGCCCCCTTGAGGGCCATCTGCTCCATCTGGCGGCTGTTCTCGGCGTTCTGGGTGATGGAGGCGTTCATCTCCTCCAAGCTGGAGGTGGTCTCCTCGGCGGAGGCCGCCTGTTCGCTGGTGCCGCGGGAAAGGGTCTGCGCCGTGGCGGAGACCTGGGTGGAGGCGGTCGAAACGGCCTTCGCCCCCGCCACGACCTCGCCCAGGATCTGTGCGAGCTTCTGCGACATCTCCTGCATGGCCGCCTGGAGCTTGCCGACCTCGTCCCCGCGGGTCACCGCGATCCTGTCCCGCAGGTCGCCCTGGGCGATCTTCTCACCCAAGATGGTGACCCGGCTTATGGGGTCGGTGACGCTGCGGGCGATCACGATGCCCAAGAACCCGCCCCCCACCAGCAGGACCACCAGAACGATGACAGTCCACGAGGTGGTGCGATTTGCCGCTGCCTGGACCTGTTCCGCGAACCCCTCGGCGCCTTTGAGACGCAGCTCGGTCAGCTTGCTGAGGATCGCCCTCGCCTTGCCAAATTCCCTATCCCCCACACTGAGGGACAGCTCCACGGCATCCTTGTGGGCGTCGGTCTCGTCCTTGCCCAGGAGCCCCATCACCTCTTTCGACATCTTCGACCATTCATCGTAGCTCTTCTCGAACTCGGGCCGGAGCTTGCGCTCCTCCTCCCCGGCCGGGATCGCCTTGTATTTGCTCCACCCATCCGTCGCCAGCTGCAGGTTCTCGGTATGACTCTTCCGCATGGTGGCGGCGTCATCTGATGTCTGCCGCACGAACATGAGACTCCGCTCTGCCACGAGGGCCTGCTGCATGCCCCGATCCGTCTCGGCGAGGAGATTGATCGCCGGAAGGTTCTCCCGGCTGGCCACCTGGAAGGCCGTCGCCGCCCAGCGAAAGTTCGAAAGATTCCAGGTCCCTGCCGCCGCCCCCAGGAAGACCACCAGGATGAACGCGGCAATCAGTTTGGTTCCCAAACGCCAATTCATGTACGTGCCCATCGCGCCCGTTCCTCCTCCCGCCGGAGCGTCAGGAGCCCCTCCGGACCTTGCGCCCGACCGGTGAGGCCGGGCGCAAGGTCCGATGGCCTACTTCTTCGCGACCTTCTCCAGCAGGCTCAAGTTCAGCCCGACGATCAGAACACCCACCGGTTTTCCGCCGGACACGACGGGAACCGCCACCTGGACGTCGTAGGTCTGGGTGGGCTGGTCGAGTTCCGGCTTCCCCTGCCAGGCCTTGCCGGAACTGAAGGGGGAGTCGAACTTCTCGCGGCCCTTGTGGAGGTAGTCGATGGTCTTCTCGTTAAAGGCGACCTTCTCGCCCTGGGCGCCGTTGAGGAACGTCCGGACGTACAGCCCGTTGGACTCCTCGACCTTCTGCGTGAGAAACTTCCCGGCCTCGCTCTTGATGAAGCCCTTGATCAGGTCGTCGCTCCGCCGCACCGTCTTCCACTTCGCATTGTCCATGCCGGGGATGGGCCCCTTCTCATTCTGGGCGAGCACGGCCTTGACGATCGTTGGGTTCGCAGCCCATCCCTTGACGATTTCGGTGTGCCGGTCGATCTCTTTCTGCATCGCCGGCGTGACCTCGAAGGCCGCCCAGGCCAGGCTCACCATCAGCCCGACCACTGCGAGGCCCACCGTTCCCTTGATCCACTTCATGACCCCCTCCTTCGTGGACTCCGCCACGGTATGAATGTGAGGACCTGCGTCCTCTTAGAGCTGCGTGAAATCGCGGTCGGCAAGGGCTGTCGCGCGGAGAGCCGACCCATTGCCCCCGTGGCCCATGCGGGCCACACCCGCCTGGGAAGGCTCTTCCCACGGGGCGGCCACGGGCCCTGGCCCCTGCGGGTGCGGCGCCAGCGACGCAGTGGCCACCGGGCGCCGAGGGCCCGGGCCCTGCACGTCACGCATCCGGAAGAAGGCCATCAACTGCTGGAGGCTCTCCGCCTGGGCCGTCAGCTCCTCCGCCGTGGAGGCCAGCTCCTCCGCCGCCGAGGCGTTGCGCTGCGTCACGTGGTCCACCTGGCTCATGGCCTTGTTGACCTGGGCCACGCCCGAGGCCTGCTCCCGGGAGGCGGCGGCCACCTCCTGCACGAGCTCGGCCGTCTTCCGGATGGAGGGCACCAGGTCGGTCAGGAGCTGGCCGGAACGTTCCGCCACCTTCACGCTGGACGAGGCCAGGCCGCTGATCTCCTGCGCCGCCGTCTGGCTCCGCTCGGCCAGCTTCCGCACCTCCGTGGCCACCACGGCGAAGCCCCGGCCGTGCTCCCCGGCCCGGGCCGCCTCGATGGCCGCGTTCAGGGCCAGGAGGTTCGTCTGGTAGGCGATCTCTTCGATGATGGAGATCTTCTGGGCGATGGTCTGCATGGCCCCCACGGTCTCCGCCACCGCCTGCCGGCTCTCCTCCACCTCCTTGGCCCCCTTGAGGGCCATCTGCTCCATCTGGCGGCTGTTCTCCCCGTTCTGCGTGATGGAGGAACCCATCTGCTCCAGGCTCGACGTGGTCTCTTCCGCACAGGCCGCCTGTTCGCTGGTGCCCTTGGACAGGGTCTGGGCCGTGGCGGAGACCTGGGTGGAGGCGGTCGAGACGGCCTTCGCCCCGGCCACCACCTCGCCCAGGACCTGTGCGAGCTTCTGCGACATCTCCTGCATGGCCGCCTGGAGCTTGCCGACCTCATCCCCCCGGGTCACCGCGATGGTGTCCCGCACGTCCCCCTCGGCGATCCTCTCGGCCAGGCCGACCACCTCCCCGAGGGGGGTCGTGATGTTCCGCGTCACCACGAAGGCGAAGCCAGCGGCAAAGAGGATGGTCAGCGCGGTAAGCCCCAGCACCATCGGGCGGTCCGTAGCGTAGCGGGCGGCACCCTCCTTGATGGCAGTGTCCATGAGATCCTGCTGGTGCCCGAGGAACCCTTCCCAGGCCTTCCGGTATTCGGCCAGGCGCTGCATGGTCTCGCCCGTGAGGGTCGTGATGGCCTCGGTGTCCTGGCCGGACTCCAGGAGCTTTGTGGCGCGGTCGCGGCTCTCCAGATAGGGGGTGCGTGCGGCCTTCACGGCGGCGAACAGACTCTTCTCCCTCTCGGACTCGCTATTCTTTTCGACCCACGCCATCGCCTCGCTGATGGCCTCGCTATTCTTCTTCATCGCGGCGGTGATCTGGGAGACATCGCGGCCGCGGTTCAGGCCTTGCAGCGAGAACATCTGCATCGTGAGCCGGGCGTTGTCGATGTGGCGCTCGATGGCGTCCCAGCAAACACGCACCATGGCGGCCCGCCGCTTCCCGACGGTCTCGAGATTTTCGTTGAGCCGGCCCATGCGGTCCAAGCCCAGCCAGCACCCCGCCACCAGGGCCGCGATGAGGACCCCGAATGGCACGGACAATCTCATCCCGATGGTCCAATGTCTCATGACATCCTCCGTGGGCGGACCGCCCAGAGCCTGGCTCCTTACCGGCGCGCCGCGACGAAGGCCTCCTCACGATGCACCCGCTGCTGTACGATGCCCGGAACATCCAGGATCAACGCCACCCGCCCATTGCCCAGGATGGCCGACCCGGCGATGCCCGGCAGCGTCTTGAACAAGTCCCCCAACGGCTTGATGACCGTCTGGCTCGTCCCGTACAGCCGATCCACTGCCAAGCCGAGTAGCCGCGCCTCGTGCTGGACGACGACGATGTTCTCGCGCGGCGGCGGGGGCCCGGGCAGGGCGAACTGGTCCCGCAGGCGCAGGAAGGGGAGGGCCTGCCCGCGCAGGTTGATCACGCCCTGCCCGCGATCCGGGTCCCGTTCCTCCGCCGGCAGCTCCAGGCACTCCAGCACGGTCTCCAGGGGAAGCACGTAGGTTTCCTCCCCGACCCCCACCCCCAGCCCTTCGATGATGGACAGCGTCAGGGGAAGGCGCATGGTGACGGTGGTGCCTTCGCCCGGGCGGCTCGTGACCCCTACGGACCCCCGCAGGGCGTCGATGTTCCGCCGGACGACATCCATGCCGACGCCGCGCCCCGAAATCTCCGTGACGGCCTCCGCCGTGGAGAAGCCGGGCTCGAAGATGAGCCGGTCGAGATCCTCCTCCGGCACCGTATTCGGATCGGCGACCATCCCCACAGCCCGCGCCCGCTGGCGGATCCGTTGGCGGTCCAGGCCCGCCCCATCGTCCACCACCTGGATGACGATGCTCCCGGCCTCATGGGAGGCATTGAGCGTCACGCGCCCACACGGGTCCTTTCCCTTGGCGCGGCGCACCTCGGGCGGCTCGATCCCGTGATCCACGGCGTTCCGAATCATGTGGGTGAGCGGGTCCTTCAAATGCTCCACCACCGTCGTGTCCAGTTCGACATCTTCCCCGTGGATGACGAGGCGCGCGAGCTTTCCGTGCGCCTGGGAGAGGTCCCGTACCGTCCGAAAATATTGACGGAAGGTGGGCCCCACCGGCACCATCCGGACCTTCAGGATCTGCTCCTGAAGCTCCATCCACAGGGCGTCCACCACCCCTTGGGCCTCCAGGCCTTCATCGTCCTCCCGACGGGCCTGCGCTTCCTGCACCTGCCGGAGCCGCCCCAGGGCGATGGCGATCTCCCCTGCCAGATTCAACATGCGGTCCAGCTTCTGGATGTCCACCCGGATGCTCCGGGTGCGGTCCGTCCACGTCTGGACATTTTCCGGGCCTTTGTCCCGGGCGCTCGTCTGGTCGTGGCCACTGGCGGGGCCGAAGGAGTCCTCGGGGCCCGCCGAGGTCCCCTGGGCGAGACGTTTCAGCAGCGCAGCGTGCGCCGGCTCCATTTCTTCGAGGCCCGCCACGGCGGCCGGCACCATCTGGCGCAGGGCATCCACCGCCTGGAGCAGAACCGTGATGACGCCACCCGTGATGGTGGTGGTTCGCTCCCGGATGCGCGCGAGATGGTCTTCCAGGGTATGCGCGAAGTCGGCGATCACCGGGAACCCGAGGCTGTCGGAGGATCCCTTGAGGGTGTGCGCCACCCGGAAGATCAACTGAATGAGTTCCTCATCCCCGGGCCGGGCCTCCAGCGCGACCAGGGCCTGCTCCATGGCGGACAGGTGCTCCTCGGATTCGGCCAGGAAGGTCCGCAGGATGGCCTCGCGATCGATGTCCATGGGATCGCCCCTACAAGAGCTTGACGGAGGTGGCGCCGTCGTCCACGTGGAAGATCAGCTTGCGGCCGCGCTGTCCCCCCACGTCCTCGTGGACCACCGGGATGCTCGCCTCCTGCAGGAACCTGCGCGCCACCTCTACGTTCTTGGTGCCCAGATGTCGCGTCCGGAAGGCTTCCAGGACGCACGCCCCTCCGAACACTTTCGCCTGCAGGTGCGCGGCGTGGCTCCCCAGGGCGGCCAGCCGCTCGATCAGGCGCTGGATCGCCACGTTCCCGAACCGGGGCGACGCCTCCCCCTCGTTCACCCAATGCGGGAGGAGGTAGTGATTCATCCCCCCCACTTTCAGTTGGCCGTCCCAGAGGCAGACGGCCACGCAGGACCCCAGGATGGTCATGACCGCCGTGGGCTCCGCCGTGACGAAGATCTGGCCGGGATGGAGGTAGGTGGTCGCCGGCGCAGCGGCTGGGGGGACGGACGCCCCCGCCCTGACGCCCAGGGGGGCGTGATCCGGCGCGGCCACCGCGGATGCGGGCCGGGCGAACGTCATGCCGCCGCCGCCAGCCCGGCCCCCGACTTGGCATGGAGCTCGGCGCAGTAGAGGGCCGTCGCGGCGTGCGTTGCCAGCAGGTCGAACAACTCGAAATCCAGCGCCTCGAGGCCGGACTTCTGCTGGAGCAAGCGAAAGACGGCGATGGCCCCCGTGATCTTGCCATCGACTTTGAGGGGGATGCAGGCCGTCAGGTCGGCCTCCGCCGGCTGGCGGTCCCGGTCGTCCAGCAGCCCGGCCACGTAGGTTTCGCCGGTGCGGACGGTCTGGCCGATGAGGCCGACCCCCAGGGGGATCGCGCCGAAGCGCCCCTCCTCGATCCCGAAGGATGACGACAGGGAGAGCGCCGACCCCTCGGGGGTCAGCTCGAAGATCGCGAACTCCTCGGAGCCGATGAGGTTGATGATGGTCTCCTGCATGATCTCCAGGACCTCTTTCCTGTCCAAGGTCCCGTGCAGGCGATAGCTCACGACGTAGAGGTTGGCCAGGTTGGCGTTCTGCTGCTCGACCCTGACGTATTCCTCGGAGAATCGCTTGTTCTGCGCCTCCACGTCGGCCAGTTGCAGTTGCAGATGGGCCTGGTCCCATCGGTGGCGTTCCAGCTCCTTTCGGAGCGTCTGGATCTCCTCCCAGAGGCTCAGCTTTTCGCTTTGCAGCGCGGCGGCACGTCCGCGCAGCATGTCGTTCTCTTTGAGCACGTCCTCAACGAACCGCTCGGTATCCTGACGTACCCTATGGATGTAGGCAGCCCCGCCGGTTTCTTTGTCGGGCATCGGAGGTCCCTCCCCGCTTAGTCGCCCAGGACGCTTCTGACCTTCGTCATGAGTTCCAGGCCGCTAATAGGTTTGGTGATGTAATCGGTGCACCCGCGTTCGTAGGCCGTCGACATCTTGTCCGCCTCGCCCCGGGTGGTAACCATGAAGATGGGGATGGCCTTGGTTTCCTCTCGTTGGCGGAGCTGCTGGCAGGCCTGGAGGCCATCCATCTTGGGCATCATGATATCGAGGAGGATGAGGTCCGGCCGCTCCGCCACGGCCTTCTCCACCGCCTCCTCTCCGTTCTTCGCCGTGACGAGGTCGTAGGGACCCTTCTGCAGGAACATCCGCTCCATCATGAGGATGGTCTCTGCATCGTCCACCAAGAGGATCTTCTTGCGCGCCATCAACGTGCCTCCTGCCGGCCTTCCCGCCCTCGCCCCGGGCGTCCGGCGCGTTCGTGCCCTCGGAACCCTCGGTCCCGCTCGCCCCCAGGGGCCGTGCCCCCCGGCAGAGCCCGGAACCTGCTGCGGCTTCATTTCCGGAGTGCGGCGGCGGGCATCACGGCGGAACCGCCTGGGCACTGCTCGCGTTTAGCCTCCGGCCGGTCTTGCATCGCACGCGATGCGCCGATCGGGAGAGCAATAGGGGTGCCAAGCCCTCTCGCCGGGAACTCATCCTTCAGCTAACCTATTAGAAACACAGGAGTTTCTACGTCACTCTTGACCACATGCAGAGAGTGCACGGAGCAGTTCCATGCACGACAATCTCACATTTCGCCTAGGTCTACGGTAGGGGTGAAGGTCCGGACTGACGGGAAAGCTGGCGGCCCTTCGGGAGGACGGGGCGTGACGGGACCGGCCTGAAATGGCTTCCCTCCGCTGGTCTGATGACCACACCCACGGGCCGGACGCCACGCCCCCAGCCGATGCGCCCCTGAGCGGGCCAACACGCCAGGCCCCCAGGGTACCCCCGTCTCCATCCAACGGCCTACGAGTCTTCACCTGTCGGACAGTCTCGCCCGCGATCCGAAGATGTGAGCGGACGACCCTCGAGGCGTTCGCTGCGCGGCCCCGCAGCGTTTCCGCGTCAGGCACGCCACTTGCTTTTCCTCGGAACCCGTCCGATGTGAGGTGTATTGAGACACCGAGGGGTGAGGGACAGCAATGTGGGATTCGATGCTGGTCTACCTGCTGTGGGCGATCCATGGCGTTTTCATCCTCTGGCTCGGCACCCGATGCAGCTCCTCCGCCATAGGCGCCAGCGACTGGATGCAGTGGCGAGAGTAAGGGGGGCGACCCGCCGGCACATCCCACCGAACCCCCCGCCGTTGAAAGGCCCCGCCGCCCTCCGTCACCATCGCTGAGCCCCATCGTCTAGCTGTCGGGACCAAGCCGCCTGAAGTGTCACTCCATCAGCGTGGCCCCCTCTCCCTCGGTCTCGCGGACCCCTGCCGGGTGCGCGACCGCTCGATGTGTAAGGCCGCAGAGGGCATGGCCGGCCCCTCCGGCGCAGGCCTTGCCGCATCACGCAGGGCGGTCGTTTGACACTGCGACGGACCCTATGCTATGAGCGGGGGGTTTGTGCCCTGCGGAGGGGTGCGTGACCGAGACGGCGAAGGCCGGCCTGATGTGGGCCAACGTCTTTCATGAATACGGAGGGCTCGACGTCCTGCGTTACGAGCAGGTGCCGCGCCCAGCCGTGGGACGCGATGACGTCTTGATCGCAGTCCGTGCCACCGGTGTCAACGCCTTCGACCTCATGGTGCGGGAGGGGCGGTACCGGCCCAATAAGAGGTTCCCCCACATCCTCGGGGAAGACATCGCCGGCATCGTGACCGAGGTGGGATCGGAGGTGCGCGAGCCCCTCCGGGTGGGCCAGCGCGTGTTCGTCTACGCGGCCGTGGGCTGTGGGCGCTGCCAGATGTGCCTGGCCGGCTCGCCCAACGTGTGCGTGCAGTACCAGTACTTCGGCGCGCACCTCCCGGGCGGGTACGCCCAGTACGTGGTCGTCCCCGCCTTCAACGCCGTCCCCGTGCCGGACGGGATCTCCTTCGAAGAGGGCGCGGCCTTCGTGCTGAATTTCCTGACCTCCTGGCACATGTTGGTGACGCGCGCGCAGGTCCGCCCCGGCGAGACTGTGCTGGTGCTGGCGGCCGGCAGCGGCATCGGCATCGCGGCCCTGCAGATCCTGAAGCTGGCCGGCGCACGCACCATCGCCACGGCCAGCACGGACGAAAAGCTCCAACGGGCCCACGCCCTGGGCGCCGACGCGCTGATCAATTACCGGGAGCAGGACTTCCAGAAGGAGGTCATGCGGCTCACGGGGAAACGGGGCGTGGACGTGGTCTTCGAACACGTGGGGAGCACCACGTGGGACCAGAGCGTCCGCAGCCTCACCCGCGGGGGACGCCTGGTGACCTGTGGCGGCACCGCCGGGTACGACGTCACCATGAACGTGGCCCACGTCTTCCACAAGGAACTGACCCTCATCGGGTCGAACCACGGCACCAAGCCCGAGCTGCTGGCGATGCTCCCGTTGCTGGCGGCCGGCAAGCTCCGCCCCGTGGTGGACCGGGTCTTCCCTCTCAAGGACGCCCGCGCCGCCCACGAATACATCCAGGACCGCCGCGTGTTCGGCAAAGTGGTCCTGGTGCCGGAACACGATTGAGCGCGGCGGCGGCCGCCGGGAGGTCTCCCCACATGCGCGCACACGACGGACGTCGCGGCCGGTTGCCGTGGATCTTGGCGGTGGGGGCCCCGACCCTCTTGCTCTGGGCCGGGGGGGCGGGCGCCGCACAGAAGGTCCTGTTCTCCACGGACTTCGGGTACAACGGCCGCCACGCCTACTACTTCGTTGCCCTGGAGCAGGGATTCTACCGCGACGCCGGGCTGGACGTGGAGATCCTCCGGGGGAGCGGCTCCGCGGACGTCATCCGTACGGTGGCCTCCGGCAAGATCCAGATGGGCTTTGCGGACGCGGGCACCCTGGTCATCGCCCGGACCAACCAGAACCTGCCCGTCAAGGAGGTGGCCATGGTGTACACCAGGCCGCCCCACGCCATCTTCTGCCACGAAGACGCCCAGGTCCGTGCCCCCAAGGACCTGGAGGGCAAGACCATCGCGGACACGGCCGGCAGCTCCAACCCGGCCATGTTCCCCGCCCTGGCTCGCGCCGCCGGCGTGGACAAGGACAAGGTGAAGTGGATCGTGGCCGACTCCGCCTCCCTGCCCGCCATGCTGGTCAGCCGCCAGGTGGATTGCGTGGCCCAGTATTCCGTCGGTCAGGCCCTGTTGGAGCGGCGCGTGGCCCCCAAGAAGCTCACCCGCATCCTGTATGCCGATGCCGGGCTCGATTTCTACAGCAACGGCCTCGCCGCCACCGACAGCCTGATCAAGGAACAGCCGGACCTGGTGCGGCGGTTCGTGGCCGCCACCCTCCGGGGCATGGAGGCGGCCTTCGCCGATCCGGGAGAGGCGGCCCGCATCATAAATAAGGCGCACCCGGAGGTGGATGTGGCCATCGCCAAGGCCGAGGTCGAGGCGGTCCGCGAGATCGCCGTGAGCCCCCTGACACGGGCCCACGGCCTGGGTTACATCGACCGCCAGCGGATGGAGCACACGCGGGACGTGGTGGCCGAGGCCTTCAACCTGCCGCGCCGCATCCCCGTCGAGGACCTGTACGCCCCCGGCTTCGCCGGGAAGTAGCGGGGCGGCCGGGGGCGCCCTCGTCCCCTCAGACCGGGGCGCGCCGGCCGCACGGCACCGCGCGCACCCCCATGTCCGATGCCCTCTCCCCCTCCACCCCGCCCGACGGCGCGCTCATCCGCCTGCGCGACGTACAGAAGACCTACCGGTCCCGCCGAGGCGAGGCCATCGTGGCCGTACAGGACGTGGCGCTGGACATCCGTGACAAGGAGTTCGTAACGCTGGTGGGGCCCAGCGGCTGCGGCAAAAGCACCCTCCTCATGATGGTGAGCGGCCTGATCCTTTCCAGCGCCGGCACCATCGAGTTCGACGGGGCCGCCGTCCGCGCCCCCCACCCGGACGTGGGGCTGGTCTTCCAAAACGCCGTCCTCATGCCGTGGCGCACGGTCCTCCAGAACGTGCTGCTCCCCATCGAGATCCTCCGGCGCGACATGACGGCCCACCGGCGGCAGGCCCGCGACCTCCTGGCCCGGGTGGGCCTGGCGGGCTTCGAGCACGCCACGCCCCGGGAACTCAGCGGCGGCATGCAGCAGCGTGTGGCCATCTGCCGCGCCCTGATCCACGACCCGCGGGTCCTGCTCATGGACGAGCCCTTCGCCGCCCTGGATGCCATGACCCGTGAGGAGCTGGGCATGGAGCTGCAGCGGCTGTGGGGCGATCACAAGAAGACGGTCCTCTTCGTCACCCACAGCATCCCGGAGGCCGTGCTCCTGGCCGATCGTGTGGTGGCCATGACGGCGCGGCCCGGCCGGATCGCCGAGGTGGTCCCCGTGAACCTGCCCCGCCCCCGGACGGCGGAGATGGCGTACAGCGACGTGTTTCAGGAGTGCTCGGAGCGGATCCGGCGCCACATCTTCGCGCAGCGCCGGCCCGCAGAGCGGGGGGAGGCCGGCCCGTGAGCGGCGCCAGCGGCCCCGAGGCTGGCCGAGTCCCCGCCTGGATCTGGCCCGTGGCCAGTCTGGCCGGCATGATCGCACTCTGGCAGGCGGCGCTGGCCGTGATCCCCGTGCCCACCTGGCTGCTCCCCTCCCCCATCTCCATCGTAAAGGCCACCTGGGCCTGGTACCCGCAGTTGCCCGCGCACACGCTGGCCACGCTGGGCGCCACCCTGGCCGGCTACGGTCTGGCCATCGCCGTGGGGGTGCCGGTGGCGGTGTTGATCGTCACGTCCCGGTTCCTGGAGCAGACGGTCTACCCCATCCTCCTGGTGTTCCAGTCCGTGCCCAAGGTGGCGGTGGCCCCCATCCTGCTGGTCTGGGTGGGATACGGGCAGCTGCCCAAAATTCTGATCGTCTTCCTGGTCTGTTTCTTCCCCATCGTTATCGGCGCGGCCACCGGCCTGAACTCGGCGCCTCCGGAGATGCTCAACCTGGTGCGGTCTCTCTGCGCCACGCGCGGCCAAGTGTTCCTGAAGGTGCGCTTTCCCAGCGCCATGCCGCACCTCTTCGTGGGGCTCAAGGTGGCCATCACGCTGGCCGTCATCGGCGCCGTCATCGGTGAGTTCGTCGGCTCCAATCAGGGCCTGGGCTACATCATCGTGGTCTCCATGTCTCAGGTGAACACGTCGCTGGCCTTCGGGGCCATGACATTGCTGGCCGTCCTGAGCATCGCCCTCTTCTACGCGGTGGAGTGGATCGAGCGGCTGGCGGTGCCGTGGTCGCGCCCCGAGAACCCGGTCGTCTGACTGTCGTTCCCGGTTCTCTGTTCCCGGTTCCCTGTTCCATCGAGGTCA
>Ga0187780_10003006_pt1 | contig 12717 bp, 10 predicted proteins | sample 1015_Q2_SP10_20__FD_132429 | JGI IMG/M metagenome (GOLD analysis project Ga0187780, IMG submission 132429) | Tropical peat soil microbial communities from peatlands in Department of Meta, Colombia - 1015_Q2_SP10_20_MG | ecosystem: Environmental > Terrestrial > Soil > Wetlands > Peat | place...
CCCGAGGTCAACGGGTTCACCGCCGCGGTCACCTCGGCCGCGGGACCGGGATGCGCGAAGGCGCTGGCGGCGGGTGCGCCACGGCTGTGGGTCCCCCCCGCGCGCAGCCGGGCGGACGCCTTCGGGCCGGACGCCGACCTGCGGGGGGCCGCCGACCTGCCGGTGCTGATCGTGGTCGGCACCGGGCCCGACGACCTGGCCGCGGCGGTCGCCGCGCTGGCCGAGGACCTGGCCGATGCCGTGGTGGATGCGGGGGCGGCGGACGCGGGTAACCCCGGAGGCAGCAGTCGCGGGCCAGAGAGCCGACCGGAGCCAGTGCCGCTGGCGGACCGGTCGGTGGCGGTGCTGAACCGGGGCACGCCCGGCGGCGTGGTGACGCCGGATGGGACGCTGCACATGTCGCTGATGCGGTCGTGCAGCGCGTGGCCGTCCGGGATCTGGATCGACGGCGACCGCCGCACCGCGCCCGATGGCAGCAGTTTCGCCTGGCAGCACTGGAGCCACACGTTCGAGTACGCGCTCGCCTCCGGTCCGGGCGACTGGCGGACCTCGGGCTTCACCGCCACCGCCGAGGACTACAACCACGACCTGATCGCAGTGGTGGCCGAACCGGGCCGGGCCGGCGCGTCAGGGACCGCGGCGAGCTGGGGCAGCCTGCTGGCCGTGCAGCCCGGGAACGTCACGGTCAGCATGGTCAAGCCGCGGGGAAACCCGCTTGCCTCCGGGCGGAAGCCGGTGACCGGCGCGGACGTGGAGGCAGAGGTCACCATCCGGCTGCGGGAAACCATGGGGGTCGCGTCGACCGCCTGGGTCACGCTGGCCGGCCCCGGGGCTCTCGGCGGCCACGTCTCGGCGGCATGGCTCACCGACCTCCTCGAGGAGTCGGACGGCAGCGGGTTGCCGGTCGAAGACGGCAGCATCGTTGTCGACATGTCGCCTTTCAGTACGGTGACCCTGGTCGCGCGGACCAGCCGCAGGCCGCCCCGGCACGACGGACAGGATCCCGCCGAGCCGGTGCAGCCGGTGTACGGGCGCTACTGGCTGCACGGTAAGGGCCCGGCGCCGGCCGGGAACCTCCCGGTCACGGTGCACTTCTCCCCCACCAGGGTCGCGCTCAGGGATGCGGGTGATGCCGGCGAGCTGCGGCTGACGGTGGCGTGCGCGTCGGAGGCCGCGGCCGGCGCGGTGGAGATCGTCACGCCCGGTGGGCTGACCGTCACCCCGGACCGGGACCTGCGCTATCAGCTGACGCCTGGCGGATACGCCGCCTGGGATCTGGCGGTGCGGGCGGCGCCAGGAACCGGGACGGGGCGTTACTTCATCGCCGCGCGGATCCGGCATGACCTGCTGATCGAGGACGTGGCCATGGTCGCGGTCGGCGAGCGCCGCTGGCCCGACCCGGCGCTGCCGCCGGAGGAGGCCCTGGAGCTGATGCTGGCCGACGCCGGCGCCGCCGCGGCCGAGATCGAACTGGCCGTGCTGACACCCCAGCTGCGGGTGGCCCCGGGCGGGCAGGACGAGCTGCTGGTCAGCATGACCAGCGGGGCGGCGTCGGAGCTGCGGGGAGAGGCGCAGCTGGTATCGCCGTGGGGTACCTGGCAGATGCTCTGGCCGCCCGCGCAGGGCTTCAGCATCGCGCCTGACATGCCTACAGTGCTGCGCTTCGGCGTCACCGCGCCGGCCACCGCGCGTCCGGGAACGCGCTGGTGGGCACTGGTGAAAGTCATGTACTACGGCCGGGTCCGTTACACCGGGGCCGTTCCGGTCATTATCGCCGCCGACGACTAAGCAGTACGCTACAGGCGAACAAGGTACGGTAGGAAACCGCCGTTCAACTCATTCCCGCTCATTCCCGCGCGCGAACTCCAGAGGGCCCATGCCGTCCGCCACCGATCTCCTCGCGGGCAACTTGCCGGTCGAGCCGAACAGCTTCATCGGCCGCGAACGTGACCTTGCGGACCTGGCCAAGCTGCTCGGTGAGGTGCGCGTGCTGACCCTGAGCGGCCCAGGCGGTATCGGCAAGACGCGGCTGGCGGTCCGGCTGGCGCGGAACGTGATCACCGGCTGCACGAGCGCTCTCGGCGATACAGACGCCGCGGATTCCTCCGGTGCTGCCTCCGGCAACGGGGTCACCGCCGGGATCAGGATCGCGCCCGATGAGGCGTGGCTGGTCGACCTGGCCGACGGGCACGGTCAGGCCGCGAACCGCGTCGCCGCCACGATCGGGGTACGAGAGGAGCCAGGCGTGCCGCTGGCCCAGACGCTGGCGGAGGCGCTGCGCTCCCGGCACATGCTGCTCGTGCTGGATACCTGCGAGCACCAGGTAAACGACTGCGCCACGCTAGTCCAGCTGCTGCTGGCCAGGTGCCCGTGGCTGCGGATCATCGCCACGAGCCGTGAACCGCTCAGGGTTCGCGGCGAGACGATCTGGCGGGTACAGCCGCTGGATCTGCCGCCCGACGACGCCGTCGGCGACGAAGTGGCCCGCCACGAGGCCATCAGGCTCTTCGCGGACCGCGCGACGGGCGCCCGGCCCGGTTTCACCCTGACCAGGGAGAACACGCCGTCGGTAGCGAGGCTCTGCCGGACGCTCGACGGCATACCGCTGGGTATAGAGCTGTCCGCCGCCCGGGTGCGCGCGCTGTCGGTCGAGCAGATCGCCGACCGGCTGCGCGACCGGTTCCAGCTGCTCGATTCCGGTGACAGGACCGCGCCGCCCCGCCAGCAAACGCTGCGGGCCACAGTGGACTGGAGCTACGAACTGCTCGACGAAGCCGAGCAGATGCTGCTGCGCCGGCTGGCCGTGTTCTCCGGCTGGAACCTGGACATGGCCGAGCAGGTGTGCTCTGATGACGCCATCCCGGCCGACGCAGTGCTCGACCTGCTGATCTCCCTGATCGACAAGTCGCTGGTCGTACTGGACGGCGAGGCGGACGGCGACGCCAGGTACCGGCTGCTGGACACGATCAGGGAGTACGCCCTTGAGCGGCTGGTGGCCGCGGGCGAGGAGGCCCAGCTGTTCCTGCGGCATCGCGACTGCATCCTGGCCCTGGTGGAGGAGACGGCCCGCGCGATGTTCCGCCGCGGCGACCCGCCGTGGCCAGTGCGCCTGGCCATCTTCCGCCGGGGCATCGCCGAATACGGCAACTTCCGCATCGCGCTGGCCACGTCGCTGAGCCACGGTCATACCGACCAGGGACTGCGGCTGTGCACCGGACTGCTCAACATGTGGGTCCCGCACGGTGACCAGCGGGAGGCGGCCACCTGGTTCGACCGCTTCCTGGTCGCCGAGGGCGGCGAGGTTACCCCGCAGGTCCGCGGCCGGGCCCTGGCCGGCCGCGCGAATATCGCTTTCGACCTGCAGGACTACGACGTGCTGCTGCGCACCGCGCAGCAGAGCCTGGAGCTGAGCCGGGCGTGCGGCGACGACTTCACGGTGCCCAGAGCATTGCGTACGCTCGGCCAGGCCGCCCTGCGGGCAGGCCGGTTCGGTGACGCCGCCGCCCTCATCGACGAGGCCATCGAGGCGGCCGCGTCCTCGGGCAATGACTGGGAAGCCGGGCTCACGCTGGCGGCCAAGGCCGCCAGCGCGGTGCGCCAGGGCACGTTGAAATCGGCGCAGCGAGCCTACGAGGGCGCGCTCGAGGTGCTGAGCGACAACAACCGCTGGGGGGTGGCCCAGGTCCGCTACGGGATGGGCACCCTGGCCCGGGCCCGGGGCGACACCGACATGGCGGTACGGCACTTCGAGGAAGCCCTGGAGATCTTCCGTGAGCTGGGCGCCTGGCTGGAGATCGCCCGCTGCCTGGCCGGGGTCGGCTGGGTCGCGCTCACCCGCGGTGACCTGGATACCGCCCGGGACAGGCTGGCCGAGGGACTGCGCATCAACCAGGCCTGCGGCCAGCGGCTCGGCATCGCTCGCGGGCTGGAGGCCTTCGCGGCCCTGGCCACGGCCCGGCAGCAGCCAGAGCAGGCCGCCCGGCTGGCCGGCGCCGCCTGCCAGCTACGCGAATCCCTTGGTCAGCCGACCGGCATAGGCTCGCGGGTGGAAGAGATGCTCGAGCTCGCCGGCGACCGGCTCGGCGCGACGGCCGCCGCCGCCTTGTTCGCCGAGGGGCGGGACATGACGGTGGAAGACGCGGTCGGGTACGCGCTCGGCTCATCTCCCGAGGCGTCCAGCGATGGGCCCGGCCCGGGGGAACACGCCTGGGCCGACCCGGTGCGGCTGGCCGCAGCCAGGTCAGCCGCGCCGCTGACGGCACGCGAGCATGAGATAGTCCTGCTCATCGCCCGGGGCCTGTCCAACAGGCAGATCGCAGGCGAGCTGGTGATCAGCCCGGCCACTGCGGCGCGTCATGTGGCCAACATCCTGGCCAAGCTCGGCTTCAGCTCGCGTACGCAGGTTGCCTCATGGGCCGCGCGGCACGAGCTGCTCGGCTGACAACTATGTGCAGATGTACACCTGGGGCCGGACCGTCGCGTGCACAACATGCACATCGGGATGCATAGTTCGGTGCATGTGCAGCCGGTTCCCGCGGCCTAACGTTCAACCGTCGCTAAGGCACGGTGGCGGCGGGTCACCGACCCGGCGCCGTCTCGGTTCCCAAGGGGGGGTGGGAACCGGGCGTCCGCCGCGGCGGCCGGGCGGGTCCCGGCTTCACACCGGGACCCGCCCGCTGGGGCACCCAGGCTGGGGAGGTTCTGGTGGAACTCGGGGCAACTGCCGGGGCCGACGTTGAAGCAGGCCCACGGCGCGCGAGTATGCGGCAGCAGGCCGTGACCGAGCACATTCTCTTGCTGGCTGACCGAACGGGGCACCGAGCCGCGCTGGTCGACGCGGCCGATGCCACCGTGACCACGTGGCCGCAATTCGCGCATACGGTCCGCGCGGCAGCGTGCGGCCTGTCCCGGCGCGGCCTGCGAGATGCCGACACGGTCGGCGTCTTCGTCCAGGACGCTGCCAGCCACGCCGTGGCCGTCCACGCCGTCCGCGCAGCCGGGGCCGTGGCCGCCCCGGTTCAGCCGGCGGCCACGGTGGCGGACGCGGCCGCGCACCTCAAGGCCTGCCGGGCCCGGCTGCTCATCACCTCGGCCGGACTGGCCGAGGTCGCCGTGCAGGCCGCGGAACGGTCCTGGGTGCGTCAGGTATTCGCCTTCGGCGAGGCCGCGGGAACTACCCCGTTCGGCTCGCTGCTCGGAGCCGCGGAGCACGGGCATCACCACCACGCCCCCGTCCCCTTGACCCCCTTGGCTCCCTCGGGCCCGGACGGCGGCACCTGGCCGACGACCGGCGCCGTCGCCGAGGTTATCCTCGACCGGGCCAGGCTCGGGGCGGACGCAACCGGGTTCAGCTCAGCGAACTCGGCCGGGCCAGGGCGCGACCGCAGTGAGCTGGAATCGTGGCTGACCTGCAGGGACGTCGTGGTCGCAGGACCGCCGTGCGGCGATCCCGACGCTTACACCGCGCTGCTCGACCTGGCGCTGGCTGCTGGGGCCACGATCGTGGCCGCCCCGGCCGGGCACATCACGGCCGCGGTACGCGCCTACCAGGGGACTGCCGCCATCGTGCCCCGCAGCACCGCGATTCCGGGTCTTCCCGCAGAGCGGATCGTCACCGTCGGCTGAAACCCGCCAGGGACGGGTCAAAAATCCGGCGGGCGGTTCTCGTAGGGAGTGCTGAGCACCACGGTGGTGCGGGTCGAGACCCCGCCCAGGGTGCGGATCTGATACAGCAGCTCCTCGAGCGCGGCTGGCGAGGGAACCCGCACCTTGAGGATGTAGTTCTCGTCGCCCGCGACGCTGTGACAGGCCTCGATCGCCGTCAGGTGCTCCAGCCGCTGCGGCAGGTCATCCGGGGCGGAGGCGTCAAAAGGCTTGACCGACACGAAGGCCGTCAGCGGCAGGCCGACATCCTCCGGGTCGAACATGGCGGCGTAGCCCTTGATCACGCCGTCCTGCTCGAGCCTGCGCACCCGCTGATGCACCGCCGACACCGAGAGCCCGGCCTGCCTGGCCAGCTCGGTGAAACTCATCCGGCCGTTGCGGGCCAGCAACGATACGATCTTGCGGTCGATGTCCTCCACGTGGTCACGTTAGCGCCCTGGATTTGCCCTGGAGACATAACAATGTAACGGAATGGTCTCGGCGTTTACGCTAATGTAACATCGCCGATCGCATACTGACTGGCACGGCAGGCCGGAGCTTACCCTGCGGGCATCGCGCTACCTGCAGTTCTTCGACCCGAGCAGCGGCCTGTCCATCGGGCACCCGAAGGCCAGCGCCGCGGTGGCGTAGCCGCGGCCTGGCCGCATGGCGCTCTCACCGCAGTTACCGGGGAGCGCGCCGGCCCGGACGGCGCGGTCGGCATCATCTGGCGGCCCGTGCGAGACTGTAGGGATGCAGCGGAACCCAGAAGAACTGTACGAACTCGGTCCCGCCGCGCCCGACATCGCGGATGCGCCGATGCTGAACTATCTCGAGGGCTTCATCGACGCGGGCAACGCGGGCCGCCTGCTCGCCGACCACCTGCTGCGCAACTTCTCGCCGGAGACGGTAGCGCGGTTCGACACCGACAGGCTCCTCGACTACCGGTCCCGGCGCCCGCTGATGGTCTACGACGACAGCCGCTGGGAGAGCTACGACGCTCCCGAGCTGGCTCTGCACCTGCTCAGGGACGGCGGCGGACGGCCCTTCCTGCTGCTGACCGGGCCCGAGCCCGATCATGAGTGGAAGCTGTTCACCGAGGCCGTAATGGACCTGGTCGCGCGGACCCGGGCCGGGGTCGCGGTCAGCTTCCTCGGTATCCCGGCCGGCATGCCGCACACCCGGCCGCTCGGGGTGATCGCGCATGGCACCCGCGAGGGCCTGATCAGCGGCCATCAGCGGCTGACGAACCGGATCCAGCTGCCCGGCAGCGCGCACGCGCTGCTTGAGTTGCGGCTCGGCGAAGCGGGCCGGGACGCCATGGGCTTCGCCGTGCAGGTACCGCACTACCTGGCCCAGGCCGTCTATCCCCCGGCTGCCCTGGCCCTACTCGGCTCCGTGACCGCGGCGACCGGGCTGGAGCTGCCCGACTCCGAGCTGCGCGAGGCCGCGGAGCGGACGAACGAGGCGATCGAACGGCAGGTAGCGGAGTCCGCCGAGGTGGCCGAGCTGGTCCGCGCGCTTGAGCAGCAGTATGACACCGCGGCGCAGGCCGAGGGGGCCGGCGGACTCGGCGCTGAGGCGGGCACAGCCCTGCTGCCCGAGGGCCAGCCCATGCCGACCGCCGATGAGCTCGCGGCCCAGTTCGAGCGTTTCCTGGCCGAGAACCAGGGCCGCACGGACCCCCCCGATGCCTAACCCCGAACGACCAGGAGCTCCCGAGGAGCGTGGTTGAGCCGCTCGAAGCCGGTGGCGGTGCAGACCACGATGTCCTCGATCCGGGCGCCGTGCGGACCCGGGTAGATCCCCGGCTCCACGGAGAAGGCCATGCCCGGCTCGAGCACGACGCCGTTGCCGGCCACGATGTACGGATCCTCGTGCGGCTCCAGGCCGATCCCGTGCCCGGTGCGGTGGAAGAAGGCCGGGCCGTAACCGGCCGCGGCGATCGGCTCGCGCGCGGCCGCGTCGATGGACTCCGCCGTCACCCCTGGCCGGACGGCCGCACACGCGGCCTCCTGGGCATCGCGCAGGATCTTGAAGTACGCGGTGAATTCCGCGGGCGGCTCGCCGATCGCGTACGTCCTGGTGCTGTCCGAGCAGTACCCGGACGGCATCGTGCCGCCAATGTCCACCACCACGGCGTCGCCCTCACGCAGGACCCGGTCGGACACCTCATGGTGCGGGCTGGCGGCGTTGGGGCCTGAGGCCACGATCACGAAGTCCACCGTGGCGTGTCCCTCGGCCAGAATGGCCTCGGTGATCACCGAGCCCACGGCCCGTTCGGTCAGCCCCGGCCGCAGGTAGCCGGGGACGCGGGCGTGCACGCGATCGATGGCGGCGCCCGCCTCCCTGAGCGCCTCGACCTCGGCCGCGGTCTTCCTGATCCGCAGCGGGCGCAGCGCGGCGCTGGCCAGCGCGAGGCGGGCCGACGGCAGCGCGTCGCGGAACTTCAGCACGAAAAGCGCCCACATCTGATCGGAAAGGCCGACGGCGCCGACGTTCCCGAGCATGCGCGCGACCATGCCGAACGGATCGGCTCCCGGGGCGGTCTCCTCCCAGGCGACGATCTCCAGGCCGAGCGAGCCGGCCGGCGAGGCCTGGGCCGCAGGCAGCTCCAGGCGCGGCACGAACAAGGCCGGATCACCGTACGCAGGGACGGCCAGACAGGTCAGCCGTTCCAGCTGCTTGGCGTCGTATCCGGTGACGTATCTCAGGTCGGGACCGGGGGTCAGCAGCACCGCGCCGAGCCCGGCCGCTCGCACGGAATCGCGCACGAGCTTGAGCCGCTGCGGGGGATAAAGAGCGTCGGTCATCACGAGATAGATGCTAGGCCGCCGACACGGTGGCGACGAAACGAGTGAGGGAGGATCCCAGGCCCCACCGCTCGCCGAGGGTGTCCAGCCGGACGGCATCGGGCGGCACGGCCGGCAGCTTCCCGTCCACCGGGAGCAGCGGGGCATCGTCGACGACCCGTACCACCGACAAGGCGATGTCCAGGTAATCCCTGGCCCGCTCGAGCTTGTCCCGGCTGCCGCGCGGAAAGCCGCCGTGGCCGGCGTCCAGGGCGGCGGTGATGCCCTCGATGCTGCCGAACGTGCGGATCAGCGCGGCCGCGGTCTTCTCCCCCACGCCCGGCACGCCGGGCAGCCCGTCGCTCGGGTCGCCGCGCAGCGCCGCGAAGTCGGCGTAGGCGCGCCCCGGGATGCCGTACTTGGCGCTGACCGCGGCCTCGTCGATGACGTCCAGGTTGAGCAGGCCGCGCGCGGTGTAGATGACGCGGATGCCCCTGGCGTCGTCGACCAGCTGGAACAGGTCCCGGTCCCCGGTTACCACGTCGACCGGGTCCGCAGAACGCGCGGCCAGGGTGGCGATCACGTCGTCGGCCTCGAATCCCGGCTGCCCGGCCACGGCCAGCCCGGCCGCGTGCAGCACCTCCTCGATCACCGGAATCTGCACCGTAAGCTCCGGCGGGATCTCCTCGGATGTGCCGTCAGCGGCCAGACGGTGCGCCTTGTAGGAGGGCACGACCGCCACCCGGAAGGCCGGCCGCCAGTCCGCGTCCCAGCACGCGACCAGCCGCGCGGGCGGCCGGGCACGCACCAGGCGGGTGATCATGTCGAGCAGTCCGCGTACCGCGTTCACCGGCGTGCCGTCCGGCGCCCGCACGGTGTCCGGCACCCCGAAGAACGCCCGGAAGTACAGCGACGCGGTATCCAGCAGCATGAGGGAGCCCACCGGGCCATCCTGTCATGCTGCCCTGGTCAGGTCAGGACGATCGCGCCGTCGACGATTTTGATCTGCTTCTTCGGCAGCGGGGCAGGGGCCGGGCCTGCGACTACCGCGCCGTTGGTGATGGTAAACCTGCTGCCGTGGCAGGGGCAGTTGATGGTGCCGCCGGTCACCTGGTTGAGGACGCAGCCCACGTGCGTGCACACCGCGCTGAACGCCCGGTACTGGCCGCGCGCGGGCTGGGTCACGACGACGCGCGCCGCGGTGAAGATCGTGCCGCCGCCGACCGGGATCTCGCGCGCCGTGCCGAGCACGGTGCCCCGGGGCGCGGCGCGCCTGGCATCCGGGCCAGCCGGGCCGCCGTCCCGGGTGGCGCCCCCCGGGGTGGCGCTGGCCGGGGGGGCCATGGCCGAGGGGGCCATGGCCATCGCGGACGGTGCCGGGCCGTCCTGCGGGATCACCCCCGCCTCGTTGGCGCCGTAGGGCACGGCAGCGGTGCTGCATCCCGCCAGCGCTCCGCTCAGCCCCCCCAAGCCCGCCAGGCCCGCCCCCAGCAGCACTCCGCGCCTGGTCGGGCGCGGCTCATCCCGGGGTTGTATGCTCACGGCCTTCCCTTCGTCCGTCCGGTGGATAGCCCCGCCACCTCATGTGTAGGGGACCGCGGCCCCGCTTGCGCGGTGACCGCGGCCCCGTAAGAGTCTGGTAATGCTCGCTCTCAGCGTCTATATCCCTTCTTGCCCGCCCGCCATTTCCGTGTTCTCGGCCCAGGCCGCAGCCAGCGCGCGGACGCGGGCCGAGGCGTCCGGCAGCGCCTGGCCCCGGCCGACGGCCACTCCCAGCAGGTAGGCGGTGAGCGGTGCGGCCGGGCGGTCCACCGCGTGGGCCACGTCACGCGCGAGGTCCAGCACGGTCTTGCTGTCCGCAGGGCCCAGCGGTCCCGGGTCGAGCCCGAGACCGGCCCGGACCGCGGCGGTCCACTCCTCCAGGGTGCTCATATCCCCAGCCTAGAGTCTGGGTCAGGGCAGCAGGCCGCCATCAGCGCGCAGGACCTGTCCGGTGATCCAGCCGGAGTCCGGGCCGGCCAGGAACGCCACCACGCGGGCGATGTCCTCAGGTTGCCCCTGCGCTTCAGCGCCGTGTGCGCCACCTCGTCCTCGAACGTCGGCCTTACCGGTCACTGATGAGTGAAGATATCGTCAAATCGTGGCAGCAACTGGCCCGCACGCGCACGGCCCGGCGCCCGGCGCGGATTCGAGGTGGCTGTCCGGCGCGCTCGCGCTCATCCTGGCCTTCATGGCCGGGGAGGTGGTGGCCGGGCTGGCCGCCCATTCGCTCGCGCTGATCTCCGACGCCGCGCACATGCTGACCGACGCCGCGTCCATCGCGCTGGTGCTGATCACCGCCCGGCTGGCCGCCCGGCCCCCGGCCGGGGGGTACACCTGGGGGCTGAAACGCGCCGAGATCCTGTCCGCGCAGGCCAACGGCATCACCCTGGTCCTGCTGGCGGCCTGGCTCGGCTACTGGGCGATCCGGCGCCTGGTGACGCCGCAGGCCGTGGCCGGCCGGACGATGCTCGTCGTGGCGCTGATCGGCGTGGCCGTGAACCTGGCCGCGACCCTGATGATCGCCCGGGCCGGGCGTCCCGCTCACGGCGCGCGCCGGGAGCCGATGAGCCTCAACCTGGCCGGGGCGTTCCGGCACATCGTCACGGACCTGTACGCGTTCGCGGCAACCGCGCTGGCCGGGCTGATCATCATCCTGACCGGGTTCAACCGGGCCGACGCGATCGCCACGCTGGTCGTGGTGGCGCTGATGCTGCATGCTGGCTACGGGCTGATCAGGGACTCCGGGCGGATCTTCCTCGAGGCCGCGCCAGCCGGCCTGTCGCCCGCGGCCGTCGGCGAGGCCATGGCGGGCCGCCCGAACGTCAGCGAGGTCCATGACCTGCATATCTGGGAAATCACCTCAGGCTTGCCGGCCGCCTCGGCGCATGTGCTGGTCACGCCGGGCGCGGATTGTCACCAGGTGCGAGCCGATCTGGAGGCGTTCCTGAGCGGGGCGTACGGCATCACCCACGCCACTCTCCAGGTCGACCACGCCCCGCAGCGGGCCGGCCAGGTGAACGGCATCAGCGCGGAGGTCCCCGGTGTCCCGGCTTCCCAGCCGCACTGCGACGACGCGCACGGCCCGGCCTACCGTCCCGGCCACGGCGGCTAGCGGAGTCCTGGTCCGCGGCTGAGCCTGGGGTGATCCCTCAGCCGGGAGCGCCGGCCAGCTCGCGGGCCCGCCGCAGGTCCTCCGGAGTGTCGCAGTCCAGCCAGGGCGGCGGCTCGCCAGGCGCCGGAGTCAGGCTCACAGGAACCGGCGCGAGCGGGCCGAGCAGGCCGCCCAACGAGGTGCCCTGGTAACCGGCCACGGCGCGGCCGAGGGGGTCGGTCTGCCAGCAGCCGACCAGCCACTGCGGCCGCCCGGCGCCGTCGACCAGGATCGCGCCCTGCTGCCCGGCGGCCGCCGCCAGCAACGCGCTCAGGTGATGCTCCCGCAGGAACGGCAGGTCGGCGGCGAGCACCGCCACCCAAGACGGCAGGACCTCGGCGAGCCCGCGCCGCAGCGCCGCTACCGGCCCGGCGCCAGGGGGCTGCTCGCTGACGAACGACACGCCGTCAAGCCCGGGCCGCGCCGGCCCGACCACGAGGACCCGCCGGGCCCCGGCGGCGGTTCCGGCCGCCACGACCGAGCCGAGGAGCGTGCGCCGCCCGACCACCAGGCCGGGCTTATCCTGCCCGCCGAGCCTTCTCCCCCCGCCGCCAGCGAGAATGATGATCCCGAACGGTCCTGGGCTCGTGCCTTCATGGCCCGCCTCCGCCACCCTTGGCATGTCGCCGCTGGCGGTCAGCCGCCGATGGCGGACATGGGGCGGTCGGGCTGGAGGAAGGACGGATCGTTGATGCCGTGGCCGGGCAGCTTCACGGCGACGGCCCGCCGCCATCGCTCGGCGAGCTCCGCGTCGGCCGCGCCGGCCCGCAGCGGGCCACGCAGGTCGCTTTCTGCGCGCGCGAACAGGCAATTCCTGACCTGGCCGTCCGCGGTCAGCCGGACCCGGTCGCAACTCCCGCAGAACGGCCGGGTGACCGAGGCGATCACGCCGACCCTGGCCGGGCCCCCGTTCACCAGGAACGCCTCGGCGGGCGCCGAGCCGCGCTGACCCGGGTCGTCGGGGATGAGGGTGAACTCACGTTCCAGCGCGGCGAGGATCTCATCCGCGGTCACCATCTCGGCGCGCTTCCAGCCGTGCTGCGCGTCCAGCGGCATCTGCTCGATGAACCGCAGCTCGTAGCCGTGATC
>Ga0187780_10003007_pt1 | contig 12714 bp, 11 predicted proteins | sample 1015_Q2_SP10_20__FD_132429 | JGI IMG/M metagenome (GOLD analysis project Ga0187780, IMG submission 132429) | Tropical peat soil microbial communities from peatlands in Department of Meta, Colombia - 1015_Q2_SP10_20_MG | ecosystem: Environmental > Terrestrial > Soil > Wetlands > Peat | place...
ATGAACTTTCGCGTGACCGCCGCAGGCGAGGATACCAACGAGCGCGTCCGGCAAATCGTGGATGAAATCGGCATTTCCACGCGGAGCTGGCAGACGCGCCAGAGCGACGACGGCGTGCTGGTGGAATTTCAGGCTGAAGTCACGGTTCCCCAGGAGCGCGATCTAGCCGCTCGCCTCGGCGCGCTGAAGGCCCGCTATGAAGCGCGCTCCGTTCGCCCCGTTACTGCCTTGTAGTAGGGATCTCTTCGGGCGATCCATCTCGGTTCTGGTGGCCCCGCAAGGACAGAGGCGGCAACCCTTCCTTCCAGTTCCGAATCCGAGTTGACGTGCCGCGCGCGGGGATGCTATCAATTTTGTCTGTTGCGTACGGGGATCGGCTGGCGATCTTGTGTTTCCCCTCGTTCCGCTTTCCCGGCTGCCGGCGGCGGGCGGCCTCGGGATCCCACGAGAATAGTAGAGGAGGCAGGGCGTGAAGCGCTCGCGCTGGAGAGTTGTGGCGTCGGTGGGGGCAATGGTGGCGGTGCTAGGCGGCTGCGGAGGAAAGGGCACGCCGACCCCGAACCCCACTCCTATCATCACCAACCTGTTCCCATCGAACATCACCGCCGGGAGCCATGGATTTCAACTTGCCATAAAGGGGACCGGCTTCATTTCGAGCTCCAAAGGCGTGTCCTTCGCCTATTGGAATGGCTCAGCGCGCTCCACCTCCTATAACACCAACACGGCTGAGCTGACGGTTTTTATCTCTGCCTCGGATGTTGCCAATCCAGGCCTGGGACAGGTGACGGTTTACAACCCGGGGCCGGGCGGGGGCGCGTCCGCGCCGTTGAGCTTCAATATCGAGATGTTCCAGGCCGCGGGGCCTCAGATTTCGTCATTGGCGCCACCGAACGCCACAGCGGGTGGAGCGGCTTTTACGCTGACCGTAAACGGTTCGAATTTCGCGGCGGGTGACGTCGTCACCTGGAACGGCAGCCAGCGCACGACAACCTACAAGACCGCGAGTCAGGTGACGGCCTCGATTACGGCAGACGACATCGCCACGGCAGGATTCGCGAGCGTGGCGGTGGCCGAACCGGGGCTGGTGGTCGCCTCGCCGTCTCTGGCCTATCAAATTACCGGGCCGAACAATCCGTCACCGTCGATTTCCTCGCTTAGTCCTTCGAGCGTGGCGGCGGGCGGGCCTGATCTCGAAGTGTTGCTGGAAGGCTCCAATTTCGTGCCCAGCTCGGTCGCGGAATGGAGCGCAACTCCGCTGGCCACGGCCTACCTGAGCGGGTCGCAGCTCGTTGTGTTGATTCCGGCTGCAGAAACGGCCACGGCGACTTCAGCGAACATCACGGTCACGAATCCGGCGCCCGGTGGCGGGACCTCGAGCAGCGTTACGTTTACGGTTCAGTGAGCGAAGCACTTCCGGGCGCTAAGGGCGTCGCATGGAGAGCGTAACTGTTACCCACCGCTACCGCTCTCCTATTCTAGACGGCACGGGCAAAATTCCTTATTCTCGACTTCGCCAGATGCCGCCGCCACTCAAGCCTCCTGCGCTTCGTCCGGGCGACGGAATCCGTGTGCTCTCCCTGGCCAGCCCGGTGAAAGCGGACCATCTCGACGATGGCTGCAAGGAGTTGTCACGTTTGGGTTTTACGCCGCTGGTGGAGCGCGCGAGCGTGCTGGCACAAGACGGCTTCTTCGCCGGACCCACGGCGGCGCGGCTGGCGGCGCTGGAAGGGGCGCTGGCCGAGCGCGATTCGCGCGCCATTTTTTGCTCGCGGGGCGGATATGGATCGAATTATTTGCTGGACGGATTGCGCGCGGCATCCTCCGGGCCGAAGATTTTGCTGGGATCGAGCGACGTCACTTCGCTGCAGATCTATCTGTGGCAGAAGTTCCGCTGGGTGATGTTCTATGGACCCATGGTGGCGCAGAATTTCGATCGCGGCGCCGGCGCCCCGCACGGCTACGATCGCGCCAGCCTGCTCCGCGCTGTTACGGAAACAAAGGAAGGATGGCGGATGGCGCTCGAAGGCGAGGCGCTGGTGAGCGGCGTGGCCGAAGGCGTGCTGCTGGGCGGTTGCCTGACGCTCGTTGAAGCTATGCTGGGAACTCCCTGGGAACTCGATACGCGCGGCGCTATTTTGCTACTGGAAGATCGCGCCATGAAACCGTATCAGGTGGATCGCGCGTTGGTGCATTTGCGGCAAGCGGGAAAATTTCGCCAAGTGGCCGGGTTTCTCCTCGGCGACTTTCCGGAGTGCGAGCCGCCCGCGGGCGGCGAGAGTGTTCGCGATGTCGCGCGCCGCATCCTCGCGCCGCTGGGGCTGCCGGTAGTGTGGGGAGCGCCCGTCGGCCACACGGCGAGGGCCGCCCTGACGCTTCCGTTGGGCGTTCGCGCGCGGTTGTCGGCCAGCGGGCCGGCGACCGCGTTGCCGCAGCTTGACATCCTGGAACCAGCGTGTGTGCCATGACTTCTGGAATCGCAAAAGCAGGCGTCCGACACGTTCACTTGCTAGGCATCGGCGGCGCGGCCATGGCGCCGGTCGCGGGCATGTTGGCGGAGCGGGGTTTTCACGTCACCGGCTCGGACGCCAACGTGTATCCGCCCGCCTCCACACTGCTGCGCTCGTTGGGCATTCACTGGAATGAGGGCTATCGCCAGGGAAATCTTCAGCCCGTCCCGGACCTGGCCGTTATCGGCAATGCCATTTCACGGGGCAATCCGGAGCTGGAGCACATTCTGGACGAAAAAATTCCCTACTGCTCGATGCCGCAGCTTCTCGAGGAGTATTTTCTTCCCGGCCACGAGTGCCTCGTGGTGGCCGGCACGCACGGCAAGACGACGACTACGGCTATGCTGGCGTGGATCTTCCATACGGACGGCCGCCGTCCCGACTTCCTGATCGGCGGGGTGGCGCCGAATTTCGGCGACCGCAGTTATGGTCTGGGCGGCGGCGAAGAGTTCCTGATCGAGGGAGACGAATACGACACCGCGTTTTTCGACAAGGGACCGAAATTCCTCCACTATCATCCCGACGAGCTGATTCTCACTTCGCTTGAGTACGATCACGCGGACATCTATCCGGATCTCGACTCGATTGCACTCCAGTTTCGCCGCCTGGTGAATCTGGTGCCGCGCCGCGGCCGCATTCTCATCTGGGGCGAGAGCCGCGAATTGAGAGAGGTTACAGCGCGCGCTTATTGCCCCGTGGAAACCTTCGGTTTCACGCCGGACTGCGACTGGTGCGCCGGCGACGTGCTCTGGCAGGACTCGGCGACGGAATTCCGCGTGGCCCACCACGCTCGCGAAGTGGCGCACGTTCGCATGCCGGTCGCGGGGCGCCACAACGTGCTGGACGCGCTCGCAGCCGTGGCGATGGCTCACGGGCGGGGCATTGAGCGGGAAGCGATCGAGCGCGCGCTCGCTACCTTCGAACCTGTCCGCCGCCGCATGGAGGTCAAGGGCGAGGCGAATGGCGTACTCGTGGTCGAGGACTTCGCGCATCATCCTACGGCCATTCGCATGACGCTCGAGGCCGTGCGCACGCGCTGGCCGGGGCGCAAAATTTGGGCCGCCCTCGAACCGCGCTCCAACACCATGCGCCGCAACGTGTTCCAGGACGCCCTGCCTGAGGCGCTGGCGCTGGCCGACGGCGTCTTAATCGGGCCGGTGAACCGTGCGCAGCTTATCGAAGAAAGCGCGCGGCTTTCGCCCGAAGCCATCGCTGAGGCGCTACGCGCGCGAGGCCGCATGGCGCAGGCGTTCCGCGCCTCCGAAGAAATCTCCGACTATCTCGCTGCGCGCGCCGGGCCGGGCGACGTGGTCCTCATCATGTCGAACGGAAGCTTCGATGGACTGACCGCCAAGCTCCTCGAGCAATTGCGATCGCTGCCCGGAGTCCGCTCTTGAGGAAGCGGTTTTCTGCACGGCGCCGATTGCTCGCGGCAGGTTCGATGCGGAGACGGGCGGCCTTCGCGCGCGTGTGGATTGTTGCCATCGCTCTGTTGATCGTGGTTCGCCCCGCCGCGGCTACCATCCGCTACCGTGTTTCGCTGGCTCATCCCGAACAGCATCTCCTACATGTGACGATGGAGATTCCGGTTCAGGCGAGCGCCCTCACCATAGCCCTGCCGGCGTGGAACAACACCTACCAGGTGCGTGATTTTGCTTATCGGCTGCGCGAGATGGCGGGCGTTTGCGGGGCGGCCAATGCCGCACCCTTAGTTCCGCACAAACTCGATAAGCAGACCTGGCGGTTTCCGTTGCCGGCGGCGTGTACGCCAGGGGGGCGCGGCGAGGCAACAGTGCGCTACGCAATCGAGTGGGATGAGCCCGGCCCCTTCAATTCCCAGATGAACTCCCACCACGCCTTCCTGAATTTCGGAGAGATATTGACGTACGTCCCCGACCGACGGGCCGAGGACACTGCGCTCGCGTTCGAAGACGTTCCCGCGGGCTGGGACGTTGCGACGGAGCTGGCCGCGGGCAGCGAGCCCATGTCTTTCAGAGCAGCGAGTTATGATGCGCTCGTGGACGCGCCGGTCGAGGCCGGCAACTTCGCGCAGTTCGAATTCGACAGCGAGGGCGCGCATTTTCGGGTAATCGTGGATGCGGAAAAGTGGAACCGAGGGTTTCTGGAAGATAGCCTGCGCCGCATTACCAAGTACGAGTTGCAGCTCATGGGCGGCCCGCCCTTCGATACGCCTCGCAAGGAGTACACGTTCATCTTCCACATCGGCCCACACGCCGAGGTGGGCGGAGGCGGCATGGAGCACTCCAACTCGACCGCCGTGGCTGAAAGGGCGGTCGAAAATGCGCTGACCGTCGCCGCACACGAGCTTTTCCACGCTTGGAACGTGAAGCGCATCCGCCCGCAGGCGCTCGAGCCGGTGGATTACACGAAGGAGCAGTACACGCGCGCCCTGTGGTTTGCCGAGGGCGTCACCAGCGCTTACGGCGCCTACACGCTGGAACGCACGGGCCTTTGGCCGAAGGAACAGTTCTACGCCGATCTCGCCTCGCAGATTGCGCAGCTCGAAGCGCGTCCGGCGCGGAAATGGCAGAGCGTGGAAGAATCGAGCCTCGACGCTTGGCTGGAGAAGTACGACACCTACAACGCGCCGGAGCGGAGCGTCTCCTATTACAACAAGGGGCAGATTCTGGGCGTCCTTCTGGATCTGGTCATCCGCGACGCCACCGATAATCGCAAATCGCTCGACGACGTGATGCGGCGCCTGTATGCAAACTATACGCAGCATCATGCGTTCTACAATGAGAGCGAGGGCATCCGCGCGGCCGCCGAGGAAACCGCCGGCAAAAGCCTCGAGGATTTCTTTCGCCATTACGTCTCTGGAACGGACGACATTCCCTATGACAGGTTTCTGGCCCCGGCCGGCCTGGAGACGAAAGTCGAGAGCGTCAACGTGGGGGATATCGGCTTTTCGCCCTCCAGTGCGTTTGATAAGACACTTGGCGTGGCCTCCGTGGAGCTGGGTGGGCCCGCCGATGCCGCGGGCCTGCGTCCAGGCGATACGATTGTGGAGTGGAATGGCAGGGCGGTCACATGGACGGATGTCGGCGCGTTGGAGGTCCTTCCGCCGGGAGAAACCGTCACCTTTCAAATCGAGCGCCGCGGCGAGCGGCACAGCATCACGTACCAGGTAGGCACGCTCGCAGCCACTCGTTACTCCGTCGTGGAATCGCCTCACGCCTCTGAGCGTCAGCGGCGTATTCGGAAAGGCATGCTCCGCGGGGAAACGGATTAACGTGCTGGGCGCTTTTGCTGGGGAAGCCGTGGAACCGGCCGACCCATTGCGTTTCTCATGATTCGCACCGTGGTAGTATTTTTGTTTCTCGCTTTGGCCGTCTTTCTCGGTCTGCCGTGGCTCATTCTATGGAGCTTGGCGGCGGGCAATCCCGACCTGATGTACAGCTCCGCCATAAAAGTAGCGCGGGTGGCGAACCGTCTCGCGGGAATGCGAGTCCGCGTACACGGCGTCGAAAACATTCCCGCTCGCGCGTGTATCTTCGCGGCCAACCACACCTCGAATCTGGACCCTCTTGCGCTGCTGCCCGCGATTCCGCGCCGTGTTTCTTTTCTTGCTAAGCGCGAGGTTTTTCGCGTTCCTGTCCTGGGGACGGGTATGCGTTTGGCCCAGTTTGTCTTAGTGGACCGCGCCAATCGCGAGGCCGCCACAGCCAGCGTGGACGCAGCGGCGCGAAGCCTGAAAGAAGGGCTGTCCTTCATGGTCTTTCCGGAAGGAACGCGCAGTCCTGACGGCAGGATGCGCTCTTTCAAGAAGGGCACGTTCGTAATGGCCATTGAAGCAGGAGTGCCCATCGTTCCCGTGTCCATCGCAGGTACGCAAAACCTGATGCAGAAAGGGACGTGGGCTATTCATCCCGGCGAGGTCGCTATCCGCTTCGGCCAGCCAGTGGACGCCTCTCAGTACAGTGCGGACCGCCGCGGAGAGTTGCTGGCTCAAGTTGAGGCGCTCGTCGCCGCCGGATTGCCTGCGGAGCAGCAGCCGGCCGGCGCGTCTCCTGCGTCAAATTCCGACGCAGCAGAATAGGAGCTCAGTCGTGTTCGGCCCGGGTCGTTGGTCGGCCAAGCGAAACCGATTTTGTTGCTATACTGAGTCGTGATGACCAGCAAGCTCATCCACAAGGTAATTCCCGTCGGCTTCCTGCAGTGCAATTGCTCGATTCTCGCAGACCCCGAAGCGCGCGAGGCCATTGTCGTTGACCCGGGCGACGAAGCCGATGTGATCCTGGAGATTCTGCGCCAGGATCATCTCAAAGTTCGTGCCATTGTCAGCACGCACACGCACATTGATCACGTGGGCGGACTGGCGAAGCTGCATCGCGCCACGGGCGCGCCCGTGCTGATTCATCGGGACGATCTTCACCTGTACAGCACGGTCGAAACGCAGGCGAAATGGATCGGCGTGCCCACGCCGGAGATCGCGCAGATTGACGAATTTCTGAAAGAAGGCGACGCGCTGCGCTGGGGCGGGTTTGTCGCGCGCGTCCTGCACACGCCGGGGCATACGCAGGGCAGCATTTGCCTCGTCGTCGAACCGGGCGTTGCTCCCCATGCGCATGACGCTGCGCCTGCCCACCGGCACACGCCAACGGCACGGCGCCTGCTGGCCGGCGATACGCTTTTCCAGGGCAGCATTGGCCGCACGGACCTTCCCGGTGGCTCGTACCCCCAAATTATCAAGTCCATCCACGAGAAGTTGCTCGTTTTGCCCGACGACATGGTCGTCATTCCCGGGCACGGTGAGACCACGACCATCGGCGAAGAGCGCGCGCACAATCCCTTCCTTCGCTGACGCGCAGCTTGTCTTCCTTGCTACTGAGACCGGAGAAAGCACGCTTCGCCGGGATGCGGAAGAACGCCGCTAACCTAGGTAAGATCGGCGTAATCGCTCGCCGGGCATCGGGCAAACAGATACAACTACAATACTTTCAAGGGATTAAAAATGTTTTGATGATGCCAGACGCTGGAGATGGACATTCAGCCCGTCATGCCTCGCATTGCGAGAGGCAGTCAGACGCCAGCAAGGCAGCCGAAGGCTAGTTGCGTCCCTGCGAGGAGCGGACCTGCTTCTATCGAGGTACTAGAACTATCTATTGCCGCCTATGCAACACGCGGGGCTGCGCGGCTTTACTCCGCTGTGTGCGCCACGGATAATGCGCTCGGTTGTGCATGATACGCAGCGTCATGCCGCTAACCGGCCGTCTAGAGCGAATTGGTGCGCGCCGCGGGGAAACGCGGCGGCGCATCCGTTGAGAGAGCGGCGAAACGGGAGTCGGAGCGTCGAGGAGCATGAGCCGACAGCAGGCGGGGCGGGCCTCGTAGCATCTGCGGAGCGACATTGATATGAGACGTTCTGATTTAGTGAGATCACAGGGGAAACAAAAGACGGCGCGGACTTCGCAGATCGTGTTCGGCGAACGGCAGCACCTGTTGCGCGTGCTGGATTCGGTGGAGCACAGCGCGCTGCCCGCCGTGCGCCGCGACCAGGAGCGGCGCGTGATCGAGCAATTGATTCATGCGCGCACTCAGGAGCTCAACCGGATCAATGCGAACTGGGATGAAAAAGTAGGCACGGTGCTGAGCGCCGACGTAAAACCCGATGCGCTCGAGTACCTGTCCCGCGAGGCGCCGCGGGAGGACTACTACTTGCTCCGGCTCATCAGTGAGCATCCCAAAGTGACGACCCGCACTCTGAGCCGCCTTTCGCATCATCCTTATGCGGCCATCCGCGAAAATATCGCGCGGCATCCCAACGCCGATGCGGAAACGCTTGCGCGCCTAAGCCGCGACCGTACTCAACCGCTGTGGTACCTGGTAGCGTTCAATCCCAACGCGCCCGGGCCGCTCCGCAGAAAACTGCAAGACCGCATGCGCCGTCTCGGCGAAAAGCCCGCGATGCAGTAGCCGGAAATATCCGCCGCAACCGCTGTCAGCTTGCACGGATAGGCATCCCACCGATGTAGCGCGCTCGCGGACGAATCAGCCGTGGGTCCCCATATTGCTCGATGGCATGGGCGATCCAGCCCGTGGTGCGCCCCAAAGCAAACAACGTTAGCGGGCTCTCCTGCGGCAGGCCGAATGCGTGTCTCAAGGCCACGAGTCCGAAGTCCAGCGTCGGATGCTCGCCGGTAAGTCGTTGCGCTGCTTCCGCCAGCCGCTCCGCCAACTCGACAGCGGATCGGCGTCCGTAGTTTTTCGCCAGGGTCAGCAGCAACATCGCCCGTGGATCGCCCTCGGGATAAAGCGCGTGCCCGAAACCCGGCAGGGCGCCGCTCACGCGGAGGTGCTTGGTCAGCGCCTCCCGCGTGTGGCGCGTCTTGCTTGCGTCGAGAAACAAGGCTTCGATTTGCGGTGCGGTGCCGCCGTGCCGGCGTCCCTTCAATGCCGCGAGCGCCCCGCAGACCACGTCATAAGGTGTCGCAGCAGCCGACGCGATGCATCGCGCCGTGAAAGCGGACACGTTGAGTTCGTGATCTGCGCAAAGAATCAGCGCGGCGCGCAGCGCATCCACGGCGTGCTTACGTCGCGGCATCCATGCCTCACATAACGCGCCCTCCATTGGACCGGAGACTGGCCGGCCGCATACCGCAGAGAACATCAAACGCAGGATCCGCGCGCCGGTCTTCGGCACTGCGTGGGGCCTCAGATCGTGCGCCGCCGCGTCGTATGACGCTGCGACCGGCAGCGTCAGTTGACACCGTTCTATCGGCCCGGCGTGAGAAGTGTCCCTGAGTAGCCGGCTGACCGGGCGCGGCAGGGTTTCGAATCGGCCCGCGAACAGCACCTCCGCCTCTCGCGTGTCGCCCGTCCATAACAGGGCCGCCACCTCCTCGACGGTCGCATGCTGGGCGAGTTCGAGCGCGTCGCGCCCCCGGTAGTAGATTCGCCCGCCGCTGATCAAGGTGAGGGAGGATTCCAGCACAGGACTTCCCCAATGCAAGCCCCGGGCAGCCGCTTTGGCCGGGTCGCGGCGAGCCTCCTTTCGTTCCGTAAAGCGACGCACGTCGTCTACCAGATAGCGTCGCAGCCGAGGCTGGCCCGCCACAGACTCCGACCGCAACATTCCGCGGCTTACATAGGAATAGAGTGTGGACAGGGAAACGCCCAGCGCCGCTGCGGCCTCGCGAGCAGACAGGTAGTGCTTGTCGGCAATCATTCGCGTCTCCTCCTGCAGTGCCACTATACCTTGATTGTCGAATCAAGATTGACAATGTGCGAGCGCGGCACGATCTTTCAGCCGAGGAGGTTCATGTCCATGCCCTCAGCAACAATTCACGAAGGTCTCGAAGGAATCGTCGCATCCTCGACTCGACTGAGTTGTGTAGATGGCGCTGCCGGGCGCCTGACCCTTTGCGGCTACGCAGTGGAAGAGTTGGCGCCGCGGGCGCGATTCGAGGAAACAGCCCATCTCTTCTGGCACGGGAGGCTGCCGAGCGCTCGCGAACTGCGCGAACAGACTGCAGACCTTGCGGCGCAACGCCGTCTTCCGGACGCGACTCTCGCGCTCTTGCGCGCGGCCGCAAAACACGGCACCTCGGTCATGGACGCGTTGCGAATGGCCGCGTCCACGCTAAGCCTGGGTCGAAAGGAAGACCCCGAACGCGACGCTCGCGTCTTGGTCGCCGCCTTTCCGGCTATCGTGGGGGGATACTGGCGCCTGAAGAACGGACAGGAACCCCTCGAGCCGCGCGAGGATTTGTCGCACGCCGAGCACTATCTGCATCAGATTTTCGGCGGCGCGATGGGACCCGAACGCGTTCGCGCACTGGAGACGTATCTCAATACCGTGTGCGATCACGGTTTCAACGCTTCCACATTCACGGCGCGGGTGATTGTCTCTACGCGGTCGGACCTCGTTTCTGCCATCACCGGCGCCATTGGCGCACTCAAGGGACCGCTCCACGGGGGTGCTCCTGGGCCAGCGCTGGACATGGTCTTCGAAATCGGGAGCGCCGAACGGGCTGAGGACATACTTCGCGCCAAGCTCGAACGCGGTGAACGTCTCATGGGTTTTGGGCACCGCGTCTACCGTGTCAGGGACCCGCGCGCCGATGTGCTGGCCGCGGCGGCCGAACGGTTCTATGCCACCGAGGGCGACCGGCAACTTTATGATCTGGCGCGTGCTGTGGAGAAGACGGCGTTGCGGCTCCTCGCGGAGCACAAACCGGAACGCCGTCTGGATACGAACGTCGAGTTTTACACGGCGCTTCTTCTTCATGGTCTCGGGTTGCCTGCAGAACTTTTCACTCCCACTTTTGCCGTTGGCCGCGTCCTGGGCTGGACGGCGCACTGTCTCGAACAAATCCGGGAGGGCCGCTTGATTCGTCCCGATTCGAGGTACATCGGGACCAGCGGGTTGCACTTCGAACCTTTAGACAAGAGAGCCATGTAACGGGAGGTGCTCCGTCGTTTCTGATGCAGCTACACTGAGCGCCCGTGATTCACGTCGGCATGGTTAATCAGCTGGTGAAGGCGGCGAAGAAGAACCGACGCTCAGTTGTGGGGCGCAGAATTTGCGGCAAGAGCGGCGGTGATGTGTCTCACATAGCGCCGCGTTTCGGGAAAGGGCGGCACGCCTCCATAGCGGTCTACCAACTCCGGCCCGGCGTTGTACGCCGCCAGCGCCAAAGCGATATTCCCGCCGTAACGTTCGAGCAATTCCTTGAGGTATCGCGTGCCCGCGTCAATATTGGCAGCGGGGTCGAACGCATTGTCCACGGCGAGGCGCCTTGCGGTACCGGGCAGTAATTGCATCAGACCCAACGCCTGTTTGCGTGACACGGCACGCGGATTGAAATTGGATTCCGCGGCAATCACCCGCTGGACGAGCGCTTCGTCCACGCCGTGCTTCTTGGCGGCGGCCCGGATCAAATCACCGTAGGGAGGATCCGAGGAAGTCGCGCTCGCGGCCTGTTGTGGAAACACATCTTCCGGTTCGATGCCTGCTAGATCGCCGGATGCGATTTCAACCTCGCCGCCCGCCACCGCAAGGCGCACGCGGTCGCCACGCCATTCGTAGCCGGCAATATGGAGCCGCTGGCCGGAGCGCAGCACGGCGTAATCCGCGTACGCCAGGGACGGAACCATGGCGGCAACGGCAGCAAGCAGTATGCTGCGAATGCGCATCGCTATGCGGAGGGGCGAGCGGGCGGCCGCGGCCGGCTGGCCGGGGGGACAATCCCGTTCATGCGCAGATATTCCACCATCTGGCCGTAGTGGTCCATGGCGTGCACGCTGACGAAGCTGGCGATAGCCAGGCGCGTCCTGAAAAAGGGAATCGGCGGGGTCTTCACGTCCGAGAGCGCATTGTCCGCGGTGATCGTAGCGATGGCCTTATGGCCGAGCGCGAAAGAATCTCGCAGGTATTTCAAAATCTGTTCCTTCGTCTGTATCGAGTCGGGACCGTTTTCCCCTTCCGCGGGTCCAGTGGCAACGGCGTCTCCCAGTAGCGAAGCGAAGAACCGATTGTTCAGCGCGGCCACGTGCTTCACTTGCTGGCCGAACGTGCGCACGCCCTTGAACTCTCCGTTGGTGGGCGCGAAGGAGTATTTCTCCTCGGGCATGGCCTCGGCTGTGGCCACAAATTCACGCTCGACGAGGGTAAGCTCGAAATCGAGCACTGAAGCAATCGTGGGATTTTGCGGCGCCTGGGGCATTTGCTGCGCGAAAACTTGCACGCTACTTACCATCGCCGCCACCGCCAGCACTGCAATTCCTATCCAAGCTCGCATTCGACTCCCCCTTCGTCCTAAGTTAAGCGGGTATTCACGCCGGGCGCTAGTTGCATGCCGAAGGCATGCTGTCGAATCGCCCAGGCCACGCCACATTCGTCGTTCGACAGGGTAACCTTCCAACCGAGTGATTTCAACTCCGACGCGCTGTTTCCCATCACTACGGGATGCCCCGCAAATTCGAGCATCTCGCGGTCGTTCCAGTTGTCGCCGATGGCCATGATTTCCGGGCGGGCGATGCCGCGGCGGCGGGCCCATTCGGCCAGGGCTGCGCCCTTGCTCACTCCGCGCCGCAGGACGTCGAGGAGGGAGAGATTGCGATGCTCGTACTCAGTGAGCGCCAGGGTGAAGTCTTCCGCGACCGGCAGTTGCTCCAGAGCCTGTTTGGTCTCCCGTATTCTTCGGCAGGCGCCTACGTACATGATCTGGATGGGGTCCTCGCC
>Ga0187780_10003009_pt1 | contig 12713 bp, 12 predicted proteins | sample 1015_Q2_SP10_20__FD_132429 | JGI IMG/M metagenome (GOLD analysis project Ga0187780, IMG submission 132429) | Tropical peat soil microbial communities from peatlands in Department of Meta, Colombia - 1015_Q2_SP10_20_MG | ecosystem: Environmental > Terrestrial > Soil > Wetlands > Peat | place...
CTCAGGACCTGCAGCCCCAGAATCCGCGTCCACTCGAGGAGGGTGCTCTTCGACTGTCCGACGACGTGGCCGGCGTTCTGGTCCCACATCTCGACCAGCCAGTCACGCAGCCACGGCAGGTGCTGCACCACCCAGTCCGGCACCGGCGGGCCGTTCTGTTGCGACTCGGCATACAGTCGTGCGAGCGAGATCGCCTCGCGCGCGGCGAAGAAGACGCCGTAGGCGAGCGGCACGATCAGCACCACGCCGACGAGCGCGGCGAAGGTGAGCGCCGCCCACAGCTGCCGGCGCGCGCCCCGGAAGCGGGCGAGCCAGTGGTCATAGAGCGAGGAGGTCGCGATGGCGAGCACCACCGCCCAGCACAGCGCGGGCAGGAACCGCCGCAGCATCCAGGCACCGAGCACGAGCAGTGCGACGATGAGTGCGTAGCGCGCCACCCGCTGCGCGAGGGAGGTGGCGGGCGGCGTGAGGCTCGGCTCGGGCATGGGGGAATCTTACGGCGAGCGCAGCCCTCGCGCGATGCCCATGCTCGCGGCTAACATCACCCGCGCGTGCACACCCCCGCGCGCGAGGGAGCAAGCCGATGACCGTGACTGAAGCGCTGAAGCGGCGCATCTCGACCCGTGAGTTCCACCCCGACCCCCTACCGGAGGCACTGGTCCGGGAGATTCTCGATGTCGCCCGCTGGGCGCCGTCCGGCGGCAACCTGCAGCCCTGGGGTGTGGTCGCGGTCGCGGGCGCCGCTCGGGATGCGGTCATCGCGCTGGCGCGCGAGGCTCTGGCCGCGGGTGTCGATGAGAGCGGCGAGCGGCCGGTGTACCCGGCCAATCTGTGGGAGCCCTACCGGAGCCGCCGCTTCAAGGTCGGTGAGGACATGTACGCGCTGCTCGGCATACCACGCAGCGACCGGGCGGCGCGCCTGGTGCGCTTCGCCCGCAACTACGAGATGTTCGGTGCGCCCGTGGAGCTGTTCTTCGTGATCGACCGGCGCATGGGCCACGGCCAGTGGGCGCACCTCGGGATGTTCATGCAGTCCGTGGCGCTGGCCGCCCTCGAGCGCGGGGTCTCCTCGTGCATGCAGGAGGCCTGGGCGACCGTGCGCGACCGCCTCGCCCAGCACTTCGCGCTCGCGCCCGAGCAGATGGTCTACTGTGGCATGGCGCTCGGCTACCCCGATGCGAGCCAGGCCGTCAACACGCTGCGCTCCGAGCGCGCGCCGGTCGAGGAGTTCGCAAGCTTCCGCGGCTTTGGCTGAGCGCCGCGCGAGAGCGCACGGGCCTCGCGTGTGGGATCTTGTGAACCCACACGCGACAGCCGTCAGCCCACGTGGAACGCGCTCAGCTTGTTGCCGTCCAGGTCGCGGAAGTAGGCAGCGTAGAAGCCGCTCGTGCCGCGCGGTCCCGGCGGGCCCTCGTCCCTGCCGCCGAGCTCGAGCGCCTTCTTGTAGAGCGCATCGACGTTGGCCCTGCTGCCCGCGGCCAGCGCGATCATCACCCCGTTGCCGACGGTCGCGGTCTTGCCGTCGAAGGGCTTGCACACCCCGAGGCCGCCGCCGCCGCTCGAGCCCCAGGCGACGTTGCGCTCCGTCTCCATCATGCGCTTGGCGCCGAGCAGGGCGAGCAGCCCGTCGTAGAACTTGGCGGCGCGCGGCAGGTCGTTCGTCCCGAGTGTCACATAGCCGATCATTTCGAGTCCCTCTTGGGTGGCGGTCGCTGTGGGGCGGCCATGTTAGCAGCAGCGCACGGCCCGGCGTCGCCCCGGCGGCTTCCGACGGGCAGACCGCCGGGTCTGCCATCGTGTAGCCTTCGGGTTGCGAGGTGCCCCATGCAAATGGACGACCAGGAAGAGAGCCGCAATGTCGAGGACGTGCGCGGCGAGAGCGGCGGCTTCGCGTTCCGCCCGGCGCACGGCATCGGGCTCGGAACCCTCGCCATCGCGCTCATCGCCGGCTGGGCGTTCGGGATCAACCCGCTGCAGGTGCTGAGCCTGCTGAGCGGTGCCTCGGTCTCGAGCGTGCCGACCGCGCCGGCGCCGTCGGCTCCTGTCACGTCCGCGGGCGAGGATCCACAGCTCAAGTTCGTCTCGCAGGTGCTGCGCAGCACCGAGCAGGTGTGGGGCGATGTCTTTCAGGCGGCGGGGCGCACCTACGAGGAGCCGCGGCTGCGCATCTATCGTGACCGCTACCCGACGGCCTGCGGCACGGGCGATGCCGCCGCCGGGCCGTTCTACTGCTCGCGGGACCGCTACGTCTATCTCGACCTCGGCTTCTTCGACCTGATGACCCGCGAGCTCGGCGCGCCCGGGCAGTTCGCGCACGCCTACGTCATCGGCCACGAGGTCGGGCATCACGTGCAGAACCTGCTCGGCATCATCGACAAGGTCGACGCGGCGCGCGCACGAGCGAGCGAGGCGCAGTCGAACGCCCTCAGCGTGCGCCTGGAGCTGCAGGCCGACTGTCTCGCGGGCGTGTGGGCGATCCGCTCGCAGCAGGAGCACGGCTGGAGACTCGAGCAAGGTGATGTCGAGACCGCGCTCAATGCCGCCGCGCAGATCGGCGATGACACGCTGCAGCGTCGCGAGCGCGGCACGGTGGTGCCGGAGTCCTTCACGCACGGCACGAGCGCGCAGCGCGTCGCGTGGTTCAAGCGTGGCCTGCAATCGGCCGCGATCGAGGGCTGCGATACCTTCGCCCGCGACGCACCCTGAGAGCGCCCCGCACGTGAGCGGCGCCACATGAGGCAAGCCGAGATCTTCGGTCCCTTCTTCGCGATGATGGGTCTCACCTTCATCGTCTGGGTGTACATGTACGTGCGCCGCATCCGCTTCATCAGCTCGAGCCGCCTGAGTGGCGCCGAGCTGCAGCGGCCGGGCGTGCTCGTCGAGCGCGCGCCGGCAGCCGTCACCAACGCATCCGACAACCTGCGCAATCTGTTCGAGATCCCCGTGCTGTTCTATGCGCTCACGCTCTACCTGTACGTGGTGCATCAGGTCGATGCGCTCTATCTCGCGGGGGCGTGGATCTTCGTCGCGTTCCGGGCGCTGCACAGCGCGATGCACTGCACGCTGAACATCGTGATGGCGCGCTTCGTCCTCTACGCGATCGCGACGGCCACCCTGTGGCTCATGATCCTGCGGGCGGCGCTCGGGGCCTGAGGCTCAGCGGCCGGGCGCCGCGCTGCAGGTGCCGTCCCCATGGGGCGCCCGAGCGAACTGCGGCAGCCGCTCGTGATGCGCGCCGAAGGCCACGAGCGTGCTGCAGCTCGCCGCGGGGACCACCTCGGGGAGCATCTGCTGCGTGAAGTGCCAGGCGACGGCGACCGTGATGTGGGCCTGCGTGATGCGCCCGCCGCCGAGCCTTGCGAGCAGCGGCTCGAGCTCCTCCTCGAGCGCCCCGTAGGCCGCGAGCAGCTGTCCGGTGACGCGCTCGCTCCAGGGGGCGTGCATCTTGGTCGCGGGACGCAGGTTGCGCTCGTAGATGATCTGGACGCTCTTCTCGCAGGCTGCGAGCGCAAGCCCGATCAGGCGCAGCGCGGCGCCGCGCGAGTGCGTTGCTTGCGGCATCAGCGAGCGCTCCGCGGGAGCGAGGTGCTCCAGGTAGTCGAGGATCAGCGTCGAGTCCATGAGCACGGTGCCGTCATCCAGCACCAGCGTCGGCGCCTTGACGACCGGATTGATCGCATGGAACTCCTCGAAGGTGCGGAACACCGAGAGCGGGCGATGCTGGAACGGCATACCGAGGAACTACAGCGAAACGGCCACGCGCCGCACGTAGGGTGAGTCGAGCATGCCGATGAGCTGCATCGGCCCGTATGATAGCCCCGCGTGAGCCCTGCGATCCCCTTTCGGAGCGAGGACGAGCTCGATGCGCTCGTCGCAGCCTTCGAGGCATTGACCCTGCCGAAGGTACAGTGGACGCACGCCATGCACGTCACCATCGGCGGCTGCTTCTATCTGAGGCATGGCGAGGCCGGGGCCCTGGCGCGGCTGCGACCGGGGATCCGGCGGCTCAACGAGTCCCACGGCGTCGTGAACTCCGACACCCACGGCTATCACGAGTCGCTGACGCGCCTGTGGATCGCGCTGATCGCGCGATTCCTCGACGAATACCGCGCGCTGCACCCGCGCACCGCCCGTGCGGCGGCGATTCAGGCACTCGCGGAATCCTTCGGCCACCGCAGCCGGATCTTCAAGGAGTACTGGACGAGCGATGTCACGAGCTCGCGCGAGGCGCGCGCGCTGTGGCAGCCGCCCGACGCACTGCCGCCCGACATCGCCGTGCTCGACTGCGACAGCCCGCTCGGGTGGGAGTCGGCGCGGTCGCTGCTCACCTGCTACGCGGCCGACCTGCCCCCGCACGCCGCCGCAGGCGTGCAGGCGGATGCCGCGCACGCCCACTCGCCCTACCCCGATGCGCGCACGGCGCTGCTGCTCGCGCGCGCACGGGAGGGGTCGATCGGCTGCATCGCGCTGCGCGAGCTGGAGTCATCGGTCGGGGAGATCAAGCGGCTCTACGTCACGCCGGAGCACCGCCGGCGCGGTACAGCCCGCTTGCTCATGAATGCCGCGCTCGCTCGAGCGCGACGCCTCGGACTCGAGCGCGTGCGCTTGGGCACGCTCGCCGAGATGGCGCCCGCACAGGCCCTGTATCGCCGCCTGGGATTTGCGCCGGTTGCCGCCTATCCCGGCAGCGATCCCGTCGATGAGCTGTGGTTCGAGCTGCGTCTCATTGCTTGATCGGGCGATCCGCGCGCGCCCACTGGCGTGAGACGAACGGGGCGTCGCGGTTTGACGGTATTGCCGTACTAGCCGCCGACGAGTCCGGCTGACACGTTGATGGCAAAGCCCAGAATCGAGACATTGAACAGGAAGGAGACCAGTGTCTGGGCGATCACGATGCGGCGGATCGCCGCGTTGAGCGTGGACACATCCGAGGTCTGACAGGCGGCCGCGATGGTGAGCGAGAAATACGCGAAATCCCAGAACGCGGGCTCGGCGGTACGCGGGAAGGCAAGCGGCGTCTGCTGCGGCGCGACACTGTAGTAGAGGTCTGCGTAATGCAGCGTGAACATCGTGGCGACGAGCAGCCACGACTCGACGATCGTCACGGCGGCGAGAGCGATGTCGAGCGCCGATGCCCCCGGGCCCGCGTGGTGCCCGCCCGACAGCAGCGCGATGATCGCGATCAGGCTCAAGAGCGCCGCGATCGTCACCACCAGCAGGATCACCGGCGCAGCGGGGTCCTCCTCGGCATAGCGCGCGCGCAGCTCGGCTGCGGTGAGCCGCAGCATCCACACGTGGATCAGCCCGAGGAACAGCGCGACGCCGCCGTCCCAGCCGACGAGCAGGCGCACCAGGGCCGGCCAGGTACGCGGCGTCAGGAGGTAGACCGCGACGCCGACCGCGAGCGCAGTCCACAGTCGCGGGTGAAAGCGAAACAGCCGGTGCATCGCAGGATCGGAACCCTATGGCGGTGAATCGGCCGCGAGTGCGGCGTCGGCCTGCGCCTGCACCCGCCAGCCGCGCTGCTCGAGCTCCTGGCGTGCGCGCGCCGAGACCACACCGGTGAGCCACAGCTCACGGGCTGCAGCATCGGCGGGCAGCGCCTCGCGCAGCGCGCGCTCGTAGTCGGCGACCTCCGCGGTCCAGTAGACGCTGTCGAAGGTGCCGAACACCTGCACCCGGCCGTCGGCGGTGCGTGCCGCCGGCACGCGCACCCCGGCGAGAATGCGCACCACCGGGTGGCGGGCGTGAGCGCGCACGAGGAGCCGGGTGCTGTTCAGGAACACGTCGACCTCCTCCTCCGTCGTCACGCTCATGGCGTGGCGGAACAGCTCGTCGCGCCCCTCGACCTGGGCGAGCGATTGCGCCGCCTCGCGCAGCAGCGACTGCCGCGTGGGACTCAAGAGCGGGGTGTTCTCGAACCGCTCGATCTCGGCCGCAGTAAGCCCAAAGCCCGCGAGCGTCGCTCGCGAGCGCTGTCGCAGCACCGCCGGGTCCTCGTTGTAGATGGCATCGAGCGCGCGCCGCACGTCGGCGGCATAGGGAATCGCGCCCACCGGCGTGAAGCGCATGCCGAAGCTCGCCGCCGCATCGAGCCGCGCGAGTCGCTTGACGGCGTTGCGCAGCACCTGATTATCGGTATACGGATCGACATCGAGATGGCGATACCAGCGCCGCTCGGCCGCCGTGATACCGAGGTAGCGCCGCGCGTAGTCGCTCGCCTCGGCGCGAACCTTGCTGGCCGCAGCGCTTGCGCCCCCGGCGCTCCCCGAGCCGTCCGCCGGCGCGAGCGCCTTGCGCGCCTGCGCGGAGGCCTCCTGCGCCTGCGCCTTGTAGCCGGACAGCAGATGGCCGATGCCGGTCGGGATGCCGAGCACGACGCGAAAGGGATTACGGGCGAGCTGGAACACCGCCTTCACATCCTCCTGCAGACCGCGGCTCACGGACTTGAACACCACGTCAGTGGCCGAGGTCCGCTCGATGCTGGTGAGCGCCGCCACCTCGTGCAGCCGCACCACGAGCGCATCGTGGCCATAGGCCGGGAAGCTGCCGAAGCGGCTCACGAGCACGTAGTGGTGCATGAGTCCATCGCTCGCCACCGGGTCCTCGACGTGGAAGTTCTCGCCCGTCACCTGCTGCGGCGACAGGCTGGCCGCCGGCGGCTCGGCCGGTGGCGACTCGAACCCGGCGGGCGCAGCGGGCGGCGCCTGCGCTGCGGCCACGCCCGCCACCGCGAGCCGCGCCGCGAGCCCGACGGCACACGCGAGCGAACGAGCGGTCGTTGCGCCGCGAGCGCTCATCGCTCGGGCCCCCGGCTCTGCACCTGCAGGCGCTGCTCGCTGGCGAGCTGCTCGAGCGCATTCTTCTGCATGATCGCGATGCAATGATCGAGCACCCTGAGTTCTTCGGGCTTCAGCCCCGCGATGATAGTCGCGTTGCGCTGCCGGGCCAGCCTCTCGAGCGGGACGTACACGGCCCGCCCGAGCCGCGTGGGCGTGATGAGCACGCCCGGCCCGCCGCGCCGGCTCGCGCGATCCAGCAGCCCCGCCGCCACCAGCTTCTTCACGGTGCGGCTGACCTGCGCGCCGCCGCGGTGCAGGAGCGCCGACAGATCGTTGATCGACAGCGGTGGTGTCTCGCAGGTCCAAGCGACGACACGCCACTCGAAATCCGACAGCCCGCTCACGCGCGGAAAGGCGAGCGAGGCGGCCCGGCTCATGAAATCGACGAGCCGCACGAGGCGCACGCTCGTGAGCTCGCGGCTCAGCGGTCCACCTTCATCACCGCGGTGGAGTGCGGGGGCCGAGACGCCGCGTCTGCGGGTGGCGCTCACGGTCGCTCGCTCCGCGGCTTGCACCGCTGTGGGTAATTTGTCACGGCTAAAAACACACCCGCTGAGGCCGCTTCGGCGGCTTTTATATTTATAAACAGCTCTTTGGATCAAAGGTCACAAGGCGCCGCCAGGGACCTATTTGACTTATACAACAAACCCACACAAGCTGTAACTGTCGATTACCAGTGGGCAAAGCGCGCAAGACGCTGTGGTCTCACGCGGACGGTACGTCCGCCATGCTGAAGGGGGAAAGCCATGAACAGTCGGTTGCAGCCGATGCGTGTGTCGACCTCGAGCACGCTCGCCTCGATTCCTTGCCTGGCCACCGCGATCGCGCTGCTCATCGGCAGTGCGGCGCTCGCCCAGAACGCCGGACCACCGGCCTCAAGCAGCGGCTCCACCGAGCAGGGACAGGGCGCGGGGCTCTCCGAGGTCGTGGTTACCGGCTCGCGCGTTGCGCGCTCGAGCCTCGCGACGCCGAATCCCGTCACGGTCCTGGACGCGAGGGACATCGAGAATCTCGGCATCACCAACGTGGGCGACGTGCTCGGTCAGCTGCCGCAGAACTCCAACTTCTTTGCCGCCAACAACGTCGGCCTGGGGAACTTCAACGTGGGCGCGCAGCTTGCGAACCTGCGCGGCCTGAACCCCTTCTTCGGAACGCGCACCCTGACCCTCATTGACACGGAGCGCGTCGTGCCGACCGCCACCGGCGGTGGCGTGGACGTGACGCTGATCCCCTCCATGCTGGTGGCGAGGACCGAAGTGGTGACCGGCGGCGCGTCCGCCGTCTACGGGTCCGACGCGGTTGCCGGCGTGGTCAACATCATCCTCGACAAGAAACTCAACGGATTCAAGGGCCAGGCCGACTATGGCCAGACCTCGTACCACGACGGCGGAACGCCGCACTTCTCGCTGGCTTACGGCAGTGATCTCGGCGAGCGCACGCACGTCATCGCCGGCGTGGAATACGAGAATTCGGAGGACATCGGCATCTGCTCGCAGGCGCGCGAGTGGTGCAAGCAGAGCTATGCGATGTTCACCAACACTCTGTACAACGGGGCTCCGGCGGGCCCTGGCCCGGCCATCCCGCCCAACGGGCAGCCGCACTACATCATCGGGCCCAACGGAACGCTCGCCAATCAGAGCCAGACGGGCGTTCTCACGCCGTGCAACATACCGGCGCCCGTGTGCATCCCGCTGGGGCCGCAGTGGATCTTCAATTCCGCAGGCACCGCGGCCACACCGTACAACCCCGGCCTCTACGCCGATGGGGCAAGCGTGTTCGGCTACAGTGAGGGCGCCGGCGCCACGGGTGTGGGTGCCTATGACGGCACGACCCTGAAGCCCTCCGTCAAGCGCTACACGGGCCTTGCGGACGTGGAGTTCAAGCTCAGCGACTGGCTGACCTCCTTCCTGCAGGTCTCCTACGCGCGCAGCGAGGCGGTGAATCCGGTCGCCAACGGCGCCATCGGCCCGATCTCGCTCGAGGTCGCACGCGGGGTCTTCGTTCCCTTGAGCAGCTCCATTGCGCCGGACAACGCCTTTCTGCCCGCGCAGTTCCAGCCCGGCGGCGCAAACGCGCTGCCGGCGAACGGAGCGCTCCTCGGCTACAACATGAATGGGATCTATCCGGCCCGCAACGAGACCAACAACGACACCGTGCGTGTCACCGGCGGGCTCAATGGCACCATCTCCTCGGCCTGGAGCTGGGATGCGTACTTCGAGTGGGGCCAGAACTACAACGACCAGGCGTTGTTCCACAACGTCGTCAGCGACTTCCTGCAGTTCGCGCTCGATGCCGTCAAGGATCCGGCCACGGGCAATATCGTCTGCCGTGCGACGCTGCCCGGCCCCGCCTTCAACGCAGCTGCCGCCGGCTGCGTGCCGCTCGACCTGTTCGGCGCCAACAATGCGAGTCCCGCAGCACTCGCTTATGCGTTCCGCACCTTGAGGGAGTTCTCTACGCTCAAGCAGGCCGTTCTGTCGGCCAACATCCACGGTGACCTGTTCAACCTGGGCGCGGGGCCGGCCAAGGCCACCTTCGGCCTCGAGGCGCGCCGTGATACGGCCGACGTGACGCACGACCTCGCCGACCAGCCCTGGTACGACCAATACTTCTTGAGCTACGGCCTCGACTACGCCGGCAAGATCTCCGTGGTCGAAGGCTACGGCGAGGTCACCGTACCGCTGCTCAAGGATCAGCCGTTCGCCCACTACCTCGAGCTCGACGCGGCGATCCGCGAGACCAACAACAAGAACCAGAACGAGACCGTCGGCGCCGCGACCGAGGGTGAGTCGGTGACCCACAACATCGCGAGCTGGAAGCTGGGCTACCAGTGGGAGACCACCGACTGGCTGACGCTGCGCGGCACGCGCTCGCGTGACGTGCGCGCGGCAGGCTTCCGCGAGCTGTACGAGTCCTACGCCGTGACGGGAGGGGGTCCCTTCGGGACGATCAACGATCCGTTCAGCGGCAATCCCTCCGAGCCCATCATCGCCCTCACCGGCGGTAACATTAACCTCGAGCCCGAGAAAGCCGACACGACGACGCTCGGGTTCCAGCTGGCACCCAAGTCGGGTCCGTTCGAGCGCTTCACGTTCTCCGCCGACTGGTACCGGATCACCCTCATCGATCCCATCACGGGCCCGCCGTTCGGCTTGGGTGTGCAGAACATCGTGAACCTCTGCGCCCAGGGGCAACAGGCCTTCTGTGACCGCCTCACTTTCGAGACACTGCCCGGTGGCGGCAAGCAGATCACGACGGTCAACAATACGGCGGTGAACCTGGGTGGGTTCGAGACGCGGGGCGTCGACTTCGAGGCGGGCTACCTCCTGCCGCTGCAGCATCTCAACGACAACCTGCGCGGCGACCTGAGGTTCCGCATGCTGACCGCGTTGCTCTACAACATGACGATCAACGAGGGACTCGGTGCCCCGCCGGTCAACTTTGCGGGACAGTCCGGTCCGACCGCGGCCTTCGGTGGCTTCAACACCTCACCGCGCTGGCAGTCGAACCTCTTCCTGAGCTACGCCAACGGGCCGCTCACCACGACCCTGCAGGTCCGGATCATCGGCAGAGGCACGTTTGAGGCCATCGACGGCGTCGGCTTCGCACCGGTCGCACCGGGCGATCCGGGCTACGCAACGACCAACGTGAACAGCATCAACACCAATTCGGTCGCCTCCGCCACGTACTTCAACCTGGCGGGCTCCTACGAGCTGACCAAGAACGTGTCGGTGTTCGCCGCGATCAACAATCTGTTCAACCGGGATCCGCCGGTGGCACCGGGCGGCAACGGTTACCCGACCAACCCGGTGTACTTCGATACCTACGGCATGAGCTGGAAGGTCGGTGTAAGGGCACGCTTCTAGAAGGCTCGAAGACGCGCGGCGGCTACATTTGATTACGGCGCCGCCGCGCGTCCGCGGGGTAGACTTCCGGCCACGCGCTGACACGCGCGACGCGCGCGACATAAGTCGAGGGGGTTGTCGTGGTCTATTTCCTGGCGCTGATTCCGGCGACCGGCCTCACCGTGGCCGGTTACCTCGTTCTGTATCTATCGGGCCGCATGGAAGGCGGTCTGCGTACCTTCGGTAAGTACCTCGCGTTCTGGGCCTTCACGCTGGCCGCGCTCGTGATCCTCGGGGCGATCTTCGCAGCGGCTCACCACCACCGGCACCACGAGTTCGGCGCGCGGGGCGCACCCGGGATGCATGGGCCGTGGCAGGGTCCGCGCTTCTTCGGCCCGCGTCCGGACGGCTGGCACGGACCGGGCCCCGGCGAGATGCGGCGCGAGGGCCCGCCACCGCCGGAGGCTGCTCCGGCACCCGCCGCGCCGGCGGCGGGCACGCCTGCCGCGCCAGGGAAGACACCGTGACGCTCAGGGCATGGGCCGCCGCGGCGGCCGTCGTCATGCTGCCGCTCGCCGCACAGGCGGCGGACATCACCGGCACGTGGACCGCCTCGTTCGATACCCAGATCGGTCGGCAGAGCTACACCTACGAGTTCGTGGTGAAGGGGGGCGAGCTCACCGGCAAGGCGAAGAGCGCGAACGGTGAGTCCCCGCTCAAGGACGGGAAGGTCGACAAGGACACGGTGTCGTTTGTCGAGAACCTGAGGTTCCAGGACATGGACCTCACGATCACCTACCTGGGCAAGATCGTGTCCGCGGACGAGATCAGGTTCACCCGCATGGTCGGAACCGTCGCGACCGAGGAGCTGGTCGCCAAGCGGGTCACGACCAAGACCTGACCGGCGCTCAGCGCAGGCCGGCCTCGCTCGTCAGATACACGGCGAACGTTCCGAGCCAGTGCCCTCCCTCGTAATGCTCGCCGGTGATGGCGGGCAGCGCCGCCTCGCGGTGCCGCCGGGCGGTCGCGATCAGTGACGGGATGCGCCGGTCGCCGGGGGAGAGCCCGCGGGCGATGCCCTCGAGCATCCACGCCCGGCTCAAGTTGAGCCCGTCGATGTGCGCAAGCTTCGGATCGGCGCGGCTCGTCACGATGGCGGGTGTCAGCCACTCACGAGTCGCGACCCGCGGAATGCCCGGGAGAAAAGCCGCGAGCCAGGCGCCGAACTGCTGCGGCCCGAGCACCCGGCGCATGAAGTCCGCCTCGGCGATGCACGGCGAGAGGAAGTCCTCGCCCGAGGGCTCGTAGTCGAGCGGACAGCTGCGGTCGGCGAGATAGAAACGGTGCGCGGCGTCGGTGAGCAGGACGCGCATCTCCTGGTCACCGGCCACCCCCGCCCAATCCCAGATGAGCCCGAACGAGAACGCGGTCTGATCGTGCTCACCGATGCGGATCGGATAGTGCAGCTCGGGCAGCCAGCGCTTGAGCCGCGCGGCGGCCTCGGTCTCGAGCGGGCGCAGGTTCGCGGCCCACTGCTGCGCGTCGCGATCGTTCCACTCGCGCAGCTCCGCCGAGAGCTGCAGCAGCCACGCAAGCCCGTAGGGACGCTCGAACGAGGCGCGCCCCTCGCGCTTCAAGTACGCGAGCTCGCCGGCGAGGTTCTGCGCCGTCAGACTGCGCCCCAGCTCCGCGCGGGCGCGCGCCGCGAAGGCGGCAGCCGGGTACAGGCGCACGAGCCGCACGAGGAGCCAGTGCCCATGCACGTCCGAGTGCCAGTCGTAGCACCCGTAGAACGCCGGGCTGAGCTCGTGCGGCGGGCGCGCATCCGCATCCCCCTCCAGGGTGTGGGAGATGTGGTTGGGGTATTCCTGGTGCAGGCACTTCAAGGCGAGCGTCGCAAAGCGGCCCGCTGCCGCCGCATCGAGCGGCGCGGCCGCCGCCGAAGCGCAGGCGCCGAGCGCCAGCGCGAACAGCGCGAGCTTCGGCACCGGGCCATACCGGCGCGCGGATCGATGCTTGACGGCAG
>Ga0187780_10003010_pt1 | contig 12712 bp, 13 predicted proteins | sample 1015_Q2_SP10_20__FD_132429 | JGI IMG/M metagenome (GOLD analysis project Ga0187780, IMG submission 132429) | Tropical peat soil microbial communities from peatlands in Department of Meta, Colombia - 1015_Q2_SP10_20_MG | ecosystem: Environmental > Terrestrial > Soil > Wetlands > Peat | place...
CGAAGCTGCGAACGAAGACGCCGAGAAGATCCTAGGTGAGGCTTCTGCGGTCGCCGAGAGTCGCATGAAAGAGAAGTTCCCGGAGATACCAACTACATTGCCTTCTGCAGAAGCCGGGACGGAAAACAGCTCGTACTAGGAGACGGGAGCCAAGTGTTCCCGACTCCCTCCTTTTGTTCATTCTACACACGGACACCCACCTGCTTCTGAATAAGCCAACCTTAGCACAGCTTGGCACCTGGAACTGGACACGTTAAGAATTAAGAAAAATTCTTAACGAGGAGAACTCCATTCGTGCTGGCAAGCAGCAGAGGCACTCGGCGATGTCGAAGAAAAGAACCATCGGGGCGGTGGTGGGCGGAATCGCGGTGGGGACAGTGGTAGCATTGTTGCTCGGGGGTGTTCTCATCGGCGTGGAATACGGCGCCACGGTGACCAAGTCCAACAACTGGACCACACTTCTGGAATGCGGCAAGGTCGGAATCAATATCCTTGAACAGGCTCTGTGCGCCGACCTTCTCCCAGCCGCCAACGTGCCTCAAGAAGCGGTGTACTGGCAGACAGCCCTGGATGGCGCAGGTAACAGGCTGAATGGCCAGCATGACTACACAATGCAATTCCCGCCCGGCGGGCTTCCGCCCAACAGTGGCTTCTGGTCGGTGACCATGTACTACACCAATCACACCTTCGTGAGCAATTCCATTGACCGTTATGAGGTCAGCGATAATTCTGGCCTCGTGCTGAACGCGAACGGGTCCCTCGACATATACATCCAGAACACTTCCCCAGCAGGCCACGAATCGAACTGGCTGCCCGCGCCGACCGGCGATTTCGTCCTATTCCTTCGTATCTATCTGCCAGGTCCAACCGTCCTGAACGGTACCTACAAACCGCCGCCCGTTGTCGAGGTGAGCTGACGGTGAAGCTGAAGCACAAGAGTCTCTTCTTGTTCGCAGTGGTGATGCTCGTGACGGCGGGAATAGGTACTTTCGTCTACATCTACGAGATTCCGCCCTTGATCTATTCCGGATGGAGACAGGAGTTGGAGAAAGGTATAGGGCAGGGACCGATCCCAGTCAATACGCTTTACACAGCCCCAGGCCTGTTTAACCCCAATTCCACGAAGTCAAATCGGGGTGTTGCTGGCGGGGACCCTGGCCTACTCTATTCCGTAGGCATACTCGACCTCAGCAACGGACCGTTAGTTCTGAGCGTACCGGCCATGGGCAGCAGATACTACGACATTGAGCTTGTCGACTCACGGGGCGATGACTTCGCCTATGTTGGCTCGCGCACAACCGGCGGTCAGGCCGGCAACTTCCTCATTAGCGGCCCCGCCTGGCAGGGAACCGTGCCGTCTGGACTGACGCTGATGAAGTCGCCGGACAACTCTGTGCTTCTCTTTGGACGAGTGCTCGTACAAAACGCCAGCGAGGTGTCGGTGGCGTACAACCTCTCGGAGCAAATGAAACTCACACCCCTGAGCAGTTGGCAGCCCGCGACAGGATAGGAAGACTTGGCGGGATACAAACCGAATAGCCCAATACTGTAGCCGGGCTAGAAAATCAGCCGAGAAGGAAATCTGGGAGGAAAAGGGGGCATGTTCCCGTTACTTGGTATCATTCGATTGGCTCTGCCGGATCTCTCTACAGATGTTTTGATGCCCTCTGCCATCACTTTCGTCAGGAGTTTCATCCCTCCGAAGGCAAAGTACGTGTCCACAGACGTCCACTGCTGGGCTGATGCAGTGGCAGCCAGGATCGGCGCAGGGTAGAGACCATCCATGGTCCCGTTGCTCAAGACCAGGCGTAGCGTCTGTTTCGCTCGTGGCGCCTTCTGCACGTGCGAAGTTGCACCCGGATTGACTATTGACGCGAGAGTACGGTTGCCAAGAATGAGAATCGCCTTCGTGTTCGACCCGGGACGAGCCAAGGACGCAAGGGGTGGTTCGTGCGAGGGGCGGGGCGCAAGCTAATGAAAGGCTGGAACGGACGATCGGGATTGTCGCAGATTGAAGCTACACGAGAGTTTCCAAAGGGTCATCGAAAGAGTGTTCTTCAGGTCCAGGTCGACCAAGAATAGCGTCTACCTGACATATGCCCTCGGAAACATTGTTCTGATGCTCCTTCTTTTCTACTTACTTCTCAACAGGATCGCCTACGACTGGACAGGACAGCTGTATCCCGTTGGCTCCGGTTTCCGACTGGACTTCGGAGGGCTAGAAGATTCAATCCCCCTCGTTCCTCAGATGGTAGTCTTCTACGTGTACCTGTTTTACCCGATGGTCGTGCTGACGATGCTATACTTCGCATTCGTAGAATACAGGAAAGGCTACGCCCTGGGCTGGTCATTGGTAATCATCAACGCCGTCGCCATACTGTTCTACACCTTCTTCCCTGTCTCAGTCTACTGGTGGCATCAGAGCTTCCTCGCCAATCCAATGACGGGGAACTTCTGGGCGACCCAAGTGTACAGCGTTTGGGCGGGGGACACCACCTTCAACTGTTTCCCGAGCCTTCACGCGGCGGTCTCGGTAATCTGTTTCTACACGTGGTACCGCTACGGCAAGGTGAGGCCCAGCGGCGCCACGAAGGTTCTGGCTGCGACTGCGTTCGTAGTCATGGTGGGCGTCATTCTTTCTACCCTCCTCCTCAAGCAGCACTACGTGGCTGATGAAATCGCGGGAGTCGTGCTCGCTTATGGCGTGGGCCGGCCGCTGTTCAACCACCTGTGGAGATCTCCGTCATCCGACCTGTCAGCGTCGCTGAATCACCATTAGCTTTGGTGAGTTTGTACCTACTTGGTGGCGAGCAGTGCCCGGCTAGTTCGAAATAGCTTATTCTAACCTCTATCTGGCAAAGGGAGCATGACTCTGGCTGATTCGTTCTCCCATGATCCGACCCGAGTTCTTAGCTCGCCGCTTGTTTCACGAGAGCCCTGATCCTTGCTTCTTCGGCGGCAGTCAATCCCACCAGCGCGAAGGTGGTCGGCCACATGGCGCCTTCGTCGAGCTTCGCTTTGTCGCTGAATCCGAGAGTCGAATACCTCGCCTTGAATTTCGAGGCGGGTTGGAAGAAGCACACGACTTTGTCGTCCTTTTCGTAGGCGGGCATCCCGTACCAGAGTCTCGGTGTGAGGGCTGGCGCGCTGGCTCTGATGATGGCATGGAGCCGTTCGCCCATGGCGCGATCCGGACCAGGCATCGTAGCAATCTTCGCTAGCACGGCGCTTTCCCCGTCCGTTTTTCCAGCTTTCAGCTCTTGGATGCGCTCCTTCATGGCGGCTCGCTCCTCGTCTGTGAATCCGCTGGGCTTCCTACTGATCGCGATGTTACTCGCGGAGTCCTGCCTGGACTTCTTTGCCAGTTTCTTGGTCGGGGCCATGGGCGTGGGTAACGTTGCCTGCTTATGAACCCTGACCCAAGATTCTCAGGCCAAGAGAACGGCGTTCCAGTTGGCTTGTGCCCATGGATTCTCGAAACGGAATATGTCAACTCAGGCGGGAGTCAGATTCCAATCAGGTGTTTTCGAGCTGAAAAATGAATGCTCACTCGCCTGGTGGCGAATTCCAGCCAGTCAGAAGAAGACGATGATGGGGTGAACTCCTTCAGGAAAAACGGGGCTGATTCTTCGCCAATGGGACTATGGCGATAGCTCCAGCTACCTTGTCATTGCCCGCCTGAATACGGGAACTGCGATGGCAGTCATCACGATTCCGAAGGCTATCAATATCGTCAGCTCTGTGGAAATGTCGGGTATCCCCGCTCCAAGCACCATCACCCTGCGTAGGGCGTCTGTAGCGTAGGTGAGTGGGAGCACTTTCGAGATGTCCTGCATGTACCAGGGCATCTGCTGGATGGGGAAGAACACCCCGCTGAGGAACATCATCGGGAACATCAGGGTGGTCATCAGCATTGTAGCAGTCTGCTGGTCGCTAGTGATTGAGGTCATGACTATCCCCAACCCTACGAAGCTGAACACCCCGAGGAGCAGTAGTCCGAATACCAGGAAGATGTTCCCCTGAACGGTAACGCCGAAGAGGGTAATCGCCAGGACCATCAGGATCACCCCCTGAAGAAGCCCTCGGGCCGTCTGCGCCAGCGTCTTTCCAAGTATTATGGAGAGCCTGTTTATTGGTGCCACCATCATCCCATCCATCGTCCCTACTTCCTTCTCTTGGGATATTGCACCAGGCAGACCGGTCATGACGCTCATCATGACTGTCATTGCCATGATGCCTGGGGCAACGAATTCGAAGTAGTTGGAGGAGCCTGGGATGATTCCCTGGGACACCACCCTGAGCGGCTGCACTATCGCGAGAGCTCCGCCGGGAGTAACAGAAGGGCTGAGCGCCATGACCTTCTGCTGGGCCATCAGAGTGCTCATCTGATTGAACACGGCCGAAAGGAGCGTCTGAATGGTGGCCGACACCTGTGGGTTGGATGTGTCGGTCATTATGGTAACTGCTCCCTGCTTTCCGCTGATGATGCTTACCGTGAAATTGCTGGGGATGATTATTCCTCCTTCGAGATCCCCTTTCTGAATGGAGTCCCTCAGTGCTGGGACGGTAGCAACCGTAGTGAGCTTGAACATGTTCGTCCGGTTGTTGACTTGCTGCAGGGCTGAAACGAACGTCTGGCTCGCGATTGTCGTGTTGTTGTACCCTGTGTCTAGGTCGACGACTCCTACAGGGAGGTTATTGCCAGAACTTGTATTGCTGGGATAAATGAATCCGATCATCCCCATCATGAAGAGGGGCATAACGATGAGCAGCACCAGGCCGAACTTGTTCCTGTACAGCTCGACGATGTCCTTCCAGGCGATTCTGAAGCTGTGCGAAAGGAGAGCTTTGGTTCCCACCATGCCTCACCTTATCCTTTTGCGGCCTCCCGTGAATCTGCGGTGCCGTTCGAGCGGAATCTTCTGGTCGGCGCTGTCCCTGACCTCGTGACCGGTGAGGTGCAGGAAGACATCTTCTAACGTCGGCTGCACGTTCTCCATGGACGCTATCTTGCACCCATTCCTCCGCACCGTGTCAACCACGCTATCGAAGGCATCGTCGCCTCTCGCGATCACCTTGAGGTGAGTGGCGTTGTCCTGGGAGACGGCCTTGACGTTTTCCATGCCCCTGATAGAATCGACCAGGGCAGGAGTGAGGTTGGGTATGTCCAACTTCAGTACGGTGCTGTTGTCACCCGAGACGAGTCTCTTCAGGTTCGTTGATGTGTCCAGGGCGACCACCTTTCCATGGTCGATGATGCCTATGCGGTCGCAAAGGAGATCCGCGTCCACCATGGTATGAGTCGTCACGATTACGGTGGCACCTCTTTCCCTGTTGAGCTTCATTATGAACTCCCTGATTTCCACAGACGACTGGGGATCAAGGCCGAGCGTTGGCTCGTCCAGAAACAGTACCTGCGGCATGTTCAACAGGGCGCGGATAACATTCATCCGCTGGCGCATCCCAGTCGAAAAGGTCCCAACGAGGGAATTCTTCCATTTCGTCAGCTGAACAAGCTCCAGGAGTTCGTCAATCCTTGGGTTCAGAGTGTCGGGGGGGATGTCGAACAGGCTTCCGAAAAACCAGAGATTCTCTTTGGCAGTGAGGCGGTCGTACATTATCATCTTCTCCGAAACAATCCCCACCAACTTGCGGACTTCGTTGTCTTGCTTCACAATGTCGTATCCTCCTATGGCCGCAGTCCCTCCGGATGGTCTGGCGAGTGTCGAGAGTATCCTGAGGGTGGTGCTCTTCCCAGCGCCATTGGGACCAAGGAGCCCGAACACTTCTCCCCTATTGACCTCGAAAGAAATGTCATCGACTGCCGCGAAATCGCCGAACTTCTTCTTCAGATGCTCCACCCTGATCATTGCCTCTCCTTCTCGGATTGCTCCTGGTGGGACCACTGCTGTGTTGCTCATGCCCTTTCTCGCTTCCGCGTGGTTGCTGCTACGGTCCCTTCGTGTCTTGATTTCTCCAGCGCGCTGATGGAAGCAGCGGCGCGATCAAGCTCCCTGTCAAGATAGAGCTTGTATTGGCGCAAGACGAAAAGCCTGTCTTCGTTACTGAGCCTACTCTTCTCCGACTCGACTATCGTCCGCACAACTCCAGCTTGAACCTCGAAGGAGTTTAGTGCGAACCTAACGAGATCGTCGGGATCCATCAGATCGATGAAGAGCGAGCTCATCATCCGCAGACGTTCGCCAGATGACTGCATGGACCTCTTGGCATTGGCGATGTTACGGAGGCCCGCCGAGGTTATCTCGTACGATACTTGTCTCGGCCCGTACCCGGCTTTCTTCCGTGCCCTGACGTAACCCAGCTTTGCCAGCTTTTGGAGTGTGGGATAAACTGCACCTGGGCCTGGGTGCCAAGCGCCGTCTGTTTTGTCTCCGATTTCCACCATCAGATTATAACCGCTCATCGGCTTCTTGCCGATGCTTAGTAACGCGTAGAAGAAGAGCAAACCCCGGGGCGCAACGTGGTACCTGGGCGATCCTCCTGCTTCGGTGGCCCTATCTGTTTTCAATATGGGACCATGCGTCCTTCGCATGCCTGTCCGCGCTGAAGATAGTCATTTAAGACGTATCCCTAACTATATCGCTGACGATATAGACTGCTCGGGGCAAGATAGCTACACGCAAACCTAATGGCGCGATAATCCGGACTAACCGAGTTTTCTCCCGTGTTCCGGCTGAGGAGGATGCCGAGAGATTCTGATTCTGGCCAAATCACGCTACCGCCCCGTCGCGGGGAACCCCAATCATTCCGGGTATCCGGCCGCCTTCCCGAACACGCTTGCCCCCTAGGTTGACACGTCTTTGGTCCCCCCCAGCACCCCTGCGCGTCCAAGTCCGCTGCCAACTTCAGCACGACCGCACTGAAGGAGATTGGGTCCGCATGCCACGGATCAATCCTCGACGCGACAGGCAAGGTGCCCTCAGGGCCTGCCAGAATGGATCTCCCCCTCCCCGATTGACACTGACCGCGGACTCGAACGGGTGCATTATTCTAGCAACGTTAGCCGACGCTGGTCCTCGGGATGCATCGGAAAACGAAGGATTCAAATAGTGCCGTTATCGGGTTTCCGATATCGGTAGTGTGAAAGAGTGTTCAACTTCGATTGGGCAAAACGCAGCCACAAAGGTCTTCGTCGCTGGGTGCTCTATATTGTCAGAGACAGCCCGAAGTCAGGCGCGGAAATAATGGACGTCATGGAATCGAATCTCCAAGGCTGGTGGCGCCCATCCCCCGGTTCAATCTATCCGCTGCTCAAGAACATGGTTACAGAAGGGGTCCTCCTGCGGTCCCCGGATGACAAGTACTCCCTGACACCTGCTGGTAGAGAGGAAGTAGATCACCCGTGGCCCTGGTTTGAAGGTCGTGGTCCCGCCCCGCGGTCTGTTGAAGGGGCAATCGAGGTCCTGTCGAGTTACACCTCCTATCTCGAAGACCTCGCACGGAACAAGAACGCGGCGATCTCCGCGAACGCTGATAATATTAGGGAGCTCGGGAATAGGTTGACCAAACTGGTGAGTGATTGATGAGCCAGGGCACAATCGTCAACGTAGAGGGTCTTACGAAGGAGTTCGGCCAGCTGAAGGCGGTCGACGGCGTGTCGTTCGAGGTCGAAGAGGGTGAGATCTTCGGGTTCCTTGGCCCCAATGGGGCAGGAAAGACGACGACCATCAACATGCTCACCACCTTGCTTCGGCCCTCAGGCGGGACCGCTTTGATAGACGGGCTCGACATTCACAAGCACCCCAACGAAGTGAGGAGGGTCGTGGGGGTCGTCCCACAGGAATACACGGCCGACGAGGACCTGACAGGGCTTCAGAACATTCTGCTCTGCGCCGATCTGTACGGGATCCCGAGAAGCAACTCGAAACCTCACGCCATGGAGCTGCTTAAGCTGGTCGAGCTCCAAGACGCCGCCGATCGTAAGGTGAGTACATACTCGGGCGGCATGAGAAGAAGGCTGGAGCTGGCGTGCGGCCTCATCAACTACCCCAAGCTCCTCTTCCTCGACGAGCCGACACTCGGTCTGGACGTGCAAACGAGGACAGCGGTGTGGAAGTACATCAAGATGCTCAAGGAGGAGTATAGGATGACCCTCTTCTTGACCACGCACTACCTGGAGGAGGCCGACCTGCTCTGCGACAGAATAGCAATTATCGACCACGGGCACATTGTGCGGATAGGATCGCCGACAGAGCTGAAGGCCAGCATTGGCGGGGACGTCATCGAAGTGGGCGTTGCCGAATCGGAGCCCGACATTTCGGATGATATCAGGGTGATTCCCCTTGTGAAGGAAGTGAAGAAGAGCGACCACGAATACAGGATAAAGTCGGAGGTGGGAGAGGAGACGTCAATCCGGGTAATCGACCTCGTCAGGTCGAAGGGGCTCCACGTCACAAAAATCTCACTTACCAAACCGACCCTGGACGAAGCCTACCTAGAGTTCACGGGCAGCACCATAAGGGAGGAAGAGTCGAACAAGCAAGACGCGTTCAAGCACAGGGTTACCATGATGAGGGCCCGCAGGTGAGAATGACGGGATGACAGACGAGCTGCCGGTCAGATCGACGATCACCACGCAGGAGCAGGTCATCGAGGAGAGGGAGCGCGAGAGGACCTTCAGAGCCGCTCCCAAGCTGAACAAGAGCCCGCTTCACGGCCTCTGGGCCCTGACGAACAGGGACCTGGTCAAGTGGTACAAGAACCCGATTCAGCTCGTCATCTCCCTGGTTCAGCCAGCAGTCTGGCTGGGCCTCTTCGGGCTCGCCTTCAACATCTCCGCCTTCTTCTCCAGCCAGCCCGGGGTGACCCAGACCGAGCTCAATGCCATCAACCTCTCGACCTTGGGAACCACGAACTACCTTTCCTACCTGAGCGCAGGCATGCTAGCGTCCATCATCCTGTTCACGGCCGCCTTTGCCGGGATGTCCGTCGTGTGGGACAGAAGATTCGGCTTCATGAACAAGGCGCTCAGCACTCCGGTAGGCAGGGGGGCGATAGTCTCAGCGAAGGTGCTCCAGAGCGTCGTCCGCTCCCTCGTTCAGGCGGTCCTGGTCTTGGTCATAGCTGTGGTCTTGGGGATGGACACAGCGGGCTTCAGTGTGCTCAGCATAGGCGGGACCTTCATCATGCTATTCTTGATGTCCTTCGGCCTTTCCTCTCTGTTCGTGATGCTCGCACTTAGGTCCAGCGACTGGCAGACGCAAATGGCTATCATCAACCTCCTCAACCTCCCGCTGCTATTCGCGAGCAATGCCATGCTCCCGGTGAGGATAATGCCCGGATGGCTGCAGTCTGTCATCCACTACAACCCTGTGAGCTACGCGGTTGACGGGGTCAGGCAATTGCTCCTCGGTTCCGCCTCGGCTACCGGGTACACGGTGCTCGCTCCGCTCTGGATGGACTTCGGTGTTCTGGTCGTTTTTGCGGCCCTACTCTCGGCCCTGGGGACAGTACTCTCCTGGAGACTCCTGTCCAAATAGAATGGTCAGGCGAAGATGATCTTCCGCAGCTTTTCCGCCATGGCCAAAGGATCGCTGTTCTGCCATACGTTCCTCCCTACCGCGAGCCCCGTAGCGCCTGCTTCGATGACGCCCTTGACCTGACGAAGGAAGTCGTCGTCCGTCGGCGCCTTCGGACCCCCGCTCATGAACACCTTCACCCCGGCGGCAGCCTTAACCGCCCACGAGAATGTCGCAGGGTCTCCCGTGTACTTGATTTTGACCGCGTCGGCCCCAAGCTCGAGACCTGCCCGCGCTGCATAGGCAACAATTTCCTTTGACGTGTCGTTCTGCACCGAGGCTCCCCGCGGGTAGATCCAGGCAATGGCAGGGAGCCCCTCTTCGTGGGCCTGCTCCTGTATCCTCCCGAACTCCGAGAGCATCTCGGACTCGAGGGCGCTCCCGAGGTAGATGGTGTACCCGACCCCCTTCGCCCCCAGGGAGACGGCCTGCTCCACGCTGCACACCTGCCTCGAGATGGGCTCCCCCTTCGGTAGGCTCGTCTTGCCGTTCAGCTTCAGAATCAGCGGCACGCGGCCGTCATAGAACCGCTCGGCGACCCCCTTCTGGAACACCACGCCGTTGAAGTTCCCCTTGGCCGCAGTATCCATTATCGTGGCAGGGTCAACGTTCCTTTCGTTGAAGTCGGCTGAAGGGCCGTGCTCCAGCCCCTGGTCGTAGGCCAGCAGCATGCTCCTCCCCTCCTTCAGAAACACCGCCATCCGGTCCTGTTTCATGGCCTGAACCCGTTCTCGAGGTATTTAACAGGTTTACGCAGGCATCGCGTCTCATGGAACGCCTTCCGCATACCTCTAAAACTGGGGAGCGTGGGTCTGGCCACATTGAAGCTGGATGAGTTCCTCAGACTGAATGCGCCGGAGGAGCTGGCAACCCTCACCCTTGCCGTCGCGAAGGCGAGCATCACCGTCTGGGACAACATACCCTTCAAGTCCGGCCTCCTCGCCGAGGTCAACCCCTCCGGGGACACCCAGAAGGCCATAGACGTCTTCTCCAACGAGGTGTTCGTCGAGACACTCACTTCCACAGGGTGCGCGGCGGAGATAGCGTCGGAGGAGATGGCCGAGCCCACCCAAGCCAAGGGGACCATCAGCGTGGCCATGGACCCGCTCGATGGCAGCTCCAATGTGGAGACAAACAACCCCGTGGGGAGCATCTTCGGATTTTACTCCAAAAAGCTCCCAACGTCCGGCAGGAACCTCGCTGGCTCGCTGTACGTAACCTACGGCAACATGATGACCATTACCCTTTCTTTCGGGAAGGGCGTGCACAGGTTCGTCGCGGTTAGAGAAGGGGCAGGCATGAACTTCGAGCTCCTCGGTGTGAACCTTAGGCTCCCCGAGAAGCCGGAGGTCTACGGCATAGGGGGCTCGAAGAAGGACTGGACCCCTTCCGTGAGCAGGTTCGTCGACTCTCTGGAGGAGCGTGGGTTGAGGGTCCGTTACTGTGGCACCTTTGTCGGTGACTACAACCAGGTGCTCGCGAGAGGAGGGATGTTTGCCTACCCGCAGATGAAGAACAGACCGAAGGGGAAGCTCAGAATCCTCTACGAAACGGCGCCGATTTCGTTCCTCAATGAACAGGCGGGAGGTTATGCCAGCGACGGGAGGCAGAACATACTCGACCTAGCGCCATCTGAGCTCTTGGAGACCTCTCCGGCCTACATCGGGAGCGCCCCGCTGGTTCGGGAGCTCGAGAAGACAGTCTCGGAAGGCTGAATCTGCAACCCGAGAAACCATCATCTTCTGATTCGAAAACAGTAGGAAGAGCGCTCTCGGCCGCGCCGAGGGCGCCCGTTTGGACAGTTGGTGTCTGTCTATGGGAATGTCCCGAGAGTCTTGACCGCGTCAGCGACCCTGGCGACGGCGACGATCATGGCTGCCGTCCTGTTGTCCACGTTGTACTTCTGAGCGGCAGAGTGGACATCGTAGAAGGAGCCCGTGATCTTCTTCTCCAGCATGCCGTTGACTTCGGCCTCGGTCCACGAGATCCTCTCCAGGTTCTGGACCCACTCCAGGTAGCTGACGATGACGCCACCGGCGTTGGCCAGGATGTCGGGGATCACGAAGACGTTGTTCTTGTGGAGTACCTTGTCCGCCTCCGGGGTCGTAGGCCCGTTGGCGCACTCTGCGATGATCTTCGCCTTGACTCCCTTTGCGATCTCTGGAAGGATGGTGTTCTCGAGGGCTGATGGGCTGAGTACGTCGACGTCCATCTGAAGGAGCTCCTTGTCCGAAATGGGCTGGCTACCGGGGTAGCCGACCACCGAGCCGGTCTTCTCCTTGTAGGCGATGAGCTTGTCTGCGTCGATGGCCGTCTTGCTCATGATTGCGCCCCTTGAGTCGCTGGCCGCCATCATCTTGGCGCCGTAGGTCTGTAGGATCTGGGCATAGAAGGAACCGGCGTTGCCGTATCCTTCCACGGCAAAGGTGGCCTTCTTCAGGTCAATCTTGTTGACCTTCGCCGCCTCCACTGTGCAGTAGACCGCGCCCCTGCCCGTGGCCTTGTCTCTTCCGAGAGAGCCGCCGAGGGGGATTGGCTTCCCTGTGATCACAGCGGGCGACACGATGCCCGTGAGCGTGCTGTAGGTGTCCATGATCCAAGCCATGGTCTGGCCGTTTGTGTAGACGTCGGGGGCTGGGATGTCCTTGTAGGGCCCGATTATGGGGGTGATGGCCGCCGCGTAGCGGCGGGTGAGCCGCTCGTTCTCCCCCAGAGACATGTGCTTCGGGTCGCAGATTATGCCTCCCTTCGCACCTCCGTAGGGAATGTTGGCGACGCTCGTCTTCCAGGTCATCCAGGCCGAAAGCGCCTTCACTTCGTCAAGCGTGACGCCTGGGTGGTACCTGATACCGCCCTTGAATGGCCCTCTTGCGTCGTTGTACTGTACCCTGTATCCAGTGAAGACTTGGGTCTTTCCGTTGTCCATCTTCACCGGAAGAGAGACTGTTAGTTCCCTCTTAGGGTGCGCAAGTATCTGATGTAGTCCTTCGTCGAGCTTCAAGTACTCGGCAGCAAGCCTCAGCTGCTCGAGTGCATTCTCGAATGGGTTAGGTTTTGGTTGGTCCATTTGTTTCGCTTCGTATTTCTGAGCCATAAGTTTCGCCCTTAAAATATTGTATTTAACGGACGACGTTGTTTCTCAAGATAGAGAACGAGCGAGTTCCCTGACCCGC
>Ga0187780_10003012_pt1 | contig 12708 bp, 10 predicted proteins | sample 1015_Q2_SP10_20__FD_132429 | JGI IMG/M metagenome (GOLD analysis project Ga0187780, IMG submission 132429) | Tropical peat soil microbial communities from peatlands in Department of Meta, Colombia - 1015_Q2_SP10_20_MG | ecosystem: Environmental > Terrestrial > Soil > Wetlands > Peat | place...
CGGCATGTATCCATATGCGCCATGAATTTGGATAGCATCTAAGCTGGACTGTATCCAAGCTTCACTCGTGAAGATCTTGGCTGCCGCAGCTTCGGCCAATGCTGATTTCTCTTGCTGTTTTAACCAGGCAACTCTGTAGATCAAAAGCTTCGCTGCCTCGATTCGCAGGTACATATCTGCGATCTTGCTCGAGACGCTTTGGAACTTGCCGATCGGCTGCCCAAATTGTTGACGAGTTCGCGCATACTCCACACAGGTTTCCAGCTGGCGTTGCATAGAACCGACTGCGCTGGCGAGAATGCAACTGCGCTCCCATTCCATGGATGAATTGAATATAGCCATACCGCTACCTTCCCTTCCCAGCAGGTTTTTCGCGGGGACATCACAGTTGTTTAGAACTACTTCCCCCATGGGGGACGTTCGAAGACCCATTTTGTCCATGCTGCGGCTTACAGTGAAACCCGGCGTTCCTTTCTCAACCAAGAAGGCGCTCGCTCCAGCAAGACTGCCTGGTTTGACCGTTGCGAAGACGACTATTACGTCAGCTGCGGGTGCGTTCGTAATGTACAGTTTGGAGCCATTCAGAATATACCGATCACCGCTGCGTTCCGCTCGAGTTCGCATGCTGAAAGCGTCAGATCCGGACCCTGCCTCTGTCATGGCATGTATGCCGATCAGATCTCCAGATACGAGACCTGGCAGGTAGGCACGCTGTTGTTCAGCAGTCCCAAACTTCAGGAGCGGTAATTCGATGCTCCACATTTGCGCATTGAGAGAGAATATAAGTCCGTTATCGCGGCAACCGTAACCTAGCCCTTCCATCATCAGGACGGTTGTCAGAATATCTGCCCCGCTGCCACCAAATTCCTTAGGAATCGGTAAACCCTGTATCCCGAAACGAGCACAAGCACGCCATTGATCCTTTGAAAATTCACCAGCCTTATCGCGTTCTCGCACATTGCTGTTCAGTTGCTGTTCAGCGAATTTGATTACGGACGCCTTCAACGCTCGTTGTTCATCGGTTAATGAAAAATCCATGGCATGCGTATGAACTAATGCATTATTAATATTCATGACGCAAACAGATTTTCCTTCTGTTGAAGTAGGCTTGCAGAATTATCGCAAAATCGAGGAGGAAGTTCAACCATTACATCGGGTTCTATCTTGAAATTCGCCGGAAATCTTTTCACTGCGTGTGGTCATGCGAATTTCAAAGCGTAAACAATGTCCCGATATTTTCTCCTTTGATAATTCTCAAGATTACGTCGTGTGCGTGTGCGTTGGCTATTACCATTCTGCAGTTCGATTCGGCTGCAATTCGTGCAGCGTCAATTTTAGTTTTCATCCCGCCTTTGCTCTTCCATGAGACAGGTTTTCCGGCAGCCCTTACAATCTCAGGGGTTATCTCGGTGACATCCGTTATGAGCTTCGCACCTGCGAACCGTGGATGCTTTGTATAAAGCCCGTTCACATCAGTCAATAGAATTAGCAATTGGGCGCCCGTATTAGACGCCACCATGGCCGAGAGTTTATCGTTATCTCCAAACGTCATCTCAATCTCATCAATAGATATGGTGTCGTTCTCATTTATGATAGGGACAGCTCTACGTTTCGCGAGAATAGTCATCGAATTTCTCAAATTGCTGTAGCTTCTTCGGTTTGAGAACGCATCATAGGTTAGGAGTATTTGTGCGACGTTCATGTCATGCTTGCGGAATGCCTCGCGCCAGGCCTCCATTAGAATGCCTTGACCTACAGCCGCGGCTGCCTGTCTAGATGGGATGTCTCTGGGCATTGATCCTATTTCCAACTCCTTCATCCCTGAGACTATTGCGCCTGAACTCACTATTGTAACAGTTCTGCCCCCCCTGATCAGACTGGATACTTGTCTGGCGACGTTTTGCATGTAATTCATGTCGAGAGTTCCGTCAGACTTGGTGAGTGCCGACGTCCCGATTTTCACTACTACTCGTTTGAGGCTTCCGATTCTTCTCATTTTACTGCACCGTTTTTGCTATGTCAGATGTTCCAAGTCTTGTTCAGATTTGTATGAGTAAATGGTCTCGGATTCTTGCCAACATATGATGCGACTAGATGTCCGTGTCCAGCTACGATGTACTTATGAGTTACTAACCCATCTAACCCGACTGGACCTCGAGCATGGACTTTTCCGGTGCTGATGCCCACTTCCGCTCCGAAACCGAATCGGTACCCATCGCTGAACCTTGTTGAAGCGTTGTGTAGGACAACTGCTGAGTTTACTTCGCGTAGGAATCGCCTTGCTACTTCAGAATCGTCAGTAATTATGCCATCCGTATGATGCGTTCCGTAACGGTTTATGTGATCTATCGCCTCACTCGGGGTGTTGACTATTCTGATGGCGAGCACGAGGCTGAGATATTCTGTGCTCCAGTCCATTTCAGTCACGAACTTTGCTTCAGGTATCCACTTTCGTGCTCGCTCATCTGCTCTCAGTTCTACACTCTTGGCAAAACGGGTTGAAAGTTTCGGTAGAAAACTGTCTGCAACACTTTCATGGACAAGCAACGTATTCATTGCGTTGCAGACTGCTGGATGCTGAACTTTAGCATCGTAACAGATTTCGACGGCCATATTCAGATCTGCCGAAGCGTCGACATATTCATGACAGATACCCTCCGCGTGCCCTAGTACAGGAATGTGACTGTTCTCCCTTACATAATTCACAAGTTTACTTGACCCTCGCGGAAGCAGTAGATCTACGAACTCATCAAGCTTAAGGAGCTTCTCAACATCCTCTCTCGACTCGATCAATTGAATCGCGTCTATCGGGAAGTCGAATTTTCCGCTTACTCTTCTCTCTAATTCGGCTAGTTCGAGGTTGGTTCTCTTTGCCTCCGCACCCCCTTTCAGAATAACGGCGTTAGCGGACTTCAGACATAGCCCGGAGATTTGTATCAGTGCATCAGGGCGTGATTCGAATATGGCGGCTACCACGCCGATTGGGCAAGTCACTTTGTATAGTTCGAGTCCTTGATCCATTTCAACCGAAAGAAGAGTCTTGTTGATCGGATCACCGAGGCCAGCGATATGGTTGAGCCCTCGGATCATTTCGTTGAGTTTTGAGTCATCTAGCTTTAGCCGTTTCATGCTTGGAGAAGCTAGGCCCTCTTTGGCAGCTTCAGCAAGATCCTTATCATTAGCATCAATTACACTCCTTCTTGATCTGTTCAGTTCCTCGGCAATTGCTAGGATGATTCCATTCCGAGTCTCGACGCTACTGTTCGACATCTTCAAACCGGCTGCTCTGGCCCGCTTGGCGATTTCGAGTGGTTCCAAGTTGCCGTTCACATTGAGGAAAATCATTCAGGCATCTGTTTAAATCCACCTGAAAATCCCGCATCGACTAAAATCTGAATATTGATATACCAAAATTCAGCTATTGGGATTGGCGAGATACGGTAGATCATGAAGACTGATGTGGCTATCCTTGGGGGTGGCCCCGGCGGGTCCGCTGCGGCAATGTTCTTGATCAAGCAAGATATCCGACCACTTATTATCGAAGGCGTGCGGTTCCCGCGCTACCACATTGGCGAGTCGATGACGGGAGAGGCAGCCCATGTCGTCCGCGACCTAGGCCTAGAATCAGAAATGAATAGGCGCGGATATACAGTCAAGAAGGGAGTCAAAGTTTACGGGTCGACAGGTAGCACAACCTGGTTCATTCCTGTAACTGCACGCGACAAGAACTGGAATCTGAACGAGTCGTACACGTGGCAAGTCCGTCGCAGCGATTTTGATAAGATGATGCTTGAGGAGGCTTTGCGCCGAGGTGCGACCCTGCTCGAGGCTAAAGCTACCAGACCCATTCTGAAGGATGGAGCCGTGTGCGGCGTTCAGGTTCGAATGCCCGATGGAGAGTCAATTGACGTAGAGACAGGGGTTTTGGTCGACGCCTCTGGTCAGGCAACGTTCTTGGCGAATCAGGGTGTGACTGGGCCTAAGTACCTGGGTAACTACGACAAGCAAGTAGCATTCTTCTCTCAGGTCGTTGAAACAATGCGCGATGACGGCAGTACACGCGAGGCCTACCCTGGTAATACGGTAATCTTCTACCAACAAAAGTTCCATTGGTCATGGTTTATTCCGTTAGAACGCAATGTTGTGAGTGTCGGAGTCGTTGTGCCTTCTGCATATTTCTTTGATAGAAAAGAGAGTAAGAAGGACTTCTTAGTCCGTGAACTAAATGAACTGAATCCGGTGATAAGGCGCTACATTCCCGAGATCAAGTTAGTAGAAGACGTTCACGTAATCCCGAACTATTCATATCAGGTACGGAGGTTTACCGGCAAAGGGTTCATCTGCATTGGTGACGCACACCGTTTCATAGATCCAATCTTCTCGTTCGGCTTGACCGTCACGATGCGCGAAGCAGAATTCGCTGCCCCATTGATCAAGGAATACTTGGGAGGAGCACATCGAGATGAGGCGCGACCGTTTGCTGACCATGAGAAATTCTGTGAACAGGGGACTGACGTACTCGAAGATATGATCGACTTCTTCTGGGAATACCCCTATGGGTTCGCTAAGTACGTATACTATGATTTCAAAGATCAGATGACGGACATGTTCGCTGGGCGTATCTACGAACACCTACCCGCCTCCAAAAGCTACCACGAATGTGCGGCACATGGCACAGAAACCGCTATGGGTGCTTTTCAAAAGTCGTTGAAAAGGTCACGTGAATACCGCGACGACGATACGTACTCAATCCCCATCGGCTCACGCTACCATCCTGAACGGGCCACAATCTGGGAGCCTAACGCTCCCGTTGAATCGACAGAAGAATGGATGGGCCCCCGCTAATTCCATGATTTACAGCTTGGAATGTTCTCGACAGTTAAGGAGTTTCGAAACCTCTACATGTGAAGTGCTATCGGGCTGCGTACGGTTGCGACAACATACCACTTACACAGCCGGAGTGACAATTCTGCATTATCGGGTGATGTAATGGTTCTTGTACGACAAGAGCGGCCATAAACTTACGTTCAGGGGATAACCACCATATGAACCATCGTGAGTCATTGGAGCCGCTACAGACCGAACTTAAAGGTGCAAGATAGTCTGGTATCTCAACTTCTTTCAATGTGTATGCCAAGCCAGTGCCGAATGCCTTCGAGTAAGCTTCCTTTGCAGTCCAGATCGTGAAGAATGCCTTTTGCTTATCTATTCCGGCTAGCCCGTGAATCACTGCTTTCTCTCGATCCGAAAAGAAACGGTTGGCAATCTGCTCAGAATCAACGTTGGGTGTTACACGTTCCAGGTCCACCCCCACCTTACGGTCAAGAGCAATTGCATAGAGAACTCTTCCACAGGAGTGAGCAAGGTTAAAATGAATTTGAGGTTCACCGAAAGCCTCTCTTAAAGCAGGTTTTCCTCGGCAGTCACATATGATGTGAAGCCCAGTCGGTTCGATGCCTGAGTAATGTCCTAAGATCTTCCTTAACAGCCCTCGTCCCACGATAAACCGATTTCTCTCAAGGTCTGAGCAGATGCGGTTAGCTCTTGTTCGCTCATTTGAATCAAGTGTCAATTTCAACTGTTGTATGGTGGACCGCGGAAGATCAAGAGAAGAGTACCATAGATGGATTTGACCTCTCAAGCCTTCCATCCCGGTTGACGGCAGGTTCGAAGAATCGCGTGCTAGTGTGTGGCCCGAACGTGCATCGATCTCGTAGATATGCCACACGTTCACTCTCGTTTGAGATGATTCAAGTCGCTCATAAATCCTTCACTGGCAGTTGAATGGCAACGTTTTGGTCCGGATTTCTAAGTTACATTGAATTTTTCGTGACCTGATGGCCGTTAACGGGGAACGAGTAGACGAACCGGGTCTATGGTTTTAGTGATTCCTGGAGGTTTAGCCTAACTAACAGTAATTCGACTCGTCGTCAACGGCTCATCAATAATCCTCGTTCTCGAAGACTGAGGCCGCTTGTGAACACATCGTGACTCTGAGGTTACAAATGAATGCAAACCTACGGTAGATGCAGGCCACATAAATCTTGCCGCGTATCGTGAAATAACCCAAATTGAGCGCTCTTCAAGTAAACCTCACATTCTGCTACCCGTTAAGATAGGAGCAAACGCTGCTCTCAAAACCCTATCGAGATTTCTGGCGCCCAGCTAAACCAGGATGGACCAGCTCAAGAAGTGGTGTCGTCATAACGGTAGTGAGAATCGCCATAAGTACCAGAAGCGTGAACATTAGAGGAGAAATAACTCCTATATCTAGTCCAATGTTTAGCGCAACAAGTTCCACCATCCCTCGGGTATTCATGAGAACCCCTACTGCGCTCGCTTCACGCCATGTCATTCCGGTTATCTTCGACGCGAAGCAAGCGCCGCAGAATTTTCCGGAAATCGCAACGACCAAGATGAGTCCGAAGAAGAACAAGGTTTCCGGAGCAGTGATTAGACCGACACTGGTACGAAGTCCAGTATACGCAAAGTAGAGGGGAAGCAACAGAACGACTACGAGATCCTCAAGTCGTTTCTTAAGATCCTGAACGAACGCAATCCCTTTCGGCATAATAACGCCTAGTAGGAACGCACCGAACAAAGGGTGGATTCCCAAACTCTCGGTAACTAAAGCTGAAATGACCACAAGCAGCAAGATTAGGCTAAGCCAATTCTGAGATAAGTTTCCGTCCGTTACTGCTCTCGCTTCGAGGATCTTCAGCCAGCGCCTTCCAATAAATACCATGAACAACGCATAGATCACAGCACCAAATGGAATGACCCAGAACGGCAAACTTGAAACACTTGCACTCACAACAAGGACTACACCAGCCAAGATTGTCCAGGCGGTCGCATCGTCGACAGCCGCAGCTGCCATAGTAACGGTGCCAACCGGCGTCGAGAGTATACGAGTCTCAGTAAGAATTCTAGCAAGGACAGGAAAGGCTGTGATGCTCATCGAGACACCTATGAATAGTGCGAAATGCAGGAAAGCTATCTTCGGGTCAGAAACCCGCTTGTAAAGAAATACGGCTAGCAGCGTCCCTAACGCGAAGGGGACGATTATACTGGTGTGACTAATCACGATCGCTTCGTGGCGAACTTTGCCCATCACGGTTGGGCTCAGTTCTAAGCCTACGAGAAACATGAAAACCACCAATCCAACTTGACTCAGTGCGTTTACGTAATCAAGAGTAGAAGAAGGGAAAATGGCATTGAAGACTCCAGGTGCGAGCATGCCTAGCAGAGATGGGCCAAGCGCTACGCCTGCAATCATCTCGCCAACTACCTGTGGTTGATGAATCTTCTCAAAACAGACACCAAGTGCTCTCGACACCCCCAAAATCACTGCAATCTGCAATAGCAGGATCGAGAGTATCAGCATGCGTAGCTATACGGATCCGTCGTAGTAAAAACGATATAGGCTAGTTGATTGCTTACTGCGGAGTCGGCGTGAAAAGGATTAGGCTCAACGTTGTCGCTTCGAATTAGGAACGGCAGATGAGTCATACGGCTAACTCGACGATCCATTGTCCGATCTCTTATTTGCACGTAGCGTTCCTCCGTGCAATATAACTGGTTAAGACTGTCGACTTGGAGATCATGGTGGTCGTCGGTTTCAGTCCCTTAAACTCCGGCTCGATAGAGACGAATCGACTACGTCTAACGAACGATGATTTGGTTGTCTTTGAATCGTTGTTCTACTCGTTACAATCCTGACTAGCGATCCAAACCGATTCTCTTCATCAACGCGATGAACCTAGGATTCTCACGTACGCTGTCATAAATTGGTTCACATTTGATGTGGATAATTTCGGCGGTTCGCTCATCAGCGGCCTTTTCGAGCCAGTCGACCGCCTTCTCCTTCTCTCCTAGCCCTAAGTAAACGAGTGCTGTGTCGAATGCTGTTGTGGGGGGAGGCGGAATAAATGGGCTTCTTGGCGGACTTTGATCGGACTCGCTCGCTAGTTCGTCCAGAATTTTCTTTGCTTCCGCAAACTTACCTGATGCTGCGTAAGCATGACCAAGTCTTCCCATCCATGCTCGCGCTCCCTGCATCCTGCCGGCTTGCTGAAAATCGGATATGGCTTTGTCGTACATCGCTTTCTCAACGTAGGCGTAGGCTCGATAGCCGTATGCACCTCCGAACTCACGGTTGATCTCTAATGCCGTTTCGGCAGCATCTATAGCCCGATCATAGAGACGAGCGAAAAGGTACGCCTCAGAGGCGCCGCAATGTATTCTGGGGGACAACGGATCGAGTTCTTGTGCGCGTTCTGCCTGCTCGATGTTCTCGTGAAGGCGTCCCACATGTCCCAAATACAAAGAGTACCAAATATGGGCGATGGCGTAACTCGGATTCGATTCGATCGCGCGTTTAAACTCATTTTCAGCCTCCTCCCATTTCCATTCGTACTCCTGCCGGATGGCCGCGAGCGCGACATGGGGTTCGGGGAGACTTCCATCCAGCGAGAGAGCCTTCTCTGCATATTCTATTGCCCTCGGATAAGCGAATTTGGGTGAGACGTGACCATTTCTGCCGAGTAGAAGATGCGTGTCTGCTAGCCCGGCATATGCTGGAGCGAATGCTGGATCCTTTTCTATTGCTTGCTGAAAGAGTTCGAGTGCTTTCTTGAAGCCATCGAGTTCTCTTTGATTCCAGAAGTATCTGCCCTTGAGATAGAGGGGGTAAGCTTCCGCGTTTCCGGGTGCCTTCCTTTCGATATCTTTCTTTTCCGTTGAGAGCAGTTGGATTCTTAGAGCTTCGGCGACTCGCTCCGCTATGTCGCTTTGGATCGCGAATATATCTTGAAGCTCTCTGTCGTAGCTCTCGGCCCAAAGGTGCTTGTCATGCATCGCATCGATCATCTGTATCGTTATGCGGATCTTGCTTGCCGCTTTGCGGACGCTCCCCTCAAGTATTGTTCCCGCGTTCAACTCACGTCCTATCTCAACAACAGGCTTGGACCTGGTCTTGTATTGCATAGCTGAGGTGCTGGATATTACGCTCAGCTCGCGGACTCTCGATATCGTGGATATCAATTCCTCAGTCAGACCATCTGCGAGGTACTCGTCGTTGGTGTCAGGGCTGATATTCTGTAAGGGTAACACAGCCACCCTACGCTGATCCAGCTTCAACTGCTTTGGAAAGAAGGCTGGAGGAACAAAGCTCTTCGACCGAACCTCATCCGTTGCCGCCAAGGGGGCTGTCACCTTTAATGGATGGTGCAAGGGAGAGGAGTATGCAGCACAATAGGCTTTCCTTGACGAGAGCAATGGTTACTTGTCAAGTGTGACTGCGAAGTTCTCAGCGACTTTGAGAGAGTGCCATCGTCCATCAAAGCTAACCTTTCTCAGGTTTCTGATCCGGAATAGGTTTTGAGGAGGGTTCGTTGTCTCGTCAAGCTTGAATTCTATGACGCCGTCAACTGCTACTTCGAGTTGCTTATAGGCCTAGTTGCTATGGACACCGCTCATGAAGGCCGTTAATTGCGTTAACTGTCGTACTTTGCCCATAGGAAAGGGGCGCGTCAGGTATAATTCAACCCAAGCTCTTTCATCGTTGAATCTATCTACGACTGAACCATTATCCAAGATCACGAGGAATTCGGGGGCTGGTGTTTCAGCCATTGCTTCTCTTGCGATGTAAAGACTCAGGTCTGCAACTTTCAACGATCCAACGGCGAACTTTTCCTTCGACTTCTGTCCCACTGAAGCCGAGTAGAGGTCAGTAATCCACAACCGGTCGTTCTGTTCGAGTTCCTCGACAGGAAAGTCGAACGACCGGAGTTGGGATCTGATTTCATCTGGCGATTGAGATTGCGCAACATAACCGACATTTCCGCCAGTCCGGAGTCATCCGGCTGCAATGGTGAGCGAGGCTCCGTACCACTGCGACAATGGATCGAACTCTACAAGAATATTGGACCCTGCTGGAAGCTGTTCTTTAATCAATTCATCGAATATGGGGATCCTTGGCACAGTAAATCCAGTTTGTCTTACGTGGAACTCAGTTCTATAATTTTGTCTGTGGTTAGATCTGTGGAGCTACCAGATGTTAACCGTCGTCTTCGTGTGTATGCGATTAGTGGCGCGGGCGGACAAAATTGAACCGTTATTTTACCTGTGCACCAGATACGCGGTGTTTGGGTTACGTTGGATGTTCCATGAATCCGCTTGTGTTCAATCGCAGTCTTCTCCAGTCGGTTGGGTGAATTGTTCCTTTCATGCTTTTGACGCGCAGCAGATGCTCCATATTGCCGTTGGTTTCTCTGTAGTCTAGCTCAATGATGCCATCAGCCAGGGATTCAAGGACCGCGTAGAGAGCGTCGCTGTGAACGCGTTTGATGAAGGACCAAATCCTAACGCCTTTCATTTCGCGGAGGTGTGGTACAATTTTATCTAACCATTGGGTGAAGACGCGTTCTTCGTTATACCTGAGAAACGGTGAGAAATTATCTGTAACGACGAAGTCATAATTGGGCATGCTGTCTCTTAGCCACTTCGTTCCGAAATCTATGCTCGCCCTTGCTAGCGATAGCGAATCTGCGGTATCCGCTTCGTTCGATTTGCGTCCAGTTTGCCAGGTGTAAACGTCACTGATGGTAAAGCGGTTGGCTACCTCAGTCTCCGTCAACTCGGGGACTACCCGAGTCATCATTCTCCTAATCCTATCTGGAGGAGTACTGGTTGTCGTGACGTTGACTACGTAACCGTTCTTCAAAAGCGCGGATGCTAAAGTCAATCCGAATGAGAGCCAGTGAGCGGCAGGATCGTACAAACCTACGAGAAGAGTTCCCCTTTCAATTTCCCGTCCCAGGATGTCGGAGATAATCGGTACCCATATCCCTTTCACATCATTCTTGTCGATCAAGACGACTGGTTCCTCAACTTCCTGAGAGTGAACATTAGATAAGTGTCTACGTAATATGTCATGCATACGACAATCTCCTAACCCTTGGAGCAGAAGGGCAAGACCTCTCGACCGTTGCGATTTTTCCTGTGTGTGCCTGTAGTGGCGCGCGCAAAATTCGAAAGTGAATCAGCACCGTCATTGGTTTGCGCGAGTGCCTCCGAAGGGGTCGTCAATTACAAAGCGCCATGTTCCGTCTGGTTGCTTTCTAACGACTTCTAGAGTGTTGGTTAGGAAGCGTACTTGATTCCCGCTTTTCGGATCGACATAAACGGAGGTGCATTTCATTCGGGTAGTGGCTAAGGAGCCATCTCCGCTGATCGTCGTTTTGATCTCGTCAATGGCAGTCTTCGTTCTCAGAGAGATGAATTCCTCATTGTGTTTGCGAATCGCATCCCAACCTTTCATTAGATCTCCAGATTCCGTGAGTAAGACAGCGTCAGGCTCGTAAAGGGCTACGGTTGTCTCGATATCTCCTTTCTCCATCGCATCTATCAGTAGACGATCACAGTCTTCGGGCTTATACGCTGGGATAAATTTCACATCGACTGAGCGGACCATCTTTTTTCCTTCACTTATCTCTCTTGAACTATTCTTTCAGGTCAATCTGTAGAATATTCATGTGTTCTTTGAAGCCGAGTTGCTTGTAAAGCCGGATGGCTACCCCATTCTTGCACCAGACAGCTAGTCTAGCCTGTTCAACCTTTTCGGACTTAAGATAATCAAGCATTGCTTGAAGGAGTCGCTTTCCCAAGCCTTTTCTGCGATGCGCTGGTGTCACATAGATGTCGCTGATGTAACTCCAATTGTATCCCATATCGAGGTGAGTGGTTGCGACTTTTTGACAGACCAGATAACCCACAAGAGTGTCGTCCCGTTCTGCAACTTGTATCTGTCTTGGGTCTTGTTCGATTAGCTTGCTGATGAATTGTTTCCAACGTGCGACGTTCTCTAGATGGACTGGAATCGGTCGGTCCAATGATTCTACATCATTCATGAAGCCTTTCCAGAGTTCCAGAAGTTCGGCTGTATCCTCCTTAGTGGCTGATCTAACCGTAACGGTCATGTTAGCTTGTGAGGCATCTTCGCCTAATAGTTTAGTGCACCATCGATATTGCATACAAGATAGAACTGGACTGAACGATGTTTCTTGATTGTGAAAGTGGAAACACTTATCCTCTTGAAGTTTCATTCGACGCTTCTGATTCTGTTGAGTTCGGGAAGCAAAGGTGTATTTGAGGAATTTGAAGTCGCAGCCGACGAACTGGTCGTAAACGTAAAACAGTTCTTGCACGAAGGTAATGTTCGACGAATCGTCGTAAAGAAGGATAACAACGTAGTGATGGAGGTTCCCCTAACTGTGGCCGCAATTGGTATTATCGGCGCGCCAGTGCTAGCGGCTGTTGGTGCTATCGCGGCTTTCGTCGGCAATTACAAGATTATGGTAGAAAGAAGGGAGTGATATCTTATCTTATACAGTGACTTTGAAATATGTTGTATAGCTCATGAATATCGGAATTGTTCTCCAAAGTAATGATCCAGAAACTGTTTGGAACGCCATCAGGTTCGCAAACACTTCACTCGACGCCGGTCATAGTGTTAAAGTATTCCTGCTAGGCAAAGGCGTCGAACTTGAACAGATCAAGAGCGAAAAGTTCAATGTTCAATCCGTAGTCAAAACGTTCCTTGACAACAAGGGAGAAATGCAAGCATGCGGCACCTGCCTCAAGTCAAGAAACACGGAAACCACAATCTGCCCCATATCTACAATGAGTAACCTTCTAAGAATCGTTGAA
>Ga0187780_10003014_pt1 | contig 12707 bp, 11 predicted proteins | sample 1015_Q2_SP10_20__FD_132429 | JGI IMG/M metagenome (GOLD analysis project Ga0187780, IMG submission 132429) | Tropical peat soil microbial communities from peatlands in Department of Meta, Colombia - 1015_Q2_SP10_20_MG | ecosystem: Environmental > Terrestrial > Soil > Wetlands > Peat | place...
CAAGTTGCCGCGAGTTTGACATTCACATCAGTGCTCGCGCTGGTGCCGCTGTTGGCCGTCATCCTTGCGGTGTTGACGGCGTTTCCCGTGTTCACCGAGTTTCGCGAATCCATCGAGCGCGAACTGCCCAAAGGCCTGTTGCCCGATCCGTATGCGCAGACAATCCTTCGCTACCTGGGTGAATTTGCCGCGAAGGCGGCCGGCGTTGGAGCTGCAGGTCTGGCATTTTTGGTCTTGCCGGCCCTCTCGATGATTCTGACAGTCGACCGAATTTTGAACGACATCTGGCAAGTTCATCGTCGCCGCTCTATGGCCCAGCGCCTGCTCGTGTATTGGGCCGTGCTCTCCGTTGGCCCCGTGCTGCTTGGATTGAGCCTGAGTCTTACCTCGTACGTTGTGTCGATGTCCGACGCACGTATCGACCGTTGGGGTAGCACGGTTCGAGAGCTGTTCGCATTGGCCTCGCCATTGATTGCGACGGCCGCCTACAGCGCCGTGTATGCGCTCGTGCCCAACCGCAAGGTCTCGTGGCGCCACGCACTCACCGGAGGGCTGGTCACGGCGGTCACGGGAGAGCTCATGAGCCGCGGCTTTGCGGCGTACGTTATTCATGGCAGCGTGCTATCGGTCTATGGCGCTTTTGCCGCCTTTCCGATATTCCTGATGTGGATCTACTTGTCTTGGTTGACTTTCTTGTTCGGCGCTGCCATCGCCGCTACGCTGCCACAATTGCGGGCGACGCGCTTTTTCGACACGCGGCGTGCCGGCGACCGGGCCATTACGGCAATTGCGCTGCTTAAACTGTTGCTCGATGCGCGCGCTGTTGGTTCGCTTGGAGCCTTGGGAACGGCCGATATGGCCCGTGCCCTGCGAACGGACGAAGAGGAGCTGGCATCATTGTTGGGGGAGCTGGAGACCTTGGGTTATGTGCGCAAACTGGCGCCCAGCACCGAATCGGCCTGCGACGAGTGGATCTTGTCTTGCGACCCGCAAACGCAGGCACTGGGCCCGGTTTTCCGTCGCTTTGCGCTGGATCCGGAAAATTCCCTGTTGCAGCGAGCCGACTTGGGACTTCGTCCCTGGCTTGCACCGGCCATTGACGGGGCTTGGCTGCAGCGCGGATTGGCGCAGCTTCAAGGTGCGTCAAAGCTGGAAGCGAGCGTTAGTACAAAAGCCAGCGAAGTTTGATGGCTCTGCCCGCTTAGCACTGGGCTCAGAGGCGCGACAAAGTGGCAGCACTGCCCTAATGGGTCGCGAACAGCCACGTTCCCGTCGTGAGCGTGATCTGTGCCTGGGCTAGCAAGTCGCCAAACTGCGCGCTGCCCAGCACGGCAAACTCCATTGGCCGGGCCGCGGCCAGCGGATCACCGCGCGCCGCCTGTAACGCGGGGTGGGTCATCAAGACACTTGCCTCAGGGCCAGCACGAAGCCATTTCGTAAGGCGCTGCCAGTACGCCGCACTGTCGTCGCGAAAGTCGTAGACGCCGACCAGGTACGCGTTGGTACGAAAATGTGATGCGGCGGCCAATTTGCGTAAACCCCGGTCGCCGAGCGCGGCGATGCCACGTGCCTTCAGATCGCGCACGGCTTTTGGCGGTCGCGTGCTGCGCAGCCAGGGTAGATCGCGTTTGTAGCGTCGCTGCAGAATTTTTAGCAGCGCATCGCGCACAACGGCAAATTGGTGCACGTGCTGATGTCCGTCGACGTAGTCGGGACGCCGCCCCATGGCATCTTCAAAAGCGTCAAGTTGTTGCTCGATACGAGCCTGAAGCAAACCGCGCGGCAGGGCACCTACGGCGCAGCGTGCAATCAGCTCTGCCAGGGGCCAGCCGGCCCCGGCCGAAGCGGCGAAAGCCTGTGTCAGGTTCAGGTGCAGTCCGACATCGGCGCGCGCCAAGCTCTGGCCCGGCCGGTTCTGCGTCAGCTGCGCTTGCAGGCGTTGTGCGGCTCCGGGCCACAGCGGCGAATCGACCAGGGCACTGGTTGCCGTGATGCGTCGACGCTCAATCAGCTCCAAGACCGCGTCAATGACGCTCCCGTCGATGGCGAAATCATCTGCACAAGCGATCCAGTGGCGCGGATTGGGGTCTGGCAATGGCGCCGTGCCGCCGATCACCGCGGCGGCACCGAGAGCGACGCGATCGGGGTTTCCATCGGGCTGGCGCCAAAGCGCCGCGCGACGATATAACGGGGCCGGGACTTTACCTCTTCGTACACCCGACCCAAGTATTCGCCCAAAATACCAATAAATAGCAGCTGCACGCCGCTTAGAAATGTTATGCCGACGACGATCGTCGCCCAGCCTGCAACGTCGTTACCGTTGATAAAGTGGTCGACGACCACCCAGGCGCCGTAGGTGATGGCGACGACCGCCAGGACAAACCCCAGGGCGCTGGCGAGGCGCAATGGCAGATTGGAAAAAGCGGTAATGCCCGAGGCGGCAAGCGAGAACAGGGCGCGAAATCCGAACCCACTGCGCCCGGCGCTACGCGGCGGAGGTGCAAACTCGATGGCCCGGGACCGGTACCCGACCCAGGCGTACAGACCCTTCATGAAGCGCGTTCGTTCGGGCAAGGCGCACAGGGCGTCGACAACGCAACGGTCCATGAGTCGAAAGTCGCCAGCATGCGGCGGGATCTCAATAGGTGAGCCGAGTTTGAGCAACGAGTAAAACAGCCTTGCGCCTACGCGCTTGAGCGCCGATTCGCCCTTTCGGTCCGCGCGCACGGCGTAAACCATGTCGGAGCCTTCGCGCCAATACTCGAGCATGGGAGCGAGCAATTCGACGGGGTGCTGCAAATCCGCGTCGAGTGTGATGACGACGTCGCCGCGCGTATGGTCGAGTCCCGCGCCCAGCGCAGCTTCCTTGCCGAAGTTGCGCGACAGCGCCAGGCAGACCACACCGGGTTTGCTCAGCCATGGTTCGAGTGCGGAAAGCGTTTGGTCGCGGCTGCCGTCGTCGACAATAATTACCTCCCACCGATCGGTCAGCGATTGAAGTTGTTCGATCAACACCGGCAGAAGGCGCGGTAGGTTTTGCGCCTCATTAAACGCGGGCACGACACATGAGATGGAAGGCGTGCGCGCGGAGCGCCGGCCGGACTCGGCAATGGGAGCCGAATAGATTCCACCTTTGGTGGCAAGCGAAGAACTCCACGCCGGAGCCGATTGATCGCGTGCGGACATAAGTGAACTGTACGCGAACCGTCTGCGGATGTCCCAGCACGGTGGACGCGTAAAATGGCAATTTGTCGGGCCCGTTCGTAGCTGCGGGCCCCGATCGCGTGCGAGGCGAATGCGCTCATGGGATATGTATTTGCTGCTCCGGGGCAGGCCGTAGTCCCGGTGGTGGGGACCACGGACCTTTTTCCGGTGCATCGGATTTACTGCGTTGGCCGCAATTATGCGGAGCATGCGCGCGAGATGGGTCATTCGGAACGCGAGCCGCCGTTTTTTTTTGCCAAACCGCCGGACGCCGCCTTCGCCATACCGGCCAACACCGTCGGCAAGCTGGCCTACCCAGCACAAACTCGTGATTTGCAATACGAGGTAGAACTAGTCATCGCGCTGGGCCGCCACGGCTCGGCGGTATCTGCAAAACAGGCCGACGAAATGATTTGGGGTTATGCCGTTGGGCTTGATCTGACTCGTCGGGACTTGCAGGCGCAACTAAAAAGACAGGGTCGGCCGTGGGAGATCGCCAAGTCGTTTGATCAGTCCGCGCCGATCTCGCCCATCCGCACCGTGAGTGATGTCGGTGCAATCGACGGTGCGCGCATCTGGCTGGAGGTCAACGGACAGCGGCGACAAGATGCCGATGTGTCGCAGATGATCTGGAGTGTGAGCGAGATCATTGAGCACCTCTCGCGCTATTTCACGCTCGCGCCGGGGGATTTGATTTTCTCGGGGACCCCCGCTGGGGTGGGTGCGATCCAGCCTTCTGATGTGCTTTGCGCTGCAGTCGAGGGCGTGGGCCAGATCACGCTACAGATTCTGGGCACACCGGTTTAGTCGCTGCCGCGTTCACGAGGAGAGCCGAACCGGCCGCCAAAAGCGCAATTGCAGCCGCAACCCGCGCAGATTGGACAGCTTGCCCTTGGTTGGTGGGCGCTCATATCGCGCCGCGCTGATATCAGCCAGCATGCGGCGCAGTTCGGCCATGCTGGAGGGCTCGAGTTGCTCGGCAAGCTCGCGTTCCATTGTCTGCAGCCCCATGTTGGCGGGTATCTTTATGCCAATTCGCGCGAGCTTGGCGCGCAGCTGCAAGACCAGCTCGGCGAACGGGTCGCGCGTTTCGCGGTGACGGATCGAGATAAACGCCAGCGCAACGAGTAGGACGCACATTGCAGCAATGGCGACGGCCGCTACGTTCGCCATGGTCGGACGCAATCCGATCCGCGACAACAGCGCGCGCTGACGTTCGGCGGAGTACGAAAGGATCCACTGGTTCCAGACGTTTTCCAGTGCTTCCCTGTTCGAACGCCAATCGGTGAGCCAGGCCCATCCGTCGCGCGTTTCGAGCTGCTCTTCCGATCGGCGTTCCAGCAGTGTGTGTTCGATGCGGTTTGGTGCCACCGCAGAGGTCGGGTCAACCCGCTGCCAACCACGATTTTCCAGCCAAACCTCTGCCCAGGCGTGTGCATCGGATTGCCGCACGGTGAGGTAGCCATCGACGGGGTTGACCTGCCCGCCTTGATAACCGGTTACAACGCGCGCGGGAATCCCCATGGCGCGCATGAGTACGACAAAGGACGAGGCATAGTGCTCGCAAAAGCCGGTTCGCGTATCAAAGAGAAACTCGTCGACGGAATCACGGCCAAGCAGCGGTGTGTTGATACTGTAGCGAAATGGTTCGTTGCGGAAATGGGCCAGCACAGCGTCTACTAGCCGGGTGTCCAACCTTGCGTCGCTTCCGTTCACGGCATCGGCCAGCGAACGGGTGCGAACCTTCAGATCGTTGGCCCAGTGCATCGTGCGCGGGTTGTAGCCCGTGGGCAGTTGCAGCCATTGCGAGAGCGTTGCGTCGTAACGCGTCGGGCCACTGGCAAAATTCAGGTAGCTATGAACGTGGTAGCGAAGCCGGCTGATGACCGGTGCGGCCGTCTGTAACTCCAGCGTCGATGTCAGCCGCGAACTGAAAGTTGGCACGTCATCGATGCTGTCAGCGAATTCCAGCGCGAGAAGCTCGCGCCTTTGTGTTGGCTCGAGCGTTACTGTGTAATCGACGCCGCTTGATGCAACGTAGCGGACCGCGGGCATACCAGTTGCGGAAGCCCGCGCTGTCGGCAGCGCTGTCCAGGTTCGTCCGTCGAACAAACCAAACACGGGGCCGCGCCAATACATGTTGCGCGGCTCGGGAACGTGCTTGTCGAAGTTGGCGCGTAGTGCGACGGTGTCATTGCGTAGCAATTGGCTGATGGAGCCCGGAGTCATGGAGTTCGATAGTCCTGTGCCAGCGCGCACTTCGTCGCCGATCCCATGCCATAGCGGAGCGGGCAAGCGTGGAAAAAGAAAGAACAAGGCCAGGGTGGGAGGCGCGGAAAGCAGGAAAATGCGCCCTAGATACCGCACTTTGCCCGCAAGGGAGATGTCTCCCTCGGGAAGGTTCACACTTAGAAGGACGAAAAACAGCAGAAAAACCGATGTCACCATGACAAAGGCCGAGAGCGCGCTTTCGTCAAAGAGATACTGCGTTTCCAGCACAAAAAGTGAGAGAAAGACGATCACCAGCACGTCTCGACGGGCGCGCATCTCCAAGATCTTGAGCCCGACCAGCACGAGTAGGAAATTGACGCTGGCCCTGCGTCCAAACAAGGTTCCGTGTTCGAACCATACGGCGGCCGTGCACACGGCGAGCAAGATCAACATGGGCAGGCGGCCGGGTGCCGGCTTAAGGGTCTGGATCAGCCAGGCGCGCCACACCCACATGGCGCCGATCGCGGCGATTGACCAAAGCGGCAGGTGACCGAAATGCGGGGCGACGACAACCGCAACAGCCAACAGCAATACCGCCTGGTCGCGTTGTTCGCGCGCGCCACCGGAAACCTGGGGCTGCAGCCAGGCGCGCAGGCGCTGCGCATACGCCTGCGCGCCGTGCACTTCACTTTGCGGTTGCGAAAAAGTTTGCGCCATGGCAGCTACGAGGCCGGATACAGCGCAAGGGCCTCGAGGCAGCGTCCGCGCTGCGCGGGCCCTGCGGCCGTGGAAATGCGGTTGCCCGGCAGGTTCAGGCTGTAGCGCAGGCCAGCGGCATCGGCCATGAGCACCCAGCGGGTTAAGCGCGAGATGCGCTGTTCCACCGGCAGGGAACGGGGCAGCGCATCAAAATCGAGCACGGTTTCTTCTCCCGCGCTCGACTCAAATAGCTTGACCGAGAGTTCATCGTTGCGAGCCGCCAAACGCCAGGCAATGGACTTGAGCGGGTCGCCGGGGCGGTAAGGGCGCACGCCAGCGAAATCGTCGTTCCCGGCAACGACCGCGTTGGCCATTTCCCGTTCGCCGCCTGTTCCCAAGGGAAGCGGCGGGGCGTCGACTTCCGGCGTGGGATAGACGACGGTCGTCATTTGAGGGGAGGCGTATGCCCAAGCTTCCCACAGTCCAAAGGGAAAGCGCGTCGAAATGCGCACCCGCGGACAAGCCCGCCAGCCTCGTCTGCGTGTTGGCAATCCAATGCTCACGCGCGCACTGCTCGACGCGGCAATGTCGACCCATACACCCTTCATGGCGCGCTCTTGCTCGCGCCGCGACCTGCGTCGTCGCGGAAGAATGAAGGCCAGATTGACGCCATAGCGCGGTTCGTTGGTTGGGTTGTCGATGACGAAGTCAAAACCGGCAACTTCACCGGCATGTACGGGCACTACCCGCTGCTCGCGCACCGCAAGCTGCACAAGGTTGCGATGGGTCTCGTACATGCCTACGAGCGCGATGCTTAAAACAAGAAAGGCCAACAGGTAGCCAAGCTGCAAGTTAAAGTTCAGCGAGCCAAGCCAGACTGTGACGGCGACAGCGGCGAATAACAAGCCGGCACGCGTGGGCAGAATGAAAACCCGCCTGCGCTCTAAAGTGACGTCGCCAAGCGGTTCACGATGATTGCGAAACAGCCACCGCATCATCCGAGGCGGCACGGTGCGCAAGATCGCGTTCACAGCCGGCTATTCCGTGCGTGGGGGCTTTAAGGCACTGCCACGGCCTGCATCAGGTGTGTTGCCAGTTCTTGGCCGTGCAGCGCGCGGCTGCCGTCGCGCTTGGCCACACGCAGCCGGTGCCCCACCACACCCGGAATGACGTTTTGCACGTCCTCGGGAATGACGTGGTCGCGACCATCGAGCCAGGCCCAGGCGCGAGCCGCTGCCAGCAGCGATAAGCCCGCCCGCGGGCTCAGACCGTCCACATAGGTTCCCGAAGTGCGCGTGTGCGCCAGTAGCGCTTGCACGTAATCAAGCAAAGCGTCCGAGCAGAACACTTGTTTGACCTCTTGCTGGGCAGCGAGCAGATCCGACGCGCGCGACAAAGCTGGCATGGCCTTGAGCATATCGCGGCGCGAGTCCCCCGCCAGCAGGGCGCGTTCGGCGGCATGGTCCGGATATCCGAGCGAGATGCACATCAAAAAGCGGTCCAGCTGCGATTCGGGCAAAGGAAAGGTTCCGACTTGGTGAAGAGGGTTTTGTGTGGCAATGACAAAAAACGGCTGGGGCAGGGGTCTGGCCATTCCATCGATCGACACCTGGCTCTCTTCCATGGCCTCGAGCAGGGCGCTTTGAGTTTTCGGGCTGGCGCGGTTGATCTCGTCGGCTAGCAACACCTCGGAGAAAATAGGTCCCGGGTGAAATACGAACTGAGCGCTCGAGCGCTCGTACACTGAGACCCCGATGACGTCCGACGGCAGCAGGTCGCTTGTAAATTGAATGCGTCGAAATGGCAAACCCAGCGAGATGGCAATCGCATGTGCGAGGGTCGTTTTGCCCACCCCCGGGGCGTCCTCGATGAGTAGGTGCCCGCCCGCCAAAAGGCAGGTCAAGCTCTGGCGGATCTGAAGGTCCTTGCCAACAATGATGGTTGCAATGCGCGCCGCGCAGGCCTGGAATTTCTCTAACATTGGCAGTTGACGTTCGCGATGGGGAAAATGTCTTGAGCACCGGTTTTTTGTCGCATAGCGCGTGTGCGGCGCACGAAATGGGAAGCTGGCATCCTGAGTGTCCGGCCCGTCTTGCCTCGATCCAAGATCGCCTGATTATCACCGGGCTTGCGCAGCACCTCGAGTACATCGAGGCGCCGCAAGCGCCGATCGATGCCCTGGTCCGAGCCCATGATCCCGGCTATCTCCAGATGTTGCGTCGCAGCATACCGGAAGATGGGTATTACTCGCTCGACCCGGACACGCTCGTTTGTGCGCACTCTTGGGAAGCGGCCCAGCGCGCGGTAGGCGCTGTGCTTGAGGCCACGGATCGGGTGATCGGCAAAGAGCTTGAAAACGCCTTTTGCGCGGTGCGGCCCCCCGGCCATCACGCGCGTCCAGCAATGGCAATGGGATTTTGCCTGTTGAACAATGTGGCCATCGGGGTGCTGCACGCGCTCGAAGTGCACGGCCTGGAGCGGGTTGCGGTGGTTGATTTTGATGTGCACCATGGAAATGGAACGGAAGAGATTCTTGCCGCAATCAAGTACGGCGGCGAGCGAGTGCTGATGACCAGTTTTTTTCAGCATCCCTTCTACCCGTACTCGGGCACCGACAATCCAATGGAAAACATGGTCAATGTGCCTTTGCCTGCTGGATCTGACGGGACCAGAGTTCGGGCAGTGGTTGACGAAATCTGGATACCACGATTGGAGAGGTTTCGCCCGCAAATGATCTTCGTCTCGGCGGGTTTTGACGCCCACCGTGAGGACGATATCGGTCAGATGAGTCTGGTTGAAGCCGACTACGCGTATATCACGCAGCGTCTGATGGAAGTTGCGCGGCGACATAGCCAGGGGCGTATCGTGAGTTCGCTAGAGGGTGGCTATAACCTAAGTGCGCTCGGCCGCAGCGCCGCGACACACGTGCGCGTGCTCGCACAATTGTGAATTGTGAAGACTGTTAAGTTCAGCCGGGTTGTATTTTTGAACGATTCTCTTCCGAGGTGGAGGCATCGATGAGTGCCAAAATCGCTGACGTATCGCCGCAAGGTGCGCCGCTTCTTGCTCGGGCTCAGGACGGCGCGGTCCTGCATCTGACGCTGAATCGACCGCTTCAGTACAACGCGCTTTCGCAGGAGATGCTCAGCGCACTGCGCGAGGCGTTCTCGCAGATCGGCACCGACGCATCGATACGGGTGGTGGTACTTGGCGGGGCGGGCAAGGCGTTTTGCGCCGGCCATGACCTGCGCCAGATTCAGGACAACCCGCGGCTGGAGTACCACCAGTGGCTGTTCTCCGAGTGCGCTCAGCTCATGGGACAGCTGCGTAGCCTTCCCCAACCGGTTATCGCACGGGTTCATGGAATCGCCACGGCCGCGGGTTGCCAGCTGGTAGCGTCCTGCGATCTGGCCGTGGCCTCCACCGAGGCCCGATTTGCCACCTCGGGGATCAACATCGGCCTGTTCTGCGCCACGCCCGCCGTAGCGCTGACGCGCAACGTTGCGCAAAAGCCCGCGTTTGAAATGCTCTTTACGGGCGAGTTCATCGACGCCCATAGCGCCCGTGAACGCGGCCTGGTCAATCGCGTCGTGCCCCCTGAGCGCTTGGATGAGGAAATTGGCCGCTTGGCGGAGTCGATCCTCGCCAAGCCGGCACGCATCGTGGCGGCCGGAAAAGAGCTCTTCTATCGCCAACAGCAGATGGGCGTCGAAGCGGCCTACCAGCTCGCTGCGCAGGCGATGGCCTGCAATTTGCAAGAGCCAGCGGCGCGGGAGGGCATTGACGCATTTTTGAACAAGCGTCGACCGAACTGGCCCGTGGTCGGAAGCTGATAGCCTCGATTTATGGAACCGCCGATCGAGAGCCTCTGAGGGAGCCGACCCGCAATTGCCCGGCAGCCGGCGCTGGGCTGGCCTTTGAACGTGGAAATCTTTTCACCGTGGCGCCCGAGGGTCCAGGCGAGCGCAGGGCGCGGCGTCTTGCCCACGTCGACGGCCGCTATAAAGGTCTGACAGTTCTCACCTCGCGCCGCCATTGTGGCGCCTTGCGGCCTATGCTTGCCGAATCGAACCCCGAAAAAATGGCGGCGTTCTTCTTGTACCTCGGGTGTCGTTCTTCGCTAGGAAACGGGGATCGGTTTTCCAAGGTCATCGCTGCGATTGCGCCGTCCTGCAACATCCGGCTTTAGCTCGAGTTTGTCTTCTCTCAAGATCGAATTCAAAGTCAGATTCAAGTCCCGGCTCTTTTTCGACTTCAGCACCGCGTCGACGGCAAGTTCCATGTAGTTAAAGCTCGCGCGAATCGCTCGACAAACTTCGTCGATTTCCACTTTCGGTGGATCCTGACCCATTAAGGTCGCAACGATGTCCAGCGCCTCCCAAGGATGTGTGTCATCGTATTCGGCGTGCACCCTCAGCCACCGCATCGCCGAGATGCGGCAAGATTCCGGGAAGCTATTCGCGTATTCGTCCTTAGAGCAGACAAGACCCGACCATTCGCCCGTGGCTCCTTCGACTGCGTAGTTCGTCGCCGCAATGCCAACAACCAGCGATGGCTGTGCGCTGATATACCAGCACCAGTGCGCCAGAGCTTGTTCCTCGATGCAGTTGCCGGCGAATTTCAGATCGTCCAGGGTCAGGCCGCTCGCTTTGGCCCAGGCCAGCCAGTAGTCGGCGTGTTTTTGCTCTACGCGGATATTTTGGATGAGGAACCTACGGGCCATGTCCGCACCGACACTGTTGCCAACGTGCATCTTTTGCAAATTCATCGCCATAAACTGCGGAAAGCGTTCGATTGTTAACCAAATGCCGGTGAGGAACTTTTGCACCTGGGGCAGCGGCAACACGGCGTCACGCATCATCGTGAATACCGGGTGCTTGACGAGACGCTCTTTGTCGGGATTGGTCTCACGCACGACTTTCTGCAGCCACTGAGGATAGCTTGCGAGTTCTTTCAGAGGCCCGGCGCGACGAAATTCCGTTGAAGCCATGGTAGTTCCTTTCCCCAATGCGATGTTGTTATCCGATCCGCTGAACTAGGCTTGCCTACGACTCCTCCGATGTCGACATTAGGCAACGCAACGCGTGCAACAACACGCCTTCCGCCTTTTCGCAGATTCCTCAGTCAAACGCTTTCGATGTTTGACGGTCTTGCGAACGCTGCCACTCTTTGGCCGGACAGCAGCGATAAAAATGAAAGTGCTTGCCTTTGCGCAAGCATTTTTTTCGTGTCCATCAAGGGTTGTCAAGCAAGTTTGTGAGTTGTCCAGCAAGTTTGACTGTCAAGACGCCGGTTTGCGCGATGTTTCTTATTTGCAAATCGCTTGCTTCGAAGAATTGCGATTTGATGACCTGCGCAAACGTTGCACGACACGCGGCAGTACAAAACTTCGGCCCGTTGCATGGTTTGGCGCAAGTTCTAACGCGCGCCTGCGCTTCGTTTGTCTCGTAAACGATTGGGCTTTAGCCAAGTTCGTGAACCCGCAGCGACCGGGCTTTCAATGTTGCGGGCGACGCGAGGACAAAAATCTCGCACAGGGGTGGTGCACTTGGTCTGTATTTCGCCATCTTCGCACCCGTATTGCGGCGTTTCAAAAGCAGCCGGTTGGGAGACAGGAGACAGCCGCCGTCTGGCAAACGTCCGTGTTGCCGCTTGGCCGCGGCAATGCACGCGCGCTAACACGTTCTGCTAGCCGCGCCCCTGCGCCGTGATGCAGTCGCCCCGCATTGAAGAGCGGCCTTTTCGCGGGGACCAGGGCGATTGAGAATTCAGTTTTTGTTTCGATCCATCACGTTTGCGTTTGCGTGCAATCATCCCAATAAGGCATCTAGCGGCGAACGCGCAATAACGCCGATTCGTTCTGAACCCCAAAAAGAGAAATACCGACGAAGAAGCAACATGCGGCGAGACCGAAATGCGGAACTTAAGCGCGTAAATCGACTAAAGCAACGCACCGTAAGAGAGCTTTTTGTGCGACTTGGCCGACGGCCCCAATCGTTATTCTTGCCCGTGCGTTCAAATCCCGCAGGAACTGCTTTGCTGCGCGAGCAACTGCCGTCGATGAATGCTGCGCTTTCCTTTGACCTACGCTCCTGCACGCAACGCGAGCTGACGGAATCGAAGATAACCGCGGATTTGGTGCCGAGATTGCCGCTAATTCTCGAGATTAGAACCTCACGACGCTGAGAAATGACCAACGCATCCGGCGAACTGGGATTTACTCCGCGATCGGCTTGGGGGACCGCCTGGCCGTATGTCGCGCTTCTTGGGTGCTTTCTTGTCCTAAGTATCGGCAGCATCGAAGTGCTGTCGGGCGTCCGCGCTTATGTGGGCGGTGAAGGGCTTTATTCAAAGGCCCAAAAGGAGGCAGTGGCGTCGCTTTCGCGATACAGCGGGACCCACTCCGAGAGCGATTTTCGCGCCTTTCAAAAGGCTATCGCGATACCCCTTGGCGATCGTACGGCGCGTCGCGAGTTGTTAAAAGACGATCCCGATTTGCAAATTGCTACCACCGGTTTTCTCGCAGGCCAGAACGATAGGGCCGATGTCGATCATCTCATTTTTTTGTTCCGTTGGGGCCGCTGGTTCGGACC
>Ga0187780_10003015_pt1 | contig 12707 bp, 16 predicted proteins | sample 1015_Q2_SP10_20__FD_132429 | JGI IMG/M metagenome (GOLD analysis project Ga0187780, IMG submission 132429) | Tropical peat soil microbial communities from peatlands in Department of Meta, Colombia - 1015_Q2_SP10_20_MG | ecosystem: Environmental > Terrestrial > Soil > Wetlands > Peat | place...
GATCCCGCTGACCGACAGCGATCGCTGGCCATGGCTCCGGGCCATTACCGCCTGGATGGACGAGCTGATCGCACAGGGCAAGTCAGCGGTGATCGCCTGTTCCGCGCTCAGGCGTTCCTACCGGGACGTGCTGCTCGGTGGGCGCCCCGAGGCGCTGCTGATCTTCCTGGCCGAGGATCGCGAGGTACTAGCCCAGCGGCTGGCCGCCAGACACGGTCACTTCTTCCCCGCGGTGCTGCTCGGCACCCAGTTCGATGCCCTCGAGCCGCCGCAGTCAGATGAGCACGCCATCACCGTCGTCGAAGGCCCGGATGACCGGCCTGGCGATATCGTCACGAAGATCATCGGGCTAGTCTGGCCCGGCGACGGCGCTGTCTCGGGCTCGCCTGGCGGTGACCATGAAGCTGAAACTTGACCTGCACGACATTTATAACCGCGGGCAGGACATTGACCGCGCCCTGCGGGAGATCATCGACGAGGCCGTGGCCAAGAAGGCGCCGCTGGTCGAGATCATCCCCGGCAAGGGTTCCGGGCAGCTCAAGAAGCACGTGCTGCGGTTCTTGGAGCAGAAGGAGATCAGGGCCAAGTATCACAGAATCGAGAAGGACTCGAAGAACTTCGGCCGCCTTTTCGTGCATTTCCGCTGGTAGGCCTGTCGGCTCCGGCAGCAGGAGCGCTCTCGCCGCCTCGGGTGCCCGGCTACCCTGACGCTGGCGTCGGACAGCAGTGGGTAGATCGCGGCGGTTAGGGCAGCATTCAGGGCACACTCTCAGTGAGAACTGAGACCCTGCGCCCGCACATGGCCGCCCTCAGTGGCACATCCGACCGGGACTTAGGAGCGCGTCATGCGATTCCAACTCGTGGCTCGCCAGGTCATACTGGCTCCGGCGCTTGGCCTGGCGCTCGCCGCGACGGTTGTCGCCTGCAGCAGTTCCAGTTCCTCCTCGACCTCGTCCTCTCCGGCGACGTCAGCCCCGGCGACGTCGAACGGCTCCGCGCCGGCGGAGATCACCGCGAACTGGGAGAAGTTCTTCGCCTCCAGCACCCCCGTCGCGCAGAAGGTCACCCTGCTGCAGAACGGCAGCACCTTCGCCGGGGCCATCACCGCTTTGTACAAGCTGCCCATAGCGAGCGGTATCGGAGCCAAGGTCACCAAGGTGACGGTGACGTCGCCCACCTCGGCCACCGTGGTCTACGACATCACCTCGGGCGGGAACCCGTTGCTGTCGGGCCAGACCGGTACGGCGGTCTACGAGGGCGGGACCTGGAAGGTCGGCGATGCCAGCTTGTGCAGCCTGATCAAGCTGGTGCCCGGCGGCAGCGTGCCGGCCGCGTGCAGCTCGGCGGGCTGAGGAAGGGCCGTTCAGATGGCAGGACCGGTCGAGACAGTCCGCGGTGACCAGCACGGCGGAGAGGGAGTCTCCGCCCGCCGCGGCGGCCAGTCGCTCGCGCTGGCGGTGCTGTGCACGTTGCTGTTCCTGACCTTCCTCGACAACACCGTGGTCAGCGTCGCGCTCGCGAACATATATACCAACCTGGGCGCGAGCCCCACCCAGCTGCAGTGGGTCGTCGGCGCCTACGCCCTCACCTTCGCCAGCCTCATGCTGGCCTGCGGGATGATCGGGGACGAGCTGGGCAGGAAGAAGGTCATGCTCGTCGGCGCGGGAGTGTTCTGCGCCGGCTCGGTGCTGTCCGCGCTCGCCCCGAACGTCCAGCTGCTCATCGCCGGGCGCGCCGTGATGGGCATGGGCGCGGCGGCCAGCGAGCCGGGCACGCTCTCGATGCTCCGGCACCTGTATCCCGAGTCCAGGGCCAGGAGCAGGGCGATCGGCATTTGGGCCGGGACTTCCGGGCTGGCGCTGGCCTTGGGACCGGTCATCGGCGGCCTGCTGGTCGGGGCCTGGAACTGGCGGGGCATCTTCTGGTTCAACCTGGCCTTCGGGCTGGCCGCCCTGCTCGTCGCGGTGGTCATCCTGCCGGAAAGCGCCGATCCCACGGCGGCGCGCGTCGACACCGCGGGCTTCTTCCTCGGCGCCGGGGCCCTCGCTGCGTTCGTGTTCGCGATCATCGATTCCGAGTCGGCCGGCTTCGGCGGGACAGACGTGATCGTCTTGTTGTGCGTGAGCGCGGTGCTGGTGGTGGCGTTCGGCTGGTGGGAGAGCCGCGCCGAGCATCCGCTGCTGGACCTGCGCTTCCTGCGCGTGCCGCAATTCACCACCTCGAACATCGTCGCGTTCTGCACGTATTTCTCCACGTTCGCCATCTTCTTCTTCACCGCGCTGTACCTGGTCATCGTGGTCACGCTGTCTGGCTTCCAGCTGGCGCTGGTGTTTCTGCCGATGACCGTGCTGATGATCGTCGCCTCGGTACTGGCGGGGCGCTGGACGGCTATCGTCGGGCCGCGCTGGTCGATCACGATCGGGTGCCTGCTGCTGGCGGTCGGGCTGTTCCTGTCCGAGGGCTACCTCAAGCCCAACCCGTCGTACGGGCCGCTGATCATCGCGCTGGCGCTGGCCGGCATCGGCATCGGTACCACGGTGGTGCCGATCACCTCCTCGGTGCTGTCGGCGGTCCCGGCCGAACGTTCGGGCATGGCCGCATCGGCCACCAATACCAGCCGTGAGATCGGCGCGGTCACCGCGGTGGCGATCCTGGGCTCGCTGATGTTCTCGCAGGTGAATACCACCCTCGCCACGCAGATGAACCACCTGCACGTGCCGGCCATTTACCAGAGCTTTGTCTTCTCCGCGATCGAGACCGGCAACTTCTCCTATCCGTCAAATTTGTCTCCTTACCTCAAGAAGCTGCTCGTGGAGCTGCAAGGGGTGGCCAACAACGCGTTCCATGACGGACTGCGTACGGTGCTCTACCTGTCGGCCGGGCTGGCCCTCGCGGCCGCGGTGCTCGCCTTTATCACGCTGCGCTCGCGTCCGGTGGACGTTGGGTCTTGAAAGGGTCCTGGCATGGCCATCCGGCTGGGCAGCACGGTGATCAACTGCGCGGATATGGAGCTCATGACCAGCTTCTGGTCGCAGGCGCTGCACCTCGTCCCTTCCTCGGATGGCGATGACTTCTGCGTGCTGCGCGGCGACCAGGCCAACCTCTCGCTTCAGCTGGCCCGCACGCCGGTCACCGCCCGCGACCAGATGCACCTCGACTTGTACAGCAACGACCAGACCGCCGAGGTCCAGCGGCTGATCGCGCTCGGGGCCAGGTTCGTGCGCCACCACGACGATCCCGCGGACGACTACGTCGTGCTGACCGACCCCGAGGGCAACGAGTTCTGCGTATGCGCCATGGCGGACCCGTGAGCGTGATCCCGGCTGGCGCGGCCCGGTGACCGCGCCTCAGGTCTTGACCACCGCGGCGTAGATCGCCGAAGACCTGCTGGTGCCCACGGCGCTGCCCCAGGTCAAACAGATGCGGCCGTCGGGGAGCGAGGAGATGCCGAAGGTATCGCCGGGCCAGATCCTGGCGTTGCCGAATGCGGCGGACACCTTGATCGCGGGGCCCAGCCACCCGTGCGGGATGGAGAACGGGCGCAGGTAGGTGGCGTAACCCTGGGCGGGCGCGCTGGTCTGCCAGCCGATGTAGGCGATTCCCGCCAGGCCGCCTGCCGACTCGACGATGTGCGGGGCGTCGTCGGCGTCCGGCGTGACCCGCAGCGGTACGGACCAGGTCCGGCCGCCGTCCTCGGAGTAGCTGAGCCAGCCGACATCACCCGCTTCGGTCTGGGTGTCCCAGGTAACGTACAGGTTGCCCGCGGAGTCGGTGCTGATGTCGCCGTCGATCCACCATTCGGGCACGGACACCGGTCCCTGGCCGGGCCAGAGCCTGCGCGGCACGGCGGGCCAGTGCATTCCGTCCGCCGAGGACGTGAAGTACTCGTAGCCGGGATGCAGCAGGCCGGTGCCCGGATCGGTCGGGTGAGCTACATACAGGACGTCGACGCTGCCGTCGGGGCCTACCACGAGCGGGGCGCTGTAGCCGCCGCCCACCGGGAAGCCGGGTTCGAGGTGGGTGATAGGCCCCCAGGTCGCGCCGCCGTTGCCGGATGTCTGGATGACGGCATTGAGGTCGCCGTTGGCGAAGGCGCAACTGCCTCCGCTCGCGCATAGGGTCTTGACCTCGGCCGCGGAAGGCCCGTAGTCCCAGGTGAGGAACAGCTGGTCTCCCCGGCCTGCCGCGATGAAGTCGCGGTCGCCCCAGTTACCTGCCGCGGCCGGGCGGTCTGGGTGGACCTGCGTGAAGCTGGCGCCATGATCGTGCGACACGGCCACTACCGGGAACAAGGACACGGCGGATGCCTGAGGGCCGGCGTGCATGAAGGCGGCGTAGACGGTGCCGTCGGCGGCCACCGTGATGGCGGGGTCCCAGCTGAAGCCCCTCGAGCCGGGCACGTTCATCGCGGTGCTGAAGTGCTGGCCCGAGTCGGTGGACCGGGCGAAGCCGATTCCGCCGCAGCCGATCCATTCCGCGTAGATGTAGCTGGGCGGGGCGAACGCCTCCTCGACTTCCGAGCTGTTGCCCGGGCAGCGGGCGCTGATGTCCGTCACGGGAGTGACCTGCGGCACGGCGGCCGACGGCGCGGCGCTGGGCGCCTGCCCGGTGGCGTGCGGCCCGGGGCCGCCCGGCGTGGTGGTGCAGGCCTGCGTGAGCGCCAGGGTCAGGCTCATCAGCGCGACCTTTGCCGCCTTGGACCGGAGGTAACACGTGAACATCTATGACGCAACATAGCTCACCGCGGCCCGAAGACCCGCGGACGCCGAACCAGACCCGCTTCCGGCCCTGCGCTCTCAGGGCCTGAAGGACCCGTGACGGCCCGCGCCGGCGGTGAACCGGGCAGCGCCCTGGCCGGCCTCGCCCTGGAGCGCCTCGTGCCCGTGCGCGAACTCCGCTGCCAGGGCGGCCGTCTCGCCGAGTCCTTCCTGGTCCAGCACTGATGCGCGGTCGCCGCGCAGGCAGGCCTGCGGGAACGAGGCGAGGTGCGCCGCCAGGTCCTGCGCGGCGGCCAGGGCCTGCCCGGCGGGCACGACGCGATTGGCCAGCCCGATCGCCGCCGCCTCCTGCGCGTCCACGGGGCGCCCGGTGAGGATCATGTCCATCGCCCGGCTGGTCCCGATGAGCCGGGGCAGCCGCACCGTGCCGCCGTCGATGAGCGGCACCCCCCAGCGCCGGCAGAAGACGCCGAACACGGCGGTCTCGTCGGCGATCCGCAGATCGCACCACAGGGCCAGCTCCAGGCCGCCGGCCACCGCGTAACCGGCCACCGCCGCGATGACCGGCTTGGACAGCCGTAGCCGGCTGACCCCCATCGGCGCATCCCCGTCGGCGGCTACCCGGTTGCCGCGTTCGGTACCCATCGCGGTCAGGTCAGCGCCGGAGCAGAACACCCCGCCCTCGCCGTGCAGGACGGCTGCCGCGGCGCCGGGATCGGCGTCGAACGCGCGAAACGCCGCGGCAAGCTGGGCGGCGGTGGGGCCGTCAACGGCGTTGCGGCGGGCCGGGCGGTGCAGAAACACGGTGGTGACGGGTCCCGACTGCTCCACCCAGACCGCCTGATCGGTCATCGCCATTCTCCTCGATCCTTATGTGGCACCGGCCCCGGTGAGGCTATCTCCAGTAATCATGCGGCCGCGGACCGGCTCGCAGCGTCCGTCAGCTGTCGGTGGCGCGGTTCTCGCGGCGATACCACAGGGCGGCGTTGAGCCCGGCCGATCCCGGTGATGCCGGCATTCCTCGCCAGCTGTGCCGGGTCCTGTCCCAGGGCACGAGATGCCACGCCCAGTACCGTGAAGACCACGTATGCGACCGGCACCATGAAGAGGAAAAGCCTGAAGGCGAGCGCACCCGCCAGGATGCCGCCTCCCACCCTGGCGTCCAGCTCCTGAACCAGGAACCCCGCGTCCACCATGCCCGATCGCTGGCGGCGAGTCTCCAGCTCCTCTTGGACCCGTATCTGCTCCGAGGCCAGCCACTGACGCCTGCGGACCGCGAACGCGCGAATCCGCCCGGGGGCGCGGTCTGGGGACGGACCCGCGGCCGGTGCGGCGCCAGTGTCCACGGACGCCACACTGGCCGGGGGCTCAGCCGGAGATTGTGTCGGGGCAGGTCCGGCAGGCTGGTGATCTTCCAGCATGGGCTCAGGCTATTACCGGCCCGCGGCGCCGGCCAGAGTCTGGAAGCCGGGCTGGGCCTGGTGTGTTGGCGAGTCTCGGCGCGCGAAGGCACGGGTGGCAAGAACCAAAGCCTTCCCCTGCCGAACTGGCCCGCACCTGGCCCTGCCAGGCTGGTGGTCATGAACGAGAGTACTCAGCGGCCGGGTCCCGGTGCCGGTCCCGGTAGCGATGACGGAATGGCCGACCCCGGTGGCCGGCTGGCCGCTTATATGGCTAGATCCGACGTTCCCCTGGACCTGCTCGCGTTGGCCACGCTGTGGCTCGTGGTCGTTCCCCCCTGGTACTTCGGCCATGACATCGTCCAGTTGATCGTCCGGATCGGCATCTCGGTGGTCTACGGGATCGACCTGGCCATCCGCAGCGTCTTGTCCGGGCGCCCTGGCCACTACGTGCGCACCCATCCGGTCGTGCTTGCCTCTGTGCTCTATCCGCCGGTGCGCGTGGTCTTCAGTTTCCGCCTGGTCCGGTCGATGTTCCGGCGCGGGAATCTCCTCCGCTTCCTACTGGCCGCATCGGTGCTGGTCCTCAACGGCGCGGTGATCGTGTACCTGTTCGAGCGGCACGCGCCTGGCTCGAACATCCACACCCTGGGTCAATCGGTGTGGTGGTCGCTGGTGACGGTCACCACCGTCGGCTACGGCGACTACACGCCGGTCACTACGTACGGGCGGATCACGGCGTGCGGCATCATGGGCATCGGCCTGCTCACGTTGGCTGTTGTCACCGCGCAGGTGGCATCGAACTTCGTCGCGCAGGGGGCCAGCCGGGATCAGCCCGGCCCGCAGTCCGCGGCGGCCCAGCCGGCGGTGACGCTGGCCGAGCTTGACCAGCGGCTCGCCCGGATCGAAGAGCTGCTGCTGGCCGCCGCGCCGTCGTCGCAGCACGCGCGGGACGGGGAGTCAGGCAGTGAGTGACCCGCGGGCGCAATCGTCCCTCCTGCCACCTGCAGCGGCCTGGCCCTGTGGGCACCCGGCAGGACGGCTCTGCCATTACGCTGGCTGGACTAACCAGCTTCGAGGAGGACGTTCGGTGTCGTGATGACGCCGCGGGCAGGGAGTGCGGGGTCGGCATTCACCGGTCCTGGAGCAGCCCCAGGACGTTGCCATCGGGGTCGGTGACTGTGGCCACCAGCCGACCGCCACCTACGTCGCGCACGGGCTCTTTCACGGCGGCACCAGCCGCCGTCACCTCGGCCAGCTTCGCCTCGATGTCCGGCACGTGCCAGTAAGCCACCGGCGTGGTCATGCCCTGCGGTCCACCGCCCGGTACCAGACCGATGTGCTGGCCCGCGGCCTCGAAGCCGACGTAGTAGGACTCGTCGGTCTGCGGCGGCACGCCGAGCAGGGCGGCGTACACCGCCTTGGCCGCCGCCAGGTCGGACACGGGATGGAGCACCGTCTTGATTCCCTCGGTAGAAGAGTCGCTCATGGTCACTCCTGAAGTCGTGGCTCACATCATCCCGGTGGGATGGCCGGGCTTGAAAACGAACGGCAAGTCCCGAAATCGACAGCCCGATCGTCTCGAGCTGTCGATCCGTGTGTCTCGTCAGGACAAGATGACAGCGAACCAGCGGACGGGCCGCGGCGCCCCGAACGACTCGAGACGATCGTTTCGAGATGCGCGTTCCGCTCCGCAACGATCCGGTTCTATCCCTGCTCGATGCGAAGCCGGTTCCCCGCGGGGTCGCGCACGGCGGCGTCGCGGACGCCCCAGGGCTGATTGGCGGGTTCCTGCAGCACCTCGGCGCCTGGCGCGGTGGCGATCTTGTCGAAGGTCGCGTCGAGGTCGTCGCAGCGGAAGTGGGCCGGGTACAGCTCACCCTTGGCGAGAATGGCCGCAAGGGCATCCCCGTCCTCCTGGGAGCGGCCCGCATGTGGCTGCGACAGCACGATCGCGATCTCGGGTTGGCTGTCGGTGACGAGGGTGATCCACTTGAAGCCGCCGTTGGCGACCTCGTTGCGTACCGTCAGACCGAGGGTGTCGCGGTAGAAGTCGAGGGCGGCATCGGGGTCGTCGACGAGGATGTGCACTGTGCTGAGTGAAACGGTCATGGCACCGACTCTAGGCGGGTGCGGCGACGGAATGCTTCTCCGAAACTGCTCTGTTCCGCGGGCCCCTGGCCTTCGCCCTGCGCGGCCGGGTCATTACCATCGTCTGGCAGGTGGCCATGCCACGGAGCTCATCGTGGTTGCGGGCGCGGTACATTGACGGCGTCTCGCCGACAAGCTCGGTGAAGCGGGCGGAGAAGGAGCCGAGGCTCGTACAGCCGACCGCGAAACAGACCTCCGTCACGCTCAGGTCGCCGCGGCGCAGCAGCGCCTTCGCCCGCTCGATACGCCGGGTCATGAGGTAGGAGTACGGCGTCTCGGAATACGCTTCGCGGAAGCGGCGGCTGAAGTGCGCAGGCGACATCAGCGCCGCGCGGGCGAGCGCTTCGACGTCAAGCGGCTGCGCGTACTCCCGGTCCATCCGATCGCGGACGCGGCGCAGCCGCGCGAGTTCGCGCAGGTGCTGTCTTGCGGCCGATCTGCTGGTCACCTGTGCATCTTATCCGTCCGGCACCCTGTGATCATTCGGTGGCGCGATAGCGATACCGGCTGAGGCCGCTGTTAGCAACCGTGCTGGCAAAGCCGCGCGGTGGCCCGGGACGGCGCCGCCGCGGCCACCGTCACAAGTTTCAGGCCCTTAACCACAACTACGCGGCCCGCCCGGCAGGCTGCGCTATGAGCGGTCATCATGTACCAGCCCTCCCCGTCCAGCCGCCGGCCGACCAAGCCGCTGCGGCCTCCTGCTCCCGCGCCGGTGCTGACCGCGGTCAAGCTCATGTACGCGGGCGTGGCGATGCCTGATCTCGTGCCGCCGCTCGTAGAGCGTCGTACGCGGCAGCTCGTCATGGCGGCATCCGCAGGACATCAACCGGCGGCTCCCGGCCGCAGGCCCATGGGGGGAGATGGTCCTATGGCTGATGGGCCGCACAGCCACGCGTCGGCTACCCCCGTTCTCGGTTCGTAAACATCTAAGGCGCCGGCCGGGCGAGTCGATGCCCTCCAACTCGAGCAGATCGAGCAGTCGGGAATGAAACTGGCGGATCTGGGGAGGACGGCGACCAGCCCGCCATGGAACGGACCAGCTTGGACGGCCTTTTCGTCAGGAGAGATGGTTTCAGGCACTACCCCTTCGAGATCGATATCTGCCTGCCGTTCGGCCTCGTCCGCAGCCTCGACCCCGCCCGCAATCTGTGGCGACGGGCCGGCCTGGTGGACGTCATGGCCGAAGAGCATTGTTGGATCGATCAGGTCGGGCAATCCCAGATGCCCGACGACCAGAGGGCGATCCACAGGCATCACACCTGGTATCTCATCGAAGGCACCCGACCCATCGGCTGACCGACCCGGCCGCTGTCGCCATGAGCGAGAGACCGTGAGGCGGATCCGGGTACGGGGACGTCTTGCCTGCGGCGGGGGACTGGGCCAGATCGTGGTGTGCCACGATGTCATACGGCAACCCAGGTCGGCAAGCAGCAGTACTCCTGCGAGGCGGAGCCGGACCGGTTCGATGGCAGGATCGGCGTGCAGTGCCCGCAGCCAGGGGAACGCCGGTTCGCGCGGATGGGCTGGTAAGGAAAGGCGGGCGGGACATCCATGACCTTTGTGACTGAGGACGAGTCCGTGCGTGTGCTGGATGAGGGCGACGCAGTCGAGCTACTGGTCTACCTGGTGACCGCCGCTCGTACGCAAGTGGATGAGGCCGCCGAGTACGCGCCGATGCGCCTGCTCACCGCCGCGGGCCGACTGGCCGAGATGGCCGAGCCGAATGCGAGTGCCAGACTGCGGCCTCTGTTGCGCGACATCCGGCAGGGATTCTCCGAAACAGCCGTCCAGGCTGGCGACCCGGTGGGATACGTTGAGCGACTCGACGCCCTGTGCCGGACCGTCGCCGAATATCTGGTGCGCTCGCTGGGCCTGGACCGGTCACCGTGAACGACATCATGCTCCACGCGATCCGCACCCGCCGCGTCGTGCGGGCCCTGACCGATGCCCCCGTCGAGCACGATCAGCTCCGAATCATAATCGACAGTGCTCGCTACGCTCCTCATGCCGGGAACCGGCGACTTCACCGATATGTCGTCGTCACCCGGCCTTCGCTCCTGCGCGCAGTGCGAATGGTCTCACCTGGGATGCTTCAGCGCCCGATGGCCGCGATTGTCGTATGCGTGGATTGGCCCCGGGTACACAACTACGGCTTCACGCCAGCCAATCCCGGGCCCTATATCGACGTGGGGACCGCTGCGGCAACCCTGCTGCTCGCGGCACACAGCATCGGGCTGGGGGCCGGACCGGTCACCTCCTTCAGCCGCACGGCCCTCGCCACGATCCTCAAGCTGCCCGCTGGGGTGCGTCCTGAGTTGATCATCTGTCTCGGCCACGCAGCCAGCCAACAGCCACCCGCCATGCGGCGCCAAGGCGGACCCAGATGGGACGACCTCATCCAATGGGAGCGCGGCTGAACCCGCCTAGGTACCCGCCGTCGCCCACAGCTGCGCGCCTCCGGGTCCGCATCACCTTGGTCGTCCACGAGCACAAGCCGATCGGCCGAGGGATCGACCTGGCAACTCTCACAGAAGAGCTGAAGGAAAGGCACGCTAACGGTCCGGCGCCTGTCGCTGGCTGACGTCATCCTGGGCCTGCCCTCCCCAGCCTTTCTCGCTCACTAACCCCGCTGCGCGGGAACACTCCCGCAGGGGCGTGTGCCCGGGCAGCGGACGGTTATGGGTGCCCTGGGCCGTCAGGCGTGGGTTCTGTCGGAGTGCTCGACGAGCACGCCAGCCGAGCTTGGCCGGGGGTGCTGGAGGCGTGCCTGGCTATGGCACCTTCTGACTGCAGCTAAGCTCTGTCGGCGGCGTGGCGGACGGCAGCATGCCCCGTGTCATCTAAGAGGCGGTGTTGCGTCCAGACCGGGCCCGTCGCAGTACGGAAGCAGGAGGCAGCGTGTTTGACCTTTACGGTGCAGCTCATGCACTGATGGTCGGGAGCATGGTCGCGGGGGTCGTGGCCGTGCTGTGGCTAGTCTTTCGGGCCTGCCACAACTACTTTATTTCGTCGAATCAGCTATACGCTGGCCATCACCGTCGAGCACGGCTGCTGGTCAGTGTGCCATCATTCGTGTTGGTGGTCGCCTTGTTTCTTGGCGGCTTGACCTGGTTCATCGGCCAGACCCGAGTCTCGAGGACAACTGTCGGGGCTATTGTAGACCAGGGTCGTACCCTCAATGAGGCTGGTCTTCGGACTGAAGCCGAGGTGTTCGGCGCGACCGTGAGCACGATAGTGTATTACAGGCTGCCCGTCGACTCGCCGGTGGTCAACTGGCTCAATCAAACCGCTAAGTATCTCGTTCATGAAAAGAAAGATGTGGGCGTCCAGGTTGCGGAGTACGGCTACATCAACTTCGCCACCGCGCGTTCCGCAACGGCAACGATCGATCGAGGTAGTCGCACCATTACGGTTGAGCTGCCGACGCCAGCTGTTAGAACCTACATCTACTCTGTCGGCGACGTGAAGTTCTCCGAAGGTCCGCTCAATGCCATTGGGACGATGGCCAAAGCGCCGTTTGCCGCTATGTTGGGCAAACCAATCGTCAGCGTGAACATTTCGGGCGAGCTTCAAGCTGCCCAACGCGCTGTAGATGGAAGGGGCAACCCAGTCGAAATTTTCGGGTGCGGAAAGAACGAGATCGAGCAGCAGCTGACTGGAATATTCAGCAGCCTGCCTCAGTACCGCGGTTGGCCCGTGGTCGTTCAGTTCCCCGGTATGCGCAGCGTCCCGGAGGGTCGGTGCCAGGCGCTGCAGAACCAGCTCGTTCATTCGAGCTGAGCCAACTCGGTTTGGGCACTGCTCAGGCCCGAACGTGCGAGAGTAGCTGGCTGTTCACGGTTGCCTCTGACCGTTGGTGGCTGCCGTCGTTGCCGTCACGGTTGCCGTCGGAGACACCGCTAATCGATCGTCGGCGTGTCGGCCGGGCGTTGCCTCAGGTGGCTGGACGCCCTGCAGAGGCGACCACTACCGTGTCAAGATCGCGTCCGGGTCACGTCCCCACCGGACGGATCAGGCGCCGTTCAGGACGGCTGCGATGCGCTCCTGGATGTCAGCGCTCGCCGGATCGGTCCACGCGCACAGATGAGTGCCGTTCGTCACGCGGATGACCTCGGCATTAGAAATGTGCTCGGCTGCATTCTCGGTCTGATCGGGCCGCACGTCGGTGTCCGCGGTGCCGTGGACGAGCAGGGTCGGAACCCGGATCTTTCCCCGCTCCAGATCACCGATCTGCGGGAACTGCTCGCGGTCGTTGTTCAGGCCCGCCTTCCGGCCCGAGATGGTGCCCGAGACCGCGAGCACGAAGTCTCGCTTACCCTCGTCATTCCAGATGTGCTCGCTCAGGTCCTTGGCCTGCTCCTTGGTGAGGTCCGCCTCCTCGGCCACTGACATCTTGACCACCTGCTTCGGCGTGTAATGCACCATCTCCTACAGCAGC
>Ga0187780_10003017_pt1 | contig 12703 bp, 10 predicted proteins | sample 1015_Q2_SP10_20__FD_132429 | JGI IMG/M metagenome (GOLD analysis project Ga0187780, IMG submission 132429) | Tropical peat soil microbial communities from peatlands in Department of Meta, Colombia - 1015_Q2_SP10_20_MG | ecosystem: Environmental > Terrestrial > Soil > Wetlands > Peat | place...
CCCGTCCTGATTCGTTACCCCTTCCCTCACCTGGCCCTTCGGCAGAGCTGTAAGGGGCACCTTGGCCCTGTGCGAGGGGGTGCGGAGAGGCGGAAGTACCCCTGCGTACTTCAGCAACTCGTCGATGGGAAAGAGCCGCCTCCTGAGATATTGTGGTGTCTCGAGGTACTCAAGAACTCTGCGAATGGCGGCTCCTTCACCGCGGCCCTGCGGGTCCTTGAAAATCTCGACCACATCAACGCCGTAGATGGCGCAGGCCCTTGCGATGAGCCCCAGCTTCGCCGTCTTCTCCCGCGGCGACGCCTTTTCCTCCAGCACAGTGTCAGGGATGGAGATGGCTACCCTGCGTCCCAGAAGGGGCACAGGTCGGGCTGAGGCCTGCGCTAATTCAGCTTTCGCCTTCTCCGAAGCTGTCGATGCAATGCACATCAACCGAAAATTGCAAGCCTTGGACTGATGCACGAAAAGCAGAAGCCCAGGAGAATCAGCTGGCTCTACTCCGTCTTTCCCATTTCAGTGGCGACAGGCCCTCTTGGGACGATGGTACAGCTGTATCTGATCCACATCAACGGCCAATCGCTAGGAACCCTCTACGGCAGCCTTGCGGTCGCGATCTTCAACGGCATCAGCATCCCGGCCGCGCTCTTCTGGGGTCTTGCCACCGACAGGCTCCACAAGCGAAAGGCGCTGATTGCGCTGAGCTACGGGCTTATGGCAATCGCACTTGTGTCGTTCTTCTTCGATAGAACCACGGCAGGGACGATTTCGCGATACTCGATAGTCTCCTTTGTCTCAGTAGCTTCCGCGACACCCCTCAACCTCCTGATCATGGAGACCGAGAACAAGGGAAGGTGGGCCGGCGCCTTCGCGAGGCTGTCGATGATTTCGAGCGTCGGAAACGTCGCTGGTCTGATACTTAGCACCCTGTGGACGGCCGCCTTTCCGGCCCAACTCATCATCCTCTTCGTCCCCATGGGGGCCTTCGCGGTGGCCTCTTCCGCCCTCGCTTTGCTTACTATACCCGAACCTGCCTTCGTCCTCGAAAGGGAGACCGTCGCCCTGAGGAAGCCCAGTCTCTTCAGCCGGCTGCGCGCCAATCCAGTGTTCTTTATCGGCCTCCCGGCCGGCTCTGATTTCAGGCGAGCATTCCGCGGGCTTAGGTCCAGCCTGACGAGCTTTGTCCCGCTCTTCTACATCTCGACAATCTTCTTCTACGTTTCAAGCGGCCTGTTCAACACTTCGTTCGTACCTTCGATGCATTTCTTCTCGATGCCGGACCAGTCGATCTTCGGGGTCATGCTCGCCGGCATGGTGATCCAGACCCTGACGTTCCAGGCCGCAGGCAACTACGTGGGCTCGAGGAGCCTGGTCACCACCTCCATTCAGGGGCTCCTCCTGAGGGGGTGGTCGTACCTTGCCATGGGCGCGGCTGCGATTCTAGTCCCGGCTGCATACTTCGTGTTCGGAGCTTTGTTATTGTACCCATTGGCAGGTGGCGTAGCCTACGCGGTCTACTATACGTCAGCGAACACGATGATGTTCCATACAGTGCAGGGTAAGTCTGCAGGAGCCGCCCTGGGGGTCTACTCGGCTGTCGTAGGTATCGCCACCATGGCAGGCTCGTTGGCCTCCGGCTTCATCTCGGTCTACTCCGGATATTCAACGACCTTCGTGCTGGCCAGCGTCATTCTCTTCACCGCGGCCCTGGTGGTCGCTCGGCTACCCAGCCCCATCCGCCCTTCAGATGGAGTGCATCAGTAGCGCGGCGAACTACGAGGAGTAATCCTTGCCTGACCGAAGAACCCGGTCTCGCCAGTCTGTCCTGTGCTCTCCCGGCGTCCTGATTCTCCGATGGAACAACCTCACAAGGACATAGAGGACGAACACCATCGCCGTGATGAAGAAACTTGCCGGGTAGGGCTGGTAGAACGAGACGAAGAGCCCCAGCCAGGTAACTGCCAGCGAAATGCCCGCTGAAATTGCAATCACCCTGCTGGGCCTGGACGCCAGGTGCTGAGCGGTGGCGGCAGGGGTCACCATCAGTGAGAAGATCAGCAGTACGCCGGTGACCTGTACCGCTATCGACACAGCTACCGCGACCAGGAGGAGGAAGGCGATTCCTATGAATAGGGTCGGCAGGCCTTTGGCTTCGGCGACCTCCTCATCCAGAGAAGAGAAGAGAAGGGGGCGATAAAGCACGGCCATCCCGGCAAGAATAACGATTGTGAACAAAAGGGTCCGAGCAACGTCCAGCGCCGATATGCCTAGGATTTCCCCGAAGAGCAGGGAGATCGCCTCCGTTGCATAGCCTGTATACAAGCTGAGAAACAGCAGGCCGATGCCCAAGGCGAACGCAAGGACGATCCCCACGTACACATCACGATGGGAAGATCGCCTGCTCAGAACCGCGATGGAGGTCCCGCCGAGTGTTGAGCCGAGTAGCATCCCGACCACCGCAGGAACCCCGAACAGAATCGCTCCCGCCGCACCTGCGAAACCAATCTCTGAGAAGGCATGCGCGACGAAGGTGGACCTCCGAAGCACCACGAAGTATCCCACTATGCCAGCGATGATCGCTATCATTGTGCCCGCCTCGAACGCGTGCTGCATGAATTGGAGCGAGAAGATTTGTTGAAGGTCGGCAATGATGTTCCAGGAGAACCCCATTTCACTCGTCTCCATGGTGGCCTTCGATTCCCACTATGGCAAGGTTCCCCTTCGAGTCGTGCAGAACCTCGATGTCGATTCCGTAGAGCGCACTCAGGCTCTCGGATGTGAAGACTTCGCTCGGCTTCCCGATTGCTACTTTCCCGTTCGCCATGTAAATGACCTTGTCCAAATAGGGAAGAAGGGGGTTGATGTTGTGCGCGATGAGCATCGCGGCAACATTCCTCGACCTTACAACTTCGTTCACCAGCCGGAGCAGGTCACGCTCTCTCCTCATGTCCAGGTTGGACAGCGGCTCGTCCAGGAGGAGAAGGTCTGGGTTGCTCACCAGGGCCTCCGCCAGGAAAATCCTCTGCAGTTCACCGCCAGAGAGCTCGGCCAGCGGATGGTGAGCCAGCTCCCGTCCTCCCACGCTCCCAAGTGCTGCAAGTGCAGCATCCCTGTCGTCATGCGAGCGGAGGCTGAATCCCCATTCTCTCCCAGAGAGTCCCAGCCTAACGAGCTCGAGCGACTCGAGGTGCGACTCCTCATCGACAACGTGCTGTTGTGGCACATATCCGATCCTTGGACTCCCCCTTTCAGGCTCGCGACCGAACACTCTGATGGAACCTGCCAGCTGCTGTTGAAGGCCGAGAATCACCCTGAAGAGGGTGGTTTTTCCTGCGCCATTAGGTCCAATGATGGCAACGAAGTCGCCACTGTCGACTTTGAAAGTCGCCCCACGCCATATGGTCTTTCCGGAGTAGCCCGCGGCCAGTTCTTCTGCGAGCACTATCGTGCTCACTTCTGACTCCCCCCTGAGGCCAGTGCATTTTCAATGGAAGTCAGCTCACTGTTCATCCAAACCTGGAACGGTGTCCCAGGAGGCTGGATTGTCTCAGTCACGCCGACTACAGATATCCCGTATTGAGAAGCGAGAGCCTTCACGCTGTCGGTGAGGGGAGTTATCGTCTGTTCGTTGAAGACCAGCAGAGCGACGCTCCTGTTCTCCAATTGCTGTTGAAAGGCAGCGACGCTGGCGGCGGAAGGGTCGTTGCCTTCGGCAACGGCCTGCATGAATTCGGGGGGAGAAACCAGGTCGAGCTTTGTAGCGTTCGCCAGGTAGACGAATATGTCCTCGGTTGCTGCAACCTTTGTGCCGCCGAATCTTCTGGCGATGTCGCCGATCCTTATGCTGTATACGCCGATGGAAGCGTTGAGTATCGCATACTGTCTCGTGAAGTAGCTTCCGTCGGCTGGGTCAATCCTGACGAGGTCCATGTACATCGCCTTGATAGTCTCGTTGACGTAGTGCGGACTGTACCAGAAATGAGGGTTGGTGCCCGACCGCTGTCCGAGGAGTAGTTGCACGTTCAGAACTGTCTGGTATTGGTTGCCTGTGGCAGAGATCAATGACAACGCCCACGAATCGTAGCCAGCGCCGTTCACGATAACCAGACAGGCGTCAGCGATTGCCTGAGCGTTGGCAGCGTTGCCCTCGTACTCGTGTGGGTCGGCGTTGGGGTCGGTGACAATGCTCAGGACCGAAGTGTGGATCCCGCCAATCTGCGAAACGAGGCTCCCCCAGAAGTTCTCCGCCGCCACAACGGGGACCACGCCGCCTGCCATGGAGCATCCGCCGCCCTGGGGTCCTATGCTCGAAAGCCCCGCATACAGCGCGCTGGCTCCGACCAGGGCGACCAAAAAAACCGCCAGACCCGTTGGTCCATTCAACCAACTAGGTCAAGGTTCTGCCCGCTTATTAGGAGTGCTAATAACTTCTAATAGAAAATCCATAAACCTATTTATCCGATTAATAACATCCTTCCCATGCCCATCGTAAGCCTGTCGCTGCCCGACCGGATGCTCAAGGCCATGGACGAAATCCAATACTCCGTCGGGTTCTCAGGGAGGTCTGAGCTGGTAAGGGCGGGCATTCGGCTGCTGCTGGAGGACACAAAGGCGAAGGATGCCATAACGGGAAAGGCGAACGCTGTGATCGTCGTCGGTCACGCACGGGATGATGAAGAGCCCGTGACGAGGCTGAAGCACAAATTCGAAGACATCGTGCGAACCCATATTCACGTCAAGGTATCTCATGAGGATTGCATAGAGCTCTTCGTGCTTGCAGGCGATGGGAAAGACATCGTGTCAATGACGAAGGAGTTCGAGAAGGAAAGGAAGATCCGAAGCGTCAAGTTGCTTCAGGTCTGATTGAGTCAGTTAATGCCTCTTTTGACGGCAAGTGGGCGAATGCAGACAGGTGGAATCTGGTTGTCGTTGTATTCCTGATCCTGGATGGGTCTTCAGGATGGCCGGTTTCGTCGCCGAATCCGCCATTTTCGGCCGTTGATGTAGTCCAGAATCTCTTGAGCCTTCTCGCGCTTGACAATCAGGTATGGCATCATCTGCGTCAATGCAATTGCTATGATTCGGTGATCCGTGATTGTCAGGCGGTACCGGTCCTTATGATGTGGTTTCTGCCTCCCTCGGTTCGTTACTGTTCCATGCCCAATGAATTCTCGAATCCGCACAATAACCTCTTCACACGTATTATCAATCCGAAGTTGCACACTAGTTCCCTTTCGAATTCTATGGAGACTCCCTTCACCGTCGAAGAACCCAGCGATGTACTGCCAGTCCAATGCTTTGTTAGCGACGTTGCATAATTAACGAGCACGGATGAAAGGTGGACCGGGGGGGACATTCGCCCGTCGACCCATCAGCGACGGGATTCGAACCCCCGATCTCCCCCATTCTGGGAGTCAGTCTTGCCAAGGGGCTGGACGAGATACTCTGTATCCTACCAGGCTAGACTACCGGCCCACTGTTTGGCCGCTCGAAGTCGAGGATTCTTTAAGCTTAATTCACTTCCATAGTGTCTAGTACTGCGTTGTCACTTCCAATAGCAGATTTCGCAAAGATTGAGATGAAGGTCGGCCGGGTCACCTCTGTCGAAGATATCCCGGCAGCTCGGAATCCCATGTACAAGCTGACGGTGGAGTTCGGGCCGGGCCTCACGAAGCAGTGCGTAGCTGGCATAAAGGACCGCTACACAAAGGAAGAGCTCCTGGGGAAGACCGTCGTCGCAGTGATGAACCTGCAGCCGAAGTCCGTGGCAGGGGTCGTCTCAGAGTGCATGTTGCTGGCTGCGTTCAATGAGACCGAACTCTCTCTTCTAGTCCCAGACAGGAGTGTTTCCCTCGGGTCTACAGTGGGCTGACACCCCACCAAGCTTAAAACCTCCAGAAAGACGCGACATGAAACGAGCGGTGGTCGTCTAGCCTGGTCCAGGACAGTAGCCTGCCACGCTACTAACTCGGGAAGTCATGAGAGTGACTCGAGAATTCAAATCCCGGCCACCGCAATCCTTCTCGTTTAATCATGGCTGTTGTGTGACCCTTTTATGAGCCCAGTGAAGAGGCGGTTCTGTTGGTCGTCGTAAACGGCAAGTCCCTCACAATCCAGCGTGCCATCGACGTCGCCGAGCGGAACATCTCTGTGCGAGCCAGCGCCCAGAGTCTTAGGCGCATGGACAAGTTCAGAGCCCTCTTGGAAGAGAAACTTACTCGAGGTGAGGTGGTTTACGGCGTCAATACCGGGTTCGGCTCCTTGTCAGACAAGATAGTCCGCCCCGAGAACCTTGACGAGCTTCAGCTCAATCTCATCCGGAGCCACTCTGCCGGGGTCGGGCCTCCGTTGGCCATGGAAGTTGTGCGGGCCGCAATGTTGATCAGACTCAACAACCTCCTGAACGGAAACAGCGCTGCAAGGAGGGAGTTAGCCGAGCTCTTTGTTGGGATGCTCAACAAAGGCATCACGCCATACGTGCCCGAGTTCGGCTCGCTTGGGGCTTCCGGAGACCTCGTCCCTTCGGCGCATATGGCCCTCACCATGGTCGGTGAGGGGAAGGTCTACCACAAGGGCAGAATCAAGGACTCTGCGGAGGCGTTGTCCACCTCACGGCTGAAGCCAATCACCCTGCACGCTAAGGAGGGTTTGTCGCTGATCAACAGCACCGCCTTCACCACGGCCCTCGGATGTATCGCCGTCCACCGTGCCGACACGCTGCTAGGTGCAGGCAACTCTGCGCTCTCCGTCACCGCCGAGGTCCTTGGCGCATGTTCGCAGGCCTTCGATGAGAGGCTCATCGGCGTCAAGCTAGACCAGGGTCAAGTTCAGGTCGCCAAACAGCTCAGGGGACTTCTCAAGGGAAGCCGCAGGATGAGGTCTGAGCCGGTCCCACAGGACCCATACTCCATACGGTGTGCTCCGCAGGTGCACGGCGCCCTTTGGGATGCCGTAGGCTTCTCGCAGAAGATAGTCGTCAGTGAGATGAACTCCGCGTCTGACAACCCCCTTCTCCTCGAGGACGGCTCGGTGCTTCACGGCGGCAATTTCCACGCGCAGCCAGTGGCAATGGCCCTAGACCTTCTCTCAGTCGCCCTCTCCTATCTCGGGGTGATCTCCCTGGCAAGGATACACTACCTCCTGTCGAAGACCCCGCCGGAGAGCAAGTACATGGCTGCCAAGCCGGGCCTCGAATCGGGTCTAATGCTCCTCGAATATACGGCAACTGCCCTGACTTCAGACAACGCCGCCCGCATCTATCCTGCTTCGTCCTACCCTGCGAACGTGTCAGGAGGAGTGGAAGACCACGCCAGCCACGGCGTCAACGCGGGTATCAAGACCCTGAAGGTGGCCAATAACGTCTCGAGAATCCTGGCAATCGAACTGATATGCGCTTCCAACATCCTCGGGTCAAACGAGAGCGGAATCTCCGACCATGCGAAGAGCGTGTGCGGCTTCGTTCGCTCAATATCGCCTCTCCTGAGCGGAGACCGTTCGCTAGGTGCAGACGTCGAGAGGCTGGCGGGCGAATCACGCGCTGGGAAGTTGCCGTAGGGCGGCAGGGCACTCGGGTCATCATCTCTCCTCGAAAAAAGCTAAAAGCGATATCACTTCGTTTCAGTTCACGAGTTCCTTCTTGGACGATGCGTTGGCAATCGACAAGCAGACTGTTGAAACGAGAAGGAAGATACACGCAGCCCCAGAGCTTGCTTTTCAGGAACGCCGCACGGCGGCGCTGATTGCGCAAGAGCTCAGGCGCCTTGGCATCAGAGTGGAATCAGGGGTCGGCGGCACAGGCGTTGTAGGCACCCTTCAAGGGGTCGCCCCCGGCCGCGTAGTGGCACTGCGGGCGGACATGGACGCCCTGCCTGTAAGTGAGCAGACCGGACTGGAATTTGAATCAAGAAACGCTGGCGTGATGCACGCCTGTGGGCACGACAGCCATATCGCAATGCTCCTCGGCGCCGCAAAGATCCTCGTCAAGCGTCGCGGCGAGCTCGGAGGCACGGTGAAGTTCCTCTTCCAGCCTGCCGAGGAAGCGGCCGAGGAGGGGGGTGGGGCGCAGCGCATGATCGAGGCAGGAGTCTTGGAGAACCCCAAGGTCGATTACGTGTTCGGACTCCACATCTTCGCCAACTTCCAATCCGGGACGTTCGCCCTCCGGCCGGGACCGTTGATGGCCGCATCGGGGGTCTTCAGGATCAGGGTGTTGGGCAGAGGGGGCCACGGGTCTGCTCCGCACCAGACCATCGACCCCGTGTTCGTCGCTGCCCAGGTAATCTCTGCCCTTCAAGGAATCCGGAGCAGGATGCTCGACCCGGTTGAGCCATCTGTGGTGTCCGTGTGTTCAGTCCACTCCGGGACAAGGAACAACATAATCCCTGATGAGGCGACCCTGGAGGGTACCATGCGGACCGTCAATAATGCGTCGAAGAAGAGGGTCGCCAGATTGATCCGTCAGATCGCTCGATCTACCTGCAGGACATTCGGAGCTGGATGCGAGGTGGAAGTCAAGGAAGGGTATCAGGTGACTCGGAACGACCCGGCGGTCGCAGCAAGGGTGACGAGGCTGCTCGAGTCAATACCCGGGACCAAAACCCTTGAAGTCGCCCCCCTGCTGGTAGCTGAGGATTTCTCATATTTCCTCGAGAGGGTTCCTGGAACCTACTACTTCCTGGGGACCCGCAACGAGAAGAAAGGATGCGTGAGCCCGAACCACAGCTCAAGGTTCATGGTCGATGAGGACGTTATGAAGTACGGCTCAGCCTCTCTCGCCCTGATCGCCTCCACCTTCGCGGGTGGGACCGGTCGCTAACCGATTCTTCTTCCCTTTTCCGCTACCAACCTGCCATCCTTGTAGACCTGCTCGGCGAGGTTGACTCCGTAGTGGTACGCGAAGTGCTTGTGGTTCGGCGCGTCAAAGACCACTATGTCAGCGCGCTTTCCGACCTCCAGGCTCCCGATTTCCTTCGACCTTTCAATCGCATGGGCTGCGTTGATTGTCGCAGCTACTAGCGATTCCGACGACGTCATCTTCATCTGGAGCGTCGCTATGCTCATCATCATCTGCATGGACTCACACATGTCGGCCGCGCTAAGGTCGGTGCCCAGGGCGACGGGGAGTCCCGCTTCGATGATGCCCCTCGCGTCTGCGTAGGTCCCCAGATAGGCGAAGGGGGTCGTGGGGAGGAAGACCCCCATGACTCCTCTCTTCACCAGGGCCCCGATCTCGTCCTTTGGTGTGAATATCAGGTGGTCCGCAGAAATCACGCCCAGTTCGCTCCCCAGCTCCGCCCCGCCGCTGTGGGCCAGCCAGTCGGCGTGGATTCTCAGTTTCATCCCCAGCCTCCGTCCCATCTCCATGATCCTACGCGTCTGGTCCAAGTCGAAGTAACCCCTTTCGCAGAAGACGTCGCAATATTCCGCCAGCTTGCGCCTCGCGATTTCAGGGAGCCACTTCGCAACAATCTCGTCGGTCAGCTGGTCCACCCTGTCCTCGTAACCGAACGGGATCCCCTGGGCCAGGAACGTCGGGACTATGCCGATGGGGTGAGACCGAGCCAGCTTTGCTATTATCTCCAGCTGCCTGATTTCGCCTTTGAACGTCATCTCGTAGCCGCTCTTGGCTTCGATGGTCGTGGTCCCGTAGGACAGCATCCTGTCGAGGACCCTCCCAGTCTTCTCAAGTAGTTCGGGGGTTGAAGCCTCCCCTGTCTTCCTAAGCGTCGTAGGCATCCCCCCGCCCTTCCTCTTGATCTCCAGGTACGGGACCCGCCTGACCGCCATGTCTTCGAGCTCTCCTTCTCTCCACCCGGCGAAGACGAGGTGGACGTGAGGGTCGATGAGCCCGGGGGTCACCAGCTTCCCACTTACATCGATGACTTCATAGCTCCTGTCTACCTTCCCCGTCACTTCCTTCGTGCTGCCCACAGCGACGATCCTTCCGTCGCTGACCGCGACGGCGCCGTCGCTTACAGCCCCAACGTCGTTCAGTCTTTCTTTTGCTCTGGGCCTCGCGTTCTGACCCCTGAGCGTCGCCAGCTCGCTGGCGTGGACCAGGACAAACCTTGGTTTCGTCGTTCCCCGCTCAGCCCCTATACGTCAAGGTACTTCTTCCGCTCCCATTCATGGACCGTGATGTTGAACTCCCTCCATTCCTTCCCCTTGGTTTGGAGGAACTTCTCGATGAACTTCTTCCCCAGGCTCTCTCGAAGGTATTTGTCCCGCGAGAGCTCATCCAGGGCCTCTCCGAGGTTGCCCGGGAGGACTCCTATCCCCTTCTTCTTCCTCTCCTCCGTCGTCATATGATAGACGTCTTCCTCGGTGGGCCTTGGAGGTTCGACCTTCCTCCTGATGCCATCCAGCCCGGCGGCAAGTATCGCTGCATAGGCGACGTAAAAGTTGCACGACCCATCGGTAGGCCTGTACTCCATCCTGGCGCTCATGCCCTTCCCCGGAGGAACCCTCAGGAGGACCGAGCGGTTGTATCTCGCCCATGAGATGTAGACGGGAGCCTCCCAGCCTGGAACGAGCCTCTTGTATGAGTTCACGGATGGGTTCGTCAGGGCGGCAAGCCCCTTCGCGTGGGCCAGTACCCCGCCTGCAAAGTGCAGCGCCAGCCTGCTTATGCCGTTCGCTCCCTTCGGGTCGTAGAACAGGTTCACCTTCCTGCGCTCGTCGGTGACACTCACATGCGTGTGAAGTCCCGCACCGTAGCCGTCGTGGAAGGGCTTGGGCATGAACGAGGCTATGAGCCCGTTCCGGGCTGCAGTCATCTTGACGACGAACTTGACAAGGTAGACGCGGTCGGCCATGCTCATCGCATCCGCGTACTGCAGGTTCAGCTCGTACTTCCCGGGCGGCACCTCGTGATGATGTTTCTCAACAATCACGCCAGATTCCAAGAGGTTCTTCACAACCTCCAGCCTGACGTCCGCCCCCATGTCTGCCGGAGGGCTGGCAAGATAGCCACCCTCGTCCTGGCGCCTCAGGTTCCCTGCTGGGTCTCTGGAAAAGAGAAAGTATTCGATTTCGCTGCAGGCGTTGTAGGTCGCCTTCGAACCTAGGACCTTCTTGGACTCCTCCATGACCCTCCTCAGTACGAACCTAGGGTCGCCATCGAAGGTCCTTTCCGAGTCGGGCTCGTATATGTCGCACACCATCCGCGCGACCTTCGTCTGAAAGAGCCCCGGGGGGAGGACAGAAAGGGAGCTCAGGTCGGGCACGAGTTTCAGGTCGCTCCCGCTGATGTCGACCATGTCGACGGAGGAGCCATCCATGTGTATCCCTTCCTCGGCGACCTTCGGGATGAGCTGGGATGGCACCCAGAGCGAGTGCAATCCTCCCGAAATGTCGGTGAACTGAAGCGCAACCTGCTCCACCCCATGCTTTTGCAGCGCGGCCCTGACTTCCTGAATCCCCATTCCGGCGTCGCCAGCATTTCTGGTGATTTATCCTGTGCCCCAAAAGCGCGCAGACCTCGGCAACGGGTGAACCGTTATATCGCCTGTGGCTGCCAAAACGGCCCATGCAGAGGCACATCATCAGGGCTCCGAGGGGGAACGAAATCTCGTGCAAGAGCTGGCATCAGGAAGCCGCCCTCCGCATGCTGATGAACAACCTCGACCCGGAGGTAGCCAAGGACCCAGAACACCTGATAGTCTACGGCGGAACCGGCAGGGCTGCCCGGTCCTGGAAGGCCTTCGACGCCATAGTGAAGGTCCTGAGGGAACTTGAGAACGACGAAACTCTTCTGATCCAATCCGGTAAGCCGGTGGGGATCTTCCGAACTACCACGTCTGCGCCAAGGGTCCTGATTTCAAACGCGATGATAGTCCCCAAGTGGGCGGACTGGGAGTACTTCCGCGAGCTGGAGGAGCGGGGCCTAACAATGTACGGTCAGATGACGGCTGGAAGTTGGATGTACATAGGCACCCAGGGGATACTGCAGGGGACCTACGAGACTCTCGCAGCTGTAGCCACCAAGCACTTCGGCGGCTCTCTGAAGGGGAAAGTGGTCCTTACGTCGGGCCTTGGCGAGATGGGGGGCGCCCAACCACTTGCTGTCACCATGAACGAGGGCGTCGCCCTGGTGGTTGAGGTGGACAAGCGTGCGATTCAGCGCAGGCTGGACAAGAAGTTCTGCGACATGGTTGTTCACGACGCCAAAGAGGCGCTCGGTATCGTGAAGAACGCGGCCAAGGAAGGGAAAGCGGTCTCGGTGGCACTCCTCGGGAATTCAGCCGAGGTCCTCCCTAGGCTTGTAGAGTCGGGATTCGGGCCTGACGTGGTGACTGACCAGACAGCCGCCCACGACCCGCTGGCAGGGTACATCCCGGAGGGGCTGAGCGTCCAGGAGGCAGCGGATCTGAGGCTCTCGGACCCGAAGGCGTACCTGGGCCGCTCCATGGCGTCCATCGCGAAGCACGTCAGGGCCATGTTGCAACTGCAAAAGCATGGGGCGGTTGCCTTCGAATATGGGAACAACATACGGAAGATGGCAAAAGAGGCAGGCGTGGACGACGCGTTCAACATACCGGGCTACGTTCCAGAGTACATCCGGCCCCTCTTCTGCGAAGGAAGGGGTCCCTTCCGGTGGGCTGCGCTTTCAGGAAGGCCTGAGGACATCTACGCGACCGACGACGCCGTCAAGAGGGAGTTCGCAACCAACACTTCGCTCGTCCGATGGATAACGAAGGCCCATGAC
>Ga0187780_10003018_pt1 | contig 12700 bp, 8 predicted proteins | sample 1015_Q2_SP10_20__FD_132429 | JGI IMG/M metagenome (GOLD analysis project Ga0187780, IMG submission 132429) | Tropical peat soil microbial communities from peatlands in Department of Meta, Colombia - 1015_Q2_SP10_20_MG | ecosystem: Environmental > Terrestrial > Soil > Wetlands > Peat | place...
GCGGGCAGGAGCCCCGCCGCGGCCGCGACGCCAATGCCGATGAGATGCCGGCGCATCCTTCCCTCCCGCGAAAGGGGTGCAGCCGCACCCGCCGTTCTGTCAACCGGCGCCGATTGTTTTGTCATGGGCGGGCTTACTTTATTCGGCCACTTTCGCTCCCTTAGCTCTTAATCCCGCCCGCGGATCGGCACCCCTGCCGCCCGAGTCCGGCTATACTTTCGCCATGCGCCTTCTGGTCGTCGAGGACGATCCCGATCTCAACCGCCAACTTTGCGCGGCCTTGACCGATGCGGGCTATGCCGTCGATCGCGCCTTCGACGGCGAGGAGGGGCATTTTCTCGGCGACAGCGAACCCTACGACGCGGTCGTTCTCGATCTCGGCTTGCCGAAAATGGACGGCATTTCCGTGCTCGAGTCCTGGCGCCGCTCCGGCAAGAAAATGCCGGTGATCGTGCTCACCGCCCGCGACCGCTGGTCCGACAAGGTGCAGGGTTTCGACGTCGGCGCCGACGATTACGTGGCCAAGCCCTTTCACATGGAAGAAGTGCTCGCGCGCCTGCGCGCGCTTCTCCGCCGCGCCAGCGGCCACGCCACCAGCGAGCTGAGCTGCGGCCCCATTCGGCTCGATACCCGTTCCGGCCGCGTTTCCGTCGACGGCAATCCGATTCGCCTCACCTCGCACGAATACCGGCTGCTTGCCTATCTCATGCATCACATGGGACGCGTAGTTTCGCGTACCGAACTCGTCGAGCATCTCTACGACCAGGACTTCGATCGCGATTCCAACACCATCGAAGTCTTCGTCGGCCGCTTGCGCAAGAAGCTCGGCGTCGACTTGATCCAGACCGTTCGCGGTCTCGGCTATCTGCTCAATCCGCCTGCGAATGCCCGCTAGCTCGCTCGCCCAGCGGCTCTTCATCACGGCGACGGGCGTGAGCGCCGTGATCCTGATCGTCGTGGGCGTGCTGCTTTCGACGCTCTATCGCGGCTCGCTCGAGCGCTCCTTCGACCGGCGGCTCAACGTCTATCTCAAGACCATCGTCGCCGACGTCGCGCTCACCTCGAAGGGCGAATTGCCGGAGCCGTCGGCGCTCGGCGAGCCGCTGTTCGAGCAGCCGCTGTCGGGCTGGTATTGGCAGATCTTGCGTATCAGCGGCGGCAACATCGAGATCAAGGCTGCGCGCTCGGTGCCGAAGGAAGGCCTGCCGATCCTCTCGGACGTCGGCGTCGTCGAAGGGCTCGGCGGCTTCCGCGAGGGCTATGTCGACGGTCCCGAAGGGCAGAAGCTGCGCGTCGTCGAGCGCATCGTCGATCTCGGCGAGGACGGCCGCTTCCTGGTGGCGGTCGCGGGCGACGCCTACGAGATCGACGACGACAGCGAAGATTTCAACGACGCGCTGTTCGTGACGTTCGGCCTTCTGGGCATCGCCTTCGTGCTCACCGTCGGCTTTCAGGTCCGCTTCGGCTTGCGGCCGCTCCGCAGCATTTCGGAGGCGTTGCACGCCGTGCGCTCGGGCCGCACCGAGCGGTTGGAGGGCACTTTTCCCGAGGAAATCGCGCCGCTCGCGCGCGAGGTGAACGCGCTCCTCGAATCGAACCGCGAAATCGTCGACCGCGCGCGCATGCATGTCGGCAACCTCGCGCACGCGTTGAAGACGCCGCTGTCGGTCCTGCTCAACGAGGCCGCGGGCCGCAACGATCCCGCCGCCGACAAGGTGCGCGAGCAGGTTTCGGTCATGCGCGAGCAGGTCCAGCACCATCTCGAGCGGGCGCGGCTCGCCGCCCGCGTCGCCGTGGTGGGAACGATGAGCGAAGTGCCGCCGGTCGTCGAAGCGCTCGCGCGCACCATGCCGAAGATCCACCACGACCGCACGCTCGCGATCGAAACGCGGGCGATCGAGGACGTGAAATTTCACGGCGAGCGCCAGGATTTCGAGGAGATGCTCGGCAATCTCGTCGACAACGCCTGCAAGTGGGCGAACTCGCGCATCGAAATCGAGGTCTTCGCCGAGCATCCGGAAAACCCGGCCGACCGCGCGTTTTTCCACGTGCTGATCGACGACGACGGACCGGGCTTGTCGCCGGAGGCGCGCGAGCAGCTTCCGAGCCGCGGCCGCAAGCTCGACGAGAACAAGCCGGGCTCGGGCTTGGGATTGTCCATCGTCGCCGATCTCGCGACGCTCTACGGCGGCAAGCTCGTGCTCGGCAACGCCCCGCTCGGGGGCTTGCGCGCGGAACTCATTCTGCCCGCCGCATGAAGCGGAGCCCCGCTTTCGCCCCAATCGTGGGGACGTATCGTCATGCGAGCATTTCGCGTCTCGCGAAATGCGGAAGGGGCCTTTCTTGCGGGCGACTACCGGTCAATCCACGATTCTTTTGGCGTTGGCGTTTGTGCTTGCGGGCTGTGCGGACGATCCCGGCCCCAAGACGGGCGCCGGCATCGCCACCGGCGCGCTCGCGGGCGGCCTCATCGGCGCCGCCACCGGGCGCGGACCGGGCGCCGCCATTGCCGGCGCCGTCATCGGCGGCATTGCCGGCGGCGTGATCGGCAATGCGCTCGACGCCGAGGACCGCCGGCGCGCCTACATGGCGGAGATGCAGGCGCTCGAATACGGCAGCCCCGGCTCTCCGGTCGGCTGGCGCGGCGAACACGGCGCTTATGGAACCATCGTCGCCGGCCCGCCCTATCCGCAGGGCAGTTATCAGCGCTGCCGCGAATACAGCCACACGATCTATATCCAGGGACGGCCGCAGACCGCCCGCGGCGTCGCCTGCCGCAACCCCGACGGCAGCTGGACCGCGATCAGCTGAACGGGGCGCGCGCCCGCAAACCTAAACGGTCTCTTAACGCCGCCGGCCCTATCTTCGCCCGCACTCAATTCCACGGCAGCCTGGGGAATCGGGATGAGCGGGGGCACGTCGCCCGTCGAACGGTTGCGGCAATATCTTCGAGAAATTTCGCCCGAGGCGCGCGCGCTGCTCTTGCGCGAACTCGAGCGCAGGGCGCTTGCAGGCGAACAGCTGCCCGCGCTCGACCTCGTTCTCGAGGAATTGCGCGCCGAGCAGCGCGCTTGCGGCCATTCCGGCGAGCGGCTGGACGCGCCCGACCGGCGTTTTTTCCTGCCAATCGAGCCGTTCCTCGTCGACGAGGAGATTCCCGAGCGCATCCCCGGCCGCATCGTGCGGTCGTTTTTGCCGCGGATCTGGACGTGGCTGCAGCGCGATCTCCTGCCTGCCGAGACCGAGGCGTTCCTGCGGGAGACAGCGGCGGCACTTTCCGCCGGCAACGCCGCCCAAGCCGATCACCTCGTCCACGATTTTCAGACCAAGGCGCTTGCCGCCTTCGATCGCGCGCTGGCGGCTGTCGCGGGCGACAACAAAGGCCGGCAAAGGCTTACCTCGCAACTCGGCGGCGAACGCGTACTCGATGCGGTTTCCGAGATCGGCTCGATCTTCCGTATCCGCGCGGCGCTGAAGGAACTCTCCCTGCGGCTGCCGGAACATATCAAGAGCCTCTCCGACGCCGAACTCGAGCAGGTGCGGGCGCTGTTCGATCACGCGGCAATCCGGCGGCCGGACGTATTCCCCTATGCCGTCGTGGCTTTGTTCGCGCGCCTTGCCGCACCCATCCAAATCCTTCGTCTTGCCGTCGCCAGCGTGGAGACCGATTCCGCCCGCCGAATCGCCGAAACACCCTTTGCCTTTGCGATCGATCTCGCCGTCGAAGAAACCGCGCGCACGTCCTTTCGGTTGGCGCGCGACATGCGCGCGAATGCCATTCCCGAGGTTTGCGTGGGCATCAAGCGTTTCCACGATCTCGCCCGCGGGTTTGCCGGGGAGATCGACGGTTCCGACGAATCGCGTTGGACCAAGCGGCTCGCGCATCTGCGCGCCGAAACGGCGTCGCTCCTGCGCGCGCGCATCGACGGCCTGCCCGGTCAGGTCCGCCGTCTGTTGCGGCCGCGCCCGAAGGAGGAAATCGCGCCCGGCGCGGTCGTCGATCCGCACGAGGTTGCCGACGTCGAGGGATCGCTCGAAATCCTGCGCGCCTGCCGCATGTACGCGGCCGAGGTGGCGGTGAGCGAAATCACCTTGCGGCTCCATTCGGAACTCGAAACCTGCCTCGATACGGCGACGCAGGCGTTGCTCGATTCGGTTCGCAATGCCTCGCCGGAGGACCGCGCCTTCCGGCTTTCGCAGTTGGACGCCGCCGTGCGTTTTTCCAGCAAGATTTTTGGCCGCCGCTATGCCGAGCTTCTCGCCAAGGCGGCGGAAGTCGCGGTGCAGAGCGAGCGCCGCGCGGCGCAGGGCTGATCACTTTCTTGAGATCGCGCGCAAACGGCGGCGGCCGCGGCTTCCCGGCCTTTCACCTTAAAAAAAAGTAATTATTCCGCCACTGCGCCTTAAGGTGGCGGTTCATAGATATCTCCGTGAACAAGCCACGGAGATCGTGATGTCACCCCACAACGTGACCCCCCCGGCAGCGGGCGGCCTCTTCAAGCGCCGCCGCGCCGTCTTGCTTGCCAGCGTCTTCGGCCTCGCGCTTTCGGGGCTCGCCGCAAGCCAGATCGTCCTTCCCGGCCTGTCGAGCCCGGCGCTGGCGCAGATCAGCACCGATCGCCCGGCCGGCCAGTATTCCTTCGCCGACGTCGTCGAGCGCGTCCGCCCGGCGGTGGTCAGCGTCAAGGTCAAGATGGACCAGCCGCAGACGATGTTCTTCGGCGACGACGCGCCCGGAAACAACGAAGACGTTCCGCCGAACGTCGAACGCTTCATGCGCCGCTTCTTCGGCGACCGGCCGGGTGGCATGCCGCATCACCGGCGCGTGACCGGACAAGGCTCGGGCTTCTTCATTTCCGCCGACGGTTATCTCATCACCAACAATCACGTGGTGGATAAGGCCGCCGAAGTCGACGTCGTCACCGACGACGGCAAGACCTACACCGCCAAGGTGATCGGCACCGATCCGCGCACGGACCTCGCGCTGCTCAAGATCGAGGGCCGCAACAACTTCCCCTGGGTGAAGCTCGCCGGCAATCCTCCGCGCGTTGGCGATTGGGTGCTTGCCGTCGGCAATCCGTTCGGCCTCGGCGGCACCGTGACGGCCGGCATTGTTTCGGCGCGCGGTCGTGACATCGGCGCCGGCAGCGCCGACGACTTCCTGCAGATCGACGCCGCGGTGAACCGCGGCAATTCCGGCGGCCCGACCTTCAACCTCGCCGGCGAAGTCATCGGCGTGAACACGGCGATCGTGTCGCCCTCGGGCGGCAGCGTCGGCATCGCCTTCGCCATTCCCTCGGAGACCGTCTCGCGCGTCGTTGCCTCGCTGAAGGAGACGGGCACCGTCACCCGCGGCTATCTCGGCGTGAACATTCAGCCGATCACGCCGGAAATCGCCGATGGCCTCGGCTTGAAGGAGCCGGGCGGCGCGCTCGTGTCCGACGTACAGCCCGACACGCCCGCGGCCAAGGCCGGCATCCGCGCCGGCGACGCGATCCTCTCGGTCAACAACGAACCGATCAAGGACGCGCGCGACCTGTCGCGGCGAATCTCCGCGCTGCAGCCCGGCGTCAACGTGAAGCTTTCGCTCGTCCGCGAAGGCAAGGAGCGCACCGTCGAGGTGAGCCTCGCCAAGCTTCCGGATCAGCGGGCGGAACGGCCCGCCGACCGCGGTCCGAACGCGCGCGGCACCGACCTCTCCGGTCTCGGCCTGTCGCTTGCGCCCGCGCCCTCGATGGGCGCCGGCCGGGAAGGCGTCGTCGTCACCGACATCGACCCGTCGGGTCCGGCCGCCGAGCGCGGCTTGAAGTCCGGCGACGTCATCCTCGAGGTCGGCGGCAAGCCGGTTTCGAGCCCGGCCGAAGTCAGCGATGCCCTCGGCGCCGCGCGTAAGGACGGCAAGAGCGTCATCCTGCTTCGGATCAAGGGCGAAGATGGAAATCGTTTCGTGACCTTGCCCGTCGGGCGAGGCTAAAGCTCGGGAGCCGGCGGCGGCTTCCCCGTCGCCCCCACCACCGCCGGAGTTCCCAGGGGCGGGAGGTCTTCGGGCCTCCCGCCCGGTTTTTCAGGCAGGGCGGAGCGTCTATGTTGCAGCAAACGAAGAAGAGCGAATCGAAAGCGCAGGGCACGAACGCGATGCGTCTCCTGGTCGTCGAAGATGACCGCGAAGCCGCGGCCTATCTGCGCAAGGCTTTGCGCGAGGCCGGGCACATTTGCGAGGTCGCCTATGACGGCGACGAGGGATTTGCGCTGGCGCTCGACGGCGAGTTCGACGTCTTCGTCATCGACCGCATGCTGCCGAAGCGCGACGGGCTTTCGCTCGTCTCGGAGCTGCGCAAGCGCGGCGTGAGAACCCCCGTTCTCATCCTCTCGGCGCTCGGCCAGGTCGACGACCGCGTGACCGGACTTCGCGCCGGCGGCGACGACTATCTCGCCAAGCCCTACGCCTTCTCCGAATTGCTCGCCCGCATCGAGGCGCTTGCCCGCCGCGTCACGCCGCAGGCCGCCGACACGCTCTACAAGATCGGCGATCTCGAACTCGACCGTCTCGCCCATCGGGTCACCCGTTCGGGGCAGGAAATTTCGTTGCAGCCGCGCGAGTTCCGCCTGCTCGAATATCTGATGTGTCACGCGGGGCAGGTGGTTACGCGGACGATGCTGTTGGAGAACGTGTGGGATTATCATTTCGATCCGCAGACCAACGTCATCGACGTGCACGTGTCGCGCCTGCGCTCGAAGATCGACAAGGGCTTCGATCGCCAGCTCCTCCACACCGTGCGCGGCGCCGGATACATGATCCGTGACGGCGCTCGCTAGGCTTGTTCGTACCACGGCGTTCAAGATCGTCGCCGTCTATCTCCTGGTATTCGCGCTCTTCGCCGCCGGCGTCGTCTTCTACCTCGCTCGCCACACGCAACAGCTCGTCGTCTCGCAAATCACCGAAACCGTCGACCTCGAGGTTCGCAATCTCTCCGAACAGTACGGCATCGGCGGTATCCGCCGGCTGGTGGACACGATCGAGCGGCGCGCCTCGCAGCCGGGCTCGAACCTCTATCTGGTGACGACCTATTCCGGTGACTCGCTCGCCGGCAACATCGTCGACATGCCGGTAAGCGTGCTGCAGAACGAAGGCTGGTCGGAAATCACCTATCGCCATTCCGAGGGCGGCAACGCCGCCAAGGAAAGCCGCGCGCTAGTGCGTGTCGTTTCGCTCCCGGGCGGTTTCCGCCTCCTCGTCGGCCGCGATTTCGAGGAGCGCGACCGCCTGCGGCAGATCCTCGCGCAACCCGCGCGCTGGGCGGTGGTGCTGATCGTCGTGATGGGCGTTGCCGGCGGCATCTTCGTCGCCCGGCGCGTGTTGAAGCGGATCGATTCGATGACCGCGACCAACGAGCGCATCATGGCGGGCGACCTCAGCGGCCGGCTCGCGGTGACGGGATCGGGCGACGAGTTCGATCGCTTGGCAAACAGCCTCAATGCGATGCTCGAGCGCATCGAAGCCCTGATGTCGGGACTGAAGCAGGTCTCTGACAACATCGCCCACGACCTCAAGACCCCGCTCACGCGCCTTCGCAACCGCACCGAGGAAGCGCTGCGGACCGCGAAAAGCGAAGCCGATTATCGCGCCGCCCTCGAATCGACGATCGAGGAGTCGGACGGGCTGATCCGCACCTTCGACGCCCTGTTGATGATCGCGCGCGCGGAAGCGGGCGAGGCGCGTCACGGCATGACCGATTTCGACGCCAACGACGTCGCCAGAAGCGTGGTCGAGCTTTACGAGCCGCTGGCGGAGGAGAAGGGTTTGCGGTTGGCAGCCGAAATCGACGGGCCGCTCCCCGTCCACGGCAGCCGCGAACTCGTCGGCCAGGCGCTCGCCAACCTCGTCGATAACGCCATCAAATACGGCGCCGCCGCGCGGCCGGGCGACAAAAGCGAAATCCATGTCGCCGCCCATCGCGAGGACGGCAGCGCCTTGCTGACGGTGGCGGATCGCGGTCGCGGCATCGCCGTCGAGGATCGCGGCCGCGCGGTGGAGCGCTTCGTGCGGCTCGAGACGAGCCGCACGCGGCCCGGCGTCGGCCTCGGCCTTTCGCTCGCCTCGGCGGTTGCCCGCCTGCATGGCGGCGAATTGCGCCTCGAGGACAATGCGCCGGGGCTGCGCGTCACGCTTGCGCTGCCGGTTCAGCAAGGGTCTTGACGCCGGAGCGATAGCGCGCAGTTTGCCGGAATGTTCCGGCGCAAGAATAGGCCCGCGGCCGACCGGCCCCTTCCGTTTGCGGAGCGCATTCGAAAAGCGCCGCGCTTGTCGGAGCCTAAGGCCGCCAAAAAAGCCGCCGCCGATTTAGAGGCGGAATGCGGCGGCGAAACCGCCAAGGCCTTCAAGCGCCTTTGCGAAAAAAAGCCGGTGCGGCAGCTGATCGAAGGCATTGCCGACGGCTCGCCGTTCCTGTGGGGGCTCGTCCGCGAAGATCCGCGACGCCTTGTCGAATTGCTCGACGCCGTTCCCGAACAGCACTTTGCCCGTCTGGTTGCGCGCCGAGCGAAGGCCGCGCGCGCCGCCGCCGACCAAGCGACGATCGCCCGCGAGCTGCGGCTGATGAAGCGGGAAGCGGCCTTGCTGATTGCGCTCGCCGACATCGGCGGCGTCTGGTCCTTGGCGGAAGTCACGCAATGCTTGACCTCGGTGGCCGAGGCGAGCGTGAGCGCGGCGGCGGATTTTCTCCTTTTGAGGGCGCACGCGGCCGGCCAGATCCGGCTGCCCAAGCCGGAAATTCCCGGCGAGGGTACGGGCTTCATCGTGCTCGGCATGGGCAAGCTCGGCGCTGGCGAATTGAATTACTCCAGCGACATCGACATCATCGTCCTGTTCGACCCCAAGGCGCCGCTCGCGCCGGGCAACGAACCGGCGCCGTTTTTCGTGCGGCTCACGCGCGACCTCGTGCGGCTCCTGCAAGAACGCACCCCGGAGGGATACGTATTTCGGGTCGATCTTCGCCTGCGTCCCGATCCGGGCTCGACGCAGGCCGCGGTCGCGACCGATGCAGCGCTCGCCTATTACGAGCGATCGGGCCAAACCTGGGAGCGGGCCGTCTTCATCAAGGCGCGGACGATTGCCGGCGATGTCGCCGCCGGCGAAGGTTTGCTGCGCGAGCTTTCGCCCTTCGTGTGGCGGCGCTATCTCGATCACGCGGCGATCGCCGAAATTCAGGCGATGAAACGCCAGATCCACGCCTTTCGCGGTCACGGCGAGATCGCGGTGGAGGGCCACAACATCAAGCTCGGCCGCGGCGGCATCCGCGAAATCGAATTCTTCGTACAGACCCAACAACTGATTGCAGGCGGCCGGGCGCCGGAGCTGCGCGGGCGGAAAACGCTGGCGGCGCTCGACGCGCTCGCCGCCGGCGGCTGGATCGATGCCAAGACCCGCGACGATCTGGCGGCGGCCTACCTGTTTCTGCGCGAGGTCGAACATCGCCTGCAGATGGTGGCGGACGAGCAGACCCACACGCTGCCGCAGGATCCTGCCGCCTTTGCCGCTTTCGCGCGGTTTTTCGGGAATCGCGGCCGCGACGATTTTGCGGCCCTGCTCAAAGACCATCTCGGGCGGGTGCAGGCGCATTATTCGCAGCTATTCGAAGAGGCGCCGCAGGCCGCGCCGGAAACGGGCCGGCTCCTCTTTCCGCCCGATCAGGACGAGCGGGAAACGCTGGACACGCTCGCGGGCATGGGCTTTCGCGATCCCGTGGCGGCGAGCGCGATCGTGCGCGGCTGGCTCGCGGGCCGCTACCGTGCGCTCAGGCCGGAGGCGGCGCGCGCCGATCTTGCCGCCATTCTGCCCGTGCTGCTCGGCGCTCTCTCTCGCGCCGGCGATCCGGACGCTGCTATTGCCGCCTGCGACCGGTTCTTCTCGGAATTGCCCGGCGGCGAGCGATTGCTCGCGGCGCTGCGCACCCACCGCGATCTCGTTCGCCTCATCGCCCTCATTCTCGGCACGGCGCCGCGCCTCGGCGACATCGTCGCGCGCTCGCCTTCCTTGCTCGACGGCTTGCTCGATCCCGGCTTCTTCGGCGCCTCGCCGAGCGAAGAAACGCTGACGCGGCGCCTGGATGCGTTCCTCGCGGAAGCCGCGAGCGAGGAACAGGTCTTCGACCGCGCCCGCCGCTTCGGCCGCGAGCAGCAGGTTCTCATCGGCGTCCGCATTCTCTCGGGCGTGCTTTCGGCGAGCCAAGCCGGCGTAGCCTATGCGACGCTCGCCGACGTCGTGATCCGCGCGCTGCATCGCGAAGTGGAGCGAAGATTCGGGGCCGCATACGGCCGTATGCGCGGCGCGGAGACCGCGGTACTCGCGCTCGGCAAGCTCGGCGGCCGCGAAATGACCGCGGGTTCCGACCTCGATCTGATCTTGCTCTACGATTTCGATCCGCGCTTTCCGCATGCCGACGGCAAGCCGGCGCTGGAAGGCGCGCAATATTTCGCGCGCCTGACCAAGCGGCTGATCAGCGCGCTGACGACGCCCACCAACGAAGGAAAGCTCTACGACGTCGACATGCGCCTGCGCCCTTCCGGCCGTTCCGGACCGGTCGCGACCGGGCTCGAGAGTTTCGCGCTCTACCAGCGCGAAAAAGCCTGGACCTGGGAGCACATGGCGCTCACGCGCGCCCGCGTCATTTCCGCCGAACCCGCGTTCGGCGCCCGCATTACGGCGCTGATCCGCGAGATCCTATGCCTGCAACGCGATCCGCGGAAAGCGGCCGCGGACGTGCGCGAAATGCGCCGCCTGATCGCGGCCGAAAAGGGCGAAGACGAACGCTGGGATTTGAAATACGCGAAGGGCGGCCTCATCGACGTCGAGTTCATCGCGCAGTATCTGTCCCTTGTGCACGCAGCGGAGCATCCTGAAATTCTCGACACCAATACGGTTCGCGTGCTCGAACAGGCGCAGGCGCTTGCGATTCTCAGCGCCGCCGACGGCGAGCTGCTGCGGGCGGCGGCGCGCCTTTATCACGACCTCACGCAGCTCCTGCGCCTTTGTCTGCCCGGCCGCTTCGACCCCAAGACCGCCGGTCCCGCTTTGCTCGCGCTGCTTCCGCGCGCGGCCGGCCTTCCGGATTTTTCGACGCTGGAAGCGCATCTTGCCGACACGCAAGCGCGAGTTCGGCGCTGTTTCGAGGAGATCGTCGGCGGAAAAGCCTGAGGAAGCCGGCGCCTATTCCGCGGCTTCGACCAGCTGGCCCGTTTTGATCGGCACGCGCAGGATGACGGTCGTGCCCATGCCTTCGATGGAGCGGATCTTCATCGCGCCGCCGTGCAGCTCGATCAGCGACTTGGCGATGGCGAGCCCGAGGCCCGAACCCTGGAAGGTCTTGGTGAATTGGCTTTCGACCTGTTCGAAGGGACGGCCGAGCTTTCTCAGGTGGTCCTTCGAAATCCCGATGCCGGAATCCTCAATGAGGAGCAGGACGGCGTTGCGTGAGGGGCGGATGCGCACGGCGACCCGGCCGCCTTCCATCGTGAATTTGACCGCGTTCGACAGAAGGTTGAGCAGGACCTGCTTCAGCGCCCGGCGGTCGCCGGCAACGATCAGCCCGGGCGGCACCTCCGCGTGCATGCTGAGATGCTTCTCGTCGGCCTTGACCGACATCACCCGCATCGCCTCGGCGATGATCTGGTCGAGCCGCAGATCTTCCATCGCCAGCGGCATGCGGCCCGCCTCGATCTTCGACATGTCGAGGATGTCGTTGATGACCTCCAGGAGATAGCGTCCGCTCTCGCGGATGTCCTGGCAGTATTCCTGATATTTTTCCGAGCCGAGCGCCCCGAACATGCCCGACTCCATGATCTCGGAAAAACCGATGATCGCGTTCAGCGGGGTGCGCAGCTCGTGGCTCATATTGGCGAGAAACTCCGATTTCGCCTTGCTCGCCTGCTCCGCGCGCGTTTTCTCGTCGGCGTATTTTTGCGCGAGCTCCGCGAGCTGCTGCGCCTGATATTCGAGCGTTTGCTGCGACTGGCGCTGGTCGGCAACCGTCGCCATCAGTCGCTTCTCGCTCTCCATCAGGCGCTCCTCGTGGCGCTTGATCGCCGTGATATCGGTGCCGACGGAGACGAAGCCGCCGTCCTTGGTGCGCCGCTCGCTGATCTTGAGCCAGCGGCCGTCGCCGAGTTGCGCTTCGAAGGAGCGCGCGCCCACCTCGCTGCGATCTTCCGACTTCAGCGGCTTGCGGATGACGGGCTGGCGGCCGGCGGCGATCACGTCCTCGTAGGGAGTTCCCGGCTGGATCGCGGAATCGGGGAGATTGTGCAGCTGCTGGAATTTGGAGTTGCAAAGCACGAGCCTGTCCTCCGCGTCCCACAAGACGAACGCCTCCGAAATCGTCTCGACGGCGTCGCGCAGGCGGATGTCGGCTGTCGCCGAGCGCTCGGCGAGACGCTGCTCCTCGGTCACGTCGACGGCAATCCCGATCAGATGCGGTCCGGTGTCGGCGCTTTGGCGCACGATTTCCGCGCGCGCCCGCAGCCACACCCAATCGCCGCGGGCGTGACGCATGCGAAAGGCGCGATCGATCGTCGCGTCCTTGGCTTCGGCAAGGTGCGCGGCGATCTCGTACAGACTGCCGTCGTCGGCGTGAACGAGGCTGTCGACCTCGCCGAACGACAGCAACTCCTCGCGCGGCTCGAAGCCGAGAATCTCGAACATCGA
>Ga0187780_10003019_pt1 | contig 12698 bp, 10 predicted proteins | sample 1015_Q2_SP10_20__FD_132429 | JGI IMG/M metagenome (GOLD analysis project Ga0187780, IMG submission 132429) | Tropical peat soil microbial communities from peatlands in Department of Meta, Colombia - 1015_Q2_SP10_20_MG | ecosystem: Environmental > Terrestrial > Soil > Wetlands > Peat | place...
GTGCGCGTCCCCGTGCGGAAGTTTGCGCTTGACAGGCGAGGAACGGGGCACCTAGAGTGCGGCGGCAGTGCGTTTCGGGCTGCGTCGCGCAGGCGAAGTACCGGGACCATCGGGAGGCGTGAATGAAGGCGGGAAGCTGGGGCTCGATTTTGCTGGTGTATCTCTACTCGATTTTGTGCGCCGCTTCGATCAGCAAGCTGGTGCCGATTGAGCGGGACATCGAGCGGGCGCTGGGAACGACTCCCGAGGGCGTCGGATTCGCGATTTCGATTATCTCCGTTTTCTCGGCGATTGCCGCGACCGTCGGCGGCGGAATTATTGACCGCATTGGCGTGCGGTGGGCCATCATCTCCGGAAGCCTCGCGGTCATCGCCGCCAACGTCATCGGCTATTTTGCGCGCTCCATGTTCGTGCTCGACCTAGCGCGAGTGATCGAGGGATTCGAGTTCATCGGAATCATGGTGGCGGCGCCCGCGCTCATCATGGCCACCACGCAGGGCAAACGGCAAGTCCACGCCATGTCGCTGTGGTCCACGTATATTCCCGCGGGCTACGGTCTGGGGCTGCTGCTGGCCGTGCCGTTTACGGGGACGCCGCACTGGCGCGGAACATTTGTGTTACATGGCGCCCTTTTCACTGCCGCTCTGCTTCTCGTCGGGCTGCTGCCGGAGGTTCCTCGAGCGGAAAAATCGGCCGAACGAAAATCGCGCGTCGGAGACTTGCTGACGGTGTACCGCGAAATCGGGCCGGTGCGGCTGTCGCTTTCGAATGCGGTGCTGGTGAGCGTGGGGCTGGGAACGTCCACGGTGGTGCCGAGGTATTTCGCGCAGACGCACCATCTTTCGATGGCGGCCTCGTCCACGATCTTGGCTTCTACTTTGGTGGCGATGATTGTGGGCGGAATCGGGGCCGGGCTCATCCTGAGCCGGAGCCTGCGAACGGTCTCGCTCTACGCGGCGGTCGCCTTGGCCGGTGTGGCGGCCGGGTTATTGGTCTACGCGCCGTGGGTGGCGCTGCCGTTTGCCGTAGCGGGGCTGGCCGCGTGGCAACTCACCACGGGTGCGGCGTCGGCGGCGTTGATGGCTCTACTGCCCAAGGTCGTGCAGGATCCCACACGTGGCGCCGCGGCCTCGGGCCTGGTGGGACAAGTGATGGCGTTCACGAACTTCCTGACGCCGCCGTTTTACTTTCGCGTGCTGGGTGAAGGGAACTGGCGATATTTCGTGGCGCTCGTCATGGCGTGCTGGTTTCTGAGCCTGGTCATACTGCCGGCGTGGAGCGGCCGGGTGGCGGAGCGGGAGCGGGCGGCGTCATTATCATGACCTGTTGCGCGTTGCAGCGAAGCAGGCGCGCACGTAGAATTCCCCTGGGCTGCCGGCTATCGAGAACGTGAAAACTCGTCCGGCATTTCATTTGAGAAGGCAGGTGCGGCAATGAAAAATTCGGAACGGAAGCTTTCGGTAGAAGACCGGCTCGACCTCCAGGAACTGCTCGCCAAGTATTGCTGGGCGCTGGACCTGGGCGACGCCGACGGGTTCGTGAATTGCTTCACGGAAGACGGCTCGTTTGACCACCTGTGGCAGGGGAAGATGCAGGGTCACGCAGCGATCCGGCGCGCCGTGCAGGAGCTGTGGTATGACCGCCCGACGTGGTGGCTCGGCCGCCAGCACCTGGCCAACCATATTCTGCTGACGCCCGAAGGCGAGGCCGTGCGCATGAAAGCCTTCTTCTCCATCCTGCAGTACAACGTGGACTACCGCACGAATTTCGTCTTCGGCATCGGGACCTGGGACAACGTTTGCGTGAAGCAAGACGGCGTATGGAAATTTCAGTCGGTGAGCATCAACGCCTGGATGGACAAGGACAAGATTCCCTTTGCCGGCAAGCGGCCCGTTCCCGTGGCGCAGGGGAAGAGTTGATCGCCGTCACGGAGTTGCCATGAATCCGCTTGCGCCGGGCCGTGCAACTGCAGAATCCGCGGGGCGCGGAGCCGTGCCCGCGGAGCGAAGAACGATTCCGGTCCGCAATCCTCGCACCGGGCAAGTAGACCTGCATATCACGCCTCCCACTGCTGAGGAACTCGCGAGAATATGTGCCAGTTTGCGCGAGGGGCAGAAGAACTGGGGCAGCGCGTCGCTGGAGCATCGCGTCGCGGTGATGCGGCAGTGGGCGGAGCGCCTGAAGGCTCACAGCGCGGAACTGGCGGAAGCCGATGGCGTTGATACGGGCTACTGCACGATTTCGCGGATGAGTCCCGGGATCGTCATCGGCAATATCCTCGGCTGGAGCAACCTGGCGCCCGGAGTTCTGGAGCGCGCCCGGCTTGCGGGCAAGTCCTCGATCATGCCGAACATTGCTTATTCCACTGAGCTGCGGCCCTACCCTCTTCTCGGCGTCATCAGTCCGTGGAACGCGCCGCTCATGCTCTCGCTGATTGACGCGGTTCCGGCGCTGTTCGCCGGGTGCGCCGTCATCATCAAGCCCAGCGAGGTGGCGCCGCGGTTTGTTGAGCCGGTGCTGCGCACGATTGCCGAGGTGCCGGAACTGGCGAAGGTGCTTACGTTCGTCGTGGGCGACGGGCAGACCGGCCAGGACCTCATCCAGAACGTGGACATTCTGTGCTTTACGGGCAGCGTTCCCAATGGAAGGAAAGTGGCGGAGGCCTGCGCGCGAAGGTTTATTCCCGTGTTCCTCGAACTCGGCGGGAAGGACCCGGTCATCGTAACAGAAACAGCGGACCTCGAGCGGGCGGCCACGGCAATCGTGCGCGGAGCGTGCTTCGGCACTGGTCAGGTGTGTTTCTCGGTCGAGCGCATCTATGTGCAGGAGAAGGTGCACGATGCGCTGGTCAATCTCCTGGTGGAGAAAGCGGAGCAGATCACGCTGAATTATCCAGACGCGAATAAGGGGCACATCGGGCCGTTCGGCTTCGCGCGTCAGGCGGAAATCGTGGATGAGCATCTGGCCGACGCCGTGGCAAAGGGAGCGGTCATCCGCACCGGAGGGAAGAGCCAGAATCTGGGCGGCGGGCTCTACATGCGCCCTACGGTGGTCACCAATGTCACGCATGAGATGAAGCTGATGCGGGAAGAAACCTTCGGTCCGGTGATGCCGGTGATGAAATACAGGACCGAGGACGACGCGGTGCGTTTGGCTAACGACACGATTTACGGCTTGTCGGCCGCAGTGATCGCCGGAAGCGAAGAAGAAGCCCGCCGAATCGCCTGCCGGATCAACGCCGGAACCGTCAGCCTGCAGGATACTTTTCTGACGCTCGCGAAGACGCGGGACGTCGAGTCCAACTCGTTCAACTTTTCCGGGATGGGCGGCGCGCGAACGGGGCCCGGCTCTATATTAAGGTTTGTGCGCAAGCAGGCTTTCTTGACCAACACCGCGCAGCCTGAGGATTTGACGGCCTCGCCGCAGCGGGCAGGCCCGCCAGGACCGCCAGCGCGGTAACAGCAGCAGCTCAAAACGTTTCGCAAGGGAATCGGAGGAATCGAGAAATGGGCCAATTGGATGGGAAAGTCGCCATCGTCACCGGCGGCGCGCAGGGAATCGGCCGGCATTATGCGCGGGGACTGGCCGCTGAGGGCGCGCGCGTGGCGATCGGCGATATTGTGGACTGCACGCCCGCCGTGCAGGAAATCGCGGCCAAACACGGCGCGAATTCCTGTCTGGGATTGAAACTCGACGTGAGCGACGAGGCGTCAGTGCGGTCCTTTGTGGCGCAAGTGGCCGGGCAATTTGGGCGCGTGGATATTTTAGTGAACAACGCGGCACTGTGCGCGGCGCTGCGCCCCGTGCCAACGACTGACCTCGATGTGGAGCTTTGGGACCGCGTGATGGCCGTGAACGCGCGCGGGCCGTTCCTGATGGTGAAGCACGTCCTGCCGCACATGAAGGCGCAGGGCTACGGGAAAATCATCAACATCAGCACGGGGATGGCGCTGCGGGGCGTGCCGGGGATGCTGCACTACGCCACGTCGAAAGGCGCGGTCCTTTCGATCACGCGGTGTCTATCGCGTGAGGTAGGGCCGTGGGGCATTCGCGTCAATACAGTGGCGCCGGGCCTGACACTCAGCGACACGGTGATGAAGGAGCAGCCGGAATTTCTGGAGAAGGTCCGCGGGCCGATGCAACAGAGCCGGTGCATTCCGCGCGACGAACGGCCGGAGGATATCGTCGGCACCGTAGTGTTTCTGTCGTCGCCCGCGAGCGATTTCGTCACCGGGCAGACCATTCTGGTGGATGGCGGCTCAACGAACAACTAGCGAAGCAGCCCATCGCGCCACCCTGGTGGCCCGTTCAGAGAGTGGTGTTCGGCACGCTGAAAGCACTTTTTTCTCCGGGTGGCGTTGTCCTTCAACGGTGACTCGACGACTACGCGGCCTTGCAAACACGCGCTGGCTTACTCCACCGTGGATCCCTTCGGCACTTCGATTGGCCTCGGTTTCCCGTTGATCTCATATACCCACGCACAAGCAGGAGCGCGGTTTAGGTCTGCGCCCTTTGAAAGGAGGTAACGCGCAATTTGCACATCTTTTACGACGCAGGCTGCATTTAGAGCAGTGTCTCCGTCATACGGAGCATCGACTGGAACACCACTGTCGACAAGAGTCTTCACGAGGTGCAGATGATGTTCAGCTGCTGCAAAATTAAGATACGAGTTGCCGTGCTGACCCGGCCCCCTAATCGTTACCAAAAGCGTGATCCATCCCGCGTATGGGACATACAGAACGCCAGTCATCGCGACTAGCCCGAAAACCAGCAACAAGTTTGGATGCAGGAGGGGCCGACCTCGCAATCTGTTTAGGGCAGTCAGCACAAGCAGCACGACCAGATACACATGCGCACAAATCGCACCCACGATACCAATTATCAGTAGACCCGGGATGACGTGCGCGAGCGAAAACCCCACCATCTGCCAACCGTCACGCCACGTGAGGACTGTCTGCTCGTACATAAGACGCAAGCTGAGTGGTGCCATCACGAACAGCACGCTCCACCCGAATACGGTCAACCCCAAAGGGAATTTGGACTGCTCGGTGGGCGGTGAATGCATAGCGGAAGTGCCGTACCCTTATACCACGACAAGCCAGATACCTAAATGTCATCTGCTAGGAAAGGAATCTCACGTTACCCACCCGACCGGTCACTTGCGGTGCGGACGCTCTTGGAACGGCGCGGCAGCTTCAGGTGGCGCCGTAGGTCTTGCAGGTATCAATGAGGGCGTGGACATTCTCGGCGCTTGAGTCATACATGGGCGCGCTCGTGGAGAGGATGTAACCGCCGTCGCGCCCCACGTCGTCAATCAAGCCTTTCACCAGCGTGGTGATCTGCTCGGCAGTTCCCGCTTTCATGAGCGACACCGGCACATTCCCGCCGAAGCAGGCCCAGCCAGCGAAGCGCTTCTTCACTTCCCGCAGGTCAATCTGATCGAACAGCCAGAAGGTGGTTCCGGCAGGAATGTCCGGATCGGTGATGACGTCGAGCCGCTTCTTGTAACTGCCCTCGACAAACAGGTAGGGCACCAAGCCTTCTTTCACCAGCCCGAGAATCACGGCCTTGAGCGTGGGCCAGTAGAAGGTCTTGAAATCCTTGTCGGAGAGAAAGGCGTCCGCGCCCTTGTGGAGCGGCATGAAGATGAGGGGGTTGCGCGCTTTCTTAGCTGAGCGCACGCCGCAGTCCACGGCCACGGGCACGAAGCGCTCGACCGCGGCCTGCACCATCTTGGGCTGGCGGTACATGTCGAGAAGGACGGCCTTCGTGCCGCGCATGGTGTCGCCGACCATATCAAACGGGGCCTTGCTGAATCCGCCCGCCAATCCCGGCAGGCCGAGCGTGGTGAGAGTCCAGCGGTCAATCGCCGCGCAGGCTTGAATCCACTCCAGCGCGGCCGTACCGGCCTCCATCAGTTTCTTACAGGCTTCCTGCACCTGGGGCAGGCCGAAGGGGACGATCGTGGGGCCCGTGTAGGGCAGTTCGAGCATGTCTGTGAGCGTGTCCATGTTTTGCCAGGCGTCGAGCACGCCGAAGACGCGCGGCAGATAGCGGCGCAGGAAAAAATCGGTGGGATCGGTGTTCAGCAGCGGGTATTCGTCCGCCAGCATGTATTCGCCTTCGTTATATTGAAAAGGAGTGGTGGGCGGCAAGCCGTGTCCGGGCCACCGGTAAAGTTTGTAATCCAGAATCTCCAAGACTTTTCCGGGGCCGTAGAGCAGCGAACCGGCGCGCGCGTCGGGCAAGAAGTCGGCGTTGTATTTCTTGAGGGCGAAGCCGAGGCGCTCGTAGTTGTACATGGCTTCGTAGGGCGTCACTCCCGCATAGCCGAAGGGAAAGTAGCCCGCCGAGGGACAGACCGGGATGCGCTCGGGTTTGCGGAGCTGGACGGCATCGAGGAGCATCTGCACGCGCCTTTGGTAGCCCTCGGCAACGGCCGGGCTCGCGAACTCGACGCCCTCGGGGAATTTCCATTGCCGGGCGCGTTCCTGAAACTTCTGCTCCGGCGACAACGCCTGCCATTGTTTATCCATAAGTGGGCCACCCTGGGGCAAGCCGGTCAGCGTCGCGCGATCGGCATCAATTTGTTTGGTGCGATTGCGAAAATGAGTCGTTGATCGGTCGCGGCCAATATCAGGCCGACGCCATCGGATTTTCCAGCAGCACGGCGATGCCCTGGCCGCCGCCGATGCACGCCGAAGCGATGCCGTAGCGCAGCTTCGCTTCGCGAATCTGCCGGGCCACGGTGAGCACCAGGCGAATGCCGGTCACCGCCAGCGGATGCCCGATCGCGATGGCGCCGCCGTTGATGTTGAGTTTGGCGCGATCGAGCTTGAGCTCGCGCTCAACCGCGATCAACTGCGCGGCGAAGGCCTCGTTGATTTCGAAGCGGCCGATCTGGTCGAGCGTCAGCTTGGCGCCGTCCAGCACCCTGCGAATGGCCGGAGCAGGGCCGATGCTCATAATCTCCGGAGGGACGCCTACGGTCGCGACAGCGACAATCCGCGCCAGTGGCTGGCTGCCGCGCAAGCGGGCATACGCACCGGAACTCACCAGCACCGCGCCGGCGCCGTCCACAATGCCGGAACTGTTGCCTCCGGTCTGCACGCCGCCGAATGCGGGACGGATCTTCGACAGCGCTTCGAAGGACGACGGCCGGACGTGCGTATCGTGGTCCAACTGATCCACGCCTTTCGGCAATTGGATGCCGCGGGGCTTGTAGCCCTGTAGCTCGAACTTCTCGCTGATTACGGGGACGATCTCTCCGGCGAGGAAGCCGTTCTTCTGCGCTGCCATCGCGCGCGCGAAGCTCTGTTCGGCGAAGCGGTCCACGTCCTCGCGCGTAATCTTGTACGTAACGGCGACGTTCTCCGCGGTCCCGCCCATGGTGGTGTCGGGAACAGTGTCATGCAGCGCTTCCCACAGCGTGTCCTTGAATTCCACTTGCCCCAGGCGAAAGCCGCCGCGGTGCGTGTAGGCGGCGATGGGGTTGCGGCTCATGGATTCGGCGCCGACGCAGAGAGCCAGCGAAATCTTTCCCAGCGTAACCGCGTCGGCGGCCTGCGCGATGGTCTCGAAGCCGGTTCCGCAGACGCGCTGCACCATGAGCGCCGGACGGTCTACGGGAACGCCGGAAAAGAGGCCCACATGCCGCGCCAGGAAGTACCCGTCGAAGCTCGCCTTCTCCACGCAGCCGGCAATCACCGAGCCGACGTCGGCGGGAGGAACGCCCGTGCGCTGAAATACCGTGCGAGCAACTTTGATTCCGAGATCGGTGGGTGATACGAGACTAAGCGCGGTGTTGTATTCGATAAAGGGAGTTCGAATTCCGTCGAGCAGCCAGATGTCCGGGTACGCCATGAAGGTGCCATTTTCGTTGGCCATGCTTTTTCCCCCGCCTGACCTGCAACACGAGGATGATTGCGATCAGTATTGGTATTATTCACGCTTCCTAGAGAACGCCCGGAAGCCGCCCAGTTTACCACGCCTAGGCATCCCGGGGGCATGACTTGACCTCAGCGGGGCCCTTGCTGCGTCGAGCGGCCGCCCCAGCCGCGCGACAGTAATGAAAGCGCACGGCAGCTACAATCGCGGTTGACATCCCAGGGCGCAAATCCTGTAATGAGTTGCTCGAACTCTATGTCCGCTCCTGCTTCAGCGCGCCCGTGACTCCTCCCGGAACAACTCCGGCCGCTTCAGAGCGCTCCGGGCGCCATGCGTTTCTGGTGGCGGCGGGGATTTTCTTGAGCCGCATTGCCGGGCTCATCCGCGAGCGGGTCTTCGCGCACTACTTCGGCAATTCTGACGCAGCCGACGCCTTCCGCGCCGCCTTTCGCATTCCCAACTTCCTGCAGAACCTGTTCGGCGAGGGCGTGCTTTCGGCGTCCTTCATTCCTGTTTACGCGGGCCTGTTGGCGCGAAAGCAGGATGAAGAGGCGCGGCGTACAGCGGGAGCGATTGCCGCACTTCTGGCGCTCCTGACTTCTTTGCTGGTTCTGGCCGGTGTGCTGGCCACGCCCTATTTGATTGACGCCATCGCTCCGGGCTTTTCCGGCGAAAAGCGCGAGGTGACCATCCGGCTGGTGCGCACGCTGTTTCCGGGAGCGGGCCTGCTGGTCTTTTCCGCCTGGTGCTTGGGAATCCTCAACAGCCACCGCCGATTTTTCCTGTCCTACACCGCGCCGGTGGTGTGGAACGCCGCCATGATTGCCACGCTGTGGGGATGGGGAGGACGGTATGCGCAGTACTCTCTGGCCGAAATTCTGGCGTGGGGTTCGGTGGCCGGGAGCGCTTTGCAGTTCGCGTTGCAACTGCCCATTGTGCTGCGGCTTCTCCGGGGTCTGCACTTGAACCTGCGCTACCGGGTCGAGAACGTGCAGACCGTCGTGCGCAACTTTTTCCCCGTGTTTCTGGGACGCGGCGTGGTGCAGATCAGCGCCTATGTGGACGGACTGCTCGCGAGCCTGTTGCCTACCGGCGCAGTGGCGGCGCTCGGCTATGTCCAGACGCTTTCGACGCTGCCGGTGAGTCTTTTCGGCATGTCGGTCTCCGCGGCGGAACTGCCGGCAATGTCCGGCGCACTGGGGACCGATGAGGAAGTGGCCGCGGCGCTCCGGGGCCGGCTCGGTGCGGGGCTTCGCCAGATCGCGTTCTTCGTGGTGCCGTCGGCTGCGGCGTTCCTGGTATTGGGGGACGTGGTCGTCGCCGCCATCTACCAATCGGGGCGCTTCACACAGGCAGACGTGATGTACGTATGGGGAGTGCTTGCTGGGTCCACCGTCGGCCTGCTGGCCTCAACACTCGGCCGCCTGTACGCCTCGGTCTACTACGCGCTGCGCGACACGCGCACGCCATTGCGGTTCGCCATGTTGCGCGTCGTCCTGACGACCGTGCTCGGATATTTAAGCGCGGTACCGCTGCCGCCGGCCATCGGGCTCGACCCGCGCTGGGGCGTGGCCGGGCTGACCATCTCTGCCGGAGCAGCTTCCTGGGTGGAGTTCGCACTGCTGCGGCGAACGCTGAACCGTCGAATCGGTCCGACGGGCATCGCGAAAGATTACCTGGCAAAGCTGTGGGTCGCGGCGCTGGCCGCGGCGGGGGCGGGGTGGGCGATCCACCGCTTGACGCGGCATCATTCCCCGATTCTCGTGGCGGTGCTGGTGCTTGTGCCGTACGGCGCCATCTATTTCGGATTGGCGGCGGCCTTTCGACTAAGCGAAATTCACCTGCTCTGGCGCTGGGCTGTGGGTAGAGCGTCGCAGCGGTAGGCCCGCGCAGTGGTTATGGCGCTTCCACGGAAGCGCGCAGGGGCGAACCATCGGGAGCAGCGCGCAGGTACTGAGCCGGCCACGGAATGGCATGACCCGCTTCGCGCGCCGCTGCGAGCGGCCAATAAGGATTCCGCAGAAATTCGCGGGCCATCAGCACGAGGTCAGCTTTGCCTTCCTGCAGAATGGCCTCGGCCTGTTGTGGCGTAGTGATCAGGCCGACCGCGCCTGTCAGAATGCCCGCTCGCTGGCGGATGGCCTCAGCGAACGGGACCTGGTAGCCAGGCGCAACGGGCATGGGTGCGCCAGCGATCTGCCCGCCCGAAGAGCAATCAATCAGGTCCACACCGAGCGCGCCGAGTTGCCTGGCCAATTCCACGGACTGTTCGAGATCCCATCCGCCGTTCGCCCAATCCGTCGCCGAGATGCGCACGAATAGGGGCAGGCTTTCCGGCCAGGTGCGCCGCACAGCGCTTACCGTCTCGCGCAGGAGCCGCGTGCGATTTTCGAACGAGCCGCCGTAGCGGTCGGCGCGCTTGTTGGTGAGAGGGGAGAGAAATTCGTGAATGAGGTAGCCGTGCGCGGCGTGGATCTCGATCACCTGGAAGCCGGCCTCTCGCGCGCGGCGGGCAGCTTCGCCAAACGCTAGGACAATGGGTTGGATGCCGTCTTCGTCGAGGACTGACGGGACCGCGTAGTTGCTATCAAATGGGATGGCGCTCGGCGCCACTGGTTTCCATCCGCCCTTCGAAGGGGGAAGCCATCCTCCTCCTTCCCAGGGACGCGCCACGCTAGCCTTGCGTCCTGCGTGGGCGAGTTGAATGCCGGGGACCACCTGCTGCTCGCGGATGAAGCGCGTGATGCGCGCCAGCGGCGCGATGTGCTCGTCTTTCCAGATGCCGAGGTCGCGCGGGCTGATCCGCCCTTCGGGCAAGACTGCGGTGGCCTCAGAAAGAATCAGGCCCGCGCCTCCGACAGCGCGGCTGCCCAGATGGACCAGATGCCAGTCCGTGGCGAAGCCGTCGTCGCTCGAATACTGGCACATCGGAGAAACGACGACGCGATTACTCAGCTGGATATCGCGAATCTTTAGCTCACGAAATAAATGCCAAGTGTCCATGCAACAACTCCGCCGGCGCGAGTAAGCGTCAATCCCGTTGACGCCGGAAGCGGATACTAACCGCCGGGCCAAGGCTGTGGCAAGTGTCCCGGCTGGAAAGGCAGATAGGGGCGAACGATAAGCGGGGTGATTTTTGCTCTTAAGTGTCCTTGTGAGCGCCCACTGGCCCTAGTGAAAGTCTACGTGCGAGAGTGTTGCAGCGGGGCCGTTCGAGTTGCCGGGGGCATTATCGGCTGGGTCGAGCGGCGTTGTTTCCGTGATCTTGTAATCCGTGTATTCGATGGTAAGAAGTGCGCGCCCGCCCAGGTGTATCCAGCTCTCGCTCTCGTTTTCGGCGGGCAACCAGAATTCGCCGACCCTTTCGTATCGGTGTCGCACTTCGGTCCTCTTGACCCAAACGGAGGGTGTCTTGGCAGGTTCCGCCTCGATCCGCGCCACTGCAAAGTCCTTTGCATCGACCCAAATTCTGCCGCGATAAAGGAATTTGTAGTTGGTCTTGGGCGTCACGTTGAGGACGTATTGTGATGCTTCGCGGGTTGTATCTGCCTCGGCCAGGGTGAAATCGTAATTGACGGTGTTCAGGGCTGTGCGCTGCCGGTTGTCGTCCGTTGCGGCTTCCTTTTCGCCGTCCAACAATCCTTTGATCACATGATCCATAATGAATTTCGAGCCGGTCTGTGAGACGACCGCGAACTGCTTATCGTTGGGTGCAGCATACTTGTAGTCCACCACAGCTTCCGCTTTGTGCGTACCCAAAATCCCGTGGTACTGCACCCGGTAAATACGTCTGCCCTGAAGTTTGCGCAGGGCCATTTCTCTTTCGTGGTTCTTCTCTAGTAGTCGGCTGACGATCTCATCCACTGTAAGCGGCGGTTTTTGGACCGGGTCCCCGGCCGGCGGATCCGCTTGCTGTTGCGCCGCTGCCCCAGACACGCTCAAAACGGCCGGAGTCACACATAGAAGAAAGAAAAGTGCTATGGATTGCAGGTTGTGAAATATGCTTCCTAGCCGTTGGCTCACGAAGATCCCCTCAGCCGAGCGGCGGAGTGGCTTCCGTCGGATGAGCCCTCGCGTAGAGGCCTGTCCGTCCCGCAAAGCCACTGCGCCCTTCGTACTCATGTGCCTCGTACGTGGCGTCAAAGATTATATCCCAGTAAGCACAGTGGGCGACTGCTCGCGCGTTGTCCCGTACGGGCTTCACCCTTTAGCACGTCATGCGATACGGAAAGGATGTCTACGCACTAATCTCGTCGGCGGAATAAAGCTCTCGAAAGAGGAGACCGCGCTGCCTACCCCTGATGCGCACGAACTATCTACGAAATTATCTACAGTGGTGCGGACGAAACCCCAGGAGTCCGAGATAACTCATTGAAAAGAATGGTCGGGGCGAGTGGATTTGAACCACCGACCTCCTGGTCCCGAACCAGATTTCAGCAGTCAGCAAGCTTTACTGAATTCGGCGGAAACTACCTCTTTCAGATCGAACGGCTTGGCCGCGTTGTGTGAATGCTGCTGAATGTTGTTGAAAAATGAGGCAGTCACAGCTGCAAAATCGTCTACACCGCCCCGCTATCCCTGTAGCCCGCGAGGAGCGCACCTAGAGCTGAGCGGCGAGCCGCCGCGGATCTTGAAAAAACCGCGCGGCGAGAGCCCCAAAGATCGCACCAGCAACGTGAGCCACATAAGCGACTCCGCCTGTCTGGGTTGTCGCTACAGCTCCCACATTAAAGAGCTGCGTGAGGAACCAAATCCCGATCAGAACCGCCGCCGGGATGTAGGTGACACGCACGAAGATAAAGATGAACAGA
>Ga0187780_10003020_pt1 | contig 12698 bp, 15 predicted proteins | sample 1015_Q2_SP10_20__FD_132429 | JGI IMG/M metagenome (GOLD analysis project Ga0187780, IMG submission 132429) | Tropical peat soil microbial communities from peatlands in Department of Meta, Colombia - 1015_Q2_SP10_20_MG | ecosystem: Environmental > Terrestrial > Soil > Wetlands > Peat | place...
GAATTTTGATGACACCGGTTCCGCTGGCGCTGATCGTCGCTCTGCTGTTGTTAATGATGGCCTATCTGACGCTAATCGACTTCGTCAAAGTTCCGCTGTTTCAGCGTCTAGGATTGCGATAAGTGCGCCAGCGGATTCGAAAACCAAAATCGCGTCGATCCTTGCCCGTGTCGTTTCGCGCGAACCTGCGCGTTACGCAAGCGCCGTGGGCAACCTTGCCGTTGAGCAAGGGCCGCAGCAGCAACTAGGCCACCTTCAGGCCGAAGGCAAATTGACGTAAGCCGTTGCTAGGCGGGGCTTGAGAAAACCTCATCGGAAATCACGGACCCGGCCATGCTCGAGGACCGCGACGCCCGTCTCGAAAGCCGACGCAACCCGCGATAGCAATTGGCGGCCTAGCGCTGGCAAAGGTGCCGCGGTGCCGGCGGCGGCACTGCCGCCGCACGGGTTTGACACCACTAGCGCACTAATTTGTCCCGGTTGGCTTGGCGCCGCTATGAGCGACGCTGCGCGTAGTGTTGACCGGGTACAGATCCGGATTTAGTTCGCGAGGCGAAAGACCTTGAAACCCGGTTACCGCGCTACCGGCTTGCAGTGCCACAGCGAGCTGCGCCTGCACCTGCGCGCGGCTCATCCCGGGCCGAGCTGGTACCGCGGGGTACAGATCGGGATTTAGCTCACGAGGCGACAGACCCTGAAATCCGGTTACCACACTACCGGTTTGCAATGCTGCGTCGAGCTGCGCCTGCACCTGCGCGCGGCTCATCTTGGGCCGAGCAGGTATTGCGGGGTACAGATCGGGATTTAGCTCATGAGGCGACAAACCCTGAAATCCGGTTCGAACGTCACCGGCTTGAAGTGCTGTGGCCAGCTCCTTTTGCACTTGCTCGCGGCTCTTTGCCGGCGCGGCGTACGCAGCGCCCGCAATCGCGGCGAGCGCTACAGTGCCAGCCAAAAACACGTATGCAGCGTTCTTCATGTAAGACTCCTCTCATCGTAGAAACTCTGCACCGCCCTCTTTTGACCACCAAAAGGCGTAGGGCGAAACGAGAGCTTCTCGATGGCGGTCGGCGTTGCACAATGCAACGGCGACACTTTCAAGTTAGCGTTGCCTGCGTGAAAAAAGAAGCCGGATATCGCGTAAGGGCTTGCCCCTACCCTATAGCGGCGTGGTCCCAGGGCAAGTTACGGGGCAAGCGCTACAGCCCTGGCTCGATGCGTCCACACGTACTCGAGGATGCGCTCAGAGCCAGCGCCGAACAGCAGCCTTATAGCTGCGGTACGCGTCTCCGAACCGCGCCTCCAGGTGCCGCTCTTCATTGCGAATCACGCCAAATCGCACCGCCACCCAAATCAGCGGCGAAAAAAGCAGTGGCCACCAGGTGCGCAGCAGCAGGCAACCAGCGATCAGCAGCAACCAATCGGCAAGATAAATCGGATTGCGGCTAAACCGAAACGGACCTTCCGTGCAAAGTGCGGATGCGCCTTTGTACGGATTCACTGTGGTGCGCTGTTGCCAAAAGGTGATGAGTGTCCAAACAAAAACCACTAGGGCAAAGCCGATCAGCAGCGCGGCCAGCGTGTTCCCAGCTATGCCCCACTGCCACGGCAGTCGCCAGAGGTTTCGATCCACCCACCAACCCAGCAACAACGCCAGGGCATATGGGGCCGGCGGCAAAATCCACGTTCGTGGCCTGCGGCCGTCAATCGTCGCGGTTTCGTCACGATTCAACGGCAACGATCCTCATACGAAACGCACGAAAGCGACAAGCTGCGGCGCGCAAGCGTCGAGGTCAATCGATTCTGAGTCGTGCGGGGCAAAGCCGCCGGTCGACCCAAGTTTTGTCGCCCGACGGCATCACGAACCCTTACTGCGTCAGGGCTTCTTGGTTGAAGTGGTGTCGATTCCGAACAGCGCCCAGGCGGGGCACCAACGCACCAGCCCCGTGACTAGCGCGACCGCGCCAACCACCCCCGCAACGATACCCCACACACCGAAGTTGCCGAAGAAGGCAAGTGCAAGTAACACGATTCCCAGTGCAATCCGAATGCCACGTTCGACGCTTCCGACATTGAGCTTCATTGCTGTTCTCCTGGTTGAGTTGTACATAGTAATCGTCTGCGGATTTATCGTTTGCCCTCTGGCGCAGCAGCTAGACAGCGGTTCAAGATCAATGAGGTCACGGCAGGCTATTCTCCGTTGCCGCCTGCAGGCTCGCGTTGACTGTTGTGAGCTGATCCTCATCGAGCGCCCCGGCCAGGGCCGCAAGATGCAAACGCTGCGTGAGTAGGCCAATACGGGCCTGCAAAAGGTTCATCTCGGCGCTCGATGCGTCCGCCTCGGCATTGAGCAAATCGAGCGTCGTTCGGTCACCGACCCGTTGCCCAAGACGCGTGGCGTCGAGCCTTGCCCGGCTAGCATCGAGCGCGGCGGCCAATGCGGCGACGCGGCTGGCTCCAACGGTAAGGCCCAGCCACGCAGCGCGAGTCTGCAACGCGACCTGCTGGCGTTCGTGCTGCTCGTCCATGCGCAGCTTCTCGGCCAGCTCCAGTGCTTCTTCGTGTTGGGCGCTGCGATACCCGCCGGTGAATACCGGGACGGTCAACTGGACACCGATCATGCCGCTACTCGCCGTGGTGCTTGCAGGACCAAAATCCCCATTGCCCGCAAGGTGGTCGCGCCCCACCTTTGCGACCAGATCCAGCGAAGGGGAGGACACCGCGCGTGACTTGAGGGCCTCTTGACGAGCCACCTCCAGGTTGGCGGCCTGCGTGCGCACATCAAGATTGCTGCTCGCTGCCTCATCAAGCCACTGCTCTAGGGTCTTTACCTGCGCAATGGCATTGTCCGCCGAGCCATCTTGTGCTGGAACTTTCGGGTGCAATGATTGCGGCGCCAGTCCCGTGATGTCGGACAAGGCCTGTTGCTTGAGTTCCAGATCCGTTTGAGCGGCCAACATTTGCGCTCGGATTGCTTCGGAGCGCGCCGTTGCCTCGTGAGTTGCAGTGATCGGAATATCGCCAACGCGATAGCGCTCCCTGGCCTCGGCAAGCGCCCGGTCAACAGCATCTTGCTGCTCGCGCAGCACTCGCAGTGACTCTTGCGCCAATGCGACATCAAAATAGCGCTCGACGGTTCGCAACATGAGCGCCTGCCGCGCCGCTTGCCATTGCACGTCGGCAAGGTCGCCAGCAAGCTCGAGCTGACGGCTTTGCGCCAAACGCTCGCCGCTCAATAGGGGCTGGCGCGCCGAAACGGCCCAGTTGCTGGCGTTGCCCTCGTTGATCGAAGTGTTAAACGCCACGCCGTTGGTCTGTGCAAACCCCGGTGCCGCAAACTGCGCACCACTGGTTTGCGTGTTGCTACTCATCTTGCTCGCAGTGCCACTAAGCGTCACCGAAGGACGCCATAGCGCTGTCCCCTGGGAACGACGCGCAAGGCCAGCGTCATGCGCAGCGCGAGCGCCAGAGTACTCGAGGTCGTGCTCTTGCGCGGCGTGCCAAGCCTCGATCAGGTCGACTGCCTGCGCGCGGGGCACAAAGCCGATGAACGCCAGTAGGAGTGTGGCAGTGCACCGCATAATCACCGCACAGCCTCGGGCAGGTGGGAATTGACCCATCCGATCAAATCCTTAGCTGGCACGGCTCCCGACATTCGCGCAAGCTCCTCACCACCGTGGAACAAGATCAGTGTGGGGATACTACGGATACCAAAGCGCCCGCACAGTGCCGGTGCACCATCGCTGTCGACTTTCGCAAATCGCACAAGCGGCAAACCTCTGGCGGCAGCGGCAAATTGCGGCGCCATCGCTTTGCAAGGTCCGCACCAGTCGGCCCAAAAGTCCACCAGCACCGGCAATTCGGTGTTTGCTAAATAAGGCGGCAACGATTGGTCATTGAGGTCGACTGGCTGTGTCGACATCAGGGGAGCACCGCAGCGGCCGCAAACCGGCTCCTCATGCAGCCGTTCGTTGGGCACGCGATTGGTACGGCCGCAAGCCGGACAAGCGATATGCATACGCTTCCTCTTCTTAGCAGCCGGCGCGCACGCCTAGCTTGCGCAACATTGATTCCATCAGGCACCAGCGGCTAAACGCGCTTTGCAGCAAGTTGGCACCAACAAAAGCGGTGAACGCGAGCCACCACTGGCTGACGAAAAATGGGCTGCCAGGGATTGCGAGCAGCAGAGAGAGCAAGATGAAACTGCCGGCTATGAGACGTACGAGTTGCCAAGATGCCATTGGTCACGCTCCTTACAGGTTGGGGTTGTTCGAACTGGCGAATTGCCGCCGGTAGGCGGCGTAATACAGTGTCGGGATGACGATGAGCGTCAACAACGTGGAGACGAGGATGCCGAAAATCAACGAGATCGCCAAGCCGTTGAAAATCGGATCATCAAGAATGAAGAAGGCCCCAAGCATTGCGGCCAGGCCGGTGAGCAAAATGGGTTGTGCCCGGGTAATCGCCGAGCGCACGATGGCCTGCTCGAACGGCACACCGGCGCGCAGCTGCAGGTTGATGAAATCCACGAGCAGGATCGAGTTACGCACGATAATCCCGGCCAGCGCGATCATGCCAATCATGCTGGTAGCGGTGAACTGCGCACCCAGCAACGCGTGCCCCGGCATGACACCGATGATCGTTAATGGAATCGGCGCCATGATGATCAGCGGAGTGAGATAGGAACCAAACTGCGCGACAACCAGCAAGTAAATCAAGATTAGCCCGACGGCGTAGGCCGCACCCATGTCACGAAAGGTCTCGTAGGTAACCTGCCACTCGCCGTCCCACTTCAAGGCAAAGTCGCGATAGGCCTCCTGGGGCGCACGGATGAAGTACTCCAGCAGCGTTCCGCCGCCGGGGAGCAGTAGCTCCGAGAGGTGGCCACGCATGGCGAACATGCCGTACAGGGGGCTGTCGACTTTGCCGGCCATGTCGCCGACTACGTAGTTCACCGGCAGCAGGTCCTTGTGATAGACCGGCTGCTCGCGAAGGCTATCGCTGACCGACACTAATTCGCGAATAGGAATGAGCCGCCCAGCCGTACCCCGCGCGGCCAGCTGCAACAGGGCATTGAGGTCGCCTTGGCGTCGGGCAGGCAGCTGCAATACGGCTGCTGCGGGATACTTGCTCGCATCGTGCAGATAGGTCGTGGCCTCGCCTGCGAGCCCCGCGCGAAGCGTGCTAACGATCTCCTGTTGGGACACACCCTGCATCGCCGCTTTGCGCCGATCCACGAGCAGCAACGTCCGGGGCGCAGTCGCGATGCTGCTGTCGTCAACATCGACGAGTCCGGGTGTTTTCTCAAAGAGGCCTCGAACAGCCTTGGCTACCTCGCGGCGACCTTCCGCATCGGGGCCGTAGATCTCCGCCACGACCGGAGAGAGCACCGGGGGACCGGGTGGTACCTCGACAACCTTCACATTGGCACCAAATCGTTGGGCGATCTTTTGCAACTGAGGGCGCACGCGCGTGGCAATGGCGTGGCTTTGCGCTGCGCGCAAACGCCGGTCTACGAGATTGACCTGGATGTCACCGACTTCACCGCCGGAGCGCAGGTAGTACTGACGCACTAGTCCATTGAAATTGATGGGCGCCGCTGTGCCTGCGTACGCCTGGTAGTCGGTGACCTCGGGAACGGTCGCAAGATAGGCACCGAGCTCATGTAGGGTTGCAGCGGTTTGTTCCAACGGTGTTCCTGCCGGCATGTCGACCACGACCTGAAACTCTGATTTGTTATCGAAGGGCAGCATCTTCAGTAGCACGAGGCCAGTTGCGGGGAGCACGAGCGAAAGCGCGATCAGCGCCGCGACTCCCAGGGCGAGCAAGCGCCGATTGCGGCTACCCCGAACCGGATCGAGCAGGGGCTGAAAGATCCGTTCGAACACTGGCGCGAGCTTGCCCGACAATCCGCCCGCGGGGCCATGCGCCGCAGTGTGTGCGGGCTTTAGCCACAACCTTCCCAGCCACGGCGTCACCACAAATGCGATGGCCAGCGACAGCAGCATCCCCATGCTGGCGTTGATCGGGATCGGGCTCATATACGGGCCCATAAGGCCCGTGACGAAAGCCATCGGCAGCAAGGCAGCGATCACCGTCAATGTGGCCAGAATCGTTGGGCCGCCCACTTCGTCGACCGCCGCGGGAATGATCTGCACCAGAGGCTTATCGGGCGACAGTTGCTGGTGCCGGTGGATGTTCTCGACGACGACAATAGCGTCATCGACCAGTATGCCGATTGAAAAAATCAGTGCGAACAAGGAGACGCGGTTCAGCGTGAAGCCCCACGCCCACGAGGCAAATAGCGTCACCGTGAGCGTCAATATGACGGCACTGCCGACAATTGCGGCTTCGCGTCGTCCCAGGGCAAGAAAGACCAAAGCCACAACCGAAGCGGTTGCAAACAACAATTTCTCGATCAGCTTCTTGGCCTTGTCGTTTGCGCTGGTGCCGTAATTGCGGGTTTGCGCAACCTGCACATCGGCCGGGATCACACTGTTTCGCAGCGCATCGACCCGACGCATCACGGCATCGGCTACGTCGATCGCGTTCTCGCCCGGTTTTTTTGTCACGGCGATCGTCACCGCGGGGTACTCATTCCACCCACCGCCGGCCGCCTTCGTGGGCATGCCATGCCACACGTAGCGAGCGGGCGGCAGCGGTCCGTCTTGCACCGTGGCAATGTCCTGAAGAAATACGGGTTTGCCTGCGTGCACCCCGACAATCAGTTCGGCCGCATCACGGGCATCGCGGAAAAACGGGCCCGACTCAAGCGCAAGCGCGCGGTTACCCTGGAGCAAGTCTCCCAGGGGCTCGCCGGCATTGGCCGATTGAAGCGCAAGGCGCAGATCCGTCACGGTCACCCCGGAACTGGACATCTTGGCAGGATCGATTTGCACGAGCACCGCGCGGCCCGGTCCGCCGATGGTCGTGACCTCACGGGTGCCGGCAACGCGCTTGATATCGATCTCGATGCTGTGTGCCACTCGCTCCAGGTCATAAGCGCCAATTGCCTCCTTGGTGCTGTACAGCGTGAGTGCCACAATCGGAACGTCGTCAATTCCCTTGGGCTTGATGATTGGATCGAGCACGCCCAGTCCCCGGGGCAGCCAGTCAGCGTTGGCCCGGACGGTATCGTGCAAGCGCACCAGCGCTTCGATACGTGGCACTCCCACCTTAAATTGCACGGTGATAATGGCCAGCCCCGGGCGGGAGACCGACATGACATGTTCGATGCCCGAGATCTGCGAAAGCACCTGCTCGGCCGGGGTCGCGACCATTTGTTCCACATCGCGCACGGAAGCGCCCGGAAACGGGATCAGGACATTGGCCATCGTCACATTGATCTGCGGCTCCTCTTCTCGAGGCGTGACCACCAATGCGAAGGCTCCCAGCAGAAGGGCCAAGATGGCAAGCAGCGGCGTAATACGGTGCGCCAGGAAAAAAGCCGCGATGCGGCCTGAGATGCCGATGGATTGGTTCATAGGCCCCGCTTTAGCGCACGCGGGCTGCGCTTTGCGGCTCTAATGCAACCCGCTCACCTGCTGCCAGACCCGCGAGCACCTCGACGTGATCATCGAGTTCTTGCCCTAGCCGGACCTGGCGCAGTAGCGGCCGGCCGTTGTTGTCCAGCACGTACAGCCCGGTCATCTCGGCACGGCGAACGACGGCACGGGAGGGCACCACGATCGGTGCGCCCAATGCCGCTGCTTCCGAAGGCCGAACCCCAGCGGAAGGTCGTGCGACCGGCAACCAAACCCGTGCAAACATCCCCGGCACGACCTTGGTCATTTTGTGCGGAAGGTCCATGCGTACTTGAACGGTGTGGGTGCCCGGGTCAACGGTCGGCAGCACCTGGCTGCGTGTCGGGGAGATGCCGGTACGGTCAGCAGCAAGTCCCGGAATTTCAATCCGCGGCGTCGCTCCCGCGCCCAGCGCGCCAATGGCCGACTGCGGCACCGCTGCCGTAACCCGCAGATCCGTTGGGTCATACAAGGTCAATAGCGCCCGGCCGGGCAGGGCCATGTCACCAACGGAGACGGGGACCTCGGCCACAACGCCCGCGTAGGGTGCCTTGACGACGAAAAAGCCCGACTGGGTACGTGCGACTGCGGCTTGTGCGAGCTGCGCGGAAACCTGTGCCTGGGTTGCCTGAAACTGCGCTTGGGCGCGCTCAAGCGCCGCCTGACTGATGTAGTTCTTCTGATACAGCTGCTGCTGGCGCTCGAATTCCTGCGTTGCCACGTCCAACGAGGCCTGTGCGGCCTGCACTTGAGCATCGCTTGCAATGACGCTTTGATCGGCGGCGCGTGCATCAATGCGAAGTAGCACTTGGCCCGCGCGCACCACATCGCCCGCGTGCACTTCGATTTGCACAACCGTGCCCGAGACCTGCGCCGCCACGACCGTTTGCCGAACGGCTTCCACGACGGCATCAAAGCTGGCCGAACTTGCCATGGTCGAAGGCTCGGCAATGACACTGGCCAACTCCTCGGCCGAAGCGGCAGCACCGACCGCAAAGGCGCTGGCAAGCATCCAGTAGATGGCAAATCGCTTGGTCTTCATGCGAACTCTCTTATCGGATCGGCAGCACGTTGCCCCCGCGGGCTCTGGCTTTTTGGGGCGGGCGGTGGTAGTATGCAACTAATTAACTATGTAGTCAAATAGTTTACACGAGAACCACCGATGACACCACAAAGCAATCGCGCGCTCGATCAGCGGCTCGGCAAGGCCCATCCGGTACAGCGCACCTGCGCGCGGATGGAGGGTTTGCCGCTCGCTGCCCTCGAACAGGTCGCGGAGTATTTCCAGACGCTCGCCGAGCCCACGCGCCTGCAAATTCTTAATCTCTTGCGGCAAGGCGAACGCAGTGTCGGCGAATTGGCGCAGTTATGCGGATTTACCTCGGCCAACATATCGCGCCACCTGGCTTTGCTCACCAAGCATCGCCTGGTCGCGCGCCAAAGCCGCGGCACAAGCGTGTACTACCGCATCGCAGACGAATCGATCTACGCGTTGTGTGATCTCGTGTGCGGCACAATTGCGCGTCAGCTCGAGGAAAAGAGCAACGAGCGCGAGCTCTTTCTCGCAGGCAGCACGCAAGCGCACGCCATCGAGTCCGCAAGCCACGGGCGCAGCGCCCGTCGTCGAGGCTGACGCAATATGTCCCGTCGCTCAGCCGTGCCATTGGGCAAAAAACCGTGCGTGCAATAGCGCCTTTGTTGCCCACGGCAAAACGAAGACCCGTATTTCGCGCGCGGGTAATTGCGGCGATTTGTTCTACGCGCCCGCCCGTATATATATGACCTAGAGCAATCGAGGGGTGCGCCAGGTGGCATAACATTTTTCTGACGAACCCGATGCTTTGCAGCACTTAGGAAAATCGGATTTTCACCATGAGCTCTGTACCGACCTCCTGCGCAGCCGTTGCGCCCTCCTATCGTGGCAAGCGAAGAGCCACGCAAATCGCCTTTTTCTTCATTTTGATCTTGATTCCCGCCGTGGGGATCTTCCGCATCGATCTGGCCACGGCGAGCATCATGATTTTTGGTCACTCGGTTTACCTACGAGACGTCGCCGTGGTAACGGGCCTGGCGATTGTGGTGGCCACAGCTCCGCTGCTTACCTATTCGACGATCGGGACAGTGTGGTGCGGATGGGCCTGTCCGCAAAATACCGTCTCCGAGTGGGCCAACAATCTCACGCACCGGCTGTTGGGCTCGCGGGCCAATGTCAATGTCGAGAGCGCTGGCCTGCAGGTTGCGCCCTCCAAAAACAAGCTGCGCAATTGGGCGATTCTGGTTGTGAACTTTCTGCTCGTGTCCCTGGTGCTAGGCATCATCCCGCTTTTTTACTTTTTCCCGCCCAACGTGGTCTGGTCACTGGTGAGCTTTAGCGAAAGCGCTCAGTTCTCGCAATTCATGTTCCGCTTGTATTTGGTGGCGGTCGCGCTCGTGTTCGTTGACATCGCGCTGGTTCGCTACTTCTGGTGCAATTATGTCTGTTTGTATCGCTTCGGGCAGCTGCTGTTCAAGACCGAAGACGCACTGCACGTTGCCTACGACAAAAGCCGCGCGGCCGAATGCGCCAAGTGCAACTATTGCCGGGTTTCCTGCGTGACGAGCATCGATCCGACCAACATGAAGTTTTTCGATCGTTGCATTAATTGCGGCGAATGCATCGATGCGTGCAATCGCCTACACGCTAAAGACGGGTCTGGTGCCCCGGGATTGCTTCGATTCGACGCCGGCCGTAAGGCGCCCGCGCAAACGCTGCTCAGCAAGATGCAGTTCGTGCTCGGCAAGCTCGGCTGGCACGGCGCGCTGTTTCTTGTGGGCTGTGCGGTGTTGATGTATGGACTGACGCACCACGCCGCCTAAAAAGGCCTCAAACATCGCGCTGCGAGGTGCGGCGGCGCGTTTTCAATAGTCATCGTCGACGATCGGCCCGACTTGCCTTACCTCGCTGAGCAGTTCTTCGGCTCGCAGGACGTTGTCCGCGAAGATCATCTTGACGGAAACGCCAGCAGCCTTTTGTGCGGCGCGCAGCCGCCGGCACTCGTGCGCCGCGCTACGGTAATCATCGAACACCCCCGCGGCCTCAAGGCTGCGTACCGGACCGCGCTGCTCGATCCGATAGACGAAGTACGGCATCGAGAGCAAAAATTACTGTTGGCCTTTTTCGCGCGGCTCGGGGCGGCCGATCAAGGAGATCGGAAAGCTGACCTCGGGAGCCGCCCTGCGCGCCGGCGCACCGAGGTAATCAGGCATGTGCGGCGTCGATAGCGCCGAGGCGCGCACAAGTTTTGCAATCAGATCCTGAATCTGTTCCGAGAGCCATTCCTCGTTCAGGGTACTGGGCAAGAACTGCAGCTCGCGCACGCGCTCCGGGATTTGATCGTCGGTCAAAACCTCGTCGGCCGCAAGCGCCGCCGAAAAAAACGGCCCAGCAAGAAAGCGTACTCGACATGCGCCCCGCTCGTCGCGCTCCAAAATGAAAAGCCGAGCGCCTTCAGCGGTCTCCCCGTCATCGCCAAAAACCGGCACCGCAGCAAAGGCGCACCGCCCCCGCTCTTGGATGTAGGCCAACGCCTGCTCAAAGCTCAGTCGGCCATCCTCGGCGTTCATTGGTGCCCTCGACTTGATCGGTTCGGTCAGAACTTAGAGCCAAGACTGCACAACGTCGTGGCCGGTCACCAGATCCACGAAACCCGCATAGTCGACCAGTTCGACGCCCTGGACGATCCGCCCTTGCATGCCGCGCGCTTCAATGTCCGGCGCCAGCGCGTAAAAGCGAAGCTTGCTTGCCGCCGCGCGAAGTGCTGATGCGGAGTCTGTGGCCGTTGCAGCATACACCCCATCTTCGATAAGCAGCACCGCAGCCCCAGGCTGCGCCACACGCAGGCAACTTTGTAACGCCGAACACTCAAAGGGTGACTTATTAACGATATGCAGCATACCAACGATCCTCTCAAAAGCTCAGCACAACGTCCTGCTGTGCCAGCAATTCACCGATTTGTCTTGCATCCAGAACCTCGACCGGAACAAGCAGATCGTGGGCGTCGATTCCGCGCCGTTGCAGCGACTCGCGTTCCACGTACAGCTTGTTGATGTCGTAATCATCCAGAGCGCGAAAAGTCGGCGAAAAATTCTTCACCTCAATACCGGTCGTTTTTTGTCCCTTTGCCAGGGCGTATACACCGTCGTCCAAAAACACGAGGCTTACGTCCTGATCGAACGTGGCGGCGATCAACACCACTTCGAGCGCTTCCAACGCGTAGATCGTCCCGTGTGGTGCGCGCCGGTTCACGAGCGCGAACTTCTTGGGCCCCGCTTTCTTGGGCTGCGTTGCATCTGCCATCCACGCCTCCTTTAGTCTCCGAACACGACCAGCCGGTCGGCCTTCATTCCGATGTCGATCAGCTGTCCCAGGCCGGATATCCGGAAACCCGGGGCGAGGATCTCGTCCTTGATGCCGCGGCGCAGGGCCGCGGCGACGCACACCACGAGATCAATCTTGTGTTCGGCGGCCAGCGCCGACCAGCGCGTCGTGACATTGCGATCATCCTGCGGGGGCTCCGTAAGCCGATTCGCGGTGTTGACGCCGTCGTGATAGAAGAACACGCGCTCTACCGTATGTCCCTTAACGATCGCAGCGCGTGTGAACAAATATGCGCTGTCGTTGGCCTGGTGCGTATAGGGCCCAGCGCTAACGAGTATTCCGATTTTCATCCCTGCCCTTTCTTCCTTCGTCACTCCGCTGTACAAGAAGTGCGCCGCTAGCGCGCCTTGTCACATGGCGGCAGCTGCGCTTTAAAACCGCATGGCCCAGGCGATGCCTAACGAAGTCTCGCTAAGCTTGATCGTTTCCGTTCCGCCGGAGTTGGGCGGCGCCGGAGGACGAAATAGCGCATTAAACAGCGAGGAGCCCGTTACCGACTTTGACGGGGCGTACATGTACGCCATGGTGAGCTCGGACTTCTTATCCAGGGCGTAGGTAAAGCCCAGCGTGTAATGGTCCTGCACAACGCCCGGCGCCAAGATGTTGAACGTCACGTCGCGTGCCTGGATCGGATTGCTGCCATGGTTGTAGCCCGCTCGAACGATCCAGGCCGGGTCGACCGCGTACTCCACCCCCAGTTTGACGACATTGACGTCTTGCCAACCAAAGCCGGGACCATTGGCCGCGCCCAGCGGCGC
>Ga0187780_10003021_pt1 | contig 12698 bp, 12 predicted proteins | sample 1015_Q2_SP10_20__FD_132429 | JGI IMG/M metagenome (GOLD analysis project Ga0187780, IMG submission 132429) | Tropical peat soil microbial communities from peatlands in Department of Meta, Colombia - 1015_Q2_SP10_20_MG | ecosystem: Environmental > Terrestrial > Soil > Wetlands > Peat | place...
AGCACGTTGTGTTACATACTTGTGTGATGTTCCATGGAAACCATATTTACGAATACCATATTCTTTATAGTATTCATAAGGTAAGCTATATAAAAACGATTCTTTAGGCATTGTTTGATGAAATGCTGTATCAAAAACTGCTACAGATGGGACATTCGGTAAAACTTTCTTAAATGCACGAATTCCAACAAGGTGAGCAGGATTATGAAGAGGTGCTAATGCACAAAGATCTTCAATTTGTTTTTCAACTTCATCAGTAATTGAAGCAGAATCATTAAATAGTTCGCCACCATGAACGATACGGTGACCAACTCCATGGATTTCTTCAAGTGAAGAAATAATCCCTAAACCTGTTAGCTTTTCTAAAAGCATTTTTACTGCTACAGCATGATTATTAATATCTGTTACTTCTGTATTTTTTTCACCATTAGCTGAAATTGTAAAGATACTTTCTTTTAAGCCAATTCTTTCAACTTGGCCAATTGTAAGCACTTTTTCACTAGGCATTTCAATTAACTGGAATTTTAAAGAAGATGAACCAGCGTTAATCGCAAGGATATTCGACATATTTCTACATTCCCTTCAGACAAAAAACTGTTATAATATTTTTAATAGGATTATTATAACACAAAAAAGTTTCGCTTAAAGAAATCGGATAATTATAAATTTTCCTCGAACCATTTATTGATTCGATACATCATTTCTTCTACTGCTTGATTATTCGTTAATTTTGGAAAATCAACTAACAAAGCTTGTTTCAGCTTTTTATTATCTTCTGCATTTTTGCGAAGGATTAGTATACTTTTTTGATGGCGTTCATCTTTAAAGGAAGAAGCTGGCAACTGAATCAAGCCTTGAATCATGCAAGTTTCTTTAATAAATTCATGTAGCTGCGAGGCTTGCTCACTTGTAAATAAATGATTTGGAATTAAACCGATGAAATATCCACCATTTTTTAAGTAGTTCATACTTTGCTCAATAAACAAATGATGAGAATAAGACATCCCTTCTTTTGCTTTCAACTTGTAGTTTTTAGCTCTTTCCTCATTTGGAAAATAACCAACTGGTAAATCACATACAACAAGATCTACCGGATCAATTAATAATGGTCCAAGAGCATCCTGATTAAACAATTCAATTTCATGACCTAGTAAATTACCCATAACATACGCTAAACGAACTAAAATATCATCTACATCTACACCAAATGCAGCTGAAAATTGATCTCCAGTTTGAATTAAAACCGAATGAAGCAGGTTACCTGTCCCAACTGCTGGATCAAGAATTTTTAATTCATTTTTACCTTTTGTAAACTTACTTACTAAATAAGACATAATGAACCCAATTCCATCTGGTGTCATTTCGTGATTTGGTTGAATTCCTTCTTTCATCCCTTTTAGAATTGCTAACTGAAAAGCACGTCGAATACTATCCTTTTCATATTCAGTCTCTTGGAATGAAGCAATATTTTTCATTAATTTTATTTTTAATTGATCATCCAGCTCATCTTGTAATACTTGTGACTCAAACAAATTGTCTCCTGTTTCAATTAATGCTTCTAAATACGAAATATCTAAAGCATTTTTAATACTTTCTGTAGACTCATCGATCAAACCGAATAACGTTTCAACTGTTTTTGCATCCATTCGTAAACTTCCTCTCCGTTCAAATAGTACTATATTCACTGTTTTTAATTATAAAGTTGAGTTGAAAGCATGTCCACTAAAGGGCGTAAAACAACATGGTACAAATTTAAATAAAGGCTGGCAACTTAATTTATTCATCAAAAAATATAAAACGCCGACTAACCGGCGTTGATACAGATAATTCTTTATTTTGATAATCTTTTCAATTCTTCTAACCGCTGTAATGCTTTCTCTTTTTCCTTTGCGATTTGATCCGTAACAACGCTAATCTCTAACGTTTGCAACAAATGGTCAACTTCTAAATGATACTCTTGTTTGATTTCTAAATAATAATCATAACTCATTAACAATCCCCCTAATCGTGTATTTTACTCCACTTTTTGTGAAATGAACGGATACTCCTAGAGTATTTATCTCTTGAATTACTTCACCTTTATTAGAGGTTTCTCCTTCAATACTAACTCTAGCTTTCTCATGTAATAAATCCCCCATTATTTCACCCCTATTTCTTGAATTTTTGCTATTTACAAATGTATGTAGTCGATTCCCTAATCTCTTTTCTACTAAATCAATCATACATTTAGTCGAATTTTATGAACTGCATACCACTTTTTTCTATCCTCAAACTTACACCATTAAACATATCTTTTTTGTTCAGAAAGAACTTTTAGTATAATACTAAAAATAGAACAAATTATGAGATCAGGGTGTGACGATATGAAAAAACAAATAGGTTTTATAGGATGCGGGAAGATGGCGCAGGCAATGATTGGCGGAATTATTAAATCTGGACTTGTTTCTACTACACAAATCTATGCTAGTGCTCGTTCTGAAGAAACCATTCAATTCATTAAAGAGAAATATGATATTCAAACAAATTCAAGTTTACATATTGCTTCTACTGTAGATTATTTATTTTTAGCTGTTAAACCAAATATTTATCCGATCGTTATTAATGAAATTAAAAACTCAATTAAAGAAAATACTGTCATTGTGACAATTGCAGCTGGTGTGACCTTAAAAGGAATTGAAGATGCATTTGGTAAAGAGATAAAAGTTGTCCGAACTATGCCAAATACTCCTTCTCTAGTTGGTGAAGGTATGAGTGCTCTTTGCTCAAATGAATTTGTAACTTCAGAAGAATTAGAAGAAGTTAAGCAGATTTTTTCTAGTTTCGGAAAAGCTGAAGTGATTGAAGAGCAGTTAATGGATGCGATTCCTGCTGTAAGTGGCTCATCACCAGCCTACGTTTATATGTTTATCGAAGCATTAGCTGATGGTGCTGTTCTTCAAGGAATTTCACGAGAAAAAGCATACCAACTAGCCGCTCAATCAGTACTCGGAGCTGCCAAAATGGTATTAGAAACTGGCATGCATCCTGGAGAACTAAAAGACCAAGTTTGTACGCCAGGTGGGGCTACAATCGAAGCAGTTGCAGAACTTGAAAAAAACAATTTCAGATCAGCCGTTCTTTCAGCGATGGAACGTTGTACAGCGAAATCCAAAGCTCTAGCGAAATAATCATAAAAAAAACAAAAAGATTTAATCTGTAATATGAACTAAACGAAAATGGCATTGGATATCAAAACCAATGTCTTTTTCAATTTGTTTAACATAATATAACTTAATTTTCTTTAAACTCCTCGTAAGAGTTAAAGGCGTAATTTCCCCTTGTATCACCCAGAATACCCTTAATCTTATTTCTCCACCATTAATCTCCTTATATAATTCCAAATTATAATCTCTTTTGAATTTTAAAATAGATACAACAAAATTTTCAAAAACCTCCTTATTAATAGTCATGACATAATCTTTTGAAAAAATTTCTATATTATCATACATATTTTCATCCCAGTAATTGTTTCAGAGGTAACCCATAATATTGGATTGTATGAAATAGAGGAAATAAATGCTTTTTTTAGAATTTATTATAGATAGTAAAGAGAAAAGGAGTAAATGAAAAGTGATTAATCAAATAATCCCCGCGTTAATTTCTTTTGTTGTAGTTGCAATTTTATCTCCATTATTAATTGCTGTTTTGAGAAAACTTAGGCTCATTCAACCGATACGAAAAGAACTTCCTTCAGATCACCAGTTAAAAAAAGGTACTCCGTTAATGTTTGGAATTATTCTTTTTGTAGGAATTATAGTATCAATTCTTTTTTCTCCTACTCCATTAATGTATTTCTTGTCTATTACCTATATTCTTTTTAGTTTTGTTGGGTTTTTGGACGATTTTTGGAAAGCCTCTCGTCAAGATCCAGGAGGTGTATCGGGTAAGACTAAACTTATTTTCCAATTTATCTTTACAGGTACTTTGCTTTTTTACGTGATCAACGAACTAGGCGTAGACACTAGCATTAATATTTATAAAAATATTTCCTTAGAGCTTCCAATGGTATTATATGTTTTTGTCATCACATTATTTGTCGTAGGTTCTGCAAATGCCATTAACTTCACAGATGGATTAGACGGTCTTTTAGGAGTTGTTGCTATCCCTACATACTTTTTCTTTTTTATGATTTCAGACAGATCAGAGGTGCAAATTTTTTGTTTAATTATGATTGGATGTTTACTCGGCTTTCTCATTTATAATATATATCCTGCCAAAGCTTTTATGGGGGATACGGGATCATTAGCTATAGGGGGATCGCTATCATTTCTTGCTGTTCTTGAGAAAGTTGAAATTTTAATTCCCATTTTGTTCTTTGTATATTTTGCTGAAGAACTTTCGGTTATTTTACAAGTTTCGGCATTTAAACTTACACGTAAGCGTATTTTCAGAATGACACCGATTCACTATCACTTTGGCTTAAAATATGGATGGTCCGAAAATACAATTGTCACGTTTTTTGGATTTATTTCTTGGGTTTGTGTTTTTATTTGTTTAGCTTATTGGAGATTTCTTCTACATCCATAAATAAAGTTATAATTATTCCAATGAATATTAGAGGTAACCAGGCAATGCACAATGTAGGAAAAACATATCCAGGTCGAAAATCAGCCACCGCATAAATTGATGCACTAATCAATATCCCGATAATTAAATAAACGGAGATGATTTCCATTTTGTTATCGAACTCCTTTTTAATATTATAAAAAGGTGCACTTGTAGGTGTACTAAATTTCGGCATAATATTAAAGATTTTTTTGTTAAAACAATCTTAGACTTGAAGAGTTTTAACTAGGAAATCCACATACATAGTAACCCTGTATTCAATTACAAACTTAGATAAATTTCTTTGTTCTTTAACTAAATGGCCGGTTTGTTCCGCAGCACTACGATTAATCCATTAATTAAAAATCCCAATTTCTCAGTGATAAAAATGAGAAATTGGGATTAAATTATTTTACAAATACCTACGTACATAAAATCCTTGGTAGCAAATCATCTCATAAAATCAAAAAAGATACATAAAGTTTAATTGGATTACATCGCTAAACAAAACAGGTACTTTAAACATTATTTAATAAGATTTTATGACCCTTGTTAAATTAAACTAAAACTTTCCGGTGTAATGTTGAGCAAAAACGGGCTCAGTTCGCCTACACTGTAAATCTGTAAGTGATGCATAGCCCGGGTACATGCGGTGTAGAACAATCTACGCAGACTCTCTTCGCCGTATACTTGCTCCGATGCATCATATATAATGACGGCGTCAAATTCGATGCCTTTAGCCAAATACGCTGGTATAACTACAACGCCTTGTTCATATTTAATCGAGCCACTATTCACAAGCTTAATTTTATCGATGTTACTTAGAGCATCGTATGCTTCCCTGCTTTCAACAGCGGATTTACAGATAATCGCAATCGAATTATACCTCTGCTTCCGTAGGTATTTGACTTGATTAGCTATGCATCTGTGCAGTTCGGCACGATCGGACAATTGCGAAAGTATAGGCTTTTCACCATCGCGATCAAATGCGATAATCCCTTCTCCACCAGGAACGAGCCCGCGTGTAAATTCGGTGATTGGTTTTGTGGATCTGTAGCTACGGGTTAAGTTGATTGCATCTGTTTCATCCGTTCCGTATAAGCCAGTAAGCGTGTGGAAATCGACCATCTCACTGGCATGGGCGAATATCGCTTGGTTAAAGTCTCCAAGTACAGTCATCTTAGCCGATGGAAACAAACGTTTCAAAAACTCAAATTGAAACGGAGAATAATCTTGTGCTTCGTCTACTAGTACATGTTTGATTGAGACATTTGTCTGAAACCCTTGAATCAGCTCTTTCAAAAGTAAAAACGGAGTAGCATCTTCATAAAACAGTTTTCCTTCATCCAGCATTTCCAAGGTCAACTGGCAAATACCCCCCCACTCCTCTGGTGTATTTCCAATAATCCATGGTTTTATCCGTGCTGAATCAGCGAAAAGTTGCTTGTATATTCCCGTAAAATCGACGAAACGTAATGTTCGGATCCATTTGCGCAGAGGCTTCAACTTTTTGCGAACAATCATACGCCCGAGCACTTTGCTCTCTCTCTCATAATCATCAAACGAATCTTCCGTGAAACCTCGTTTTTTCTGTAAGTAGTTATAAGCCTTTTGAAATTCATCTTTGCTAAGCAACTCGACTTCTTCCTGTACCCAAGGCTTGGTCAGCTCGAGTTTTTCAGCCTCATCTATTCGCTCGTTTAGCCATTCATTCAACTTCTCAAGTCTGTTGTGAAAGCGTAGCGAGATGTCGCTACTGTAAAACCTTTCAGCGATTTGTTTAGCGGTCACGATTGGTTTTCCTCTAAATTTAATCCCTTTGAATAACATGCCGGATAATTCTAGCGAATGCCTATATGATTTAATTGTTTCGAAAAAACGAGTCGATGCTTTGAATCTAATACCGGCAGTCCTAGTATGGTAGGAAGAGTCATTCGATGCAGCCAATACATATTCTAATTGCTCATAAGGATCCTCGACTTGAAATTTATTGCTTAGCCGATGGTCCAAGTATTCCTGAAATGTGACCTGCTGCATGTTCTCTTCACCGAGTTCGGGCAAAACATTGGATACGTAGCTATTAAACATCGAGTTAGGAGAAAATAGAATGATTTGATCGGCTTTTAGCCACTCTCGATACTTGTAGAGTAAGTACGCTATCCGTTGCAGTGCAGCTGATGTCTTACCACTGCCCGCGGCGCCTTGAACAATGAGTAACCGCCCGCGATCGTGCCGAATGATCTGGTTTTGCTCCCTTTGAATCGTGGCCACTATACTGTGCATCTGTTTGTCGGTGCCCTTTCCAAGTACCTGTTGTAAAATCTCGTCTCCAATGGTTAGACTCGTATCGAACATTGAGTCGATAACGCCGCCACGGATGATATATTGCCATTTTTTATCCAACAAGCCGTGAACTACTCCTTCAGGTATAACGTACTCAGCTAGGCCAGGTGGATAATCGTAGTATACGCTAGATATCGGTGCCCGCCAGTCGTAGATTAGAAAATCCTCTCCTGTTGTATCCATAAGCGTAGAGACTCCGATATAGATACTTTCCACTTCAGAAGTTCCTTTTTCGATGAAATCAATTCGACCAAAATAAGGGATTTCCTGCATTCGGTGCAGTGCGGAAAGCCGATTGAAGGCGTACCTGTGGGTGCTTTGGCTTACGGACAGAGCTTGAGCTTGTTGTCTTAAGCCAATGATCGTCTCGAGATAATCGTCAAAAGTATCTGTGTTAACCTTGACGTCATCCCAAAAGTGTTTACGAATATTGACCACTTCTTTTCGACGCTTGCTAGTTTCTCCTTCTTTCTTGCTAATTTGCTCCGAAATTGTTTCCATTACGCAGTCCAATCTTTCTTGTTCCTGACGTAGTTCTGTGTTCATATCATGCACTCCTTAAAAAAATTGAAAATGAGGGTTGACTTGATAGGATGTTTTACGATATAATTAAATTAGGGATATTATATAGTAAAACATAAAATTTGCGTTTCTATACAAATTTATCACAATTTCTCAATTTTATCAATCTATTTTACTGACCACTGCTATGATAGATCATAGTTTTTTTAAAAGCCCATCTTCTCTGTAAATTAAAATAGAGAAAATGGGCTTTTCCGTTACTCCTTTAAAGCATTGATTGTGTAATACCATAAGTACATATCTAATTCAATTAACGCCCTCATTAGTTTAAGTGCAATACCCCACAACCAATTTTTCAATCTGCCTTTTAAATCATTATAGTCATTCAAATTGCACATCCCTTATTACTTTACAAAGCTTCTCTAATCCTATCTTTAAATCATGATCACTCAAAAGCGAATAACTAATACGAATATGCTTATTGTTAGGTTCATTAACAAAGCAAGCCGAACCAGGTAAAAAGGTAACATCTGCTTCATTAGCTTTTTGAAGTAGTGTAATTGAATTAATTGAATCAGAAAGAGTAAGCCATAAATTAAACCCACCTTGGGGGACTTGAAATTGTACAGCACCATCTAAAGAAGATAAAATTCCCACAGCAATATCCCTTCTGATTTGCAAAGCAGTACGAAGCTTTTCTATATGGTTTTTCATTCGTTCTGTTCGTAAAATTGGTAAGATTGCCTTTTGGATTAAAAGAGGACTACCAATATCCATAAAAGACTTCACAGCATAGATCCAATCAAAAACAGGTCCTTCTGCAAGCATTGCAGCTACCCGAATCCCTGGAGCAATTGTTTTACTAAAACCTTTTAAATAAATTACATGACCATTCTGATCAAAAGATTTGATAGGTGGCGGAAGTCTGATTTGATCAAAATATATCTCGCCAAATGAATCATCTTCTACAATGAAAAAGTTGTATATTTCTGCTAGTTCCACTAATTCTCTACGTCTTTTTCCACTCATCAAAGTCCCTGTAGGATTATGAAATGAAGGATTAACATATAGAAGTACTGGTTTCTTTTTTTGACAAACCTCTTCGATTAAATCAGAACGAATCCCCTGTTCATCAAGTTCAATCGGAATTATATTTATTCCTTTATTTGTAAACACATCAATTGCCGCTCCATAACATGGGCTTTCAACTAAAACCGTATCTCCCGGCTTTAACAATGTCTGGGCTATTAAGTCAATTCCTTGTTGAGCGCCACTTGTTATTACCAATTTTGCAGGATCTGCATGTAATCCTTGATATTCTTTTAAGTATTTTGTTATTTCCAATCTAAGTTCTTCATCACCTTGTACGGGTCCATAAGTCGCTAAAATCATTCGATTTTCCTGCACTATTTTCTGCATTTCATCTGCTAAAAATTGATTCGGTAATAATCGTGGATAAACAATGGCCTGCGAAAAATCATAATACCTTCTTTGCCGATTGATTAAATATTGTGACCTTTGCACATTTACCGCTAAAGAGTGTTGCCAACCATACGGGTCAGCTACTTTGGAAGAAACCTGCCTTTTTCCTCTTATATAAACTCCTTTACCGGGTTGAACGAAAACATACCCTTTTGTCTCCAGCCATTTATATGCTTTTCGAACAGTTAGTAAACTGACATTCAAATCCTCTGCCATTGTACGTAGAGAAGGAAGCTGTTCTTCATCCATTAACAATCCACTTTGAATACGTTGGATAATCTGGACACAAATTTGTTGATAAAACGGCGTATTCGATTCCTTTCTTAGTACAAGCTTCATCATTTTCACCCTTAGTTCTTTTTAAGTTAAAGTTATCTAAAAAGCTAATAACAATCAATCAAAATCTCTTACCACTGTTATACACTCTTATAAACTGTTATACACCGTGTAATGTATAATCATTTCAATCATTACAAGGGGGTAAATTTATGATCATTTTCAATTACATTCTTATATGCATTATTTTTGGTACGACATTTTTAACCATTAAAATTGGGATTGATGCAGGGGCACCGCCTCTTTTTTCAGCAGGCATCCGCTTCTTTTTAGCTGGTGTTTTGGTTATGAGTTACTTTCTTTTAAAACGTAAAAAAGTCTTGCCCCATCTTTTATCAAAAAAACTCATTTTCGTTGGATTTTGTAATACATTTATGACTTTCTCAACATTATATTGGGCTGAACAACATATTACTTCCGGATTAGCATCTGTACTATCTGCTACTGGTCCGATGATGATTTTATTATTCCAAGTGAGAAAAGATAAAACAAAGTTAAAAAAGGAGCAATTTATCGCACTCTTTATCGCTCTATGTGGGGTAATTTCCATTTCAATGCCTGGTTTTCAGCAGCATCTCACAATGATTTGGGGAATTGCTTGTCTTGTTATTTTAGGAGGAGAATTTTTTTATGGAATCGGGGCAATTTCTTCTAAAGAAATTCTATTAGACGAACCTGAACTATCTCCTTTTCTAGTTAATGGCATTCAAATGTTTTACGGTGGACTATTTCTACTTATTTTCTCTAGTCTAGTGGAACATCCACTCTTATCAGTTTTAACAACTTGGAGTATACAGTGGCCAATCCTATATTTAATCATCATTGGTTCAATTGGAGGACATGGATTATATTATTGGCTCATCTCAAAAACCAATCCAGTCTTTCCATCAACTTGGCTATATGTTTCACCTTTGATCGCAGTAGTTGTAGGTTATTTCGTATTAAATGAACCTGTCAAACCTGTTATGGGAATTGGAGCAATTCTTATCCTCTTTGGTGTTTTTCTAGCAAATCGTTCTACTCTTGAGCTGTATTGGAAACAAGGGAAATTACTAAAAAAGGAAATATAACCTTAAAATAAAGTCCATGTAATTTTCATTTTTAATTCTTTAATAGAGTAGGAAAGACCATAAAAAAATATGGTCTTTCTTAAAACTAGTTTCATGATAAATATATTTTTGTCCATTGCTCACTCTATTCAAAATAGCTTGGTACTACCTTTCTTAAAGGTTATTTTCAAAGTAGCTTAAAAAAGTTATAAAGACGAGTTAATAGCCTATTCCGCAATTGTCCCAATCTACATAGTTTATAAAGTAGCAATAAAGCATTTTCCTGTGTATTTTAGCAAAAGGAAAGGGTTGATTATATGGACATCTATGATTATTATCGATATCCTCAAACACACGGCATTTCACCGCAACATATTCTATCTTTAATAAATCCAGTAGTCAGTCATGGGTTACGAGAGGCACAACATCTTGGGTATAAACATGCATTAACTGAAGCGGTAGCTATCGAATATTTGATGAGAAGAGGATATGATTATAATACTGCTTGGAAAACTGTTGAATCTTGGTGGAGACCACCAGGTACTGCATTACCAACACCGTACTAAAAATTTTATACTTATAAGCTTTTAATTTTTAAAGTACAGCAATTTGCAAACGAAAAATAATACCTTAATATTTAAAGCCTGTATCTTAGATTACTTAATAATTTTTGATACAGGCTTTTATATTCTTGAAAGTGACCGCTTTGAATTTCTTATTTATTAATTGAGTTCCTGAGCCTAAATATTGGAATCACTTTACCTTGAATTCCATATTTCCTCATTCACCAATTACTTGGTTATTTGAGTAATCTATAGGTGTACTATTTTCTTTCTTCCTAATCAATACAAAGTAGGTAATAACAGCACTTATTTCAGAAAGTGCAATTATAATCCCCATAGGTAGAGCAGTATTCCCCCCTGCTATCCCAACCAATGGTGCTACAATTGCTCCTAAAATAAATGATGAAGCACCTAGTAATGCGGAAGCACTTCCTGCAGCCTTACTTTGATTTTCCATAGCTAAAGAAAAACTTGTTGTACCAGTAATACCAACACTTGAAACAATCATAAATAATGGGATTAGAATAAATACTAAATCTGCTTTTGTATAAGTTGCGATCAGTAGACTTAGTCCTCCTACCGTGGCATATCCTAAGCCAAACTTGAATAAATTCATTTCTTTTATTTTACCAGCTAAACGTCCAGTAACTTGACTTGCAATAATGATTCCTAAACCGTTCGTTGCAAAGATAATGCTATAGGTTTGAGGAGATGCTCCATATACATTTTGAATAACAAACGGTGAACCAGAAATATAGGCAAACATGGCAGCAACTATAAGCCCTTGAGCTAAAGCGAAGCCCATAAATTTTTTATTCTTAGCCAAATTTCGGAAAGTTAATATCGTTCCTTTAACTCCACCACGTAAACGGTTTTCAACAGCCAATGTTTCTGGCAGGCTAAAAAAGACCATTAATAACATGAAAAGACTTGCTATACAAAGGACTACAAAAACACCATGCCAGTTTGTGAATTTTAATAGTTGACCACCAATAATTGGTGCTAAAATTGGAGCTATTCCATTAACTAACATTAATAATGAAAAAAACTTAGTAAGTGCAGTACCTGAATATAAATCTCTTACTGTTGCACGAGCAATCACTATACCGGCAGAACCAGTAACACCTTGAATAAAACGAAGAGTAATTAATCCCCATATAGATGGTATAAATGCACATAACAGAGAGGTAATTGCATAAATAATAAGTGCAATCATAAGAGGCTTGCGTCGCCCTCTCATATCACTTATTGGGCCAACGAACAGTTGACCAAGAGAAATACCGAGTAAACAAGCCGTTAAACTAAGTTGGGCTAATGAAGCAGTTGTATGCAGATCATTTGTTAATGTTGGTAATGAAGGTAAATACATATCAATTGATAAAGGTCCAATTCCAGTTAATGATCCAAGGACGATAGCCATCCAGATTCTACTTGTTTTAATCGGTTTACTTGATGTTTCACTTAAATCATTCACTTACTCATTCCAGCTCCTTCCTATCTTAAAAATAACAAGACTATCCCTTTTAACTTTTATGGATAGCCTCTACAAGTATACTATTATCCAATCCGGATGCTATTTGATTAATAGCATTGTACATTATCTATATAATGTAGGAAAGCTTTTTGCTTATCAATATTTATTATCAAGGCTTTTTTAAAGATTGTTGTTTAAAGTATACGGGTGAGAAAGAGTTGATTGGAGCGGAAGGTGCGAGACTCCTGTGGGAGCAGCGGGACAGGTGAGACCCCGCAGGAGCGATAGCGACGAGTTATCATGAACGAAAATAGCTCCTTACTCGTAAAGTCGTAGGTTAATTTG
>Ga0187780_10003023_pt1 | contig 12696 bp, 11 predicted proteins | sample 1015_Q2_SP10_20__FD_132429 | JGI IMG/M metagenome (GOLD analysis project Ga0187780, IMG submission 132429) | Tropical peat soil microbial communities from peatlands in Department of Meta, Colombia - 1015_Q2_SP10_20_MG | ecosystem: Environmental > Terrestrial > Soil > Wetlands > Peat | place...
CGTGAAGTCGAGGTGGTGTACGACGTCAAGCTGGCGTTTCAGGCGGGCAAACTGTACGCAAGCGAAGTCGACTTCAGTCACTACCGTCTATTGCGCCGCTTGGGTTTGCGTCATCTGTCGAACTTCTTCGCGCAGCAGCGGGGCGGCTCGACAGTATCGTGGCTGTACGTGCAGCGCTTGCCCGATGACTTGGGTAGTTTCTCCGGCGATGTGCGGCTCAACGTGCTCAAGTCCAAGCTCCACGAGATGCACCCCGTCGACCTAGCCGATATTTTGGAAGAACTCGACAGCGGCCAGCGCCAGGCGCTGTTCAATCAACTCGATCCGGAACATGCCTCCGAGACGCTTGAGGAAATCGAGCCCAGGGTGCAGCGCGAGCTCATGGCCACAATGCAACACGATCGTGCCGCGCGCCTCGTCGGAGAGATGAGCCCGGCGCAGGCGGCCGACGTCCTGGCGATATTGCCTGCGTCCGATGCCGACGGCATATTGGCTCTCATGGACGCCGAGGATGCAGGCAAAGTTCGGCGCATCGTCGAGCACCATGACGAAAACATCCTTCTGTTCACCACACAAGAGTACATCCGCCTGCCGCCGCAGGCCGTAGTGCACCAGGTGTTGACCGACTATCGGGAACTTGCTCGCGATAAGGACGTGTTGACATACATGTATATCGTCGATGAGGAAGAGCGGTTGCAGGGGGTCGTCGGATTGCGCGAGTTGGTGGCAGCCGATCCTAAACAGACGCTTGGCGGCCTGATGACCGAACAGATCATCACCTTGCATCCCGATGAGACGCTGCGCGATGCCGTGCACGCAATTGCCCGCTACGGATTGCGAGCGATCCCGGTCGTCGATGAGCAACGACGGCTGCTAGGGGTGGTTTCCGACCACGACGTGCGCGGGCTCAAACCTCGCCTGGACTAACCGCGCGCGCGGCGCAAGCGTCGGCGCCCTTGGTTGCGGCCGTCTCCTTGCGTGCGCGCCTTTGTCAAGCTAAACTGCGCGGTTTAGCGATATTTGGCAAGGCAGATGACGTTATGGTTGTGATCCGGTTGGCCCGGGGCGGTGCCAAAAAGCGCCCGTTTTACAACATTGTTGCGACCGACTCGCGCAGTGCTCGCGATGGCCGCTTCATTGAGCGCGTGGGCTTTTATAACCCGGTTGCAGCCGAAGGGGACGTAAAGTTTCGCGTCGCGTCGGATCGGCTCAGCTATTGGAGCGGTGTCGGGGCGCAGTTGAGCCCGACCGTGGCGCGGCTGGTCAAGCAGTTTGGCGGGCAAGACGCAGTGGCTGCTGCCGGCGCGGCTAGCGCCCCGCAAGCGGCCACCGGCAAGGCTCCGAAGGCGTCGTAATCGCGCGGCTTGCGCGCGCTTGCGCAGGTCCCAGCTCGGTGGCGGCTGGCAAGCAGCGCGATGCGGCACGCCAAGGCCCCGGGATTGCCCAAGATCTGGTGGAACTGGGTTGGTTGCGGGGCGCGTACGGTTTGCGAGGGTGGACGCATGTGCAACCGTATACGAGCGAGGGCGAAGTACTACGCGCGACGCGACAGTGGTGGTTATTGCGTCCAGGTGCGGCAGCGCGCGCGGATAGTGCCTGGGGTCCGGTCGAGGTGACCGGGGTGCGCGCGCAAGGTGCGGGTCTCGTTGCCAAATGGCGGGGCTGCGACGCCCGGGAGGCGGCCCAAGCATTTAAAGGTTGGCGTGTGGCGGTGCCGCGGACAGCGTTTCCCCCACTGCCTGCGGGACAGTACTATTGGGTGGATCTGATTGGCGCGACAGTAGTCAATCGCAGCGGGCAACGACTGGGAGTAGTGCGGGGATTGCGCAGCAACGGCGCGCAAGACCTGTTGGAGGTGGAGCGGACCGACGCGCAAGAAACGGCGTCAAGCCCGATATTGATACCGATGGTTGCGGCGTATGTCGAGGCGGTGGAACTGGCTGAGAAGCTAATCCGCGTCGACTGGGACGCGCACTGGTAATCCCCGGCCCGCTGCATGCCGAGGGCCAATCGGTGGCGCGCCATCGAGGGTGCTGAGCAGCAAAAGGGGACGGTGCGGGCGGCGAAGCGCTGCGGGCGCGCTAGAGGCAAACATGCAAATCGACGTCATCAGCTTGTTTCCCGAGATGTTTTCGGTCGTGACGCGCTTTGGCATTTCGCGTCGTGCCCACGAGTTGGGTCTGTGGCAACTCAAGTGCTGGGACCCGCGCAACTTCACCACTGATGTGCACCGGACAGTTGACGATCGGCCATTTGGCGGGGGACCAGGGATGGTTCTGATGGCCGAGCCGCTTGCGCAGTGCGTCGAGGCGGCGCGTGGCGCGCAGCGAACCGCCGGATGTGAGCGCACGCATGTCATCGTGCTGTCGGCGAGCGGTGTGCCGTTGGGCGACGCTCGAGTCCGCGGCTTGGCGACCCTGGGGGCCGCGCGAACCGGTTTGGTGCTGGTCTGTGGCCGTTACGAAGGCATTGATCAGCGCTTTGTCGATACCTTCGTGGACGAAGAAGTCTCGATCGGCGACTTTGTCTTGTCCGGCGGCGAGATCGCCGCCATGGCGCTCATCGACGCGGTAGTGCGGCACCTGCCAGGAGCGCTAAAGCACGAGTCGGTACAAGACGAGTCCTTCGTCGATGGTCGGCTCGATGTGCCCCATTACACTCGGCCCGAGATCTGGCGCGGCCAGGAGGTTCCCGCGGTACTGCTTTCGGGCCACCACGCACACATCGCACGCTGGCGCCAGGAGCAGGCGATTGCACGGACGCGACGGCTGCGTCCGGATTTGTTGCAAGAGGAAGCGCAGAGTAAATAACCCCATCCTCTGGGCTGGCAAGAAGAACAGCGGCCGCAGTGTGCAATAAGCGCTTGCGGCCGCCAGGGACAGCCAATCCACGATGGCAATCGGAGAGCGAACGTGAACTTGATCTCGCAATTGGAAAAAGAGGAAATGGCGCGCTTGAGCGCCAATCGGGAGATCCCGGACTTTGCCCCGGGCGACACCGTGGTAGTAAACGTCAACGTGGTGGAGGGAACGCGAAAGCGCGTTCAGGCCTACGAGGGCGTGGTCATCGCACGGCGCAACCGCGGCTTAAACAGCTCTTTTGTCGTGCGCAAGATTTCGAGCGGCGAGGGCGTCGAGCGAACCTTTCAGACCTATTCGCCTTCGATCGCATCAATCGAGGTCAAGCGCCGCGGCCACGTGCGTCGGGCTAAGTTGTACTACTTGCGTGATCGCTCGGGCAAATCGGCGCGGATCCGGGAAAAACTCGAGTCCAAGGGCGAAGCGTAAGTTTTCCATTGGGGAAGATCGGCGACAGGAGTCGGACGCCGCGGCATACAATGTGCTGGCGAGCCGGCCAGATGCGCACTTCGATCGACCCCGATACTCTTCCTTTTGATCCGCAATTCGAACTGGAGCGCGGCCCGGCCGTCGACGCCGCTCGGCTGACGCCCGAGGCGCTGCGTTTGCGCTTTACGCAGCCGCGCTGCTGGCAGGCCGAGCAATCAGGCGACGGTGGCTCGTTGGATTCGGATCGGCCGCTTCGTCCAGCGGCGGTACTCATTGCATTGATACAACGGCCGAGCGGCCTGCAGGTGCTCTTTACTGTACGCTCCTCGCGGCTGCAGGACCATGCAGGCCAGATCAGCTTTCCCGGTGGCCGCCTCGAGTCCGGCGACGCCAGCGCGATTGACGCTGCACTGCGCGAAGCACGAGAGGAGATCGAACTTGACCGCGAACTGGTCGAAGTGCTCGGGACGATGCCGCCATACTCAACCATCAGTGGTTTTCGTGTGGTCCCCGTCGTGGGTCTGATCGCGCCAGGTGTGCAACTGCGCGCCGATCCGCTTGAAGTCGACGAGTTCTTCGAGGTTCCTCTTTCGTTTTTGATGAACGGCGCCAATCATCAGCGACGTGTCGTTGTGCAGCAATCGCGGCGTCGCTTTGTGTACTCCATGGAATACTTCGGTCGGAGGCGCTACCTGATTTGGGGGGCCACCGCGGCCATGTTGCGTAACCTGTATCGCTTCTTGCTCGACTGATCTGGGGATGCGCCGATACTCTTTGACAGGCTGCGTGCCTTCAGCAGCCTAAGTGCATCTCTTGCCAAATCGCACGGCCCGGAATGGATCACCATGAGTTGGATCGCCCTGGTACTTACCTTATTGCTTGAACAGGTGCGGGCGATGCCATCGTCTAATCCGGTGTACGCGGGCGCCGCCGCGTGGGCCGACAAGGTCGCGCGCAACTTGAATGCCGGCAAAGTGCGGCACGGTGTCTACGGCTGGGTGCTGGTTGTCGGCGCCGGCGTGGTTCTGACGCTGGTGGTTTTCGAACTCGCACGCTCATGGAATTGGCTCGCGGCTTTGGTCGTTGACGTCTTTGTGCTGTTCTTTGCCCTGGGTTTTCGGCAGTTCAGTCACCCGATCACCGTGATTCAGGCGGCTTTGGAGCAGGGCGATGTTGACGAGGCGCGGCGAGTTTTTGCCAGCTGGCGGCGCAATACGGATCCAGCATTTGATCCCACGGAACTTAGCGAAAGCGAGATTGCCCGCCAATCAATCGAATTTGGGCTGCTGGCCGCGCATCGGCACGTGTTCGGGGTGCTGTTCTGGTTCCTGGTACTGCCCGGGCCCAGTGGTGCAGTGCTTTATCGCCTAAGCGAGTACCTTGCGCGGCACTGGAATCGACCGTTGGCGGCGGGCGATGCCGGTATTCCGCCCGATCTGTTCGGTCAGTTTGCGCAACTGGCCTACGCCTGGATCGATTGGCTGCCCGCGCGCTTGACTGCGCTGGGTTTTGCTATCGTCGGTGACTTTGAGGGCGCGCTCTATTGTTGGCGCAACACAACCGTCGAGTCTCGACCCAACGCGGTGAGCGACCGCGTGCTGATCCTGGCCGCCGCCAGCGGGGCAATGGGCATTCGTCTGCTTAGTGCGATCGATTCGGCCAAATATCTAGATCCGGCCGCGCAAGAGGGTGCGGGACTTGCCGAGGCGGGCGCCGAGTCCTTGCGCTCGGCTGTAGGGTTGGCGTGGCGAGCGATGATTCTTTGGCTGGTTTTGCTGTTGCTGCTTACCCTCGCGAGTGCGCTTGCCTGATCACTGATAACGCGCACGCGACCATTGCGCAATGAGCTAGCGACGTGGCTGCGCAGCTGCCGTCTTTTCGTCCTGCGCCAATAATTTGCGATAAAACTCATAGCGCGCACGGTTAATCTTCCCGCGCGCTACCGCCGCGCGGACCTGGCAATCGGGCTCCTCGGCATGGCGGCAATTCGCGAATCGGCACAAGGGCGCATCCGCGGCGAAGTCCGGCATCGAGCGCGCCAACTCGGCTGCCGACAAGTGAGAGAGCCCGAATTCGTGAAATCCTGGCGAGTCAATCACTGCCCCCTGCGGCCCGAACGCGAACCAGCGAGTCACAGTTGTCGTCTGCCGGCCGTGCGTGCCGCGCCGCGAAAGAGCACCGGTGCGCAGTTGCGCATCGATCAGCAAGTTCAGCAAAGTGGACTTGCCCATACCGGATTGGCCGACAAATAACGTTACCCGGTCGCGGCATACCACCTCGAGCTGCGCGGCCGCCCCTGCGGGGTCGGCGCGCGCGGAAAGCCGCAAGACACGCGCGCCCAGACCGGCAAGTTCTTCGAGCGCTGCCAAAGCGGCGCTACTTTCTAGGTCGGTCTTGTTCAGTATTGCCACCGACGCGATTCCTGCGGCGCTTGCGGCCAGCAGCGCGCGCCATGCAAATTCCGGTTGTGACGGTGGCTGCGCGGCAAAAACAATGGCGATCTGATCGACATTGGCGGCCAGCGGCTTGGTGCGGCTGGCATCGGCCCGGAATAACAAATTGCGCCGGGGCGCGACTTCCTCGATGACATGCGATCCATGCTCCTGCGAGCATCGCACTCGGTCGCCGACAACGACTTGCAGCCGACGGCCGCGAGCGATCGCATCAACTTCCACGGCTCTCGTGCCAGCCAACTCTCCCGCATCGATTGCGACGATGTAGCGCTGTCCAAACCGCGCAACGACGCGGCCCGAAGTTTCCGCGCCGTCGAAGCGTGCGCTCGCCTGCATTTTGCGCTTGGATGCCGCGCCAGCCGCAAGCGGCGGCTCGCGGTCATCAGAGCCTTTACGCAGATGCGGTCGCTGGCGCACTCGCGAGCAGCCGGTGGATCCGGATCGACGCCGGCGGATGGGAGTCGTAAAAAGCCGAGTGCACCGGATCGGGCGTAAGCGTCGCTGCGTTGTCCTGGTACAGCTTGCAAAGCGCACGGACAAGCGAGTCGGCTGAAACGTGCTGTGCGGCAAAGATGTCGGCCGCAAATTCATGACGACGCGACAGCGCGCTGCGTAACGGGGCGAGCAAAAAAGCAAAGAGCGGCATCACTAGACCAAAGAGCACCAGCATCAGACCCTCGCGGGGAAGCCCGGGGTCCGCGGTGACTCCCAGGCTGGAGGCAAACCAGGGCCGCGTTTGCAACCAGGCCAGAAGCGCCAGCCCGATGAGCGCGACCCCAAGGCTGCCGGCTATACCTTTGATAACGTGGTGAAGCCGAAAATGTCCCAACTCGTGCGCCAACACCGCTTCAATCTCGTCGGGATGCAGCCGTTCGATCAAGGTGTCATAGAACACGATGCGTTTGGCCGCACCTAAACCCGTGAAATACGCATTGCCGTGCGTGGAGCGGCGCGAACCGTCCATCGTATAAACGCCGCGGCTTCGAAAGCCGGTGCGCTCGAGCAGGCGGCCGATACGTTGGCCAAGTGCTTGGTCGGTTAATGGCAAAAAGCGGTTGAAGATGGGCGCGATCAGCCACGGATAGGCCACGCTCAGAAGAAACGAAAAAGCCGCCCACAGTCCCCAGGCCGCGAGCCACCACAAAGCGCCGCCCGAGCGCATAAGCTGCAATGCGGCTGCAAGCAGAGGCAGACCCAGCACGGCGCCGACAAAAAAGGACTTGAGAGCGTCCACGAAGAACAGGGTCTGCGTCATGCGGTTAAATCCGAAGCGTTGCTCGATTCGGAATTGCCGCCACCATTCAAAGGGCAGATCAAGCAGACCAATTAGGGCCACGACCGACGCAACCAGCACGAGGTCAAAGCCCAGGTTTTTGTTCATCACGGAGCTCAGCGCTTGGTACCCCCATTGCAGCGCCCCACCCCATGTGAGAATAACGAACAGTGCCGCCGCAAAGGAGCTATGCACCATGTTCAGTTGCTGCTTGGCGATCGTGTAGCGCGCGGCACGGCGGTGATCATCCAGGGAAATGGTCGCCGCAAACTGGATGGGCACTTGGCCCGCGTGGGCGGCGACATACCGCATCTGGCGCGCGCTTAGCCAGAGCTTCAGGGCAAGGTGAACGCCCAAAAGACAGGCAAAAAATATGCTCATGTAGTGGTCGTGCGTGCTCCGAGCGCCGGCCCGAACGCGAATCGCGCCTCTGCGGGGCGTGCGACAATTCCGGCCGCGCTGCGCAAGGCGGCATCCTCCACGTGATGCCGCAAGGTGAGCGCCGGGAAAGTGAAAATTATGGCACAGCAGCTTGGTACGGAATCTTCACGCGATCTAGCCGCATCGGCTGGCGCGGGGACGTTCGCCACCGACGACAATTATCTGGTTTGGATCGACATGGAAATGAGCGGACTGCATCCGGACTCCGATCGGATCCTCGAGGTGGCCGTGGTTGTTACCGATGCCAACTTGCAGACCGTTGCCGAGGGTCCCATCGTCGTCGTTCATCAGGTCGAATCGGTCCTCGAAGGCATGGATGCGTGGAATCAAGCAACACATGCTCGCTCCGGTTTGACGGAGCGGGTTCGGCTATCGGCCTTGGATGAGGCTGCCGCCGAGAGCGCATTACTTCAGTTCCTGGGGCAGCATGTGCGCCCTGGCAAGTCACCGATGTGCGGCAATTCGATTTGTCAAGATCGGCGCTTTCTTGCGCGCTGGATGCCACGATTGGAGGCTTTTTTCCACTATCGCAATCTCGATGTGAGCACACTCAAGGAACTGGCCAAGCGCTGGCAGCCGGACGTGTATCGCAGCTTCGAGAAAAAGAGTCGGCATGAGGCCCTGGCGGACGTCTACGAGTCCATCGCCGAATTGCAACATTACCGCGCAAACTGGATTGGCGCGCGCTGATCGCGGCTTGGTCCCCCCGCCAGGAGTCGAACCTGGATCTCACGCTTAGGAGGCGCGTGCACTATCCATTGTGCTACGGGGAGAAGCGCGCGAAGTATACGGGCGCGATCTTGCTGCAGTGCCTAAGCGATGTGCAGCCCAGGTCCTTGCCCTTGGATGCGAGCTTTGCGCTCGTTGACGGGGTTCTTATCCACATTGTCTGTGGATAAAATCGCCCGATTCGCCAAGCGCGCCTCGAGCAGGCGAGCTGCCCGGCCTGGGGAGCGCGGCAGCGTTGGCGTGAATGCTTGTCAATTTGAAATGACGCAGGAGAAACCTTGAACGATTGTCGATTAGTTGCGGGACGCCGGGGCCTGCGAGAAGGACGGCCGAGGCGATGAGCGCTACGCGTGCACGCACGGCTTCGGCTGAATACGGCGAAGCGTCGATTCGGGTACTCAAAGGCCTTGAACCGGTGCGCCAGCGCCCGGGCATGTACACGCGCACCGAGAGCCCGCTGCACATCGTTCAGGAAGTGATCGACAACTCGGCCGATGAGATACTCGCCGGCTTTGGGTCGCAGATCGACGTCGTCATAAGGGCCGATGGTGCCGTGAGTGTCGAGGATGACGGGCGCGGCATTCCGGTCGGGCTTCACCCGGAGGAGAAGGTGCCGGTTGTCGAGATCGTGTTTACCCGGCTGCATGCCGGGGGCAAATTCGACAAACGTGCCGGCGGAGCCTACTCCTTTTCGGGCGGCCTGCACGGTGTGGGGGTATCGGTGACCAATGCGCTGTCCAAGCGCCTGGAAGTGGTCGTCTGGCGCGATCGGCGCGAACACAGCATCGCATTTGCGGGCGGGGAAGTCGTCGAGCGTCTGCGCTCACGCGCTCTGGCACCAACCGATAAGCAAAGCGGAACGCGAGTCACGGTTTGGCCCGATGGCAAGTACTTCGATACCGCGCGGGTCTCAGTGGACGATCTCGAACGGCTTTTGCGCAGCAAGGCGATGCTCATGCCGGGAACTCGTGTGAGCTTGCGCGATGCGGCCAGTGGCCGGCAATGGAATTGGCGTTTTGAAGGCGGACTGGGCGAGTATCTGCGCACGGTCGTGGGCGGTGAACTGATCGCGCCCATTTTCGAGGCCGAGGGATACGCGCCGGCCGACGATACGACGTTTGCCGAGGGCGAAGGCGCGCGTTGGGTGCTGGCCTGGACGGAGGAAGGCCCGGTAACGCGCGAGTCCTTTGTCAATCTGATTCCGACGACGGCCGGAGGCACGCACGAGGCGGGTCTGCGCGAAGCCGTCTTTCAGGCGGTGCGTGGCTTTGCCGAAGCGCACGGGGTGCTTCCCAAGGGCGTACGGCTGCTGCCGGAAGATGCGTTTGCGCGCGTAAGTTTCGTGCTGTCGGCCAAGGTGCTTGATCCCCAGTTCCAGGGCCAGATCAAGGAGCGGCTCAATAGCCGCGATGCGGTGCGCCTGGTCGCTTCCTTTGTCCGGCCGCAGCTCGAGTTCTGGCTGAATCAATATCCCGAACACGGACGGCGAATCGCCGAGCTGGCGGTGCAGCAGGCGCAGGCCCGTGCGCGCGCACTCCAGAAAATCGAAAAAAAGAAGGGCTCCGCGGTTGCCGTATTGCCGGGCAAACTGACGGATTGCGAAAGCGACGATGTAAGCCGCAACGAATTATTCTTGGTCGAGGGCGATTCGGCAGGAGGATCGGCAAAACTGGGCCGCGACAAGGAGTTCCAGGCGGTATTGCCCTTGCGCGGCAAGGTGCTCAACACCTGGGAGGTGGAGCGCGATCGGCTGTTTGGCAATGCCGAAGTGCACGACATTGCCGTGGCCATCGGCGTTGATCCCCATGGTCCTGAAGACGCGGTCGACCTGGCCGGGTTGCGCTACGGCAAGATCTGCATTTTGGCCGATGCCGATGTCGACGGTGCCCACATTCAGGTGCTGCTGCTGACTTTGTTTTTTCGACATTTCCCGCGCTTGATCGAGGCCGGACACATCTGCGTGGCGCGCCCGCCGCTGTTTCGGCTCGACGTTTCGCCACAAGGCCGGCGTCCCGCACGCCGTCTGTATTGCCTCGATGAAGATGAGCGCGAGGTGACCATGGCCAAGCTCAAGGACGAGGGAGTGCCGCCACATGCCGTGGAGATCGGGCGCTTCAAGGGCTTGGGCGAAATGACAGCGCAACAGCTCTGGGAAACGACCATGAATCCCGACACGCGTCGCCTGGTGCCAGTCTCGCTGGGTACGCTTGATGCGCGGGCCACCGTTGACACCATGACGATGCTCATGGGGCGCGCCGAGGCGCAAGCGCGCAAGGCTTGGTTGGAGACACATGGCAATGAAGTCGAAGCCGACATCTGACGCCGATGCCCTCTGGGCGAACACCCTGGCTGGCAGTGACGATCTGCGTGCGCTGCTCGCCCAAAGCGCTGACTGGTATTGGGAGATCGATTCGGTTTCCCGGCTGCGCTTGCTGCGCGGCATGCACCCGGGCGCCTTCGAGCTGCCGGCCGCGCGCTGGGCGGGAAAGATGCTGTGGGAGATCTCCGACGACGTCATGGAGCCGGGAAGTTGGGAGCAATACAAGTCTCTCATCGAGGCTCGTCTGCCGCTTTACCCGTTGGTGATTCGTTGTGCGCTCGACGGTGGCGCGGCGAGCATGCAGCAGTTGTGGGGTGTGCCCATCTTCGGAGCCGAGGACAACTTTATCGGCTATGCGGGCGTGGGTCGCGACGTGAGCGGAGAATACCGGGCACAAGAAGCCGTGCGCGATCTGGCCAGCATCGATCCGCTTACGCGACTACTCAACCACCAGGCCTTTGATGAGAGCGCGCAACAAGTGCTCTCCGATGCTTACACGCGCGGACATCAGTGCGCACTGCTTTGCATCGGACTGGACCGCTTCCGGCTGCTAAACAGCGTCTACGGCCATCGCGTTGGCGACCGTATGCTCGAGTCTGTCGCCGCGCGCCTGCGCGAAATCATTCGATCCCCAGATCTGCTCGGCCGCCGCGGGGGCGATGAGATCGTGGCCTTACTGGTCAATGTGGCCAACCCGCAGCTCGTGGTGGGTGTCGCGCAGCAACTCATCGAGGCGGTCTCTCGTTCGGCACATCTTGGCAATCTCGAAGTGTCGGTGCGCGCATCGGTTGGTGTGGGATTTTTTCCCAAAGACGGCGGTGATTTGGACGCGCTGATCAACGCCGCCGATGCGGCCTTGTTCCAAGCCAAGGAGTCGGGCGGTGGTGCCGCGGCCCTGTATACGCCACAGCTTGCACGGCGTACGGAATTGCGCGTACTGCTGGAGCAGCGGCTTCGCAAAGCCTACGAGTCGCGGGACTTTCGCCTGTTCTACCAGCCGCTCGTATCGCTGCCTGAAGGCAAGCTGATCGGGGCCGAGGCGCTGTTGCGCTGGAAGGATGCGGAACTTGGCGACATTTCGCCGGGCGAGTTTATCCCGATTGCCGAGGAGAGCGGACTGATCGAAGGGGTCGGTGAGTGGGTGTTGCGGGAGGCTTGTCGACAGCGGCAGTTGTGGCGCCAAATTGGGCTAGAGCTTCCGCCCATTGCGATCAACGTCTCTGGTGTTCAGATGCGCAATCGCGGGTTTGTCGAATTGCTGCTGTCGGCGCTCGACGAGTTCGCGCTTTCCGCCGAAGAGCTCCAAATTGAGATCACGGAAACCGGCTTGATTGATTCTTCGGACGTCTCCCGACAAAACCTACTGCGCCTGCGCGATGCGGGCATCAAAGCGGCGTTGGATGACTTTGGCGTTGGTTACTCAAGTCTCGTGCACCTGCGCGACCTTCCCATGCATTGCCTGAAGATCGATCGCAGCTTCACGGTGGAGTGCATGCGCGACGCGCGTACGCTGACCATCGTCAAGTCGGTCATAGAAATGGCGCACAACCTGGGGCTGACGGTAACTGCCGAAGGAATCGAAACACCCGCGCAACAGGCCTGGATGCATCATCTCGGCTGCGATTCGGCGCAGGGATTTTTGTTCGCGCAGCCAATGCCTGCCGAGGACTTTCTTGCCCGCTTCCTCGAGGGTCGCGAACGGGACCTGCAACGTGCATAAGCGCCGGCAGCAAAGAGGCCGCACTGCGCGTGCGCATGCCCTTTGGCACATCGCCTATGTTCTGACTCGACGTATTCGATCGATATGACGCAACAAACTGAATTGTTTTCTCCCGCCGCCCCCGAAGCGGAAGATAGCCTGACGCTGGCGCACTTTGCCCAGCGCGCGTATCTGGATTACGCGGTATCGGTCGTAAAGGGGCGCGCGCTTCCTGACGTGGCCGATGGACAAAAGCCGGTGCAGCGGCGAATTTTGTACGCCATGCACTCCATGGGACTTGGTCCGGGATCCAAGCACGTGAAGTCGGCCCGGGTGGTCGGCGACGTGATCGGCAAGTTTCACCCGCACGGCGATCAGGCGGCATACGATGCCTTGGTGCGCATGGCGCAGGAGTTCTCGCTGCGTTATCCGCTGATCGACGGTCAGGGCAACTATGGCAGCCGCGACGATGACCCGGCCGCGGCTATGCGCTA
>Ga0187780_10003024_pt1 | contig 12694 bp, 8 predicted proteins | sample 1015_Q2_SP10_20__FD_132429 | JGI IMG/M metagenome (GOLD analysis project Ga0187780, IMG submission 132429) | Tropical peat soil microbial communities from peatlands in Department of Meta, Colombia - 1015_Q2_SP10_20_MG | ecosystem: Environmental > Terrestrial > Soil > Wetlands > Peat | place...
CGCTCGGCATCCAATCCGAGACCTCGTCCTATCTCCCTACACGTAAGGTCACGATGCGCACCACGGTCGTCCACATGCGCCAGGTGGTCGAGCTGTCCGGACCCCTGCCGGCATCGGCCCTTCATTCCACGGGCACCGTCGCCATCTATGTCTCGCCCGACGCGCCGTACCTGCCGGTGATGGGCACGATCACGAGCACGACCGCCACCAAGACCGGGACCCAGACCCACCACGAGACCGTGGTGTTCAGCCATTGGGGGGAGACGGTCGCGCCGGCGGCACCACCGGGCGCCGTGAGCTTCGACTCCATCAACGCCTAGCCCGGCCGGGAAGATCCGGCAGGTCAGGGGGCGGATCGGCGTTCAGGCCGGCGTTCCTCGCCCGCAAGGACCGAGGCACTCCGACGTTGCCCTTGTGTCACATGGGCGGGCCTCGGCCCGCCCGACCTCCGGGGGGCCGGAGACACAGGAGCACAGGTGCACGCCCGACGCCGCCGCAGCGCACGCGTCCGCAGGCTCGTCACGCCCATCGTCATGGCTGCCCTCATGGCCGCGGGCTTTGTCGCGGCCCAAGGCCTCCGTTCGAGCTCCCCCGTGCTGCACGTGGCGCACACCGACGGCGGCCCTACCTCCGCCGCGCCCTGCACCCAGAGCGGTCTCCAGTCGGCCATCGACACCGGTGGCGACTATGCCTTCGCCGCCGACTGCGACCTGGCCCTGACCTCGGCCCTGACCGTGCCCTCCGGAGCATCGGTGTCCATCGACGGCAACGGGTTCTCCGTGCAGCTCCACAACGCGGCCGACCGCGTGTTCGACGTCGACGGTGGCTCGCTGACCCTGAAAGACCTCACCCTGACGGGAACGACCCAAGGGGAGGCGGGTTCGGCGGGGTCGGGGGGTTCTGCGGGCTCGGCCGGGGCTACGGGCCTACCGGGCGGTGGAGGTGGCGGCGGCGCGGACGGGGCCAAGGCGGGGTCGAGCGGTGGCGCGGCTCCCGGCCAGGGCGGTGCCATGTACATCGCCTCCGGTGCGGTGGTCGACCTCGACAAGGTCACCGTCTCGGGCAGCACGGCCCAGGGGGGCGCGGGCGCGGCCGGCGGCGCGGGGGGTGCGGGCGGCGCCGGCGGGAACGGCGCGTCGGGTGCCGCCGGCGGTGACGGTGGCACGGGCGGTGCCGGCGGCCGGGGTGGCTCCGGCGGATCCGGCGAGGGCGGCGCCGTCTACAACGTGGGCGCGCTCACGGTCACCAACAGCTTCTTCGTCTCCGACACCGCCACGGGGGGGATCGGCGGTGCCGGGGGCGCGGGCGGTGCCGGGGGTCTCGGCGGCAACGGCGACGGCTCGGCCCTCGGCGGGAACGGCGGCGACGGCGGCGCCGGGGGCGCGGGCGGGGCGAGCGGAGCGGCCGACGGTGGCGCCATCTTCAACGGCGGGACGCTGTCGATCAGTGCGGTGACGTTCGAGGACGACACCGCCCAGGGGGCCGGCGGCGGACCGGGGTGGAGCGGCGGGCCCGGCGGCGCGGGGGGCGCGGGCGGCGCCACCAGCCCGGGCGGCGCCGGTGGCGCCGGCGGTAACGGCGCGGCGGGCGGCGATGCCGGCGCGGCGGGAGACGCGGCCGGCGGGGCGATCTTCTCCACCAGCGGGTTCACCTACGGTCAGCTCGCCTTCTTCTCCACCTCGGCCCAAGCCGGCCCCGCCGGGCCCAGCAGCTGCACGATGAGCGGCGGCGTGGGCTGCCCCGGTTCCGGTGGCCCCGGTGGTGCGGCCGGCGCCGGCGGCGCCGGAGGCTCCGGTGCCGCCGCCGGTGCGAACGGGACGGCAGGATCCCAAGGGAAAGGCAGCGGCGCCGGAGCGAACGGGCCCGCCGGCTGCGGGCAACCCGACGCCAACGCGGCCATCGGGCCCCCACCGCCCGACGACACCACGGCCACCGGCGACGGGACGAGCACACAGTGCACGCAGAGCGGCAACGGCGGCGCCAAGACGTGTCCGAGCGGGCAGTACGCCTCGCCAACGGGCAACTGCGACGTGCCCCCGAGCTCGACCTGCCCCGAGTCGGGCGGATCGTCGGGGACCCTGGTCACCGTGCCGGGGCCCGACCCGGGCACCACCGCCTACAGCTGCCAGTACGGGAGCGGCGCGAGCGCGACGTTCGGCCCACCGCAGTGCGCGACCGGGAGCCCGGACAACGCGTCGTCGACCGCGTTCTACGGCTGCATCGCGTCCAGCGCGTCGCCGCCGCCTCCACCCTCGCCTCCCTCGCCGCTGCCGGGCACCACGTCGGACGACGGCGGGTCCTCGGCGGACTCACTGTTGCCGAGCGACGGGCAGGGTTCGGTGTCGAACCTGGGACTCTTCTCACTGGGGGACAACCCCCTCGGTTCGTTCGGGATCTCGGGCGACAACCCCACCACGGGTGACACCGGTTCGACGCAAGAACCCGGTGACGGCACGCCGAGCGACGCCCCCTCGCCGGCCACGACGACCGCGCACGGTGGACGGCACGTGGCCCTCCGGCCCGTCGTGGGCGGGACACCCGACTTGTGGTGGCTCCTCGTCCTCGCCCCCATGGCCGTCGGCGTCCTCGGCGTCCTCGGCGTCCTCCGCCGGCGGCCGGCGCTCGCGGGCATCGGGGTCGATGCCGACGCATCGGTCGACCGGTTCCTGGTCGACGAATTCGGGCCCGAGCCGGGCACGATGGTGACGCGTGGCGCCGGGCGTGCGGCCTCCTCGCTCCGGGACCTGCGGACGCTGGTACGGCGCTGGCCCTTCTGGCTCGTCGTCGTCCCCCCGGTGATCGCCGCCGTCGTCGTTGTCAGTTCGTCGGCCACCAGCACCCAGCCGCGACCGCACACGGCCCAGCGGACACAGGGGTCGCAGGGTGCTTCGCCCGCTCCCTCCGGCTCGCCCCCGGCGTCGACCGGCACCGGCTCCCCCGGCGCCGGCGCCACCCCGCCGCCACGCACCTCGCCCTCCTCGTCGGGCTCGTCGGGCTCGTCGGGCTCGTCGGGCACACCCTCAAGTTCGAGCGCCGCCGCGGGACCGGCCCGGCGCTTCGGCGACGGCACATACAACGTCGGCAGCGACATCGCGCCCGGCACGTACCGCACCGCGGGTGGACCCAACTGCTCCTGGGAGCGCGACGGCGAGATCGGCGGCGGGGAGACCACCGCCCTGGCGAGCAACACGCCGACGGGACCGGCCATCGTCACCATCGACCCGACCGACGCGCAGTTCCAGACCCAGGGATGTGGCACGTGGTCACCCCTGCCGTCGTCCGGCCCCCAGGCGACCTCGTTCGGCGACGGCCAGTACGCCGTGGGCATCGACATCGCGCCGGGCGACTACAGCGCGCCGGGCGGCGACAACTGCTATTGGGAGCGTGAGAGCGACTTCAGCGGGACGGGCGACGCCATCATCGACAGCGACAGCCCGGTCGGACCGGTCCAGGTCACCATCGACCCCAGCGACAAGGGCTTCGAGACCACCGGCTGCGGCACCTGGACCAAGACGGGCTGAGCGGGCGGTCCCGCCCGGCGCCCCCGTGCTCACCCAGCGCCGTGCGCCTGCCCGGCGCGCCGGACGGCCTCCACGATCTCGGCTTCTGCCTCTTGCCGGCCGGCCCAGGTGGCACCCTCGACCGACTTGCCCGGCTCGAGGTCCTTGTAGATCTCGAAGAAGTGCTGGATCTCGAGTCGCTCGAACTCCGGCAGGTCGGCGAGCTCCTGCAGATGGGCGAGCCTCGGATCGCGTGCCGGGACGGTGATGACCTTGTCATCCGGGCCCTTCTCGTCGGTCATGCGGAACATGCCGAGCGCGCGGGCGTGCACCACGCAACCGGGGAAGGTGGGCTCCTCGACGAGAACCAGCGCGTCGAGCGGGTCCCCGTCGCGCCCGAGCGTACCCTCGATGAATCCGTAGTCGGCCGGGTAGTGGGTGGAGGTGAACAGCAGCCGGTCGAGGTAGATGCGGCCCGTGGCGTGGTCCATCTCGTACTTGTTGCGCTGCCCCTTGGGGATCTCGACCACCACGTCGAACTCCATGGGCGAAACCTACCCTCACGTCCGGACGTCCACATAGGACCCGTGTCGGCAACGCCGCCCTACCGGGCCTTCACGAGGTACGGTGCCGACAATGGGAACGCCTGGTCCCCGCCTCGATGTTCTTCGGGCTCGACCAGGCATCGATCTCAGCCCGGACACATCGACAAGCAAAATGGCCGACGCACGCACGAGGCCTCAGCATGCACGTCGCAGAGTCCGTCGCAGGTGGTTCCCCGTCCTCGTCGTCGCAGTCTTGCTGTTTGCATCCTGCATCCGTGCCACCGGGCTCTGGTTCGGATTGCCGTACATCTATCACTATGACGAAGGGGGGAACTTTGCCGTTACGCAGCAGATGGTTCGAGATGCGGATTGGAATCCACATGGCTTTGCCTACGGGTCGCTGTTCTTCGAGGTGCACACCCTTCCCTCGATCGCAGCAGACCTGTTGGATCATGGCAATCTGCCCCGGCTGGACAGTCCGGTAGCCGGCACCTCGAAGGCACCGCAACCCTGGGTCGTGGTTCTCGATCGGCTGATTTCCCTTTCCTTCAGCGTCGGTATCACCGGTCTCGCCATGGTGCTCGGCTGGCTGCTCACGCAGCGACGCGGCGTCGCGCTCCTGGCAGGCTTCCTCGCCGCAGTGTCTCCGATCGTGGTCGATTACGGCCGCTTGATGACGCCCGACACACAGGCGTCGTTCTTCGTCATCGCTTCACTGTGCGCCGCCGTGCTCATCCTCCAACGAGGCAAGACGGCGAACTACGTGATGGCAGGCGCTTTCGCCGGACTCGCCACCGCCACGAAGTACAACACTGCGATCGTTCTCTTCTCGTCCGTATTGGCGCACGCGCTCAGAGTGCCGTGGAAACGCTTCCTGCAAGGTCGCCTGTTCCTTGTTCTTGCGGCCTTCATCCTCGCGTTCGTCGTCACGGTGCCCGCCGTCTTCCTCGACTTCTCTCATCTGATAGCCGGGATCCGTTCCGAACTCCACCACTACGAGACCGGCCATCCCGGCGCCGAGGGCGACAGCTTCGGCTTCTACCTGACACGCATCTGGCTCCAGGAGGGACCGGTGGTCCTGTTCGCACCTCTTGCCCTCCTCTGTCGACGGCACATCCGGTCGATCGCCGTCGTCGGCCTCTTCGTGCTGGGCTACTTCGCCCTGATTGCTCACTACACCGTGCACTTCGAACGGACCCTTCTTCCCCTGGAGGCGCCGTTGCTCGTGCTGGCGGCTGTAGGGATCTTCGAAGCCGCCGGCAGGCTAGGTCATGCGCTCTCTCGCGCTCGGTATAGGACGACACTGCGGCTCCCAGCACTCGCCATCGTCCTTGTGATCGTCTCGATTCCCCTCGCGCACAGCTCCGCGGACGCGCTGCGCCTGACCCATGATGAACGCAGCACTGCTCAGCGTTGGATCTCGCAACATGTGCCGGCAGGTGAACGGGTTGTCCTAGAAGCATGGAGCCCCTGGGTCGATACCAAGAAGTACACGGTCTTCGGCGAGAACGTCGTCGGCGCCCTACCGCTGGCCTGGTTCGCTCAGCACAACATCGGTTACATCGTCCTCACCGAACGGCAGTTCGGACAATTGCTGGCTTATCCCCAGCTTCGTGAGGCGTACCGTGCTTTGTTCTCGACCTTCCCGACCGTGGCGGTATTCAATCAGGGTCACCCATTTGTCGCGAACGCACGCCAGAACCAGGTCGACTTCTGGGATAACCGCATCTTCGTGCTCGACGTCCGTGAGCGGAGCGCTTGCACGCTGTCACGATGCGGACCTCCCGTTCCGATCGATGGCGTGATCCCCGCGGCGCAAAAGCGGGGTTGAACGCGTCCAACCCGCCGATGGGACCGTCCTGGACCGCTCCGACCCGCATTTGCGGGCGGATGAACTCCCAGACGCAAGGTCCGACGACACGCGTCCTAGGGCTCGGTGGGGGGAAAGGAGCCAGCGACGTTCGCCACCATCCGCTCTGCGCTCGAGACTGCGGTCGTCGACCTGGTCGCCAGTTCGGGGACCGGCGCGACCCGTTCGGCAGGGTGCACGGACGGCCGGACGAGGCGGTAGAGCCACGAGGCCGTGCCCACCACGATGAGCAGGTCCCGCGCCAGGTTCATCAGGGCCATCGTGGCCACGTAGCCGTGGGTGCTCATGAGCGAGAAGTCCATGATCGCGATGCTGGGCACGTAGCTGGCCACGTTGACCACGCAGGCCGCGACCCACGACCATCGGATCCGGTACAGGGCCCAGAAGGGCATCAGCCAGATCAGGTACTGCGTCGAGAGGACTTTGCTGCACAGCACCACCAGGGTCAGCGTGAGGAGACAGGCGGCCTCCATGGGAAGGCGCCGGCGGGCGTAGGCCCACCACACCGCCAGACATCCCGCGGCCCCGGCGACCTGGAGCAGGACCGACACCGCGCTCCCCAGCGGTGCGGTCACGTTGACCGAGTGGAAGCTGTACCCGAAGTGGAAGCCATGCCAATCCCCGAGCACGGAGGCGCCGGCGGCCAGGCCGCCGATCTCGGTCGGCCGGTGCAGGTAGTAGGCCGCCACGGTGGTGACGGCCCCGGGGTCGAACAGGGCGGGCACCGCTGCGACGACGACGAACGCGCCGAGCACCCACGCCACCCGGCGCACCGGGATCCTGCCGCTTCGCCGCCACTCCCCGATGATCAGGACCGGCCACAGGACTGCGGGGAAGAGCTTCAGGACGAAGCCGATGGCGCTCCACGTCCAGGCCGCCGAATAGCGGCCCTGCCGTGCGGCCCGCACCGACCAGAACGCGGCCGCGGCCGCGAACAGGTCGAACCGGGCCGTCAACACCACGAGCGCGCCCGTCGCCAGGTAGACGAGGAGCCGCCGGGCGGCGGCGACGTCCATTCCCTGCACGCCCGACGTCCCGTAGCTCACCAGCAGCACCAGGAGCACCACGCCGACGACGGCGGCGAACGCCCACGGGTAGGCCACCGGCAGCAGCAGCGGGGCCATGAAGACGACCAGGGCGGGAGCGGGGTACTCGGCGGGCAACCGGTGCAGGAACGGGAGCGCAAGGGCAGCGTGCGCGTAGCGCTGGTACTCGACGACGTCGGGGGCGTGCAGCGCCACGCCAGTCAGCGCGGCAGCGAGGCACCACAGCACGATGCCCGGCGCCACCACGCCATGCCACTGCCCCGCTGCGGCACCAGCCCACCGGCCCAGGCGCGTCGACCGACGCGTCGAGGAGCTCATGGCTGGTAGACGAACCCGGGCACCATGACGTACACGACCGTGACCAGCACCATGAGCCCGGCGCTGCCGGCCAGGACCAGCCGGTAGCGCTTCCCGCGCACCGAGAGCGCGAGCGCGCCGATCACCGGGAAGGCGTCGAGGAGGAATCGCGGGCGCATGGCCATCGCCGAATCGAAGTTGACCGAGACGAGCAGCACTCCCGTGAAGGCCCACCACGCCAGCGGGACTCGGGCCCGCCGCATGAGCAACAGGCCGGCGACCGCCGCCGCCACGGAGAGGACCTCGATCACCGTGACGTCCGACCACGTCGCCGCCCAGTGGAGCGGGGCCAGGAGGTCGAACCGGTGGCCTCCCCAGCCCGAGTGCTCGGCCTCGAACCAGCCGAAAGGTGTGCCCGTCCGCAGCCACAGGAAGACGCAGTAGGCGCCGAAGCCCGCAGCGGTGAGCAGCGGTGCCGCGACAGCCCCGCGGGCACCGCCGCGCGGGCAGCACGAGGGAGCTCCGGTGCGCGGCGCGGCGGACCGACGCGCGTCGAGGGCCGCCGCCAAGGCGGCGGCCACCATGGGCAGGGCCAGGGACGAGCTCGCCGTCGCCAAGGCCCCGAGCACCCCGGCCGCGACCCATCGGCGCCGGTCCAGCATGGCCAGCGCACCCGCGCTCAGCGCGATGGCCAGGCCCTCGGGATAGGCGATGCTCAGGAACAGGGCCCCCGGTGCGAAGGCCGTCAGGACGCCCGCCCGGATACCGGCGCTGGTGTCGCACCGCCCCTGGACCAGGGCCCCGACGGCCACGCAGGCAGCGGCACCGGTCACCAGCGCCACCAGCGCGCCGGCCCACGGGTAGCTGCCGCCCACCAGGGGCACCGCCATCCGGACCAGCAACGGGAAGAGGGGGAAGAAGGCCGCCACGGGGTGGCCCCCCGAGGTCGAGCGCGTGTAGCCGTGGGCCGCGACCTGCAGGTAGTAACGCCCGTCCCACACGGTGACGAGGTGCACCAAGGCCCGCCGCGCCCCGAAGACGTCCGCCAGGAAGACGAGGAGCACCACCCGGCTGAGGGCGTAGGCCGCCAGCACGGGGCGCACCACCCCCGTCCACGACCCTGCGTGCCCGCCCGTCGCGGCAGCCGACGGGAACCGCTTCGTGCGGGGCTCGGGATGCTCAAAGGCCCGGCGAGGCCGGGGCGTCGTCTGGAGCCCTGGCGCCGCCGGCGCGTCGGTGCTGGCGCGGGGCGCGACGCTGGAGACGCTGTCGGACACCGGGTCACCCTCCTGCCTCATGGTGAACGACGCCGCCCGCGCCGGGGCGGGAAATGAGGCGTCCGACCTATCCGTCCATCCGCCGTCGGGCTCCCCGGGGACGCGAACATGGCACACGCCACGGGACGCCGCCGGGGACGAACGGGTGGTCGCACCCGGGCCACCGGCGCGGCTGCAGGGGACCAATGCGATGGCAGACCTCACGCTCGACGAGGACCCGACCGCCACCGGCACCGGCCGGCACCGGCGCGCCGCGCCCGTGGCGCCGACGAGGCCGCCGGCTCACCGGCACCGGTGGCAGCGCCTGGCGCTCCCCGTCGGCATCCTGGGGGTGGCCGTGGGATGCCTGCTGTGCTGGCGGGTGGCTCTGCACGCCGGGATCTTCGACGACACCTTCTGGCACCAGGCCGCGGGCCGGTGGATGCTGGACCACCACCGGGTCATGCGCCGCGACGTGTTCTCCTACACGGTGCGGGGCGCGCCATGGTCGACTCCCGAATGGGGCTACGACGTGTCGTTGGCGGCGGCCGTACGAGCGCTCGGCCCGGTGGCCTTCTGGCTCTTCTCGGCCGGGCTGGGCTCCGTGGTCGTGGGGCTCGTCGCGCTGCGCAGCCGGATGCTCGGTGCCGGGTGGACGTGGACGGGCCTGCTCTGCGTGGAGGCCGGGGCGGCGGTCGCCCTGTTCCTCGACGACCGCCCCCAAACGGTGAGCTACGTGCTCTTCGCCGCGCTCTTGGTGCTCCTCGGCGCGGCGAGGCGGCGCGCCGGGTGGCTCTGGTGCGTGCCAGCGGTCTTCCTGGCGTGGGCCAACGTGCACGGCAGCTTCCTCCTGGGCCTGCTCGTGGTGGCGGGTGAGGCCTTCACCGCCTACGTGCCCGTGCGGATCGGCCGAGTCTCGGCGGCCGACCCCCTGCCCCGCCGTCGTGTCACCGTGGTGTTGGTGGCGTCGGTGGCAGCCACGCTGGTCAACCCCTTCGGGCCCCACGTGTACTCGAGCGCCCTGGGCGTGACGCTCAACCCCACCGTGCGACGGCTCATCACCGAATGGCAGCCCCTGGGACTGCAGCATCCGGCCATGGTGGCGCTGGTGGCGGTGCCGCTCGTCTACAGCGTGGCGCGCCTGGCCTTCAGCCGGGTCGAGGTGGATGCGCTGGACCTGGCCCTCTCCGCGGCATTGCTTGCGGCCACGCTCGACTCGGAGCGCTTCCTGCCGTACTTCGCCATCGCCTGGTGCGGGCTGGCGGCCCGGACCGCACCGGTCGACCGCCGTCGCGAGACCGTGGGCCCGAGCCTGGTGGTGTGGCCGCTGCTCGCCGCGCTGACCGTCGTCTTCCTCTACGGATCGTGGTACCCACCCGGGCAGCCCGCGTCGTCGGTGCCCGTGCGCGCCGTCGACGCCCTCGGCCCTCGTCCCGGTCGGGTGTTCTCGACCTACGTGTGGAACGACTACCTCATCTGGCGAAACCTGCCCGTGTTCATCGACGGGCGGACCGAGCTCTACACCGGCACGCCCGTGTTCGGGGACTATCTGGCCGTGGCCGGGCTCCGGACCAGGCCGGACCCCGTGCTGCGCCGCTACGGCGTGCGCGAGGTGCTGTGGCCAGCGCAGAGCCCGCTCAGCCGCGCGCTCGCCCACGATCCCCACTGGGTCGTCGCCTGGCGATCCCCGCAAGCGGTGGTGTTCCGCTGGGCCGGCTGACCCCCGGACGCGACGGCGGCCCAGCCCTGGCACGAGCTGAGCCGCCATCCGTTCCCCCCACGAGATGCAACGCCCGATGGGCGAACCGAGTGTGGAGGAGAGCTTCGATGACCGTTGCGCCGGCGTCCGCCGGCGCAAACCGTCACGGGTTGTTGATGGAACCGCCCACGCTGTTGAGCGTGTTCGAGACCGAACCACCCAGGAAGTGCAGCGCGCCGATGGCGATCACGGCGATCAGCGCGAGCAGCAGCGCGTACTCGACGAGGCTGGCCCCGGTCTCCTCCCTGCGGTTCCAGACCTTGCGGATCGGGTCGGTCACCCACATCACGAGCGAAACGATGTTCACGGTTTTCCCCCCTCTCGGTTCACTAGGACGTAGAGCCACTATCCGCGAACGGTGCCCCTGATTCCATGGGGCCCCGGACCCAAACTCGGCAAGCGCACCGACCAGATCGGCGAGGGAATAGGACTTGCGACCCATCGACGCTGAAGGGGCGGATCGCCGTGTCCACGCAGCCATGCCGGCGCACCCTCAGGAGAGCTGGATCAGGCCCATGCGCACGGCCTTGAGCACCGCCTGGGACCGGTCGTGGGAGTCGAGCTTGTCGTAGATCGACGACAGGTGGTTCTTCACCGTCTTCACGCTGATGTAGAGCTGGGCGGCCGCCTCGCTGATGGATGCACCGGTGGCCATGACCCGGAGCACCTCCTCCTCCCGCTTGCTCACCACGCCCTTGTCGGGGCTGCCCCGGCGCCGAGCCGTCGCGGTGACGGTCCCGGGCGACTCGGGCAGGGACGCCGACGGCGAGACGACCAGCTCGCCGCGCAGCGCCCGCCGCACGGCCTCGACGATCTCGGAGGTGGTGGCGTCCTTGACCACGTACCCGCGCGCCCCGGCCGCCAGGGCGGTCGAGACCGCTGCGGCGTCGGAGAGCATGGACAGCACCACGATGACGGCGCCGGGCACGAGCGTCCGGATCCTGCTGGCCGCCGCCGCCCCCGAGAGCACCGGCATCGACAGGTCGAGCACCACCGCATCGGGCCGGTGACGCTCCGTCTCCGCGACGGCCTCCTCGCCGTCGGCCGCTTCGGCCACCACCTCGAAACCGGCGCGCTCGAACGAGGCTCGCAGCGCCTCGCGCACCATCGCGTGATCGTCGGCGACCACGATCCGTGCCGTCATCCCCCCGCCTTTCGCATCCTGACAACGGTCCCCTCGCCACGACGCGAGGTGACCTCCAACTCCGCACGGACGGCGTCCGCCCGCTCGCACATGCCCCGCAGGCCGAACGAACCCATCCGTGCCCACCCGCCGTCCATGCCGACGCCGTCATCGCGCACCTCGAGCAGCGCCCCCTCCTCGCGGCAACGCCAGTGCACCGACACCGACGACGCCCGGGCGTGGCGCTCGGCGTTGAGCACGGCCTCCCGTGCCACCCGGGAGAACTCCCGCTCCACCGACAAGGGCAAACGGGTCGACACATCCGTCACGAGCGACACCTTCACGACGCCACGCGCGTTGACGCGCTCGACGAACGAAGCCAGCACCGCGTCGACGCCGAGGGTGTCCGACACGTCCGAGCGCAGGTCGACCAGGGCGTCTCGCAGGTCCCGCACCAGCTCGCCCACATCGGCCCGCAGGCCTCGCAGGTCGCCTTGGACGGCCCGCCCCTCGTTGAGCTCGGCGAGCCGGTCGAGCTCGAATCCCAGGTAGACCATGGATTGGCCGACGTGGTCGTGCAGCTCGCGGGCCAGACGCGAGCGCTCCTCGGCGCCCCCCAGGGTCCGGATGCGGTCGAACCACCGGGCATTGTCCAGCGCCAGGGCCGAGGCCCGCGCCATCTCGCCCATGAGTCGCCGGTCCCGCGCCCGTGTCGTGCGGTGGACGCGCGATTCGACGGCCAGGGCGCCGAGCACCTCGCCGCGCGCGCGCAGCGCGCAGTACATGGCCCAGCGGGTCCGGAAGCTGAGGGCCCCGGTCGGGTTCTCGAACGACACGGGCCCGTTGTCGGCCATCGCCGCCGCCAGGGCAGCGGGCAGCTCGTCGTGCCGCTTCGGACCGGACCAGGCCTCCGAGCCCCCGGCCTGGCGCCAGCACCCGGTGGCGGGGTCCCGGAGCAGCACCGCCGTCACGTCGGCCGCGAAGGCCTCGTCGAGGCGGCGCGTGACCCAGCCGACGACCCCTTCCACGTCCAGCGGCGTGCGCTGGTTGGTCGTGGCCGCGTGCAGGTCGTAGACGAGGTCGTTGACCTGGGAGAGGTGCCGGATGCGCGCACCGAGGCCGGCGCTGGTGTCCCACGCGTCCTCCAGCACGTAGCGGATCAGGGCGCCGGCCACGCCGGCCAGCACGAGCGCCAGCGCCAGCTGGGCGCCGGCGGTCCCAAGCCGCGTGGCCGACGCCGGCAGCGCGCCCGGCAGGACAAGGGCCCCCGCGGCGACGGCGCACAGGGCCAGCGCCCC
>Ga0187780_10003025_pt1 | contig 12694 bp, 18 predicted proteins | sample 1015_Q2_SP10_20__FD_132429 | JGI IMG/M metagenome (GOLD analysis project Ga0187780, IMG submission 132429) | Tropical peat soil microbial communities from peatlands in Department of Meta, Colombia - 1015_Q2_SP10_20_MG | ecosystem: Environmental > Terrestrial > Soil > Wetlands > Peat | place...
CATCGTTGAAAGCGAGTTGGTGAGCGAAGTGCCATTGGTTTCTCGGGTGCCCTGATAGGAGATGAAGAACCAGGCTCGATTCTTGATGACCGGGCCGCCCAAGACGCCGCCAAACTGGTTCCGTCGATAATCCGGCCGCGCTACTCCCTCAGCGTTGAGGAAGAAGTTGTTGGCATTGAGGCTGGTATTCCGCAGGAACTCGTACGCAGCGCCGTGAAACGTATCGGTGCCCGACTTGGTGACCGCAGCTACGACGCCCCCAGCATTGCGGCCTTGCGAAGCGTCATACATGCTCGTCTGCACGATGAATTCCTGAAGGGCGTCGATCGCGGGCACCGAAAGATTCGGCATTGAACCCGTACCGATGGAATTTGCGTCCACACCGTTGATGACCACGCTGTTCGAGACGGCACGCTGCCCGTTGACGTAAATGGCCGTGTCCCCGCGGCCCAGGTCGGAGGAATTTTGAAGTGAGCCTGAAGTTCCCGAAGTCAGAGTCAGCAATTGCTGAAAGTTGCGCGTCGGCAGCGGCAGGCTGCTGACTTGCGACTCATCGATGACCGTGCCGCGGGAGGAGCTCTCCGTCTCGACCAACGGGGCTTGGACCGTCACAGAAATGAAAACCTGCTCTGTGGCCACTTTGGGGGCCACGTCGACCACCGTGGTCTCGGTTATCTTGACGACGATGCCTTCCAGTTTGACAGCCGCGAATCCCTTGGCGCTCACTTCAAGCATATAGGTGCCCGGTTCGAGCAACGCAAAGGTGTACCGGCCGTTGTCGCCGGTTTCGGTCTCGCGCTGAATGCCGGCGTTGCTGGTGAGGGCGACTTTTGCCCCGACGAGCAGGCCTCCGCTCGGGTCCGTCACCACTCCCACGATCTGCCCGGTGGCGGCCGTCTGGGCCAAAGCCATCGGCGTCATGAAGCAGAACAAGCTGGCAATCGCCAGTAGCTTTGCAAGGGTTGGCATTCGCATATTTCCTCCTAATCGTGCATCTATGCTTTCGAAGCTCGGCCCTTCCGGTCGCCCACATACAGGCGGACGAATTGATCGATGGCCTCTTCGTCGCTCACGCCCAGATGGCGCTTGGCGCCGAAGAGGTTCTCCACCAAAAAATAGGTAACGAACTGCAGATACAAACTGACGTAAGCAAACCCCGGGTCTACGTTTTTGGAAAAAGGAATGGGAGCCTTCTGGAACAAGGCGGTGGCGTAGTTGCGGAGGCCTCCGGCAATTTCGCGATAGCTGTGAATGAAGTGCTTGTGCCGGAACTCCACCACGTCGACATACATGAGCCGCCAATAATCCAGATTCTCCGAGACGATTTTGCCCACGGCCATCCCCAGCTTCCGGAGCGACTCTGGATCGGGGGACTGCATCAGCGGGATCAGCTCTTTCTGCCGCAAAGCTTCCATTTTTTTGTCCATCTGATGGACCAGGTCGATGAACATTTCTTCCTTGGTCGGATAGTAAAGATAGAGCTTGCCCATGGAAACGCCTGCCTTGCGCGCGATCTGGCGGACCGTGGTGCCGTGGAATCCTTGGCGGGTGAACAGCTGCCGCGCTGCACGTCCGATCTTCAATTTGTTCCTGGCGACAGTGGCGTCCAGAAGTCGAGGCATGAAAGGTCCATCCCCTTACCAAGACGAGCGCTCGCTCTGTATCGCGGATTCTAGGTTTCTGATCTCAAGCTGTCAAGCGTCAATTCTTTCCGTCCCGGGAACAAGGGAGGCTCTTGGGGACGGCGCTTCGCATCCTGCGAGCGATAACAACTCAATTTGTGTAACCAAATGGTAGCAATACTGGGATTGTCCGGCAGAATCTTCAAAAACGCGGCAAAAACAAGGGAAACCGTGCTTTTCCAGTTGGTTGGCACTCAGGGACTTTCAATCGCTGATAGCTCCTTTTTGCGCTTGGCAAGCCCTGTTCCGCCCGCCTTTAGTAAGAACAGTAAAAAGGAAACGGGCGCTGAAGTCAAAAACAGGCCTCGGTCGGAAAGTCGCGCACTCCTGTGGCGATTTGCTGCGGCTTTCTGCCCGACGCTTCGGGCGAGTCTCGAATCCGGATTCGCATTCTCACACATGATGTCCTATACATATTTATAGTGTGTCTATATCAGTGTATCTGAGAATATTCCGACTTGTAATTCTCAACTGTAACGATATATACTCACTGCACGTATGATTTATTGTTCTCATGTGAGAATGTCATGCAGACTAGAGTCCCATTCACCCAATTCGCTCAATCCACGCCTCTGTTCACCTTAGCTGAGGCCCGCAACCGTTACAGAAAAGATCGACCCAGCCGCTCAATCCTCAATCAGCTGCACCGCCTAAAGCGTCAAGGGCGCGTTCGGCAAGTCGCAAGTGGCGTGTACGCCGGTGCGCTTGCCAACATACCAGTGAACCGATATTCCCTTCCCGCTGCGGTCCGAGAGGATGCGGTGATAGCTTTCCACTCCGCCCTCGAATGGCATGGCGTCGCAAACCAGGTCTTTCAAACCGTCTACTATCTTTCAAGACGCGCTCGGAAAGACGTGGTGTTTGACAATCTGACCTACCACTGTGTGACGCTCCCCCAGATTCTCAAAACATCGCGTTGGAGACACTTCCAGATCCATCTTGATGCTCATCACGTGCGCGTCACGGACCGAGAACGGTCCTTCGTTGATTGCCTCATGTTCCTCGAATTCAGCGGAGGTGTCGACGAACTCGACAAATCTCTTGCGATGTTCCCTTCCTTCGATTTTGACGCGGCACTTGAATACTTGAAATTGTTGAAAAAACCTTGGCTCTTTGCACGATTGGGATTTCTCCTCGACAGACTTGCCGACAAACTGTTCTTTCGTGGGCCCTGGAGAGATAAATTTCTACGGTATCTCCCGTCCGGCATAGCCTATCTGGCGGATAAGCGTCCGGGAAATCGCTGGGTACCCACATGGAGAATTATGGTGCCGCAAACCTTGCTTGACTCTTCGACCGAGCGGATCAAGACATGAAACTCGACCCGACAACCATCAACTTGTTTGCCAAGCAATCCCAGTTTCAGGCCGACAATATTGAGAAGGTTGTCCGCCTTCGGCAAGTGTTGATCGAACTCCATAAGCACCCCTTCCTCCGGGGAAAGCTTGCTCTAAAGGGCGGATCCGCGATCAACCTTTTCTATATGGGCCTCCCGCGGCTTTCTGTGGACATCGACCTGAACTACATTCATCACGTTAGCCGTGACGAAATGCTGAAGGAACGCCCTGAGGTAACAAAGGCCGTTTAGCAAATCGCGGCAGGGCTTGGCTATCGGATTCAGTCCGGTGTCGACGAACATGCCCTAAAGGAGTGGCATCTGAACTATCCGGATCAGTCCGGTAAGCCGGATCGCATCCGGGTTGAAATGAATTATGTAATGAGGGCCTGTGCCCTTCCGCCCAAATTCTTACCGCCACAGCGATGGGAGATTCTCGACCTTGTGAATTCCTCATTCTCGTGGTCGAGGAAGTCTTCGGCGGGAAAATCAAGGCGATGATTGATCGCCGGCATCCTCGTGACTTGTACGACCTTTACCGTTTCCAGGAATCTCGGTCCTCGCACGACCCTGAGATCCTGCCAAAACTCGCCATCCTGTTTAGCAGCACGATGGACCGTGATTTTCGGACTTATGCGATTGACAGGATTAGGGAAATCAATGGCGAGGACATTGAGCGACATCTCTATCCCCTGCGAAAGGCCTCCGATCGCCCCACACTGAGCAAAATGCTTATGGATGCGATGCCGATTCTTGAGCCGATCTTCGACCATAAGCGGGAAGAGCTGTACCTGGCTGCAATTGCTGAGGGATCGTATCGACCTGAACTATTATTTCCGAAGCACCCCGAAATTGTGGCCAGGATTCGTGAGCACCCGGCTTTGCTGTGGAAGGCACAAAACGTCCGCGAGTTTCTTGCGAAATCTAAGAAGCGCCCGTAGACATTGTTCGCTCATCAGCGTGATTTGCCCTCGTTCGCCATAGCCTTCTTTCCCTGCACGGAATACCCACCTGCTCACACCAAGCAGCATCCCATCCCCGCCCGGAAACGCCCGATTGCCGTCATCAGGCTGCATTAGTGTGTGCATATACTTGCAATATATATTACTATTTGGTAGCGATACCGGGATTGTTCGGCAAAATCTTCAAAAAACGCGGCAAAAACACAATAGACGCAGATGACGCGGCGCCGGGCAGCCCGGGTGGCAAGCGTGTGCCCGAAGCCGTTGGGTGGGTGATTGCATCGGGCATCACACGGCAAGATCTCACTGCCTTTTCGGGGAGCTCGCCTGCGCTACTTTGGCCCGCGCGATTTGACGTCCGACGGAATTTATCGCTCAAGGGCAACGGCGTTGCTCAACGGGGAGGTCGGTTATCAAATTAACAAGACATGGCGCGTTGCGGCCGAATTTTTAAACTTGCGTAACCGCGGCGATCACGACATTGACTACGCCTATATCTCCCGAATAACGCCCACAGCCGCTCCGGCATTCACAGACGTTTTCCACCCCGTTGAACCGTTTCAGGTGCGATTCGGGTTACGAGCAACCTTTGGTCGTAAGTAGACCAGCGAAAGCGGCATGTTGAAATCCACAACAAAACGTTGGCTCATAGAGAGTCAAACATTAACCAATGGTTTCTTGATCCGTCATAACGGTCGTCCGGACAAGACGCGTTGGGCTGTCAGCCGTTGCTCCTTTTTTGGTGAGCCAATGCGTAAGCTGTGCTCCGGCCGCCACCCTCTGCCTGCTTCAGAATTCTCTTCTTGATGAGGTCCTGAACGTCCCGAAGCGCTGTGTCGTGCGAGACTTTCCCCAGTTTCGCCCACTTTTCTGTCGTCAGCTTGCCTTCGAAACCGTCGAGCAGCTGGTTGATCATCTTTCTCTGCCGCTCACTCACCTCGATCGACTTCTGCTTCAAGTGGCGCCAAAACGCTTCTTTGGCGAGGACGCCAGCAGTTAGTTCATTCGCCTTGCCGATTGCGCGGGCAAGACAATCGAGAAACCAGATAAGCCACTCCGTGACATCCGTTGCACCTTTTTGCGTAGATTCCAGGATTGCATAATAGTCCTTGCGCTCCTCTCGGATCTGCGAGGACATGCTGTAGAAGCGCTGTGCGCTGTCCTCGAGTCGAGCGAGAGACATTTCCGTGATGGCACGCGCAATTCTTCCGTTCCCGTCCTCAAACGGATGTATGGTCACAAAATAAAGATGAGCCAGACCGGCCTTGATGAGAGGCTCCATCCCCGTCTTCGGGTCCTCGAACCAGGTCAGAAACGCATCCATTTCACGGTCGACCGCTTCGGGCCCGGGAGCTTTGAAATGAACTTTCTCCCGTCCTTCCGGACCGGACACCACTTCCATTCCACCCTTTCGCCACGCACCCGTTGTGATTTTCCGCATTCCACTGCGGCCCGTGGGAAACAGCGCCGCATGCCAGCCAAACAGTCGCTCTTCGGTCAGTGGAAGTGCGTACTTTTCCGTCGCATCCAGCATCATTTCGACGACGCCCTCGACATTTCGGTCCGCAGGTCGCGTTCCCCCTGCCTCGAGTCCCATCCGCCGAGCCAGTGAAGACCGCACGCTGTCCCGATTCAGTTCCTCCCCTTCAATCGCGGACGACTTGACGGTTTCCTCGGTGAGAGCTGCGAGAGTGGCTTCCCGCTTCAGTTTGTAGGCGAGATCCTGCATCTTGCCAAGCAGGAGCCCCTGTTTGTAACGTGCTGTCGACAAATAACGAACGAGGCGTTCTGGGTCCCAAGTGAAGTGTGGCCAATTTTTGTTGTTGTAAATGTACGCCATAATCTACGCTTATTCTACGCACCATTCGAGGCATGGTCCAGCCAAATCTACGCATTTTCGAAGCATGGTTCGACGCATAATTAACCCATTTTGTATCAACATGGTGTGGAGAAGAGGTATCTGGCGCGGTTGTAGTAGAGGCCTAGATCGGGGTCGAACTGTTCGGAGGCGAAGAGGTAATTGTTGGGTGTTGTGCCGGTGGAGTGGATCAGGTTGCCGAAGGCGTTGTAGTCGTAGGTGTCGGTGACCGCGCCGGTGGCACTGCTCGGGTTGTCCGGGGCCGCTTTTGATTCGGCGGAAGCGGGGGCGGCTAGTGCCACGCAAAGCAGAACAACAAGGAGTTGGCGGAAAATCAGGATCATGCAGGACATCCCGTCAACAAGAGCCAGCTCCGCCGATCAAGGCTTTCGACTTGCGATGTCGGGGCGGATCACGGAAATGAAATTGCGGGCTGATTCCAGAGCCTCAGCGACAAAGATCCGCCGCCAGCTACTTGCCATAAATCCAATGCGACTGCCGTGACTTGATACGTCAGGCGGCGTGGCAGTTCTCACCTGCACCGCACAGGTGATTCCATAACAATTTCGGCTCCTTCCTTTTAAACCTATGGTCGTCATGCAACCAAAGTGTACGGTCGAGGGAGCCGGCATTGTCATGCAATCACTAGCCTCCACCTTTCTGCTTTGCCGTTAATCAGGCACTACCGCAAGTTCACACGGTACCCACTGTGCCATTTTGTGTGGCTGCGATAGCAGCAAGAAAAGGAAATGCCACTCCCCTCAAAGGAAAAAAATTGCGGTTTGCTCATCACTTCGGTACGTAGTGCCGGTCACGTGATGGGTGCATCCAGCTAAGAATCAATCAGCAAGAAATTGCAGAAAAGAGCCACGATCCTGGCACGCCGAGTGCCACAAAACCAGGGGAGCTCTTTGTAGATTGAGACCAATCGACGGGGAAATCTTGTTCAATACGAAGCCTGCAAACGGAGGCAAGGTATGAGACGACGAGCATTCATGGCGGTGCTGGCTATTGCGGTGTGGTTTTGTTGCTCGTGGCAAGCCCGAGCTGATGGGATTGTATACACAATCACAGACGCAGGCGTCTACCGCGTTTTCTTAAATGGGACCCTAATCGTGGATGAATCACCAAACACAACCACACCTCTTACGTTGACTGTCACCGTCGTAGCGGATACAGCAGACGTTTTTTGTAATGCCAGCGGTTTTTGTGGCGTCACTGGAGATGCAGGAACGGTGTCGGTGTCTGGCTTAGGGACGTATACGATGAGTGAAACCGCTAGTGCGGCGTACGATCTGTCTACCTACACGATGGCGCTTTCTGAATCGACCAATGGAGATTTGCTATTCCAGTCCTTCGGTGCGCTCGGCGCGTATGATCTGAAGTCGGCCACTGGGCCCCTTGATGGGAATCCGATCATCTTTGGCATATCATTTCAAACTACAGAAGGTGGCCTGCAGTTCGCGGGTCAGGACGGGGCACTCGGTACGTTCACTGCGGTTGAGACCCCCGAGCCCTGCACGTTATTGCTCACCGGTGTCGGCCTTGTTGGACTCGTTATGATTCGCCGTCGCCGATTGGTCTAATCAGACCGAGGGTTCCGATAGAAGGTTCAACCGTTCGCAAGCGTGGAACTCACACCGACTAGCACAGTTGCCACGCCGGAGTCGAACACTTCGTCGCTGCTAGGAACTGGACTGATAGGGCTGTGAATGCCGTGGATCGTCTCAATTCGTGAGCGTCGTATCCGATTCATACCCCTTGTTATTCTGACTGGGCGTGCCTCTTATTTTGAACCTACTCATTCACTCGTTCTCTACGCGGACGTCGGTGAACTTACGGAGGTCCTGATCGAACGAAGCTACCGGTGTGTTTTCAGCCGCGGCAGTCGCGGCGATCAGGCAATCCACGAAGTGGATCTTCGTTCTTCGATAACGATCCAAAGCATCGAGGTGAATCGCTGCACCGCTAATCTCAACACCAGGGCTCGAGATGAGTCTGCCGAGCGCCGATGCGATATCGCCACATGGGTGCTCGTAGAAAGATTCCAGCACAAACACAGACTCCGCCAAAACAGCGGGCAAGATCACAATCACCACATCGCCACGGTCGCAGGCATCGAACAGCTTTCCCGCGGCCTTGGCGTGCCTTTCATGGTCCTGCACTAAATGGCGAACGATCAGGTTGGTGTCGACAAGCCTTCGTTTGCTCACCGGGTGCCCTCAAGACCACGGCCTGCCTTAGCTGCGGCCTCGCGGATTTGGGCAAATGACATCCCTTTACCCTTCTTACTGGCGAGCACACCCTTGAGCGATCGTGTACCCAGATGCACGCGGATGGTGGCGTGATCCCCCTCCACTACGTACTCTAGCTTGTCGCCTGGCTTGATTCGCAACGCTTTTCGAATCTTCCCGGGAATGGTTGTCTGTCCCTTGCTTGTCACCGTGGAATGCGACACTGTACGCTCCTTACCTCTCTAATATTCCCTTGCATCTTTATTATGCCTTGCCTAGTGTCGGCTGACAAGGCGGTCAACTTTTTCTCGCATAGGCTGCCGGAGACAGACTGGCCTTCGCGCCTGTTTCGGCAATTGATAGGTCACCACGTCCACATCGAGACGTGAATCCGCATCCAAGTCAAGATTCGTCAGCTGCTGTGAAAAGAGGCTGGACTATTGCTGAAAGCAAAGACTTATCTCAGGTCGGCGCGGGCGCAGAAACCAGTACGCTTCAGCCCGAGAGCATACAAACAGTTAGATAAGGGCACCTCGTTCCCGCCCCCGGCACGAGAACCCTGAGCGAGTCCGTCATCCGAAAACTCACACGGGGGGTTGTGTTATCGATGGGCATCCGGCCGAGTGACATTCTGCAGGAATGACGGGAGCCCGCGAGTCTTTCAGTGGTGGACCGGGATATCCGCGGTCACCCCTTTGTTCAGCCAGACAACTGCACGCGACTTATGCGATCAATTCCGCGAGATCGAGGCACGCCTGCGCAAGGGCGACGAAATCGCGGTCCACAAACGACGCCGGGACATTGCCCGGCTCTTGCCGGCGTGTATTACCGTCTGCAAGTCCCCCAAACATACCTTGCAAATACGGCACACTAGTCCATAATTACAATGATGATTAAGCGCCGCATGTATGACAACCTCATTGGGGCGATCAACAACAGTCCCGCAGTTGCATTGTTGGGACCACGCCAGGTCGGAAAAACAACCCTTGCCCTGGAAGTCGGGAATGCCCGCCCTTCTCTTTATCTTGACCTCGAAACCGCTTCCGACCGGGCAAAACTGGCGGACCCCGAACGCTATTTGGCAGATCATGAAGATGAACTGGTAATCCTTGACGAGGTGCATCGTGCTCCGGAGATTTTTCAGAGCCTTCGCGGGCCGATTGATCGTGGCGGGAGTCGAGGTAAACGGGCCGGACGATTTCTTTTCTTGGGTTCTGCCTCCGTTGACCTCCTGAAACAATCTGGAGAAAGCCTCGCTGGCCGGATTACTTATTTGGAACTGGCACCATTTGATGCGCTCGAAGTGGACGGTAATCGGATGGATCGCCTGTGGCTGCGTGGTGGATTCCCTCCGAGTTTTCTTGCCGCGAACGATGCAGCTAGCTTCAAGTGGCGGCAGGATTTTATTCGGACCTATCTGGAGCGAGACATCTCTCAATTTGGTCCGCGCATCCCGGCGGAAACACTCCGGCGATTTTGGACGATGCTTGCCCATAATCAGTCAACACTGTTAAATGCAGCGGTGCTGGCACGAGGACTCGGCGTAGATGGCAAAACCGTTGGCCGCTATCTCGACCTGCTGGTTGATCTTCTTCTGGTCCGTCGCTTACCGGCATGGCGCCGCAATGTGGGCAAGCGCTTGGTGAAATCCCCCAAAATTCTAGTAAGAGATAGCGGCGTGACGCACTCGCTACTCGGCCTTACCAGCAAAGAACAGCTATTGGGTCACCCGGTGGTCGGCCAGAGTTGGGAAGGTTTCGTAATTGAGATGCTGCTCGCGGTTGCACCACAAGGCACCGAAGCGTTCTTCTATCGCACCTCAGCGGGAGCGGAAATTGATCTCGTCCTCACTTTGCCTGGCGGCGAGCTGTGGGCTATCGAAATCAAGCGCAGTTCTGCGCCGACCTTGGAAAAAGGATTTCATTTTGCTTGTGCCGACCTGCGACCAAAGAAGAGATTTGTCGTGTATCCCGGTCCCGAACGGTTTCCCCTTGATGCCAACACCGAAGCGATTGGATTGCAAAATCTCGGGCAAGTTCTTCAGACGGAAACATAGGTTGCGCTATCAAATTGAAGCGAAGGGCGTAGCCGCTAACAAAGCATGACGAACACCGACTCGCGATCACTGGTGATGGTACCAACGGAACTTGGAGGGACAACGACATCATCCCCAGCGCCAGAACTAGAGCCAGCATGTTTTTCTCAACCGCCCACACAACGCAGAAATGTCTCTTCAGTCCCATTCCAATCCTCTTAGCGTCTCGGCGGTGAACCGGCTTCTGCCCACCCTACTCATTACGCTGCTGGATTACGGCTCGTACTTCCACCGGTCGTTGAGGTAACCCTGATTCCGCTGTGAATCACAGCCGTCTCCGCCGAATGTTCATACAAGCCCGGTGTCCTGCAGGCTTTCACTCTGGCGCTGCTTGCTTCGCGGCGAAGAGCTTCTTGCACAATTCCTTTGACAGCCTAGCTCCTTCCTCTGTCAACAACACGGACTTGTCTTTCGTGCCCGGATCAGAGATGTAGCCCTTCTCGTGCAGCTGGTCCATCGCGCTCCAGGGAAGCCCTTTCCAGGCCCGGTCACCTCCGGACTTGTCGTGAAACAAGTTCAAGAAGAGAATCGCGAGGACCGTTTGTTCTAGCTTTTCCGCATCGATATCCATCTGGCACCTCAAGGTTGGCAGGCACTGTTCATTCTCGTTGAGCGGTCTCCCTTCATACTTCTCGCTGGCAGAACTCGGAATGAATACACACTTTCGCAATGAATGCACTTCGCTCGGTAGTCTTCCAAATCATTTCTTGTCTACCCTCATGGCTCCGACATAATTTTTGAAGTTGCGTTTGTTTGCAAACTTCTAAATGCTGACCACGGGTTCGTTTTTTTCTCAACGCAAGTCATGACAACTGCAGAGGCCGCTCGCTCCCATGGGTCCAGACAGAGCATGAGGGTTCCGTGATTGGCGCCGAGCTCAACTGTCTCAGGAGTCTTAAGTGCTTGGTCAAGACAAAAGCTGTCCAGAATGGGAGATAGGATAGAGTGAACGTGGTGGTGGATTCAATGGGCACGATGTCACTTAGAGAAGAGCCCCCAAGCCCATACAAAAAGGCAGACGAAGACGAGCAGGTACAGAAGACTAAATCTTTGGACATCGCCACCGGCAGGGCGGCGTTCGTTGTATTTGGCAAACAGCCTCTCGTATTTTGACTGAAAAGCGTGTTTGCAACGGCTCAACTCTGTGACCCAACTTCGCAGGACTAGTTGCTGGTCGGACTCCACAATCGTGAACTTGACCCCCATTCCCAGATTCGGAAGAACAAACGCCACTCTGCCTAGTGCAGTAAATGTGGTGATTGCGTGAGAGATGTTGACCTGGATTTGAGTGCCTTCCGGCAGTGGAGTTGATAGGTGCAGAAAGCAGCCGCCGATACTCAAGTCGCCAGTCTTGGCCTCAAGCTTTGCAGTAGTTGGGATTTCGGTTACTTCGACGTCTGCGATGAATTGATAGCGAGGAGCGCGACGGCGCTCTATTTTTCTCTTCTCTTCCGATATCCCTTGGACTATCGTGCGTGCAGGCATAGCGAGTTGGTCGAATTCATTCTCGACATCCGATAACAAACAGAATCGAGCGTCCCAACATTGAAAGTTCCATAGTGCAACTGGTCTACCAAAAGGACTAACAGAAGCGATTGATTCTAAAGAACCTGGCGAGTAATCCGACGGGACTGCCGTTCAATTTATGGAACTCTGTCCGAGTTTCCGACGGTACAATTGGATCTTCTACTGCAGGGGAGGACATTCAGAGTCGGATGGCAGCCATGGGACTTGCTGAGTCTCTCTCCCCCTGCCAAAGATATTCCTCTCGATTGTGCTTTGCCTGGTAAGTTACCGGTAACTTAGGTGCTGGTTCCAACTTCACCGCTTGATGTCATGGCGAGGTCGGCCTCGCGACGGTCCGAGTAGACTAATTCGCCGTTCACCCGAACGGCGCTCGGATCGAAGGAGGCCTGTCCAAGGGTGCCCCATGGGGTCAACACCCGGGAAAAAACACTGGCAACGGCCGATATCGTTTGAGAATCCCCGCTTATCAGGTTAGACGGCTCTGCCGACCGAACTGGGGTTTTGTACCAGTTTTGCTGAGAGAGTGTACACTCACCCGGATCTAGCTGCGTGCGGTCGCGAATCACGATCGGTGTGGAAACCCATACGGCACGGAGAATCCGGGGTCGTGACGTTTCGGCCATCACGCGGAGACGATTACAGCGAAGGTCCCCGCGAAACACAAAAAGATAAGACGAACGCGCCGTGCGTCTTCAAAGTACAGCGGCTAGAATCAAATCTCTTAGAGGGGTGTCCCGGTAGCCATAGAGCATCCGTTCGCACCGGAAAGGTACTCGATGACGGCGGTCTGGTCGCTGCAGAAGGAACGCGTGCCCGTGGTGTTCAGGGTAACGGCGTTCGCGCGGCTCGTGTAGGTCGTATTGGGTGCGCCGCCTGCAGGCGTCACGGTGAATGTGTACCCGCTCTTGGTGCCAACCGCCAGAATGTTGTCAATCAGGCAGGCCGTCGCCGGAGCCGGGGTGCACGGAGTCGCGCCGCCGAGGCTGCCCAGGGCGGTAAA
>Ga0187780_10003026_pt1 | contig 12693 bp, 18 predicted proteins | sample 1015_Q2_SP10_20__FD_132429 | JGI IMG/M metagenome (GOLD analysis project Ga0187780, IMG submission 132429) | Tropical peat soil microbial communities from peatlands in Department of Meta, Colombia - 1015_Q2_SP10_20_MG | ecosystem: Environmental > Terrestrial > Soil > Wetlands > Peat | place...
CTCCCAAAGCTCAGCCCTCTGCTTCGGCGTAAACCATGTCCGTGCATTCCCTTCCATCGCACACCTCCCCATCTCGCAAGATTAGAAGGTGTTGCGTCGATCGGTTGAACCCGCCGTCATAAGCGGACATTGGGGCTTGCCCGCGCGATGTCCGCTTTACCTCCGCAAGCAGACATCTCGTTTCGTTGGCTGCCCCCGTTGCCATTCCACCGCGCGTTAGCGGCACGCCTGGCGACCTCTGCTCGCTGCTTGGCCTTAGCCCACTGCGAAGTAGCACCTTTGCGCCCGATTTTACTGAGAAATCTGCGGCTCAGCGTAAGCGTGATGGCGCCGCTACGGACCAGATTTTCGGCACGTGGTACCAGACGGTTGCCGATTTGCGCCGGCGCTTCATCGTCGCTGACAATTTGACATTTACAGGCCAGCGCACCGAGCAACCATGGCAAACTTTGAAGTGTCGGCCGGCGCTGGCCGTTCGGGCTGAGAACTTTGCTCGTATAACCACGCGGCAATCCGGCAACTTCGTCCAGGCACTCGTAACTGACATCGCGCAGTTCACGCGCCTGCCGCAGCGCGTGGAGCAGGGAAGCTGCATCTGAAAATTCGGCGATAACTTGCGGCGCGTCGCTCATTCAACGACACCCACTATCTGATTTGAGGCGCGCCGCTCAACTCTTGCCGCCGCGTGCCAAACCAAGAAAGCGGCCGGGCGCAGCTGCCGCATGCTTCGTCAAATTTCTGTCAAGCGGGCCGAGCCCCTTGGGATTAGTCGTGTCGCCGTGCGGCGCGACATGATCGGCGCATCCTGGCGAAGGGGCGGCGGTTGCTCGGGCGCCAAAACACGATTTAGATCGTGAAGACCCTGCATCGGCGTCGGCCTGCTGGCGTCAGTCGGTGTACGATGATTAACAGTGTTCCGCCTGTGATAACCCAAATCATTATCGCCCATGTCAGTCTCCTTTCTTTTACGAGCTCGCGACCGGTGTGTATGTGTACGTGCCAACCACAGTCGCATTCTCGTCGAGCAAATTTCCGCTCAGCGCTTGACCTTGCCCGGTGCCGGCGAGTTGCAGGGCGCGACCGGTCAGATATGCGATCAAAGACAGTTCGCCGGCGCGCGTGCTGCCTTGCTGTTGCGAACCGGTATTTATCGTGAGCGTGAACAAAACTGCCAAGATCACCCTCCGCGTAAGCGAGGATCAACCCACGCCGGTTGCTTACCCGGCCGCTGGTCAAAGCGCCGACAGTAGTCGAGCCGTTCCGCCCAACTCATCGCCTTTAATTGCTCCGGCGTGGCGCGTGCTTTTTCCTGTCGCTTGACGGATATCAATCGTCCGACATCAGTGCCGTCTTTGGCGGCAACCCGCCCGTCGTTACCGACGTCAGCGTTCACGCGTCGAACATCGGGTTCGATCCCTTTGGTGAGACGAGCCAGGACATCTCTATCTCCGGACTCGCGGCTCCCGGCGCGGCGATTGCCAATCGTCGTGCCACCAACGGCTAACACCCACGGGTCGCTACCCGGATATTGAACGTGAGCTTTGCCATCACCCGCGAACGGCAGGCCCCAGGCGCCCGGATTGGCGCCGACGTTCGAGTTTGCGCCAGTGTCGCCGGAAGCAATGCAGATAGTGACACCCTGGATCGCCGCGTCCTGGAAGGCAGCATTTACCGCGTTGAGCCAACTGACGCTGATACTTTCGTTTGCCAGCGTCGCAGCGTCATCGCCGTCCGCGATCGTTCCACCTCGTCTTCGAATCCCATGATGGAAGGGCCGATGTGCCGAGTCCGTAGAGAAGCATGAGCCCGCGAGCGACATTGCCATCAATGTTGTGGAAAGCCTGAAAGCGCTTGACCCCAACCGGCCGATTAGAGAAGCAGACATCGGCTGAGGACATCGGGATGTCCGCTTTGTGCCAAAAAGCGGAAGTCGCCCCACAATACCGCGCCCTTGCTTGATGATGGGCCACGTAACAGACTGCTACGTGCTCGAAGGTCATTAAGAGGCGAAGATGCGCGTTGCGATTTACGGAACGGGTGGTGCAGGCGGTTACTTTGGAGCACAACTGGCCCGAACCGGCGAGGACGTCACATTCGTCGCGCGCGGTCAGCACTTAAAAGCCATCCAAGAGCACGGCTTATGCGTTGAAACGCCAACCGGAGAGATTGTCATCCAGCCTGCCAAAGCCACCGACGATCCAACGCAAGTTGCTCCGGTCGACGTGATTTTTCTCGGCGTAAAAGCTTGGCAGGTGGAGGAGGCTGCCAGAAATATGAGACCCATGGTCGGCTCTGAAACGTTCGTGGTTCCGCTCCAGAATGGGGTTGAAGCGCCAACGCAATTAGCGACCGCCCTTGGCGTAGAGCACGTGCTGGGTGGCCTCTGCGGAACATTCAGTTGGATCGTGGCCCCCGGCAGAATCCGGAATATCGGAGCCTCAAACTTCATTAAATTCGGAGAACTTGATAACCGCCGCAGCGAGCGTGCAGAAAGATTGCGTCAATCGTTCGAGAGAGCTGGCGTAAAGGCAGATGTCCCACCCGACATACACCAAGCCTTATGGGAAAAATTCTTGCTCGTGACTTCATTCGGCGGAGTTGGCGCGGTAACTCGGGCCCCAATTGGAATTATCCGCACCGTGTCGGAAACGCGATTATTGTTAGAACAATGCATGCAAGAGGTGTACGCGGTAGCGCGCGCGTGCCATGTACAATTGAGCGACACCGTGGTCGCAGACACCATGAGATTCATCGACTCGCTGGCGGCAAATGCCACGACGTCACTACAACGTGATATTGCCGAGGGGAAGCCAAGCGAAATCGACTTCTGGAACGGTTCAGTAGTGCGGCAAGGAAGGACGGTTGGTGTCTCGACTCCTCTAAACCAATTTGTCTATCACAGTATGCTGCCACAGGAATTGCGAGCACGAGGCAAAGTGGTGTTTCCGCAATGAGAAACAGTATCGCACTAAATCCTCGCCGACTTCCGTAAAGGGTCATAAGGAGACATTTCACGGCGCCTGTCCATTATCTTCTACTTGGTCGCGGTCATGCACTAAAGATAAAGCGGGTCCCCGTATAGGAGCGGAGAAGCTTATTCGGCATCTCAGCCTTGACCATCTCGTAGAACGGCTCACCAGTGCAGTGAAGTGGAATGATATAGTCGATGTCCATATCCTTCATCGCTGTGACTGTGTCGCGCACGTAGTCTTCCTTATAAGGTGCAAGGTGAAAGCCCCCGATGACCGCGTGAACTTTACTGATGCCAGAAGTCGCTTGGGCCTGTTTGATCGCGTTGATCACTCCGCGATGACTGCAAGAGGTCAATACGATTAGTCCACGTCCCTTGAGATTGAATGCTGTAGCGATTTCGTGGCGGAACTGATCTGGAATTACAGCTTTGGAGCGTTCATCTTCCGGAAGTTTGTCTGCGTAACACCCCATCCCGTGGTCCACGCCAATCTTCATGACGGTGGGCGATAGCAGCTTCTCAAAGCTCGTTTGGTCAATATGGCCTGTGGTGAAACCATGATCGGCGACGAGCGCGGGTCCCTCGGCATAAGTCACCGTGAGTTTGGCATCTTCTATAGCTTTGCGATCGAGCGCACCGAAGTCGCCACGCACCGGCGGCGCGGTCCACTCCCGGGAACAGAATGCCGCCTCGCCACCGATGTAGATCGGCAGTTTGGTTTTCAGTTTACCGCCGTTCGCTCGCAGGAAGCCGGCGAGGCCGCCGAAATGATCGTAGTGACCGTGACTGAGCACGAGGGCGTCGAGTCCGGCCGGGTCAATGCCTAGCAGATTAGTATTGTTGATCAACGCTTCGGGCGTGAAGCCAAAATCCATCAGGACAGTGCGGGTTTCCGTACCGCGCTTCGTCTCGGCGAGCATTGAGAGGCCAAACTCGCTGATCAGTGTCTTGCCGGGCGGTTTATCGCCGCCAATGCCCCAGCCGAAGTGTTGGATATCGACATCAGTAAGTTTCCGGCTGGGCGCTACAGCGAATTGGTAGCTGTCAACCACGACGCGCACGGCCACGCCATCAAGCTCGGGCACCGACCCGGGAATCGCTTCCGCCTTTACCGGCTTCGAACTGCCCAACAGTGTAGCGATAATAGCGCTAAACACGGCAGCACCGCCGCCGCACACCACGTCACGCCGATGCATTGTGTTGCACTGGCAGATTAACATGGGCATCCTCCAAGGTTGGTCATTTGCCGATTGCGAGCGTAGTGATCGTCGCGCTCGCTGATTTTTTCGCTCGGCGCTTCTAAAACGAAGACAAACGGAACAGGCTCGTTATTTCTTGTAGCCTACATAATAGACGCCGATCGGGGTTCCCGAGCCATCCGCGATCGGTTCGTAGCCTGTTCAATGCGGGTCATCGATCACGCCTCCCGTTTTCGACTGTCGCGATCGTTCACAGGTGGCAGACCTAGGGATTTCCCGATGCATCCTGAAAATTATAAACATGATAGCATTTTCAGGACACTTGCGCAGCAGCAATCCCGAGGCAACAATGTCGCAGATGGGTCATCAGCAGTCTTCGGCGATTGTCGGCGTCACGTCCACTTTGCTGCCGATAGCCGACTTACAGCGGACATCGAGAGAGGTCGGCGATGTGCCAAAAGCAGACATTGCGCGCGTTAATCGATCACCTCGTCGGCCCGAGCGGCAAGAGTAGAAGGTACGGCTAAGCCCAGCGATTTTGCTGTTCCGGCGTTGATGACCATTTCGATTTTTGTCGGCAATTCGACCGGCAAGTCACCCGGCTTAGCGCCGCGCAAAATACGATCAACGTAACTCGCCAATGAATGATAAATTTCGCGAAGATCAGGACCATAACTTAGAAGTAGGCCATTTCGCGCAAACGGCGCCCAGCCCGAGACGGATGGCAACTTATTCTGCAAAGCAAATTGCGCAATGTGCTGGCTCGCCTCAAACATTGCTGCGTCGGGAAAAACAACCAAGGCCTCGCTTTGGCTTCCAAGAATGCTATTCAAAACGCCTTCCAATCTGGGTAAGTCGTCGAGCGGCACGAACGGCATCGGAAAATAAGAGAGTTGCAAGCCGAGTTTCGTGCAGGCGTCCTCGGAGGCTTGGCGCTCGCGCTGTTCGCCCGGATGCTGGGGGCGCGCCAGAATCGCCACGCGCTGAATTTGTGGCAGCCATTCTTTGAGAAGCTCGATACGCTTACCTACCAACTCAATCGCCATATAGCTCATCCCGGTCAGATCGCCACCGGGATGCGCGAGGCTATCTACGAGCTTGCCGGAAACAGGATCACCGCTAAAGCCGAAGACGATCGGAATTGCGGGTCTAAGCCGCTGTACCGGAAAAACCATAAGCTCCTGTGTCACGATAATATCAGGACTGGAGGCCACCAGATCATGTGCCACGGCATCCATGTCGTTCCGTCGGGCTGCATAAATCGCGATATTCAGATTACCTCCGTCAATCCAGCCTTTCTCGCGCAGTCCGGCACGTAGCGCATCAACATAGGCTGATGGGGTGTCCGGTCGACCGACTCCGAACCAAGCGACACGCTTGGTTGTCGAGGCTTTCTGCGCACTGGCGGAACTCGGCCATCCAGCTGCCACCGAGCAAAGTACGCCTATGAAATCCCGTCGCCTCATGGGCTCTTTACTCGCACCAAGGACTATGTCGGGTATGAATAGAATATCACGTTTTTGGATCGAGAATTGTGCCGGTGGTTACATCCCAAGGTGAGCCGCTGCCATGTCCGCTTTGGGTCAGAAGCAGACGTTTCGCTGAGCTCAATCGATGTCCGTTTTACCCCCGAAAACGGATACATTAGTTATGCTGGCGTCAACGATAGACGAGCACCGGAATACTGCTGTGAGTGAGTACTTTCGCGGTGACGCTTCCCAACACAAGTGCTGAAATGCCGCTCCGGCCATGGGAGCCCATTACGATCAAATCGCATCCCTTCTGTGTTGCGGCCGCAATGATTCCTTCGTGGGGCTGGTCGTTCTCGACGCTTAAAACATCACAGGTTATTTCCGAAGCTGCTGTCACTTGTCGGATTTTTGCAAGAAGCTCGACGGCTTTATTTGGACGATCTGAGCCGATCGAATCCGAAGCAGTCTGCGAAGCTCTAGGCAATACCGTCATCGCGGTGATTCTTGCATTGAGTAATTTTGCCAATGCCACGGTGTCGTTGATGGCATTTTCCGATACCTCGGAGCCGTCAGTTGGAAACAAGATGTGCTTGTACATGTGTTAAACACTCATTTGGCGCGTACGGATCATGCGCGGACGGGTAACCACCCGGCTACTGTCATCCAGACGCGGGCAAAACAACCGGCCGATCTTTGAGTTAAGTGATCACGGAACCCACGCATTGATGTAAGTCAAACGCCAAGCGGCTGCCTACGTCCGAAAAGGGTCAAAGAGCGACATGCGCCTGCACTCAAGCGATGTCCTCGCCAAGCCGCCTGGCGCAGTCCTTCTTCCGTTTTTCTGTAGAATGATTTTGTTTGGAGGGCTTTATCCATGAAATTCGAAGGCGGGTGCTATTGCCGTAAAATTCGCTACGTGGCGGAAGGCGAACCTCTACTCAAAGCACAATGCCATTGCCGCGAATGCCAGTACATCAGCGGCGGCGCGCCGAACATGTTCATGCTCATGGCGCCGCAAGGCTTTCGTTACACAAGCGGCGAACCGCGCAAATTCTCGCGTTCCGATCTCGAAAGCCCAGTGACGCGTGAGTTTTGTGGCGAATGCGGGACCCATCTGACAACGCGACGACCGGGTCTGCCGCTGGTAATCCTAAAGGTCGGCACGCTTGATAATCCGAGTCTATTTGGCACACCTCAAATGGCGATCTATACTGTCGACAAACAGCCCTTCCATGTTATTCCAGATGGCTTGCAGACATTTGAGCGTTTGCCTCCACACTAACGCCGAAGGCGATCGGCTCAGGGTCATAAGCGGACATTTCGCAACATACTGCCGATGTTTGTTTTACCACCAGAAGCAGACATTGCTGAACTCGAACGGCACATTGGCAACGGGGCTCGCCTCGTACGACAGACTCTAGAAGCTGTGGACGGCGGCAAAACGGTCATCGCAGAGCAGGAGCATATCGATCATGAGAAAAGTCATTCGAGGCTACGCGAAGGACAAAAATCTCAATCTCATTCTCATTGGCACGATCCCTGTCCCTCATAGCAAGGATAAATGCTCTCCGGCTGCTCGCCAGGATAAAAGATATTTGGTCAGACAAGGAGCAACGATCTTTAGGAAAGAAACTATTCGTTAGTCGCCCTGTAGCGGAGCGGGCAGGCGCTCCGGCCCCGTTTAGTGTGAATTTTGAAAGATGAGCAAGACTATGATGATTGCGCCCAGAACAATGATCCAGTTGGAAATTTGATATCCTGCTATCGACGTTTTCCGCTTGAACCATTCCATTAGCTTATTCCCAGGTAGGCCGCCTCTTTTCTAGGATAATAATAGCAAAAGCGGGTAGGATATGTCGCACTCCAACGCGACGGCACAAAAACTCTGTTGTTCTTGACCGATCTATCGCGGACTTTTCCCGCAGCGAGGATGCAGCCGACCACCGTCTGCTACTGCCATCACGACGACGATTTCGTCTGGTTTTGGCGCATCCGGCATCGACACCGTGATCGTATCAAAGTGGTCGAACGACCAGGAATCGTCTTTGTGGCTCAGAGGCACGTCAAGGCTAGCGCCGCAGCCGGCGACTTTGACGTTGGACGGAATGACAGCCTTCCCGCCACCGACGGCCGACCGCATTGGTTTGCCTAGCATGGGGTGAATGCAGGCGCCGCCATGTTCAAACTCACCATTGAGACCGACAATTGCCCCCTTGCCGTAAGAGACTGGGCTTTGCGACAGAAGCCGAACAAGATCAGTAACGAATTGCTCACCGAGCGTACGGCCAGCCTCGAACAGTTCGGTTAAATCATCGACGTAACGTCCAGTGAATGGATTGCTGATAACCGCCATTGCAATGGCCCGAACAATTGGCCGATCGGCCGTGCGTCCCATGTCGGACGTTAAGGTCTCGCGCATCGTCAACGATTTGCGGATATGCAGCATTGGAAGACCTCCTCTAGTGGCATCCCGCAATTTTATCACAGCGAGAGTGCGCTGTTGTGCACCACAGCAAAATTGGCGTCTGTTCAGGGTCGTTAGGCGACATTTCGGTACGTCGCTACGATGTCCGCTTTACCTCCGAACACGGACGCCGCCGAATGCCGAAGTGCCAGAAGCAGACTCATGCGGCGCAGCAGAAAGCCGCTTGTCGATTACCATGTCGGGTTAATTTTGGTGATGGCCTTACGGCCGGTGCGCAGTTGTGGCAATTGATGAATATTCGCTCATGAGCCAACAGCTCAACCGAGGACATGCCCGCTGGCTCAACGCGTTTGATCTCGATCAAGGCGTTGCCAATAGGACTCGACATTGACTTGGGTATGAAAGCCAAAGATTTTGTTGTTGTTAAGCGTCCGACGTTGGCCAAGATCACCAAGCATCCAACGATCGAGTTTGCAAACTATGAGCGCCGCCTGGAATCGATGCAGTTTGTCATGCAATCGATCCAGCAAGCCTATCTTGGGTCTCGTGAACGAGCCGTTATCGTGCTCGAAGGCTGGGACACAGCAGGCAAGGGCGGGATTGTTCGCAGGCTCGGCTGGGCGTTGGACCCGCGCAGCTTCAAGGTATATCCGATTGCTGCGCCGTTGCCGCACGAACGCGGCCGGCACTACTTGCAACGCTTTTGGGAAAAGCTCCCGGAGCCCGGGCAAATCGTAGTTTTCGATCGCTCTTGGTACGGACGAATTTTAGTTGAACGAGTGGAGGGATTTGCAAGCAAGCGGGAATGGCATAGGGGCTACGAAGAGATCAACGAATTCGAACGCATGATGGTCGCTGACGGCATTCGGATTGCAAAATGCTTTTTGCACATAACGCCCGCTGAGCAAGTTCGCCGATTTAAGGACCGCCTCACTAACCCGCTCAAGCGTTGGAAGCTTTCATACGAGGACTTCCGCAATCGATCGCGTTGGGCAGACTACGAAGTCGCTATCGAAGATATGCTTGAGAAAACCTCGCTAAAGCGCGCTCCTTGGCATTTGATTCCCGCGAACAATAAGCCATACGGTCGTGTCGCCGTATTTACCATAATGATTGATGTTCTAGCGAAGGGACTCTCCCTGAAGCCGCGTCCTCTCGATCCCAAAGTTGCAGAGATGGCGAAGCAATTATTTGACCTTGGCATAAAGTAGAATGGCTCACTCGACGCCTCTCGGCGTGATTGTTTTCATGAAACAGAATAAGGGTTTCGCCTCTTGAATTGCTGTAAACGGTAGCGCCGTTGGAGTCCTGTTACGATGCGGCCAAATATGCCTCTAGCCCGAGACCGGATCGCCCTTGTTTTCCAGTGAAAAAATGCCCGTGGTTGCCGCGCTGGATAGATCGAGCCGGGACGAGCCGGACTGATCTCTAGCGCATTGGCTCTACCCATTGTGCACGTGATGGCCCCGGCTCGAACGCATCACCGAAGTATTGGGTTTCATGGGCTACTTGTCCGCCGTGAAATTCCATAATGCTGACCACGTACGACGGCTGGCCATCATACGTAAGCACAAGCTCTGTGATCCAAAGATCATCTGTGCCCAAGATGCGTTTGACGTTGAACCGCTTTTTGTTCGGCTGAGCGGCCCGTGAAAACTGGATGTGTTGCCTGCCATGGATTCGTTCTCCTGACTGCGGATAATCGAGTATCGCATCATCGCAATAAATCTCATGTTCCGTTTCGAAGTCGCTCGCATCGGATGCCGCCCAGTGGCGTTCGAGAGCAGCGCGAATATTCAGACCTGTCATCGAAATCACCTGGATCGCATGTGCAGATGTCACAGGGTTTGCTCACTGAGCATAGTCGGAATGACTCGGCCACGGTAGGGTGGATGTGTGGCTTGCTACCACTAATCGGCAGGATGCGATGTCCGATCTGGGTCAGAGGGAAACACGGCGGCTTCAATTTGGGATGTCTGATACTTCCCCGAACGCGGACCTTGCCGCGTGCGTCCGGGGCAATAGCAGAGCAAGGGAATGAGTGGGGAGGACACGGACTCACGCAACGTGCTTGTCGATCAGACCCAGGATCAACGAATCGAGGCTGTACGGTCCGGCGCCGGCCGAGATGACCACAATCAACATAACGGCATAAAGCGTCTCGGGCAGATGGAGCCAATCATCAATCCGGTCTGCTTCATCGATTGGCTTATAGAGTTTGATTCGCTGCCGCCCTGATGTGGCGATGGCGACGAGGATGATGACGAGTAGGCCGAGCGCGGCGAGCAGCGCAAGGAACCCGATGAAGACAGTGCTGCCGGCGGTGAACTCAACCGTCGGCTCCCGGCGATGTCATTCGCTGGCCCGTCAGGCATGTCGGCTAAGTGCCACAACCGGACTCATGCACTGGAGCAAAATCGAGGAGATTCAAGGGATACAACGGCCGTTATCCGTCGACCTGAATCCGTGCGCTCGTGCGATGCGTTCAACTCGGCAGCAATCGGAGTCAGTGACCCAAGAACAAGGCGGCGACGACGATCAAGGAGCTTAGTCAACCTTCACATCCCCGAACTGAATTATGTTACGTTTCATTGAAATCGGAAGAGCACAAGGTGCAGTTTGCGGTCGGCTTTAAATTTCAGGGCAAAACGGAACACGTTGTCGTTGACGCGGAAGACGCGCTGATCGCCGCCCTCAAAGTCAAGATGCAGCGTCCGTAGGCGCTGATCGCCTATGTCCGCCAGCAAAATAAGCGAGGCGACACCCGTCACCCTATGCGCCGACTCGGCAGCGAGAGCCCTTAGTTCGGACTTCTAGACCAACTAGCATCTGCCAAAAGTAGCGTGCTGGCTCGGAGGAAAAGGCCATGATGATGAAGCTATTAGCTGCTCTTGCCGCGGCGACGCTTGCATTCAGCGCGCCCGCGAACGCACAAAAATTTCCCACCCGCCCGATCACCATGGTCATTCCGTTCGCCGCGGGCGGCCCGACCGATGTGCTTGGCCGCGTCATAGCGGGACGCATGAGCGAAGTGCTCGGCCAGCAAGTCGTGGTCGAGAATATTACCGGCGCCGGAGGCATGACGGGGTCCGCGCGTGTCGCAAACGCCGCCCCCGACGGCTATCAGTTCGTCCTCGCGACCGTCGGCAGCGCCGCCCAGGGTCAGACGCTTTATAAGCACCCGCTCTACAACACCGTGACCGATTTCACGCCGGTCGTTCTCATCGCCAATATTCCGCTCGTGCTGATCACACGCAAGGATCTGCCGGTCAGTAACTTCAAAGAGTTTGTCGCCTACGCCAAGGAAAACCAGGCCAACATGCAGTTTGGCTCGGCGGGCGCCGGGTCGGCGACGCATCTCGGCTGTGTGCTGATGAATTACCTCATCGGCCTCAACATTACGCACGTGCCTTATCGCGGCACCGGCCCAGCGATGCAGGATCTACAGGGCGGTCGCATCGATTATCTTTGCGACGTCATGACGACGGCCAAGCCGCAGATTGACGGCGGCGCGGTCAAGGGTCTGGCAATCTTCGACAGCAAGCGTTCGCCGGCGCTGCCCAATGTGCCGACTGCCATCGAGCAGGGCTCGCCGCCCGATCTGATTGCCTACACGTGGAATGCCATCTTCCTGCCGAAAGGCGCGCCAGAGCCGATCGTAAAAACGCTGCACGACGCCGCGCTTTCGGCGATGCACACGCCTACGGTGCGCGAGCGGCTCACGGATCTGGGCGCCGAAATCGTTCCCGATGATGAGGCAACACCGCAGTATCTCGGCGAGTACGTTAAGAGCGAGATCACAAAATGGGCCGTGCCCATCAAGGCAAGTGGTGTGACCGTCGAGTGAAATCGAGCATATCGTCATTCACGTCGCGTCGAGCTCGCTCTCTGTACTTCTGCTTTACCCCCGCAGACATTGGTGAACGATGCTGGGATGTCCGCTTGGCGCCAGTAGCCGACATTCTCGTGTTCCATTGACCAGCTCTGATCAAACGTTCGCCCTATGAACGCCGGAAATAGCTGACCTAATCGGCGAGGTTGGTCTCGCGACATAGGGGCGATCATGCGCGCAACCACCATAATGCTTAGCCTATTTGGTCTTCTCCACTGGAGTGTTCAGCCTTTCGCTGGCACAGCCACACCTCAATCCGCGCCTGCTCAACCCGTCCTCTGGCACCCCTGTGCCCAAATCAGAGCGGCGTGCACACAGGCGGGTTTTGTTCCCAACGGAGCCAAGACGGGTGTTGGAATTGTAGTGGATTGTATCCAGCCGATTATGATTGGGACGCCCCAACGGCAACAGGCCATCAAGCCCTTGCCGCCAGTCGACCCCCGGATCGTATCTGCGTGCAAGGAGCGGAATTCGAATTTCGGAATGGATGGCGGGCAACCCTTATTCGCGTTTACGACGCCCCGATGAAGATTATCGTTTCGTCGTAGATGCGGCGCCAAGCGACTCAGCAAAGACGGATGCGGCCACATTGTTGGACCAGGCAAAACTGGTAGAGGGATGGAACGAAGATGAGAACGATTTATGGGCGGCTTGTCGTAGCGCTTGCGGCACTTGTTGCGTCCTTTGCGGTCGCTCAGGGTGAAACCCAACTCGATCCCGCGGAGGTAAGCGCA
>Ga0187780_10003027_pt1 | contig 12693 bp, 7 predicted proteins | sample 1015_Q2_SP10_20__FD_132429 | JGI IMG/M metagenome (GOLD analysis project Ga0187780, IMG submission 132429) | Tropical peat soil microbial communities from peatlands in Department of Meta, Colombia - 1015_Q2_SP10_20_MG | ecosystem: Environmental > Terrestrial > Soil > Wetlands > Peat | place...
ACTCGCACAGCAGTCACAATTTGGCTCGTAATCAATAATTCTTCCTAGCTTATCGAATTGAAAATGGCAACAGTCGAGTAACAAGAGCTTCACTTTTTCTCTTGCTCGTTGAACTCTTGACTTGGCGCCAGAGATGGATATGCCAAGTCTTTCTGCAAGCTGTCTTTGTGTGAGGCCTTCATATTCAGTTAGAATAAGAGCCTGGCGGTAATCAGAGGGGAGGTTGTCTACGAGTTTTTTGACATACGGGAGTAGATCACTGACAACATCATCACAGGGATCTGCTGGAACATAGGCCATTTCTGGTAGGTCGAGTGTAAATTTGTGGACTCGATAGAAATCGGTTATTGCATTCCGTGCTATTTGGTAGATCCAGCTTTGTAGTTTATCCGATTCTCTCAAACTGCCAATGTGAGTATGTATCTTGAGAAAGACATCTTGCAGAATATCTTCAGCACTGGGTTCATCTTGAACATGTAGAAGGATGAAGCGTTTGAGTCCCGTGTTGAATTCTTCCCATATAGATTCGGTCGTCGGAACCAGTAATGAACTTTGATTATTTGCAGATTGACTACTAAAAGTACACATGCTTGAAGGCCGATAAATTGGCGATGTGCGCGATAAATCGGCCCCTACTGGCGACCGGGCTATTTTGTTCATCTCCATAAATTCGTTCTTCTTCTGCTTAAAGCCCACATAATAGCTCTTGTATTGTACAATAAATGATACGAGACGATAATAATCCGGTTATGGCTTTTTGGTAACTATAGACGAAGAAGAGGCAAAATGGACGCAAAAAGCTCTGAATAGCTTTATTGCATGATAAAGGGAAACATTATGAAACAACGTGTGCTATTTATATGTACTCACAATTCTGCGAGGTCACAGATGGCAGAGGGATTGTTGAGGCATCTGGGAGATGACCGGTTTGAGGTCTTTAGCGCTGGAACCGAGGCGACTTTCGTACGTCCTATGGCAATCCAGGCAATGGCTGAGTTAGGTATTGATATTTCACATCAACAGTCGAAAACGTTGGATCGCTACCTGGGTGAACCATTCGATGATGTAATTACAGTATGTGATACAGCCGCTGAAGTGTGCCCTGTCTTCCCTGGCGCCACACGACGACGCCACTGGTCGTTCGAAGATCCTTCAAAGGCCACTGGTAGTGAGTCAGAGCAATTACAAGTGTACCGACAGGTGCGAAATGAGATTCGCTCACAGATCGAAAATGAACTACTGCGAGATGTACACTGAGTGAAAGAAGAAAAAATCTCTGCTGAACGACCCATTGCCTGCATTGTAACAATGCAGGCAATGGAAAAGTTAATTTGTGACGCTGTCCATAGTTATATCAAAAATGAGAACTGAGTTGGGTGGAATAACCGGTGGACTTCCTGTTGCCCCATAAGCGAGCGAGGCTGGAATAATGAGTCTGCGTTTGCCACCTTGCTTCATACCAATCAACCCCTCATCAAAACCTTTAATTACTTTACCCTGACCAAGTTCAAGTGTGAATGCCTGGGCGTGGCGATCCCAGGAACTATCAAATTTCTTACCAGTTTTCTGAAGCCAGCCCGTATATTGCACAGATACATTACTGCCCGACTGTGCTGCAGGTCCACATCCGACCTGAATATCAATATATTGAAGACCATCGGGAAGCGTGACAGGAGTTCCTGCGATAGCTGGCGGTTTCGCTGGACCGGCTGTGGGAGTAGGAGTGGTTTTCAATGTAGCGAGACAGGAGGCAAGCTGTTCTGCGGTTGCAGTTGCGTGGACACTGGCTATTTTTGTGGCAGTTGCATTCGCGCTGGCAAGTTGAGCTGCGGCACGGGCAGCATTATAACGTTGATACTCCACAATGCCAACTATAGAGATAAGGATAATTACAGCAGCAGCGATAGAAGCGCCCCATATTCTTTGCCTGCGCTTTCGACGCGCCTGGCGCTGCATACGCTCCTGCTGTCGTTGTCCGGGACGAAATTGTTTCTGAGGCGGTTCCTTCTGACCTTTCACTGTTTGCGTCATAGGGATACTCTCTCCTTGTATTTTGATATAGAATTGCAAAGAGAGAGTACCATTACTCGGGCTTTCTGACAAGAGGTGTAGAAGCAGCAGATGTAAGAATTTCGTAAAGGATACATGAGATTTTTTCAAATTTTTGTCGCACTTGTATCACTTGTCGCACTTGTATCACTTGTAACGAGTTTTCTTCACGAAATTCCGTTTCAATGGAAGAAAGTTCAAAAAGAAAAAGCCTGGGTATGTGCAATAAATGCTGTGCTATAATAAAAGCTATATTATGAGCTACCTTTCACTGTTCCAAAAAATAGTATCAGACTACCTAATTCCCCTAACATGAAGACTGTACTGATGAAACTTACCATGTAGGACAGCAGGCATTTTCGATAGAGGAAACGGTTGAAGATAATTTCAAAAAAGAAGACCAGCAACCAGAAAATGAGGAAAGTATATGTCAACACAGGGTTATGTGCGTTTCCCAACTATTCATCAAGATCATATTATTTTCGTCGCCGAGGACGATCTCTGGTTTGTTTCGAGTGAGGGTGGGAGGGCAGAGCGTCTTACCGCAGGATTGGGTGAAGTATCGTATCCTCATTTCTCGCCAGATGGTGAAACCCTGGCTTTCGTAGGTTGTGAAGAGGGCCCCAGTGAGGTCTATGTAATGCCTTCGCTCGGAGGTATTGCGCAGCGTCTGACATTCCATTCATCATCTTGTCGTGTTGTTGGTTGGGACCCTTCGGGTGAAACTATATTGTATGCCAGTAACACCGGACAGGCATATTTTCGCACACACTTCATTTATGCCATCAGCCCTCAAGGTGGTCAATCGAGACAAATTGCTGTTGGTACAGCAAACGCAATTTCCTATGGACCTGAGGGTGGTGTCGTGATAGGGCGTATCGCACGTGAACCAGCATATTGGAAACGCTATAGAGGAGGCAGAGCAGGTCATTTATGGTGTGACCCAACAGGTAGTGGAATATTCCAGCGCCTGCTTCAGCTCAATGGTAACGTAGCCAGTCCTTGCTGGGTGGGTGAGCGAATCTACTTTCTTTCCGATCATGAAGGTGTGGGTAATATTTATTCTTGCACTCCTTTTGGGGAGGATATTCGTCGACATACTCATCATAGCGATTTTTACGCTCGAAATCTATCGAGTGACGGTCAACGACTCGTTTATCACGCTGGCGGAGATCTTTACCTGTTTGATCCTACTACAGACATTGTGCAACAATTGAATGTCGTATTACCGAGTCTACGCACACAGCGCAATCGTAAGTTTGTACCTGCCGGAAGTTTTCTCGATAGCTACGTCTTACACCCTAAAGGATATGCCGTTGCTTTAACAACACGTGGAAAAGCCTTCACAATGGGGAATTGGGATGGACCTGTGCTTCAACATGGTGAACCAGATGGCGTGCGCTATCGTTTTCTGGAATGGCTCAATGATGGTAAACGCCTTGTTGCCATTCATGATGCAACAGGTAGAGAGAGTCTCGTAGTTTTCAATCCTGATCATGCTAGCGAACCCGAAACATTCATGGATATAGATTTTGGGAGAGCTACGGACCTGGCTGTTTCGCCAACAGATGATGCACTTGCAATTACGAACCATCGTAACGAACTAGTTGTGATCGACTTAGAAGCGCACTTATCCCGAATAATCGACCGGAGCGATTTTGGGCAAATACATGGAGCAAGCTGGTCTCCAGATGGCAGCTGGCTGGCATATAGTTTTCGAATGTCACAGAAAAAAACAGCGATCAAACTGTGTAACCTGGAAAACGGCCAGACACACTTCGCAACAGAACCTGTGCTTCGCGACGTTAGTCCTGCGTTTGATCCTGAGGGGAAATACCTATACTTTCTGGGGTATCGCATTTTTAATCCTGTATATGATCATTTACATTTTGATTTGAGTTTCCCACGTGGCGTAAAGCCTTATGCTATTACACTGCAACGAGACTTGCGATCTCCTTTTATGGCAGAACCAAAGATTCCAGAAGAAAAAGTGAGGGAGAAAGAAGAAGCAAAAGCTGAGAAACAAGAAGAAAAAGATCAGGATGATTCACCTGTAGCAGAAGAAGAGAACAAAAAGGATACTTCTAAAAAACCAACTCCTCTAGTCATCGATGTGGAAGGTATTACGAATCGAGCTGTCCCATTTCCTGTACCTGAAGGGAAGTATCGATCAATACGCGGGATCAAAGGCAAAGCATTATTCCTGTCTTTTCCGATAGAAGGTACGGTTAGTCAACCAGAAGAGAAACACGAGCCAAGGGGACATATTGAAAGTTATGACTTCGAAGCACACAAAACTGAGTATCTTATTGACGGAGTTAGTAGCTTCGACCTAGCACGTGATGCTAAAACCTTGATTTATCGAACTCGACAGCGTTTACGCGTATTGAAAGCTGGGGACAAAGCCCCTAAAGGTGATAACGGTGATCGAACAAATCGCGAAAATGGCTGGCTGGATCTTGGTCGTGTAAAAGTTTCGGTAGTGCCTGCGGCAGAATGGAAGCAAATGTTTGCGGAAGCATGGCGCCTACAGCAGGAACAATTTTGGACTGAAGATATGTCTGGCATTGACTGGGAAGCCATCTATGAACAGTATGCACCGCTAGTTGAACGTGTCGGTTCGCGTTCAGAGCTTTCCGACCTGTTCTGGGAAATTCAAGGTGAACTCGGCACATCACACGCCTATGAAGATGGTGGTGAATATCGCCAGCCACCGCACTATAGACAGGGGTTTTTGGCGGTAGATTGGAATTATGACGCTGAACACGAACGATATCGCATAGCTCATATCGTGCTGGGTGATCCTTCGGATAGCGAGGCCACATCACCGCTAACAAGCCCTGGCATGAATGTTGGAGTTGGTGATGCCGTGCTGGCCATCAATGGACAACGAGTAGGTCGGGGCCGCAGTCCACAAGAATTACTTGTAAACCAGGCGGATAATGAAATACAACTTACCATCGAAGATAAAACTTCACAAGAGACACGAGTCATTACTGTGAAGGCACTCTCGGATGAACAACCTGCTCGCTACCGTGAATGGGTAGAGAATAATCGACGCATTGTCCATGAGAAATCCCAGGGCAAAGTAGGATACATCCATATCCCAGATATGGGGGGAGAGGGATTTGCGGAATTTCATCGCAGTTACCTGGCAGAATATGACTATCAAGGGATATTGATCGATGTGCGTCATAATAGGGGAGGGCATGTATCCGGTCTACTGCTTGAGAAATTGGCGAGACGGCGTATCGGATACGACTTCTCGCGTTGGGGTCAACCAGACCCTTATCCTGCTGAATCTCCTAGAGGTCCTATGGTAGCTTTGACCGATGAATACTCAGGATCCGATGGTGACATTTTCAGCCATAGCTTTAAGTTAATGGAGCTAGGGCCATTGATCGGGAAACGCACGTGGGGAGGGGTGATCGGGATCAGCCCACAACATGCTCTTGTCGATGGTACGAGAACGACGCAACCAGAATTTGCCTTCTGGTTCAAGGATGTTGGCTGGAATGTCGAGAATTATGGCACCGATCCCGATATCGAGGTAGATATTGCACCGCAGGATTTCGTGAACAACATTGATCCACAACTGGATCGCGCTATAGCTGAAGCGATGCGTCTAATTGAAGACATGCCTACACTTGAACCAATGCCAGGGGAGAGGCCAGGAAAGGGAAGATAAAGAAGCGCTATGAAGAATACACTTTTTCGCCCTGGACCCAGGTTCCTACAATAGCTTCTGCGGATGTTCCAAAAAAGAGCACATCTAAAAAGTCCTCTGCATTCCAACCTGCTAGCGATGGATGATGTATATCTACAGCAATAAAATCGGCTAGCATACCAGGGGCAATGACACCTGTTTCTAAACCAAGTGCGACTGCTCCACGGCGAGTGCCGTATTCCAGCAATAAAGAGCCTGGTGAGGCTAATTCGCCATCGACAAGCACACGCCGTCGCTGATAGCGCATACGAGCAGTGTATTCCGCCCAGCGTAGTTCCTCGATCGGATCTAGCCGGGTATTGCTGTCCGAACCAATCGCAAGAGGTACGTGTGCAGCCAGCAGTTCGGCATAAGGAGCAATGCCATCGCCTAGATCTCCCTCTGTAGTGGGACAGACACAAACTGTACATCCGTGTTTTGCAAGTAATGTAATTTCGGCGGTGTTGGCATGTGTAGCATGAACAATAGTGGTCAGTGTTCCCAACGCGCCAAAGTGTTCGAGCAACTCAACGGGGCTACAACCGTGAGTTGTCAAGCATTGTTCAATTTCTGCCCTTTGCTCGTCAGCATGTACATGTAATGGTAGTTCATGGGTATGGCTATATTCTGCGATAGCACGAAACCACTCCCCGGGTACAGCACGCACCGAGTGCGGAGCAACTCCGATCGGTCCACCTTTCAGGCGAAGAGCCTCGACACGGTCGAGATATGCATAAATGGAAGTATCACAGAAACGCTGCTGCTGCACCTCCGGTGGCTGATTGAAGGCGCTCTGGGCATAGGCTGTCATAAGCAAGACAACACGTATACCTGCTTCCTTCCCCGCTTGTATGACTGCTTCGGACATCACATTTGGATCGTCATAAGGTTGCCCATTCGATTGATGATGAACATAGTGAAACTCTCCTACACTTGTGTAACCTGCTGCCAGCATCTCTCTGTAGGTCGAAAGCGCATGCACATATAACAGATCAGGGTTCAGTTTTTGCGCCTCAGCATACATGGCACGTCTCCAGGTCCAGAATGTATCTTGTTTAGAGAGCGAGCGATGCGTATGTCCTCGCAGAGCACGCTGGAATACGTGGCTGTGTGCATTAACAAAACCAGGAAGGAGAGCTACCCCTGGGAGATTGGTAATATCAGAGGGTGAAATGGATTGGACGCTTATATCCCGCTGACTAATAGAGACAATACGTCCATCATCTGAAATGGAGACGATCATTTTTGATTGTAAACCTTGGGAGGTGACAACATATTCAGGGGCGAGATGCTTCATTGGAATTCCTTTCCTGGTTCTATATTGGACCTGGATCTCCGATCAAATGGAATCCTCCCCAAAAATATGGATGCGCTCGGTAGGAAACAGTGGAGGTGCGAGCACGGGCCAGAAATGCTCGTTGAGCGCCTGCCAATGCAGCCGCTTTGCCAAATTCGCTTAAGAGCGCCTGGTAATACATCGCCATCAGTTCCGCACTACTGGCGTCATCAACTTTCCACAATGTTGGCATGAGCGAAGCCGCTCCCGCATAGAGGAAACCACGCCCCAGACCCATAACTTCGTCTACTCCACCTACAGTGCCACGTCCAGTTTCACAGGCGCTTAACGTCACCAGTGTACAAGAGGAAAGGTCAAGATTAAAAACTTCAATAGTGCTCAATTGGCGATCAGCAAGCTTGATATGGGAAAAGTTAGGGGCATCAAGTCGAAAAAGGCCGTGTGCGGCGATATGCACAATTGGGCTTGTGGCTCCTGCTTCTTGCAACAATGTTGAAGTTGCATCTTGATCAAGTATACAGGAAGCCCCCAGTTGTTGTGCAACTGCTCTAGCTTCCTGTACAGCGAAAGCCAGGCGGCCACCATCGGATAGACCCATGATAAGCGAATTTTTCAGAGGTATTCTGTTTGTTCCGGCTCGCTGTCCTCGTTGGTGGCAAATTTCCATTAAAGCAGCAGAGGGTAGATAGGAAACGTCCAGGCGCTCCACAACAAACTGCACTCCATCAAAGAGACAATGGAACGGCAGGTAATGCAGCATACCATAAGGAATAATCGTCAAATGTTCACAGTGCTCCAATGCGCTAGAAACAGGTCTCAATAGCAGATCATAGAGACGTTGAAGCAGGCCAAGGCAATTTTCCTGCAAACCAGAAAAAGCCTGTGCGCGGTCTCTTGCCCCACTCGCCTGCGCGGCAAGTTCCAGGTTAATCCGCCAGAGTGAAAATAGACGTTCTAGCCTGGGAACAGCGTCTTTCTCAACGTGTACATCTATCCCGTAGTTGGTAATTTCGAATATATACAGATCTTGCTCAGTTAGATAATACTCCAGCACCAAGACTGTGCTCTCAATTTTGGGCCACAGTTTCGTGATAATAGCATCTGTCCATTGGGGACGGGAACGGGACACAAGATCACCAGCAAGGCGCAACTGCAATTGCTCGAGCATACGTTCAATGCTACGCTCGCGTTTCTGCATTTCCTGTCTTGCTTGACCAGGCGCCATAGATTGAATACGCAACAGAGCTGTATCGCTCAAGCCAGATTCATGCTCTGCCTCATAGACAATATTGCTAAACCAGGCCTGCTCTTCACGTAATCGCGACAGGTCTTCAAGAATGGCTTCACCTGCTTTATCACCAGCTCTCATGCGAATATCGATATTATTGCGCAGGTAATCACCCAATACACGAGACTTGGCCTTTTCAACATACACGAGTGCCTGCTCATAACTGCCCCGTCTTAATGCCAGGATCACAGCCCGCTTATAGACACCACCTTTATCTTCTAGAAAACTACTCCGTTCATCCATAACGAGATGGCTTTGCACAATATCGATGCCCTTCATTGCATGATCATAGTGGTTCGCAGCTTCTTCCAGGTTGTCATGGTGCTCAGCAATTTGACCGAGGAGAAAATCACAGCGATACACGAGATCGAGTAAATCCTGACCTTGCGCAATATCGAGCGCCCAGTGACACAGATACTCCGCGGTTGCTGTATCTCCGAGATTTGCAGCAATACGAGCTTGTAATAACGCAGCCTGAGCCAATTGCGGTAATGCCTCCTGCTCTGCAAATGCATCGGCGACAAGACGTGCTTCACGTAAACTGGCCTCTAAGTTTCCATCAGCAAAATATAACTCGGCTTGCTGTAACCGCACACCTGAAGCCAGGCCCGAAAAGCCGATTTCTTCCAGAATAGTGCTGGCTTCCTGCAATTTCTCATCCGCATCGCGATACTCTCCCTCAAGCATGGCAGCCTCAGCCTGGTACATGAGTGAATTGGCCAGGTTATGCCGGTACCCTTGAGATTGACGGAAATAGCTGATCGTTTCTCCTGCCAACTCATACGCTTCCTTGACTCTATTCAAGAGTAATAAACACAGGCATGTTTTTTGTGCCACTTCAGACGCCTGGAATTGCATGTCGTGATGCTGAAAGATATGGCGGCTTCCATTGAAGAGGAGTAATGCCTGACTATAATGCCCCTGGGCAGCATAAATCAGCGCGATGTTCAAATCTTGCCGAGCTACAGAAATCTCCTGTCCCTGGTGATTGGCGAATGTGGCGCTGGCCTGTTCATGCAGAGCAACGGCTTCACGAAATCTACCCATAGCTGCAAGGGTGATGGCCTTGTTCGCCTTCGCGCGGGCAATGTACAGTTCCACTCCTGCGCCTTGCAAAGCGTAGGTCTCAATAGCACGGTCAAAGAGTCGTAGGGCCGAATCGTACTGCCCTGATTCGTAATGAATGATGGCAGCATACACATCAATCTGCCCGGCGCGCAGGTGATTTCCATGGCGTTCGAAGACTTCATGCGCTGCTGCTGCATCACGTAAAGCTTCACCTGTCCGGTTTAGTTGCAAACAAGCGCTTACACGACCGATACGCGTACGCGCCCAACTTTCTTCATCTCCAAGTGCAAGAAATTCAGCTCCTGCCGCGTCTAAAAATGGTAAGGCTTCAAGATCACGATCCATGCGACGTAATGCATCTCCACGCACCATTAAACCAAGCGCATGCACATATTTACTGGATATCATTTCGCCAATGAACATAAGATACCCAGCAAGCATAAAGGAGCGACCCGTTTCTCTCGCCCATTGACGATCAGCTTCTTGCTTCATCAAGATAACCAGCACATTAAGGGAATCGTCATCAATGGTTGGAATGTTCTTTTGTAGTAATTGTCGACCTTGCTTCTCATTCATGTTTAGAAGCGCGGCTACAAGTTCTTGGGGTGCCATGCGAATATTGTTTTCCGCTACTCATACATGCGCAGGCTATAAGTGATTTCCGGGGTATCCTCATGCCTATCAGGAGTTCTATAACATCTCTACATTATAATAAACGCTCAAAGGATTGTATTATTCACACTGATTGTAGCGCAGAATCCGCCAGAATGGAAGCATTATTAAGACATTGCTTTGAAACACATCGAAACGGAGAGAGTTACTTTGAAACAATCCGTACGTTTTATAGGGTAGAGTTAACTACAAGCATATCAATCTTGTAGAGAAATTGGTAGTTGTTCGATTACAATCGTGCTATCAGGAAGTTGCAACTCAAGCGTGTAGATAGCAGGAAAGATTGAAGAAAAGACGAAATTGCCGAGTTCATCAATATGTTGTTTATACACGGCATTTGTCTGAGAAGAAAGCACAACCGGAATTCCCTGAAGTGATTCCAGTCTACTCCCTTTGCGCGTGACAAAACCAATGAGTTGCAAAGAATCTCTACGGCTAGCACCCCGGTCAAGTTGGATTGAGATAGTGAAATCCTCTGCAGAATAACTGCGCGGCCAGACTTCGGTACTAGCGACTTCACGTTGATATGCTAAACGAGGCTGAGGTGGCAAAAAGGTAGCAATAACACGCCGGATATGACCACTCGACACATCACGCAGGTGGCCTATATAAGTTCTCGCAGACTGTGTTGTACGATGATTACTCAAGGAGGATGGCTGAACAGAAACACGCTCAACGAGCATAGGGTCATTCGCGAGAAATTGTGAAAGTGTTGCAATCTCCCCTGAGCAGTGGACACACGAACTCACATGCAATTTAACAGCAGCTGTACTCTCGAAATTGAGTAACCCTAACTGGTATTCACCGAGCACTTGATTCGGTGGACAATCGCAACGATAAAACTTTCTGGTAAGTGAGCCTTCTACTCGACGATATTCAGCTAATTTAGCAGAACAACTCTGGCATCGCGCAAGATGCTGCTGAACGACTGGCCGTACTATCTCACCCGCAAGATAAGCGAGCAGTTCTTCATCACGAATTGTCCCTGGTTCACTACACTCCATGAGCGTTTCCTTTAAACTTAGGATATTTTTAGACAGCTCAATTTGAAAATCGCTCCCTGTTCAACAAAAAGGCTGTCGCCACCGGGTAGTGAGTCTACAGAATACGTTCGATTCTCCCCAAATTTCGTAAACTGTGAGCTACTCAGCAGTTATGGATTGTCCTTTTCACCTGAATAAACGAATGATGTTGCTATTTTAGCATTTGCCTTTGTAAGCAAGGCAAAGACACAAGCCAGCTAAAACCTAAAAAAATTACAGATATTGATGTTTGAACAGCGTTTGTAAACGACGATTGCGTCGTAACCGCTCTAAGACGTTACGCTTGATACGATACACATCTTCAACTGTTGGGAAGAGCCGGTTATGCTGGCTGCTAATCTCACTGGGTTTCATGCCTTGCACATAAGCCAGATAGATCAAAACACGCTCGTCTTCACCATGAAGCTCTTCTTGAATAACCTGCCATAAACCTTGTGCCGAAATGTTTGATACTACATCGTCAGCCGGATCATCAGAGGCCGGTTCATGATCAATTAATTCTAGCGTCTCTTCATATTGACGTGCCTGGCGTGAGCGAACCTCGTCAGCAATGACACTATGCACGCACATCTTCAGATACTTCAACACAGCAGCCAGCGAATCAAAATTTCCCATTTTGGCCGGTGTGAGCGCCTGTGAGAACTTTGCAAAGGAAGCATTTACCAGGGGAGCACAACCATCCAGACCAAGTAAGGTTGTTGCACTCTGGTGTTGATTCACCCAGGTGAGTACGAGTGGCGCATACTGCTGGTAGATGCAGGCCCAGGCATCTTCATCACGCTTGCTTATGGCACGACGAAATAATTCTAAGCAATAGCGATCATTAGAAACGCTTTGCTTGAGAAATTTGTTGGTTTCTTCGGAGCAGCAACGAGCCAGGTCGTTGATTGAAAGCAGCTCCATTTGTGGCGCGCTATCTGCACTTCCCCTCAGCCCCGGATCCGAACCGGGCAGCGGAGAAAGCTTTCGAGACTCCATCGACAATAGCTCCCTGCTTCCAGATAACTAGGTAATGCACCGACGCCCAAAAAGTATACCATGAGATACATTAGCACACAAGGCTTGCACAAGATGAGTATGTAATAACTTTTCCCTATTATCGCATGGTTCAAGAAGGATGTAGAATCGAATGACCTGAAAGTACTTAAGACAATTTCTGCAAAATAACCTGTGCGACTCTGGCAGGATTTTGTATCTGGGGCATATGTCCAACACGCGGCAGTAATACTAATTCAGAGTTAGCTATACCCTTATGCAAATCATAGGCACAGACCAAAGGAAGCAAATTGTCTCGCTCTCCCCAGATGATGGTTGTTGGAGTTTGTACGTCCGCCAGGACCGAATCCAATTCTTCGTGGGGATCATAACCGCGAATAAAACCTGCATAGGCAGGAGTTTGAGAGTTGCGCACAAGAGCGTCCAGCACAAATGTAGGAACAGGTATTGAATATCCCAACAAGTGCTCGAGCGACCTCATGGCTTCTATTCGATCTTCGACATAGGGAGAATGCATGTTTTCTCTGCTCAAACCTGCGCTATTGAGAAGGAAGAGCCTCTCGACGCGTTCTGG
>Ga0187780_10003028_pt1 | contig 12691 bp, 11 predicted proteins | sample 1015_Q2_SP10_20__FD_132429 | JGI IMG/M metagenome (GOLD analysis project Ga0187780, IMG submission 132429) | Tropical peat soil microbial communities from peatlands in Department of Meta, Colombia - 1015_Q2_SP10_20_MG | ecosystem: Environmental > Terrestrial > Soil > Wetlands > Peat | place...
CACCTCTATCGCCGCCCGAATTTCTTCCAGTTTCAGACCGCTAGCGGGGGCGTGTATCTCTACTGCGTCGGTCAGCGGTGCTTGAGTGTTGAGGGCGCGACACGCGAGACGTTTGACGCGATCAACCACGCGTTCGGCTGGCCGCCGGCTCCGGCACCAGCCGAAACGGTCTCTCCCTCGCTGGCACAGATTTCCGTTCGGTCCCACCCGCCCGCGCGTTAAGATTTCGCGATGCCACTTCTGGATCTGCCGCGCATTCCCGAACCGGAAGTCATGGCCGATGCAGCCGAAGTGGAGGCCTATGCGTCAGCCGCCGAACAGGCCCACCTCGACGCCATCGACGACACCTTTGTCGAACGCGCCGTCCGACTGCTCGCCGGAAGGCAACGCGGCCGCGCCCTGGACATCGGAAGCGGACCCGGACAGATTGTCATCAAGCTCGCGCGGCGGCTAATGCTCTGGAAGTTTACCGGTGTGGACCGCTCTGAGGCGATGATCGCGCAGGCCAGCCGCAACCTTCTGACCGCAGGCGGTGCGCTCGTTGGGCGTGTCGAATTTCAAGTGGCCGACGGGAATGGCCTCGCTTTTGCTGATGGCACATTCGATTTCATCATGTGCAATTCGGTGCTGCATCATCTCGCCGAACCCCAGAGACTGTTTGGCGAAATGGCGCGCCTAGCCAAGCCGGGCGGAGCCATCCTGCTGCGTGATCTGCGGAGGCCGGGCTGGCTGACATATCCGCTGCACGTCTGGCGTCATGGTCGGCACTACTCCGGCACAATGCGCCGGCTTTTTCGCGATTCGGTGCGGTCGGCGTACACGATGGAAGAATTGCAGACGCTGCTCGATTCCTCCGGGCTGCGCGGCGCGCGGGTGTTCGACGAACGCTCGACACACATCGGAATCGAACGCGACTTGAAGAACTCTTCTTAGTCAGAGGGCGGTTCAGTCGTTGAACGAGGCCGCCGCTGTCGCTGACCGTTGAATCGCCATGAGGGTTTGGTCATCGGCCTGGCGCACACCGGTTGAGTGCTTCTCGACATCGCTCAGGCAGGCCGTCACCAGCTCCTGCGGCGCCCAGCCGTACCTTTTTCCCGCCGCAGCCGACAACGCACTGATTCCGTATTCGTTGCCGGAGGCGCCGTGCGCTTCCGAGATGCCATCGGTGTACAGCAGCAGGCTCTCGTTCAGATCCAGCCGGGCACGAGAAACCGCGTAGCGGCTGGTTCGAAACAGGCCCAGCGGGAGCCCGGTGGCTCCCATCTGCTTGACCGAGTCCTTGGATACCAGCAGCGCGGGGTTGTGGCCGGCGCTGGCGATTTCGATCTCCCCGTTGCGGCCGATGCTGCCACAGATCAGCGTGGCGTACTGTCCCGCGATGGTGCTTTCACAGAAGAGGCGATTGGCCATTTCAAGAAGCTTGTCGAGTTCCAGCCCAATGCTTGCGAGGCTGCGAAACATGGCGTGGAGGTGCGTCATCAGCAGGGACGCGGCAACACCCTTGCCGGCAACATCACCAATCAGAAAGATCAATTTGCCTTCGGCCGTCGACGGTGGAATCAGATCGCAGTAGTCGCCGCTCACCACTCCGGCCGGCTTGTAACGATAGTGAATGCGCCAGTCACGGAAGCGCAGGTCGGCTTGGGGCAACAGGCCACGCTGGATGCGCGAGGCGAGTTCGAGGTCGCGTTCGAGCGCCCGCTGCTCCTCATCGCTCAGGCAATCAAGACACAGTTGTACAAGCGGATCTGCAATCAGGCGCTCCCGCTCGACAGTCCCCCGACAACTCTCGCAGACTCCGAATGTGCCTTCGTCCATGCGGTGGACGGCCTCGTCCACCTGGTGAAGCAGATCGACAAACGACACCGCCGCGGCAGCTGCTTCGTCGGCAGCCACGACCGAGATGGCTGATTTCAGTTCGGCGCGGCGCTTTTCGAGCTGCTCGCGCAGATAGGGGTCGGTGACTGGGACCATGGGCTTCGTCTCCTGGTCTAAGGTTGGCTGACGATCCGATACGGTGCTATCCGATTCTGGCATGTTTTAGATCCCCTTGGTTAGATTCGGCCGAGGCCGGTTTCGATTCCAATTCTAAGGCGCCGGTCCCGCCCACCTTCCGCTCCAGCCGCGCGAGGCGCCTTTGGAAGCGTAACCGCCAGGCTCGGTGTTTGGAGGCGCCGATCGGGCCCAAACGGCGCAGCTCGGTGAGGGCCTTGCGTGCAAGTCTCCGGGCACGGTCGGGCTTGCGCAAACGATGCTCGTAGTGAATCGCAAGCTGCTCGTAGGCTTCTAGGCCTTCTGGTGAGCTGCCGAGCATCTGCTCCCACAGCTGGCAAGCCCGATGGTGATCGCCCGCCCGTCTGGCCAGACGGGCGAGTGAGCGCCGAGCCATGCGGCTGGTCGAAGCGGGTAGAGAGCCCGCGATCGAGAGCTCGTAGAGCTGGCGCGCGCGGACGGGTTCCCCGCGGCGCTCGCATAGACGCGAAAGGCCGAAGATTTCAAGTGGATCGCGGCCGTCGGTCGCGGGGTTTTCGAGCAGACCAAGAACCCGAATGGCGAGGGCTGCAAGGCCTCGCAGGTCCATCTGATTGTGCAGAAAGACGGGAACCAGCGGCTCGGGCGGCCCGCCGCGCAGATAGTCGAAGTAGATCTGCGGAATCCGCTCAGAGACCACGTCCGCGCCGCGATTCCATCCCAGCACATGCTTTTCAAGCTCTCGAAGCCGTACCGAGCCCAGACGCAGCCGCCACAGATTGCGTGCCGCGTGGAGAAAATCGATGTGGGCGCGCGGCTGAGGAGGCTTGATGACGCGCGTCATTCGGTAGCGCGTCTCCAGCAGCGGCCAGTCGAACGATTTCCCATTGAAGGAGACGATCACAGGGCGTTCGGCGATGCGCTCGGCGAGCGTTGCCAGAAGCGCATGCTCGTCGCTCTGCTCGCGCATGAAGAACTGCTCGACTTCAAGCCCCCCCGCGTCCCACCAAGCGACGCCGACCAGGAATGGATACGTTCCGGTGCCGCCCGCCAGGCCCGTTGTCTCCGTGTCAAAGAAAAGCCAGTTCCCGGGATCGTTGGCGCAGTCTGGGACGGCCGGCGCGAGCAGGCGCATGGCGGCTGCGTCGAAAAGCTCCGTTGCCATGGGAGCGGACTCGCTGCCGCTCAGTTGGGAAAACCATCGCCGCAAGGCGAGATGTTCGCCGAAGGGAGTGTGCCGGAATTGAGCGCCCAGAATCTCACACAGGCGCTCGGCGCCAGCGGGGGGGTCGGGAGAGCGCCCGGGCAACCCATCCCACCGACCAACGGAGGTCGTGATAGGGTGCCGGGAGGCCGGCTGGAGTGCCTTGAGGCGCGCCAGCGATTCCGTCATGGTCATGGATAGGCTTCCATATCGTCAGTCGCAAAGCTGATTCAGAATGGCCAGTGCGGCCTGCTTGGCGCGCTCGCTTTTCTCGCCAACGGGACCGACACAGGACGGGCAACCGTTCACACAGGGGCATCCGGCGACCAACTCGCGGGTGCGGCGAAGCAAGAGATCGTGGATGCGATAGAGCGGTTCGCTAAACCCGATGCCGCCAGGATAGGCGTCATAGAGGTAGAGGTTGGGCTCGAAGAAAACCTTCTCTTCGATGGAATCCTTCCTGCGAGCCATCGAATCGTGCCATTCGCTTTCATCACCAGGGCTGGGCGGGCGCTCGCCGACAGCGGTCGCGAGATCGCGTTTGTCGCACATCAGCAGAAGCGTGGCCATGGACTGGAGCGCGTAGACGAGTCCGAAGATGCCGCCCTGTCGATCGGAGAGCGCAAATGGCAGCGATTCGAGCAGCGGGTAATCGAGCGTGATCCAAAAGGCCGTGGTGTGCATCTCGTTTTCAGGCAGCTCGAGTTTGCCGTCGCCAACCGTTTCGTTGGTCGAGAACTTGATTTTCTTGAAGCCGACCACTTGCGAGCGAACCAGGACGTCGCCGTGAGAGCGGGAGGCATGGGGCGTGGCGTTGCCGGCGATGGATTCTTCTCGGGCGACGGCAAGGACGCGCACCTCGGTGTAGCGAATCGCGTCCGTGTAGTAGTCGACGCTCACCGGCTTGACGTAGGCCTTGCGCTGATCGAAATCCAGCTGCTCGACGTGATACGCCTGGCCCTGGTGTAGATAGATCGCCTTCGGGTGAACGGTGGTGAGGCCAGATGAGAAATCGACTTCACCAATCACTTCGGGAGTTCCCTTTTCTCGGCCGGATAGATCGCCGTCATCTTCGGTGTGTGCCTGAACGATAACGAAATTGTCCGAGGTGACCGAGCGCAAGCTGATGGTGTCGGCGGGATAGGCTTCCTGCACCCAATGCCAATGGCCGCCGCTGGGATGTAGGAAGCCGGCTTGGGCCAGCCGGGCGCAGAGCTCCCTAAGGTCCGCACTGCCAAATACTTCATCGGGAGTGATTGGAAGCTCGAACGCTGCGCACTTCAGATGATTGACGAGAATTTCGAGATTATCCGGTTGAATATAGGCGTGCTCAGCAGAGCGTCCGAAGAAATACTCCGGATGCTGGACGATGAACTGATCAAGCGGTGCGGAGGACGCTACCATCACGGCGCAGGAGGCTCCGCTGCGGCGACCGGCGCGGCCTGCGCGCTGCCATGTCGAGGCAATCGAGCCCGCATAACCGGCCATGACGCAGCAATCCAGTGAGCCGATGTCGATACCCAATTCGAGCGCGCTGGTTGAGACCACGCCGCGGACACGGCCTTCCCGCAATCCCCGCTCGATTTCGCGGCGCTCGCCGGGCAGATAGCCGCCCCGATAGCCCCGGACTGGTTCTGGGGCACCGGGTGCAGGCGGATAGGCCTGCTGGAGATGGGTGAGAAGCACTTCGGTATGGAGGCGGCTGTTGGCAAAAACGATCGTTTGCAGACGGCGGCCGAGCAGTTCTTTCGCTACCACCGTCGCCTCGTTCAAATAACTACGGCGGATGCCGAGATTGCGGTTGACCATGGGCGGGTTGTAGAAAACGAAGAGTTTTTCGCCGGCCGGCGCACCATTTTCATCGACGACTTCCATCTCCCGTTCGGTGAGCTGAGAAGCGAGTTCGCCGGGATTGGCAATCGTCGCGGAGCAGCAGATGAACTGAGGGCGCGAGCCATAAAAGTGCGCGACGCGGCGAAGGCGCCGCAAAACGTTGGCGAGATGGCTCCCGAAGACACCGCGATAGGTGTGCAATTCGTCGAGGACGATATAGCGCAGATTCTCGAAGACGCGAATCCACTTCGTGTGGTGCGGCAAGATGCCCGTGTGCAGCATGTCCGGATTCGAGAGAATGATATGGCCGCGCTCGCGAATCGCCTTGCGGGCGTCGGTCGGTGTGTCACCGTCATAGGTGAAGACGCCGAACGAATCGTCGAGGTGGCTGGCCAGGTCGTGAAGCTCGGCGAGCTGGTCCTGCGCCAGGGCTTTGGTGGGGAAAAGATACAAGGCACGCGTGTCCGTGCTTTCGACAATGGCCTGGAGGACCGGTAGGTTGTAGCAGAGCGTTTTTCCTGACGCGGTGGGTGTGACCACGACAAAGTCTTTTTTGGCCCGAGCCAGTTCGCAGGCCCGAGCCTGATGAGAATAGAGCTCGTGAATTCCTTTGGCGCGATAGGCAGCGGCGAGTGCCGGATCGATCCAGGTCGGCAGCGGGCAAAACTGGGCCGCGCGTGCGGGAATCTGTTTCACGGCAAGAATCGGATTCAAACGATCACGCGTGGCAAGAGAGCTAAAGACGTTGCGAAACGTAGCCAGCGTCGTAACCGGCTGTGGCGCTAATCCCTCTGGAACCGACGACATCGAACCTCCCGGGTCCCCGAATCTCTTCGCCTTTTGTTCGCTTACCCTAACACATCGCCTCTCGGGCGTGCAAGCCCAAGTCTATCTACAGCAGAATTGACGGGATGCGGGGGGGCGTGGTTCAGCCTCCCGAGGAAGGCCGACGCCTGAAGCGGTCCCGGGCGATTGACGGCTAGAGACGTGCGGTTTTGGGATCGTGGAGGCGGAAGTGAGCGACCCGAATATGCCTGAATTTTTCATCCTCTACCGTGTAGATACACCAGTTCGTGGTGATGTAGATGTCGCCCGCCTTCATGCTGCGGCCGGAAAAGTTGGCATAGTCTTTAAAGAAATGGAATTCGGTATACATCTCGGCGGCCATGCGATTGCTGTCTTGGAGCAGCGTCTGGACTTCCAAGGCTTCGCGGCAATGCTGATGCAAGACCAGATACTGCTCGAGAAAGCCGGCGCGTCCGCGACGCGTGACGGGCTCGGCCTGCGGATTGGCGAGCATGGTGGGGTATTCGATCACCACATCCGGGTGATAGAAGGCCATCACCTCCTCGTAGCGTTTGTGATTGAAGTGATCGATATACTGAAGAAGCTTTTGCTTGTCCATTCGCCGGCTCCTGGCAACCAAGAGGAATCTTCCACTCGACAACTGACTGGAACGGTACAGGATTACGCACATTTTTTCGACTGTCACCACGTCTCTGCCAATCATCTCATCGAGTCGCGGCACAATCTGTTCTCAGGTAAACAGTCGTCCTGCCCTTGACACGTCAGCAGCGGGTCGCTATAGAGGGTGCATGCCACAATCGATTTTCGTTTTCGACTTCGGCACCAACGAAGCAGCTGCCCAGCAGGCGCGACACAAGGTGGATGCCTGGAAGCAGGGTTTCCGGCTGGGCAACAAAATGCTGCTGAAGTTCGAACGCACCGATGGCACGGAAGGCGAGACCGTGAAGGAAGCTGCGCCCGGTAAGTCTGCCAAGAAGAAATCGGCGAAGGAAAAGGGCGAGGCGGAGAAGCGCGAACATTCCAGCAGCATCCGATTGCTGGTGCGACTCACTTTTTCCGATCACGAGAAGCTTTCACACCAGCGGTGGCTCGACCGAATTCCGGTCGAAGAGCCGTTCAAATCGGCGAAAGCGCAAACGGTGCGGACCGGCGATCCGGAGTTTCCCAAAACAGCCGAACTATTCGACTCTCTTGATTGAGCCCCGTGCGAGCCGACACCATCGACTTCCCAGACCGGCCGTTGGTCATGCCTGGCGTTTCAAACCCTCGTCGGGGCGCCTCTCGTGGAACTACGACGGGTGCCACGCCCAATCGGATCGTGATCACTCAATCCGAGCACTTTGACACCCGGGTCGGTTTATGTAAGCAGGTCGTTTGGCTATAATGGGCCGAAGGTTGGGCTTGACGGCGAACTCCCCAGCGGAGGCGGGCAGGATGGCCTCGCAACCCAAAGTCAAAACAGCCATATTTGACTCCTCGAAGTACCACGGGCTCGAACGGGACGCGCTCGTGCGCATCTACCGCACGATGTTCCTGTCCCGGCGTCTGGATGACCGGGAGATCCAGCTGAAGCGCCAGAACCGAATCTTCTTCCAGATCAGCGGGGCTGGGCATGAGGGTGTCTTGGCTGCGGCGGGACTGGTTCTAAAGCCAGCCTATGACTGGTTTTTCCCCTATTATCGCGACCGCGCCCTGATGCTCATGTTGGGGGTGACGCCGTACGACATGTTGTTGCAGGCCGTAGGGGCCCAGGACGACCCTTCCTCGGGAGGGCGACAGATGCCGTCGCATTGGGGAAGTAAGAGACTCAATATCGTCCCGAGCGCTTCCGCAACGGGCATGCAATGGCTTCACGCGGTAGGGGCGGCGGAAGCATCGCTCTACTACGATCGATTCCCGAAAGCGCTCGAGCAAGCGCGCAAGGCCCCGCTCGGCGAATCCCTGACCCATCACTCCGACGAGATCGCCTACGTTTCCGGCGGAGACGGTTCCACCAGTGAAGGAGAGTTTTTCGAGGCGATCAATGCCGCATGCTTACGGAAGGTTCCCGTTCTGTTCCTGGTTCAGGACAATGGCTACGCTATTTCGGTGCCGATCGAAGCCCAAACCGCGGGGGGAAGCATTTCCAAGCTGCTTTCGAATTTTCCAGGCTTGATGGTGGAAGAGTGCGACGGGTCCGATCCGCTGGAATGCTTTGCTGTTTTGAACCGGGCCGCGTCCTACTGTCGCACGCAGCGACAACCGGCGCTCGTACACGCCCATGTGACGCGGCCGTATTCGCATTCTCTGTCGGACGACGAAAACCTTTACAAGACTCCGGAAGACCGTCAATCGGAGGCGCACCGCGATCCGATCCCGAGCTTTGGTCTCTTTCTGGTGCGCGAGGGCATCCTTGACGAGCGCGAGATGGGAGAGCTCGAACGAGAGGTTGAACGCGACGTGCTGGACGCAACCGACCGCGCGCTCGCGGCCGAGGCGGCTCCGGTAGACTCCGTCTACACGGCCGTGTATTCGCCCGATGTTGAGCCGACGGGCGTCGAGTTTGAAACGGCGCTGGCCGAGCCTGGCCAGTCCGCTCACAACGGTCCTGGCAGGTCGAAGACGATGGTCGAGATGATTTCCGCGACGCTGGCAGACGAAATGGAGGGCGATGAGCGGATCCTGGTTTTCGGTGAAGACGTGGCGGATTGCACCCGAGAACAGAACCTGTCACATGTAAAAGGGAAGGGGGGCGTCTTCAAGGCCACGGCAGGCCTGCAGCGACGATTCGGCTCCGCGCGTGTGTTCAACACGCCGATTGCCGAGGCAGCCATCGTGGGGCGCGCCTTCGGCATGGCCGTGCGAGGGCTAAAGCCGGTACCGGAGATCCAGTTTTTCGACTACATTTGGCCGGCCATGATGCAGCTTCGCAACGAGCTCTCCAACATCCGCTGGCGCTCGGCGGGGCATTTCAAGGCCCCGGTGGTGCTGCGCGTGGCGATCGGCGGCTATCTGACCGGTGGTGCCATCTACCACAGCCAGTCGGGCGAAGTGATCTTCACGCATATTCCGGGGCTGCGCGTGGTGATGCCCTCGACGGCACTCGATTTATGTGGCCTGTTGCGCACGGCGATTCGTTCCGACGACCCCGTGATGATCCTCGAGCACAAGCATCTCTACCGGCAGCCGTATAGCCGATCGCCGTACCCGGGCGCCGCTTTCACGATCCCGTTTGGAAAGGCTCGGGTGGCGCGCGAGGGCACCGACGTGAGCCTGGTCACCTATGGCGCAGTGGTGCATCGGGCCGAGGTCGCGGCGGCCGAGCTGGCACGAGAAGGAGTGTCGGTCGAAGTGATCGATTTGCGGTCGCTCAGTCCATACGACTGGGAGGCGATTCGAGCCAGCGTCCGCAAGACCAGCCGCGTGATTGTTGCCTATGAGGATATGCGGTCCTGGGGCTACGGCGCCGAGATCGCCGCGCGGATCGCCGAGGAACTGTTCGATGAACTGGATGCGCCCGTGCGGCGCGTGGCGGCCACCGATACCTTCTGTGCCTACCATCCGAAGCTGGAACACGCCATCCTGCCGCAGAGCGAGGATATCGTGCGGGCCGTACGGGAGCTGGCCGCGTACTAAGTTCGGGACGAAACTTTTCCTCAGCGCCCGGCGTATGTAGAGTGAGCGAGAGAAGAAGATATCCAACCGGCTGAACCAGGAGGGTTGGCCATGATATGCGGGAGCTGCCAGCGAGACATCGCCGACTACTCGAACTTCTGCTATTTCTGCGGGGTGCGGCAGCCAGCCGCACCTAGTCATCCGCGCTACCCGTCGCGGAGATTGATGCGCTCGGTCGTCGACAGCAAGATCGCTGGCGTCTGCGGGGGCATCGCTGAATACCTGGAAATCGATTCCACGCTGGTGCGGCTGATTTGGGTGCTGCTGATTTTGATGCCCGTGCCACTGGTGCCAGCGGTCGTTGGATATTTTGTGGCCTGGATCGTGATGCCGCTGGCGCCCTATCCGGTACCTCAGGCGGAGCCGCCGGCGACGGCTCCCCACTCCACACCAGCGACGTAAATCCGCCGGCACGATGATTCAATCCCTGTTTTTGGCCTTCCGGGAGCCTGAGCGCGCCGCTCCGAAGATCGCCTGATCCAGCGAAACAGCGCCTGCACCCAGCGTCGCGAGTGCAAATGCGCTGACGGCGAGCAGTAGGGGCGATTCGTAGCCGGGTACGGCCAGCGGGTCCCGGACCAGGTGGCCCACCTTCCAGATTCCAATGCCCAGCTCGATCGCCAACAGCAATCCCGCCACGCGGGTGAACAGGCCGACAATCAGCATCGACCCGCCGAAGAATTCGATCAGTCCTGAAACATACGCCAGATAGCCCGGCAACCCCAGGCGCATAAACGCCTCGACTGTCTCGCGGGCGTGTCCGAACAGCTTCGGATAGCCATGATCGATGAAGACGGCCCCCAGGGCGAGGCGCAGCAGCAGCAGCGCCAGGGGCTTGAGCTTTTCGAGGCTTTGCATCGGAAACTTTCTCCCACGAACAAGCGGCGGCGCTCGCAACGCCTGTGCCGGATTGTAGCAGAACCGTCCCGGCTCGCACCTTTTCGGGCACAGGCGTCACTTTTTTGTCACCGCACGGCACGGTGACCTCGGCGCCTTGGTGTAAAATTGTCGCTTGCTCGGAAGATTTCCGCATGACATCCAAACCGCGCACGGTGGGTGTGGTCACCGGGGGAGGAGATTGCCCCGGCCTGAACGCTGCGATTCGCGCCGTGGTCCACGCAGGCAAGAAGCAGCATGGATGGAAGGTGGTCGGCGTTCACGATGCCTTCGGTGGACTGATCTGGCCTGAGCAGTGTCGAGAGCTTACGTTCGAGTCCACGCGTGGAATCCTACCGCAGGGTGGAACGATACTGGGAACGACGAACTCGAAAGATCCGTTCGCATTTCCCCTGACGGAGAACGGGCAAATCACGAAACGTGATTTTTCCGGGCGCTGCTTCGAAGGGGCTGAAAAGCTTGGAATCGAAGCGTTGATCGTGATCGGTGGCAATGGAACGCTGACCATCGCGGATCGGTTCGCACGATTGGGGATGAAGATCGTTGCGATACCGAAAACAATCGATAACGACCTGCAATCAACCGATGTCACGCTGGGGTTCGATAGTGCGCTTCACATCGCGACCGAAGCGGTCGACCGTCTACACAGCACGGCGGAAAGCCATCACCGCGTGATGATTGTGGAGATGATGGGCCGCGACGCGGGCTGGATCGCGCTACATGCGGGAGTAGCCGGCGGTGCCGATGTCATTCTTCTTCCGGAGATCCCGTTTGCGATTGAAAACGTGTGCGAGGCGATTTACGAGCGCGAACGGCTGGGCCGGACGTTTTCCGTGATTGCGGTTGCCGAGGGTGCCAGGCTGCCAGAGCGTGATGCGGGCGGCAGACCGCTCGCGAAAATGGGGTCGGGTGGGGCAGCCCAATCATTGGCACAGGCCATTCGGGAACGCATCGACAAGGAGGTGCGTGTCACGGTACTGGGGCATTTGCAGCGGGGCGGAAGCCCGAGCCCTTTCGATCGCACCCTGGCGGCGCGCTTTGGAGCAGGCGCCGTGGAGCTTGTCGAGCGAAAGGCGTGGGGGCAGATGATTCGGCTGCGCGACGCCAAAATCAGCTCGGCGCCCCTGGCGGAGGCGATCGATCCGATCCGGCTTGTAGACCCTAAAGATGAACTGCTCGGAGCGGCGCGGGCCATGGGCATTCGCTTCGGGGACGTGACTTGATGCGCAAGATCCTCATCGGATTTCTGGTGGTGCTGGCGATCGGTGCCATACTCTATTTTCGGCTCCGTCGCCCATCGAACCCTCGCGAAGTGGCCTATGCGGGCGATCGCGAGGTGACGCTGTGGAGTACGACGGCTCAGGTTCGTGAGCCGGTCGCCACGGCGAAGTACGGAGAGCGTCTCGACGTTTTGGCCCGCTCTGAGGATCAAGTGCAAGTGGAAACGACAACCGGCTTTGTGGGTTGGATCAATGAAGCCGACCTACTTTCGGCCGATCTCTGGCAGAGGGCCCACGATTTGGAGGCGGTCGCCGCGAAATCACCTGTCCAGGCGCGCGGTCATACCCACGCCATCAGCAATATGCATGTGGAAGCCGGCCGCGAGTCGCCACGCATCCGTCAGCTAAGCAAGGGCGTTCCCGTGGAGCTGTTCGAGCGTAAGGCGGTCGAGGGGTCGACGCCGCCTGCCACTGCTGCGGCGGATGAGAAGAATGGTTCAGCGGCTGCCGCCCCAGTGAAGAAGGAAGACTGGTGGCTCGTTCGGGCCCACCTCCCCGACCAGACCTCCGTTACGGGATGGATGTTGGGGCGGTTTATCGATCTGGATGTTCCTGCCCCCCTGCCGGACTACGCGAGCGCCGCCGCGATGCATATCGTGGCTTGGTTCGAACTGAATCGCGTCGCGGATCGATTGGCGGGATCAAAGCCTCAATACCTTGTGGTGGGAAATCGAGGCCCGGAAGGGCAGGAGTGCGATTTCACGATGATGCGCGTGTTCACCTGGGGCCAACAGAAACAACGCTACGAAACGGCTTACGTGGAAAGCGGGGTATGCGGCAAGTTACCGATGAATCTCAAAGAACCGGCCCAGCCCGGCGGAGACATTCTGTTCTCGTTTGAGGACTCAAGCAACGGAACCATCGAGCAGCGCACCTATCGAATGCAGCGCACGGCGGTACGACGCGTGAGGGAAGGCCGGTCTGATTCAGTGAAGCAAAAGCATGCCCATGGATGATAGGAACCATCAATCGCTGGTTGTGTTCCGCCGTGCGACGCCTGTTGTCAACTGTGGGTCCGTTGCCCGGCGTTGGCTCAGAAAGAGCC
>Ga0187780_10003029_pt1 | contig 12687 bp, 12 predicted proteins | sample 1015_Q2_SP10_20__FD_132429 | JGI IMG/M metagenome (GOLD analysis project Ga0187780, IMG submission 132429) | Tropical peat soil microbial communities from peatlands in Department of Meta, Colombia - 1015_Q2_SP10_20_MG | ecosystem: Environmental > Terrestrial > Soil > Wetlands > Peat | place...
GACAATCCGCTCAATCCAGATACGGAATTGACCGCGCTTGGCGGGAGCGTCGCTGGTCATATCTTATGCTCCACGATGTGCAGTTTGTGAGACACCTCGCACGTTAAAAAATCGGGGTTATCCGCGCCTCCGTTCGTGGGGGACACAGTTAATAGCGTCAACGCTCGCGTAGCGAGCAGCGCTGCGCGCGCCCATTCAACCCGTCAGTGATGTTCCCAATACCGGTCGTCGTCGCGCCACCCACCGTTTCTTTCGCCATCGTGAGGCCGATCATAGTAGTGATCTGCGTACGAAGAGCGAAACCGATAAGCCTCGTCCGGGCTCGCCCAAGCGTGCCAATAGTGATCGCGATCCCAGTAACCGTCTCGATAGCCGAATGCGACGCCGCCGTAAGGGGCCACGACGCAACTCGCCAGGATCGGACCTATCGCCAAAGCGAGGGCGGCGAATGATACTCTAATGAGGCTGCTCACGATCATTCCTCCTTTTACGCGCTGATCGCATTTGCCACGCTGCGCGTCAGCATCGTGCAACCATGTTGTCGGTCTGCGATGCGGCACGATAGGCCCACACCAGTGGCCCGCTTTGAGGTAGATCAATCGCTTGCGCAACCGCTTCTCAATCCTGTCGTGCTAAGATTCCGTGCATGCCACGAAACGGCGGATGTATGGTCGGCGAGATTTTGATGATCTTCCGCGCTCGCTGCGGCCGGCGTGCTCGCCTACCCTAAGGCAACGTTCATCGAGCGCTTTGTCGCAAAGATGTCGATGCCCGACATCTTGGTAAAGCTCGCCAACTGTTCTCCTGGGGAAACATGGCCGATCCAAGGCCGAGATGCCGGAAATCGCCACTAGCCTAACGCTCGCGAACCTCAAGGCTGACTGAAGGTCCGTCCACATTTCATATACTGACCTAGGACACGGGGCTCCAAACCGACTTGTACCAGCGCGTCAGTTTGGGCTCGATAAACTTCGAGGGCTTGGATGAGGAACGGAGAGCGCGCCGCATTGCTGGTATCAGCCTATTTTGACTGACGAGCTTGGCGACGGAGGCGCCCTACCACCAGCGCATGCGCCCGACATCGACATGGACGAAGTCAGAGCGGGGATAATAGCCGACGCCGCCCGCTCTAATGGCGAGCGCCGCGCGGTGCACGGCCGTGAGGGCACGCCCCGGGACGCGCAGGTCGATGGCGCGGCCCTCGATGTGCAGGCTGTTTAGCGCTACCCGCTCGCTTCGGCGACGGAGCATGGCATTGGTCTCGGGCGAGCGGTAGCCCGAGATGATCTGATAGGGCTCGCTCGTGTCGAGTCGGCGACGCAGCTCGACCAGGAGATCGAGCAGCTTGGGATCGATGGCATGCACCTTGTCGTTGCGGAAATCGCGCAGGAGATAGTCGATGCGTTGCGCTGCGTCGGGGAGGTAGCGCCCGTCCGCCCAGTAGACGAGGTCGAGCGCTTCGCCCGTGTGGACGTTGTGGAATGCGAGAGTGCGCGCGCTGTCGAGGCGCGGCATGGCGATAGCCGGCGCAGCGACGAACCCGGCCGCCGCTGCGGCAAGGCCCAGCAGCTCGCGGCGCTTGAGGTGCTTTTTCATTTCGGGAAATTTTCTGTCTTTATAGTTACGAAGTGCTCAACAATGCCCACCCGCTTCGGCCGATGCAGTGAGGTATTCTGTCGCACCCTGCGATGCCAGTGCCACAACGAGGCGCTTGTCGCGGCCATAGAGATCGTCGCGAAACTCAACCGTGCCGTCGGGATCGACGAAGGCGGTCCAGTAGAGGACATAGACTGGTACCCGGTGCGGCAGAGGAACTGACTGAGTCTCACCGCTCGCGATCGCGCCATCGATCGCCGGCCGCGACCAGTCATTGGAATCGAGCAGGATGCGCGCCAGGTCGCGAGGATCGTCGACACGGATGCAGCCATGACTGAGGGCGCGCTGAGGGCGCGCGAAGAGGTTGCGGTCCGGCGTGTCGTGAAGATATACGTTCGCGGGATTCGGCATTTCGAATTTGAGCTGGCCCAGGGCGTTCTCGGGTCCCGGGCGCTGAACGAGGCGCCGGCCGCCAGGCCTGTCCATGAACGAGAAGCCGAGCCGGTCGAGATAGCCCGGGTCGCGCTTGAGGCGTGGCAAGATCTCGTTGCGCAGGATCGAGCTCGGCACATTCCAAGGCGGGTTGAACAAGACCGCGGTGACCTCGGCACGGAGCACTGGCGTCGGCCGCCTGACGGAGCCAACGATAACGCGTGTTTCCTTCAGCACGTTGTCGCCGTCATAGAACGTCGCCATTTCGGCTGCTGCGTTGACCTCGATGCGCCGGCTATCGACGAAGCGCGGCAGGGAGCGCGAGCGCTCGAGGTTCAACATGATCTGCTTCACTCGCGCTTGAGGCGGAATGTCGAGAGCTGCGATAGTCGCACGTCCGGCAACGCCGTCCGGGGCGAGCCCGCGCGCGGCCTGGAAGCGCCCAACGGCAGCGGCAAGCGGATTATCGAAGAGAGCGGTATCGGCAGCTATGCCGGGATCGAAACCTTCGGCCGCGAGTCGTCCCCGCAGCGCCGCCACGCCGGGACCGCGATCGCCGCGGTGAAGGGACGCGGCGCGGACGAGCCGCGGCCAGCCACGCGCCGCCAAGTCTCGGTAGCGCGCGAGCGCGCCGCGCAGCCGCTGATAGGCGGAATCGGACGGCGTCAGACTCGCGAGCACCGCGACGACATCGCCCGTCGCCGCCGCTGCGAAAGCCTGGGGTGGATCGAAGGCGGGCGCCGGTATTCGCCAGTCCTTCTCGAACTCGCCCGGCCAGACGCGGCCGCGCGCGAGCGCCGAGGCGTAGCGGAGGAAGGCGTCGGTCAGAAGCAATTCACGTTCGATAGGCACTATTCCGACGACGGCGTAAGCACCGGGATCGAGGCCCTCGTTTTGCGCCGCCGCAAGGGCGCGGGTCAGAGCGGCGGCGCGTCCTTCGTCCCAGGCCGGCGCGAAGTCGCGGCTTTCATAAAGCGCGCGCAAGGCAGCGCGGTCGAGTACGCGCCCATCGAGCATGAGCGAACCCCCGCCCTGCAATGCGGCCTCGAGCGTAGCACGGTCAGGCTCAGGCGCCGCTATGGCCGAGCCGACGCCCGCAATGAACAGCACGGCTGCGAGCACTGTCCCGCGCCGACCGCGGTGGAATACACCCGACCAGGCGGTTGAAACAGCTCTGCAACCCTTTCGCGGGCGCAAGGCGAGCCAAGACTTATTTGCGCAAGCCCCTTTGGAATATGCGGTCGGCCTTCTCGTTGGCGGATTTGGCGTCTGCCGCAGCCTGGGCGGCGCTGGCCTGGGCTGACTGAGAAGTGGCCAGGGCCTGCTGCGCAATCTGCTTGGCCTGATCGGCATTCTGGTTCGCCGACGAGATAAGCGCACGGTCCTGGTCGCTCAATCCCGTGGTGCAAGCGCCAAGCGTCGCAATGACGGCCGAGGCCATGATTGCTCTCATTAGTGGGTTCATCGCCGTATCCCTTTCTCTTTTCCCTGAATGGCACCCCCGCTGGTGCGGTCAGAACCCTAGTCGGGACGCACTCGCGCGCTTTGACGCAAATCAATCTCATTGCCCTGAGGCGCGTTCAGAGCTCTTGTCACCTGTATGGGCATTCCATCGCGGCGTTCCTCGGCACGGTGGATTGTTTGCCAATCGAGCAGGTCGGCGGCAGCGCCCGCTGCTTCGAGCAGGAGGGCATCGGCCTCGACGCGCCCGGTCGCGGCCGGAGCACCGCTTACCTCGATCGAATCGGCGTCCGCCTGGCTTGCATGGACCTCGAGATAGAGTTCGCCACCGGACCAGCCCGTCTTGGCCTGTTGATCGACGATGGTGACCGGCGTCCCGGGTCCGACGAGTTTGAAGAGGGTCAGAATGTCTTCCGGATACATGCGAATGCAGCCGTGACTATCGCGCCGCCCGATGCTGTAGGGTTTATTTGTTCCGTGAATCGCATATCCCTTCCAGGCAAGGTAAAGCGCATAGTCGCCCATGGGGTTGTCGGGGCCGGGCGCGACCATTGTGGGCAGGGTTGGATCCTCCGCGTGTTCGGATGCAGTCGGGATCCAGTTCGGATGGACGGCCTTCCTCGCGATCTCGGTATGGCCGACGGGGGTCTCTTTGCCTTCACCACCAATCCCGATCGGAAAGCTACGCGGCTCGACCTTGTCGGCGAAATAATAGAGCCGGAGCTCCGCGAGATTGATCACGATCCCGCGCCGCGGCGCGTTGGGAAGCACCTGTTGTGTCGGAACGTCGATCCTGCGACCAGCACCCGGCAGCCAGGGATCCACGCCGGGATTCGCAGATCGCATCTCGACGTAACCCACATCGTAGGCGCGCGCGACATCGAGCAGCGTGTCCGCCTCTGTCGTTACATAGATGGTCGGAATCCCGAGCAGATCCTCGTCGGGCTGAGGCGCGGGCGAAGCGGCGATGAGCAGAAGTGCGATAAAGGGGACCGCAGCCGGTTTACGCAGTCTGTCCATCGCGGAGAAAGCAGTAGCAGCGTTCCCGTCCATGAATTGCTCTCCGCATGAAACCCTTACAAAGAAAGGCCATCCAGATCGAGCCATCCTTGATCGAGATCAAAGTCGCAGAAGGCGTGTGAAGCCTTCATGGCATTGTCAAAGGGGGCGCATTATGGCGGTTGCTTTTCATTTCGCTACGCGAACCCGATTTCTAATCGTGATTTGCTGCGTCCTCGCGAGCGGGGCCCATGCGTCGGCACAGACCGCGCCACAACGAGCGGATCGCATCGTCGTTATCAAGAGCGAGCGCGTTCTGGAGCTGATCTATCAGGGGCGCGTCGTTAAATCATATCCGATCGCGTTGGGCCGGCATCCGCTAGGCCCAAAGCGACGACTTGGAGACGGGCGTACGCCCGAGGGCGTATATATCGTCGACGGACGGTCATCCAAGACCACCTACCACCGCGAGCTTCATATTTCCTATCCGAGCGATAACGACCGCATGCGCGCTGCGGCGGCGCATGTTGCGCCAGGCGGCGGGATTTTCATCCATGGCATGCCGCCACGTTTCGGCCACACCGATCCCGTTCGGTTCTTTCGCGACTGGACTGATGGCTGCATCGCCGTCGGCAATATCGCGATCGAAGAGATCTGGAATGCCGTCGCAGACGGCACAGAGATCGAGATCAGACCGTAACGAGCGGCTAGGGATGACCGATGCTTGTCCTCAAATCGAAGATGCCCGAAGACGGGCCTTGGTCACGAATTGGCTCTCTAGCTGCGACGGGACCGGCCGTTATTGCGCAGGTGCTCGAGTTTTGCGCGCATATTGGGGCTTCGCGCGACGTGCCCGTCCCCTGCGACGAGGAGTTCCTCGATCCCGCAGGCAACCTCCTCGACCATGGCCCTCACCTCTGCCCGCACTTCCTCTCCCGTGGCGCGAAGTTGCGCGTTCTTCGCCGTAATCTCGTCGAGTTTCAGCTTCTCTCGGACCGCATCTTCATTCGCCTGGGAAAGGACGATGTTGCGTCGCGCCGTTTCCGCCACTGCCTGACCGTGCGCTAGGGTGGCGTTTGCTTGTTCTTCGGCCGTCAGAGCGAGATCGTGCGCCTGTTGCGACATGACGTGGCTCCGAAGGAGCATTTCGGCACGGGCGTAATCGCGTTTTTTCTCGTCGCGATCGAATTGATCGCTCGCAAGGCTTTGTTGCGCCGCCATGAGGTTACTTTCGTTCGCCTTTACTTGGTCGACCGCGACCTGCAGGTCAGTTTGATCGATCGCTGTTTGCTGGCGATAAAGACGATCGTCGACGCGAGCAAGTACTGTGCCACAGCTCACGTACGCGCCTTCGTCAAAGGGCAAGTAGACGATGGGTGCCTGCACCTGCGTGACGCTCAATACCATCTGATGCGCCTCAATATTGCCCGAGACCAAGATTTGTTTTGCGCCAAGCGCCTGTGCAAATATCATCTACCGGATAGATGTCCAACGTAAGGCCGCATAACCACCGGCGACGGCGAGGATGGCGAGGGTGAGGAGAACAAACAAACTCAAGCGGTGCGATAAAATCACGACCAAATCGCTTTTAATTGACGAAACAGAGGCTCGCTCGTGCCCGTTCCTTAGCTTAGCTTCGGTGAAGACTCTTTGATTTGCTTTGAGATGGATCAATCCATCCCGAGTGACCTTTATGAAAAGCGGTTATAAAAGGCAGTCAATCCAGATGCGCGCTGGTAATACGGGTGTATTCCGTCGTAAGACCGAACGGTAGCCGGCCGTCTCAAAGGGAGAAGTCGAAGTTTGATGTAGATCAACGTTACCAATTCGATCGGGCGGCACATAATTAACAATGAAGGATATTCACGACCGTGACGAGAAATGGCCGTCAGGATCTGACCGTGGCTTAATCAAGCTGAACGTGAATGGTATTGAGCATCGGCTCCACGTTGAGTCCGATATCACGTTGGCGGAGGCTTTACGGGGGCCCCTTGCCTTAACTGGAACCAAGATCGCCTGCAACCGCGGTGCTTGCGGCGCATGCACAGTGTTACTCGATGGTCAGGCGGTCTGCGCATGCATGATCTTCGCCATCGATGTTGGGCAGCGCGCCGTTACAACAATTGAGGGACTTTGTCGGGATCATCAATTGCATCCCATCCAAGAATCATTTTTGGCGTATGACGCCGTGCAATGCGGCTTCTGCACCCCGGGCCTCGTCATAAGCGCGGCTGCATTGCTTGAGTCGAATCCGCACCCAATGCTGGACGAAATCAAGACGGCGTTAAGCGGTCACCTCTGTCGCTGCGGCACTCATCCGCACATCTACGAAGCTGTCCTTGCTGCAAGCACGGCACGTATTAAATGACCAAAGAGGGTTCCTCGCGACTGGCGACGTTTCCGGCCGGTATTGTCGGCGCCGGCTTAGGCGAGGTCCGACGCCGAATTCCGAGCGACGATCCACCGCCGCTGCCAATTAATGGCGCGCTCGATGTTGTCGGTAAGCCCGTGCCGCGCATTGATGGACGGGCAAAAGTGACTGGTGCGGCTCGCTTTACTGTGGATGTTCGCCTCCCGGGTATGCTGTTCGCGCGTGTTTTGCGGTCACCGCATGCGCACGCGCGGATTCTTGGGGTCAATATGCGGGCAGCCGCCGACTCGCTGGGTGTGCGCGCGGTCCATGTCGTAACAGAAGCAGGAAACGGGGTTCTTCAAACCGTGCATTACCGCGGCGCGCCAATCGCGGCGGTTGCAGCAGCGACACGTGCTCAGGCCGAGGCGGCGCTGGCCTTAATCAAGGTCCGGTATGCACCACTGCATTTTGTAGTGGACCTGGACGAGGCACGCCAAACCTATTCTCCCGCGGTCTTCGAAGCTACGCTTGCGAGCTCGCCGGGATTTAGTCGATCAACCAATGTCTGGGGACCGGTGCGGGATCCGTTCGCGAGCGGGAGTCGGGGCAATGTGGCAGATGGGCTTGCCGAGGCGGATTTCATTATCGATGGCCAATTTAGGACGCAGGTTCAGACACATTGCTGCTTGGAACCTCACGCAATCGTTGCTGACTGGCAACCGAATCGGCTGACGGTCTACACCTCGACCCAAAACGTGCGCGGCGTGCGCGACGAGCTTGCGGAGACGTTCGGGCTGGAGCAGAGAGCTGTCCGCGTGATCTCTGAGTTCATGGGTGGCGGTTTCGGCTCGAAGCTCTCAGCGGGCGATTATGCGTTTCTAGCGGTTGAACTGTCGCGCAAGGCGGGCGCGCCAGTCTCGCTCGTCTACGACCGTCACGAGGAACAGATTTCGGGGGGAAATCGGCCGGGTACGGCGCAGCTAGTGCGGATGGGGGCGAAACGCGACGGAACGGTTACCGCGATTACAGTGCTTGCTTTCGGTACAGCTGGGACCGAGATGGGTGCCGGCGTTGGGAATTTTGCTCAATCGCTCTATTCGTGTCCTAATTTTGAGATGGTTCAGTACGACGTACTGACAAATGCAGGACCGGGCTGCGCAATGCGGGCACCTGGCAACGTTCAGGGTGCATTTGCCGTCGAACAAATGATTGACGAGCTAGCCGAGCGGCTCGAATTCGACCCGCTCGCTCTGCGGGATCGCATCGACCCTAGTCTCGTGCGACGCGAGCAGCGCCGCATTGGAGGCGACCGCATCGGATGGAATTCACGGCATCCCGCCGGTGCCGAGGTGGGCACCATCAAGTGTGGCCTCGGAGTCGCCCAATCGTTTTGGCCCGGTATCGTCGACACATCGAGCTCTTGCGAGGTTCAAATAGAACGCGATGGATCGGTGGTCCTGCGATCTGGCGTTCAAGATCTCGGCACAGGTACGCGCACGGTTCTCGCCCAAGTCGTTGCGGAGGAGTGCGGCCTCCGCGCCGAGGACATTACGGTCCTGATCGGCGATTCTGATTTCCCAGCGGGACAGAGTTCGGGCGGCAGCAAGATGACGGGCTCAATTACACCAGCCGCGCGCAACGCCGCTCACAAGGCGATGCGTGCCCTGGCCGCGGTCATAGCACCGAAGCTAGACGCAACTGTGGACGACCTCGTGACCAAAAACGGACGCATCTTTGTCCGCGGCACGAAAGAGCGCGCAATGAGCTTCCGCGACGCGGCCGCGTTCCTTTCCGAGCCAATTCGCACCATTTCCGGGCGGCCGGCCGACTACGGAGGATACCGTCTGACGCGAGAGGCCGGTGGTTTGGCCCAAGCAGACATCGGTGGGGTCCAATTCGCATCTGTCGAGGTCGACACCGAAACCGGAATCGTCCGAGTTAAGCGTGTCGTTGCGGTTCACGACTGCGGACGGCCTATCAATCCACTGCAGGTCGAGAGCCAGATCCACGGCGGCATTATAATGGGCTTAGGCTTCGCGTTATTTGAAGAGAGAACATTAGATCGGGGTACCGGATCGATGCTGAACGCTGATCTAGAGCAATACAAGATCCCCGGTATCGCAGATGTTCCTGAGATCGATGTCGTGCTTCTCGAGAACTATCACGCTCAGAGTTCAACGGATGCTTGCGGGGTGGCCGAACCAGCGACGATTCCGACAGCGGCCGCGATCGCCAATGCCGTTTACAACGCGATCGGGTTCCGCGTTCGCTCCTTGCCGATGAAACCTGCGACCATCTTGGCCACTCTTGGAAAAATCCCGAGCTTGGACTGGTCGCTATGAAGCCGATCGATTGGATCGCTCCGAAAACGATCGCTCAGGCGGCTAATGCCGCTTCGACCACAATGGCCGATCTGATGGGGAGCAATGCCACCGGAGGAGCGGTCCTGAAGGCAGGCGGGATCGACGTGATTGATCTCATGAAGGAAGGACTCGCTGCGCCAAGCCGTATCGTCAATCTCCGCGAAATTCCCGGCCTCGATTTCATCGAGGGCGATCATCGTCGCGGGTTAAAGATTGGCGCTCTCACGACTCTGTCGGTCGTCGGTCGACATCCGGGATTTCGACCGCAGTACGCCGCTCTTGCTGATGCTGTTGCCGGGTCGGGCAGCGTGCAATTGCGAAATGTTTCAACGCTGGGCGGCAATCTTCTACAGCGTCCACACTGCTGGTATTTCCGCTCCAACGATTTTCGATGTCGACGCAAGGGCGGTACCCAATGTTTCGCACTCTTAGGACAGAACCAATATCACGCGATTTTCGAAAACGAGAATTGCGCGATGGTGCATCCCTCCACCACTGCGACGGCCCTTGTGGCGCTCAAGGCGGAGATTGTGCTTGCAGATAGTCAAGAGCGAACGAGGCAGATTGCGCTCGAGGATTTTTTCGTAGGTCCTGGGCAGGACCTCACACGCGAGAATGATTTGCACGTCGGTGAGGTGTTGACCGCAATCGTACTGCCGCCACAGCCTCACACAACGAGCTCAGTTCATCTGAAAGTGAGTGAGAGGGCTTCTTTTGATTGGCCGATTGCTGATGTCGCGGTCGCGCTCGATCTTTCGACCGACGGTGTATGCATCGAGGCCTCAATCGTCCTTGGTGCCGCTGCACCCGTTCCATATCGCGCTGAGGAGGCCGAGGCGGCCCTCCTAGGCCTTGCGGTCGATAGCGATAGCGCGGCAACCGCAGCCCGGGCGGCCCTCGGTGGCGCCAATCCGCTGGCGCATAACAGATATAAACTGCCGATTTTCGCAGCCCTCATTCGTCGTGCGATTTTGCAGGCCGTAAATCGACACAACGAAGTACAAAAGGGACAATAGCCGTGACGACCCAAAGCACGATTTTATATTATAAGGTAGCAACACAACTTGAATTACCGGCGCCGCGCAAAAGCGGCGGCATGCCGCTTCGCTCAGCGGCGCTCGGTGCGAACCTATCTTGCGCACTTGCTGCGACTGGAGCGAAATCAATTCGTGACGTTCGCACAGACCGTTGGCTATCCCACGCTTTGAAAGTTTTTCGAAACTCGTTGCCGTGTGGACGCTAACCTCGTGTCCTTGAGGATGCCGGATGAACGAGGAAATCAGACAGAAGATACTGACCCTCTTAAACCAACACAGAATCATGACTATCGCCACACTTAGGCCTGATGGTTGGCCTCAGGCAACGACAGTTGGTTATGCGAATGATGGCCTTACAATCTACTTTTTATGCGGTATCGACAGCCAGAAAGCGGCAAATTTGGCGCGCGATGACCGCGTGTCGCTGACGATCGATCACGACACACCACAAGTGATGGATATCGCAGGGCTCTCCATGGCAGCCCGGGCCAACGCGGTCGTAGATCCGAACCAAGCAGAGAGGGCTTTGCGCATGTTGATGGCGAAATATCCGCCTCAAGGTTCGCTTCCCCTTCCAATGCCGACTCCAGCTGATGTCAGGATATTTCGTCTCACCCCAATGGTGATTTCGGTGCTCGATTACTCCAGGGGTTTTGGTCATACCGATCTGGTCGCTTGTGAACCGACTGCTCCGGCTCGATCTTGAGCCGTGATATATCGTCTGCGTTGTTGTGCACCCGAAGGGCAGGTGCGACCGGCACGTTTCGGATCCGAAACTTCGTTTCGAATCCCTTGATAGTTGACCTTCAATATCGCGAACTATCTGTCTGGATGGCGTGCGCCAGAGAGGCTCAGCGGGCGATCGTGTCAAGTCCAACCAGCGAGGACACGACGCCGCGCCGCTTTTCCGTCGTGCTGGGGCCGATAACGCGAAGCTCTCTTGGTGAGCTTTGTAATGAGAATCTGCGTATAGTAGGTAGAAGTCTGGATAGCCCCGTCGAATCTCTGGTTCAGAATTGCTAGTCCGTTACGAGTGCTTGCAAGGATGGCGCCGTGAATTCCTTCATTGGGGGAGGAGATTGAGAACTCGCACCAAGTCTGTCTTGTCGCGGCGCGTCGTGATCCGGGGGATATCGGCGCTTGCCTCTTGCGCCGTGCTGGCGCCCGATCGCCGCGCTCGAGCGTTGCAGCTCGCTCCAAAGACGCTTTCTCAACAGATCCTCTACTCGACGACACGAATCGTAGCAACCGAGGGAAAATACAATAGCAGCGGAACCGGTTTCTTTTTCGCTCCCCCGACATCCGAAACGCAGGTCGTTCCATTGCTCGTCACGAATCAGCACGTGGTGCGCGGTACCACGGGCGTCACCCTGTCGCTGCACACGAAAGATAATGATAGCAGCATGCCGGGTAGCAGCCGCTCATTCACAATCAATGCAGCGCTCGGCAGCGGTTGGATTCCACACCCGAGCGCCGACCTCTGCGCCCTGCCGATCAGGCTCCTCCTGGGCGACGAGTATGAACAATTATTCCTAAGGCCCATCGGACTGGACCTTGTGGCATCCAATCGTCAGCTGGCCGACTTCGATGCCGTCGAAGATGTGCTGATGGTGGGCTACCCGGTCAGCTTCTGGGATGAGGTAAACAATCTCCCTGTGGTTAGGAAAGGCATCACAGCGAGTGATCCAGCGGTGGATTTTGACGGCAAGCCCGAAACGATCCTCGACATATCCGTATATCCGGGTTCGTCGGGATCGCCGGTTTTCGTCTTCGACAAAGGCGGCTATGTCGATAAGGACGGATTTCATCCCAAGGGCCTTCGCAGCTTTTTGATCGGCATAATTTCGGAGTGGCAGTACGTGACCCCGAGGGGGACGGTCATCCTCCAAGAAGCACAAACGACCCTCAAAGGCCAATTCCAGGTACAGCTCGGTATCAACATCGCGCGCATGATCAAGGCCCGCGAGCTTCTTGGACTACGCGATACCGTCTTTAGCCAGCTTGGTCTACCGACCTATGATGGGCCGATCTATTCTTCTGTCTCTTTTTGATCCCGCCAACACGGCACAACCTTCCCCTCGACGGACCAGCAGTTCATCGGTTCGCTGCCGGTCCGTCTCGAGTGGTGAGATTAGTGCGTTGCCGAGGGGCCGACCGGACCCCTCGGAGCCCCGCCTTCGCCGCAGGCGTTGCTCGCGGCTTGGTCCGCCGTACCGCTATAACAGCCGCTTCCAGTGATCACGTTGGAGGAAGGTGCCACGGCCGACGGCCCGACAGGCCCCGCAGGTGCGCCGCCTTCGCCGCATGCGTTGCTCGCCGCTTGCTCTCCAGAGCCGCTGTAGCAGCCAGCTCCGGTGATTACTTTGGCCTGTCCTGGGACTGCGGAGGGTCCGACGGCACCCGAAGGAGCGCCTCCTTCACCGCAAGAATTCCTCGCAGCGTCATA
>Ga0187780_10003030_pt1 | contig 12684 bp, 12 predicted proteins | sample 1015_Q2_SP10_20__FD_132429 | JGI IMG/M metagenome (GOLD analysis project Ga0187780, IMG submission 132429) | Tropical peat soil microbial communities from peatlands in Department of Meta, Colombia - 1015_Q2_SP10_20_MG | ecosystem: Environmental > Terrestrial > Soil > Wetlands > Peat | place...
CCGACCGAGAAGATCCGCGCGAGCACCACGTAGATCCCCTGCGGCGGCTTCATGCCGAGGTACATGAGGCCCAGGAACGACACCGCGAACACCGCGAGGAAGGCGCGCGACAGCGGGCCGCGGTAGCGCATCGACTTGACCGGCGAGCGATCGAGCCAGGGCAGGAACAGATACGACACCACCGAGATCAGCATCAGCAGCGCGCCGATGCGCTGGTTGGGCACGGCGCGCAGGATCGCGTAGTAGGGGGTGAAGTACCACGCGGGCGCGATGGGCTCCGGCGTCGACAGCGGATCGGCCGGCTCGAAATTCGCGTGCTCCATGAACAGCCCGCCGAGCGTCGGCACGAAGAACACGACGATGGCGAACAGGATGAAGAACACGCTGATCCCGAAGGTGTCCTTGACCGTGTAGTAGGGATGGAACGGGATGCCATCGAGCGGCTTGCCGTCGGCACCGACCTTCTCCTTGATCTCGATGCCGTCGGGGTTGCCCGAGCCGGTCTGGCGCAGCGCGACCAGGTGCAGCACGACGAGCAGCAGCAGCGCGAGCGGCACGGCCGCGACGTGCAACGCGAAGAAGCGGTTCAGGGTCGCATCGCCGATGCCGTAGTCACCCCGGATCCACTCGGTGAGTCCCGGTCCGATGCCCGGGATCGTGCCGAACAGGTTCACGATGACCTGCGCGGCCCAGTAGGACATGTTGCCGTAGGGCAGCACGTACCCGAAGAACGCCTCGGCCATGAGCGCGAGGTAGACGAACATGCCGACCACCCACAACAGCTCGCGCGGCGCCTTGTAGGAGCCGTACATGAGGGCGCGGAACATGTGCAGGTAGACAACGAGGAAGAAGGCCGATGCGCCGGTCGAGTGCAGGTAGCGAAGCAGCCACCCGGAGCTGACCTCGCGCATGATGTACTCGACCGAGTCGAAGGCCGTGGCCTCGCCCGGCTTGTAGAACATGGTGAGGAAGATGCCGGTCAGCAGCTGCACCACGAGCACGGTGAGCGCGATGAAGCCGAAGAAGTACCAGACGTTGAAGTTCTTCGGCGCGTAGTAGCCCGTGAGCTGCGTGCGGATGAAGTCCTCGATCGGCAGGCGCTTGTAGAACCAGGCCTTGAGGCCCCCGGCTGCCGATGGTTTCGCGACCGAGGCCATCAGACCGCTCCTTTCGCATCATCGAGGCCGATCACGAGCTTGTGCGTGTCGGCGAATGCATAGGGCGGCACGCGCAGGTTGACCGATGCCGGCGAGCCGTCGAAGACGCGCCCGGCAAGGTCGAAGCGCGAGCCGTGACAGGGGCAGGCGAAGCCGCCGGGCCAGTCGGAGCCGAGCTCGGGGTACCCGGGCTCGAAGCGCGCCTTCGGCAGACACCCGAGGTGGGTGCACACGGCGATGAGCACCAGAAATTCGGGGTTGCGGGAGCGGGTTGCGTTGGCGGCATAGGCCGGCTGATCGGAGTCCTCGGACTTCGGGTCCTTGAGGCGTGAATCGTGATTCGGCAGCAGCGCCAGCATCTCCGGCGTGCGGCGTACGACGTAGACCGGCTGCTTGCGCCACTTGACGAGCGCCATCTGGCCGGGCTCGAGCTTGGAGAGGTCGAACTCGGTGGGGGCGCCGAGCGCGCGGTCGCGCTCCGAGATCGTCCACGAGCTGATGAAGGGCACCGCCGTGAAGACCACGCCGACCGACCCGGTCGCAACCGTCGCCCCCAGCAGGAATTTGCGCCGACTATCGTCTACCCCGTCATCCGCGATGACGCCGTTCTCTACCATCTAGCGGCTCTCCGAAGCTTCCACCGGTCCGCCCCGCTCGCGCACCGCGCGCACCCCATAAGGGTGCAGGCGCGATGCACACGACTTTTCGTAATTTCCGGCCTCGCGGGGGGCGGCGCATTATACACAAACGAGGCCGGGAGCCTGACCGGCCCGCGGTGCGTGCTCGCACGGTGCGTCACCCCTCGCGGACCTTCAACGGCCGCGCCCCCAAGGTAAGCTTCACCCGCATGACAACCTCGCTCGGACGAGTCCTGCTGTTCATCGCCGGCTGCATCGTGAGCGGCCTCGCCATCGCCTTCCTGGTGGTCGCATGGCGCCCGGAACTGGTGCGTCCGCCGCCACCCGCGGTGGCCGCCGCACCGGCCGAGAGCGTCGTGGCCACCCCGGTTGCCGAGATCACCGCCCCGCCGAGTCCGGCGCCCGCGCGCGTCGTCACCTACGCCGACGCCGTGCAGCGCGCCGCCCCGGCGGTGGTGAATGTCTTCACCAAGCACATCGTCACCGAGCGTGTCATGCCCTCGGGACTGGACGAGCTGTTCGGCGACTTCCTGCCCCGCTACCGGCAGCGCAAGGAGCAGACGCTCGGCTCGGGCGTGATCGTCGATGCGCGCGGGCACATCGTCACGAACCATCACGTGATCGCGAACGCCGACGAGGTCCGCGTGCAGCTCGCCGACGGTCGCACCGCACCCGCCCGCATCGTGGGGCGCGACCCCGACACCGACCTCGCGGTGCTGCAGATCAATCTCAGGAACCTGCCCGTCATGCCGCTCGGGCGCTCCGATCGTCTCGCGGTGGGTGATGTCGTGCTCGCGATCGGCGACCCGCTCGGTCTCGGGCAGACCGTCACGCACGGCATCGTGAGCGCGACCGGCCGCCAGCAGGGCCTCGCGCCGCTCGAGGACTTCATCCAGACCGATGCCGCCATCAACGCCGGCAACTCCGGCGGGGCACTCGTCAACACGAGCGGCGAGCTGGTGGGGATCAATACCGCCATCATCGCGCGCAACCTGGGTGTCGAGGGCATCGGCTTTGCCATTCCGGTGAACATGGTGCGCGGCGTGCTGAGCGATATCCTCTCCAGGGGGCGGGTCGTGCGCGGCTGGATCGGCATCGTGCCGGAGGACGTGAGCGAGGAGCAGGCGGCCCAGCTCGGACTGCGGCACGGCGGCGTCGTGCTGACCCAGCTCTACACCGCCGGCCCCGCCGGTCGAGCCGGCCTGCGCCCGGGTGACGTGCTGCGCGAGATGAACGGCGCGACGATCCACTCGGCGCAGGAGGCGCTCGCGCGCGTCGCCGTGCTCGTGCCCGGCACGCCCCTCACGATCCGGGGTGTGCGCGGCGAGGCGCGCTTCGAGGCGAAGATGACCGTCACCGAGCGTCCCCGCAACCGATGAGTCCCGCGATCAACAACCGCCGCTTCGAGGCTCGGGACGAGCTGATCGCGGCGCTCGCCGAGCGCCTCGAGCGCACCCTCACCGCGCCCGTCGATGCGACCGGCCGCGCACTCATGCTCTCGGGCGGCAACACGCCGCTCCCGGCCTATCAGGCGCTCGCCGCGCGCAGTCTGCGCGCGGCCACCGGGCTCGCCCTGCTGTACTCGGACGAGCGCTACGTTCCGTCGAGCTCGCAGGCGAGCAACTACCGCCAGACCCGCGTGCTCCTCGACAGTCTCGCACTCACCGACGAGCAGGTGCTGCGCGTGCGCACCGAGCTGCCGCTCGAGGCGGCGGCGGCCGACTACGAGCGCAGGCTCCGGAGCCTACTCGGCGCCGAGGGTCGCATCCGTCTCGGTCTCCTGGGGCTCGGCGCCGACGGTCATACCGCCTCGCTGTTCCGCGCGCCGGATCTGGAGCGCGCCCGCGGGCGACTCGCGCTCGCCGTGCACCGGCCGGACGGCCGCGATGCGGTGAGCGTCACGCCGCTGCTCCTCGAGCGGGTGACCGACCTCATCTTCGTGGTGGCCGGCGCCGACAAGCGCACGGCACTGGAGGCGCTGCTCGCTCGCAGCCCCAACTCGGTCGCGTACCGCGCCGTCGGGGGCTGCCCGGCCATCGAGGTCTGGTCCGATCGCGAGGCGTGGCCCTAGCCGCCCGCGCTAGGGATGCGCCATCGGCGGCTCGCAGGAGCGCGTCCAGCTCTTGGCATCCGCGCCGGGGTTGTGCCAGTTGCAGGTGGTCGCGATGAGCGCGTCCGCCGCCACCGGGCCCCAGCTGCCCTGCGCATAGCTCAAGGGGGCGCCGGGGGTGCTCAGCACCGGATCGACGATCGCCCAGGCCGCCTCGACCTCATCCTCCCGCGCAAACAGCGTCGACTCGCCCGCCAGTGCATCCCCGATCAGCCGCTCGTAGGCGTCCATCTCATCCGCCTGCTGCTGGCTCACGAACAGCTCGACCTGGCGCCCGCGCATGACCGGGCCGGCCTCCTTCGCGTGCGCGCCGAACGCGATCGCCACGTCGGGACCCAGACGGAAGCGCAGATAGTTCGGCTGCTGCGGCGCCAGGTCTCCGAACACGCGTGCGGGCGGCTGATGCAGGTCGACGACCACCTCGGTCGCGGTGAGCGGCAGGCACTTGCCCGCCCGCACGTAGAAGGGCACGCCGCTCCAGCGCCACGAGTCGATGGCGAGACGCACGGCGGCATAGGTCTCCACCTGCGAGTCGGGCGCGACGCCCGGCTCGCCGCGGTAGCCTTCGAACTGGCCGCGCACCAGCGCATCGGCCGACAGCGGCCGGATCGCGCGGAACACCTTGACCTTCTCATCGCGCAGCGCCTCGCCCCCGATGTTGAGCGGCGGCTCCATCGCGAGGAAGGCCACGATCTGCAGCAGGTGGTTCTGCAGCACATCGCGGATCGCGCCCGCCTCCTCGTAGAAGCGCCCGCGCCCCGCCACGCCGATCTTCTCGGCCATCGTGATCTGCACGCTCGCCACGAAGTTACGGTTCCAGACCGGCTCCAGGAACGAGTTCGCGAAGCGGAAGTACAGGAGGTTCTGCACCGCCTCCTTACCGAGGTAGTGGTCGATGCGGAAGATCGCGGACTCGTCGAACACGCGGTGCAGCGTCTGATTGAGGGCGCGCGCGGAGGCGAGATCCCGGCCGAAGGGCTTCTCCACCACCACCCGCGCCCCCGCGGCGCAGCCGGCCGCACCGAGCTGCGTGACGACCACGGGAAACATGCTCGGCGGAATCGCGAGGTAATGCACCGGGCTCGCCGCGCCACCGAGCGCGCGCCGCAGGCCCTCGAAGGTCTGCGCCTCGCGATAGTCGCCGTCGACGTAGCCGATGAGCGCATCGAAGCGTGCGACCACCGCCGGGTCGCGCTCGGGCACGAACGCCTCGAGACTCGCGTGCACGCGCTCGAGGAACTGCGCGCGCGTCCAGCCGGCGCGCGCCACGCCGACCACCGGCACGGCGAGCCGCCCGCGTCTCACGAGGCTGTAGAGCGACGGATAAAGCTTGCGGTAGCACAGATCGCCCGTCGCACCGAACAGCACCACAGCATCAGCCGGTCGTGACACGGATCTGCCTCGCGCGCGAGCGTCGCGGCCTTCAGGATTTCTGTTCGGCGTGGCCGCCGAAGCCCAGGCGCATCGCCGACAGCACCTTGTCGGCGAAGGCGGCGCGGCCGCGCGACTCGAAGCGCGCGAACAGCGCGGCGGCGAGCACGTAGGTGGGCACGCCCTCCTCGATCGCCGCCTCGAGCGTCCAGCGACCCTCGCCGGAGTCCGCGACGCGGCCCGCGAACTGCTCGAGCTGCGGGTCCTGCGCGAGCGCTGCCGCGGTCAGGTCGAGCAGCTGCGAGGTGATGATGCTGCCGTGCCGCCACAGCTCGGTGATCGCCCCGAGGTCGAGCTGGTACTGGAACAGCTGCGGGTCCGAGAGCGGCGCGGTCTCCGCGTCGGTCGCGCGTGCCTCGAGACCGGCGTCGGCGTGGCGCAGCACATTCAGCCCCTCGGCGTAGGCGGCCATCAGGCCGTACTCGATCCCGTTGTGGACCATCTTCACGAAATGGCCCGCCCCGTGCGCACCGCAATGCAGATAGCCCTGGCGCGCCGTCGCCGCCGCAGCCCCGGCAGGGGCGGCTCGTGCCGCGGCGGCAGGCCGCGCGGTGCCTGCCGCGAGCCGCGCGTTCGCCCCGGGGGCGAGGCTCGAGAAGATCGGATCGAGCCTCGCCACCACGGCGCTCTCGCCGCCGATCATCAGGCAGAAACCGCGCTCGAGCCCGAGCACCCCGCCGCTCGTGCCCACGTCGACGAAGTCGAGGCCGCTGCGCTTGAGCTCGGCGGCGCGCCGGATGGCATCGCGGTAGTGCGAGTTGCCGCCGTCGATGATGCAGTCGCCGCGCGTGAGCAGCGGCGCGAGCTCGGCGAGCACCGCGTCGACGCCGTTGGCGGGCACCATGAGCCAGACCGCACGCGGCGGGCTGAGCGCGCTCGCAAGCTCGGCGAGACTCGCCGCGCCGCGCGCACCCTCGGCGGCGAGCGCGCGCACCGCCTCCGCTGCGCGATCGTAGGCGACGCAGGCGTGCCCATCGCGCAGCAGGCGCCGGACCATGTTGGCTCCCATGCGCCCCAATCCGATCATTCCGAGCTGCATAGCGACTCCGCGCACTCACCGCACGAGTGCGTTGCGTTGGCGAAACCGTTAGTTCGGTACGCGGCGTATCTGCGCGCCGAGCTGCGCGAGCTTCTCCTCGATGGTCTCGTAGCCGCGGTCGATGTGATAGATCCGCTCGACCTCGGTGCGACCGACGGCCACGAGCCCGGCCAGCACCAGGCTCGCCGAGGCGCGCAGGTCGGTCGCCATGACGGGCGCGGCGGTCAGCCGCTCGACGCCACGGATGATCGCCGTATTGCCCTCCAAGCGGATCTCCGCCCCGAGACGCCGCATCTCGAGCATGTGCATGAAGCGGTTCTCGAAGATCGTCTCGATGATGGTGCCGACGCCGTCGGCGACGGCATTGAGAGCCGCGAACTGCGCCTGCATGTCGGTCGGGAACGCGGGATAGGGCGCGGTGCGCACGTCGATCGCGCGCGGCCGGCGTCCGCGCATGTCGACCTCGACCCAGTTGTCGCCGACTCCGAGCTTGGCGCCGGACTCCTGCAGCTTCCCGAGCACCGCATCGAGGTGCTCGGGGCGGGTGTGCTTGATGCGCACGTTGCCGCGGGTGATGGCGCCCGCGACCAGGTAGGTGCCGCTCTCGATGCGATCCGGCAGCACCTCGTACTGCGTGCCGCGCAGCCTCGCCACGCCCTCCACCACGATCTTGTCGGTGCCGGCGCCGCGGATCTTGGCGCCCATCGCGATCAGGAAGTTCGCCAGATCGACGACTTCCGGCTCGCGCGCGGCGTTCTCGATGACGGTCTCGCCCTCGGCGAGCGTCGCCGCCATCATGAGGTTCTCGGTGCCGGTGACCGTCACGGTGTCGAGCACCAGTCGCGCGCCCTTCAGGCGCGTCGCCCGGGCCCGGATGTACCCCCCGTCGATCTGGATCTCCGCGCCCATCGCCTGCAGGCCCGCGACGTGGATGTTGACCGGACGGGCACCGATCGCGCAGCCGCCGGGAAGCGACACGTCGGCGCGGCCGAAGCGCGTGAGCAGCGGCCCGAGCACCAGGATCGAGGCGCGCATGGTCTTCACCAGGTCGTAGGGCGCGAAGCACTCCTTGAGGGTCGAGGCGTCGACCTCGATGCGCATGCGCTCATCGATCGTGACGCTCACGCCCATGCGGCCCAGCAGCTCGATGGTGGTCGTCACGTCCTGCAGGTGCGGCACGTTCGCCACCACCACCGGATCATCGGCGAGCAGCGCCGCCGCGAGGATGGGGAGCGTCGCGTTCTTCGCGCCCGAGATGCGCACCTCGCCCTCGAGCGGCGTGCCGCCCTGGATCTGCAGCTTATCCACGGCGCCCCGCCGCCTCCTGTGGCGTCAGTGCCTCGATCGAGAGCGCGTGGATCTCGCGGCCGACGCGCTCGCCGAGTGTGCGGTAGATGAGCTGGTGGCGGGCGAGGTTGCGCTTGCCGGCAAACTCGTGGGCCACGACCCGGGCGGCGAAGTGAGTATTGTCATCCGAGCGCACCAGGACCTCGGCGCCGGGCAGGCCGGCGCGGATCAGCGCCGCAACTTCTTCGGGATTCATGCGCGCATTTTAGCGGATATCATTGTCCCATGAGCCCGCCCGCAGCCCCTGCCGACACCGCGCCCCTGATCGCCGCCGCCCGCCGCGCGCTCGAGATCGAGGCGCGGGCCGTCCAGGCCCTGGGGGCGCGCCTCGATGGGCACTTCGCACAGGCCTGCCGCGTGTGCCTCGCCTGCCAGGGACGCGTGGTCGTCACCGGCATGGGCAAGTCCGGCCACATCGCCGGCAAGATCGCCGCGGCGCTCGCGAGCACCGGAACGCCCGCCTTCTTCCTGCATCCCGCCGAAGCCGGCCACGGCGATCTCGGCATGATCACCCGCAACGACGCGGTCCTTGCGCTGTCCAACTCCGGGGAGACCCCGGAGCTGCTGCTCCTGGTGCCGCATCTGAAGCGCCTCGGCGTTCCGCTCATCGTGATGACGGGCAAGGATGACTCGACGCTCGCGCGGGCCGCCACGGTCGCGCTCGATGTGAGCGTGCCCGAGGAGGCCTGCCCCCTGAATCTCGCGCCCACGGCGAGCACGACGGCGGCGCTCGCGATGGGCGATGCCCTCGCGGTGACGCTGCTCGAGGCGCGCGGCTTCACGGCCGAGGATTTCGCGCGCTCGCATCCCGGGGGCTCGCTCGGGCGGCGGCTGTTCCTGCGCGTCGAGGATGTGATGCGCCGCGGCGCCGACCTGCCGCGCGTCGCGCCGGACACTCCCCTGGGCGAGGGCCTGCTCGAGATGTCGCGCAAGGGGCTCGGCATGACCGTGGTGGTCGACCGCGAGGATCGCGTGCTCGGGGTATTCACCGACGGCGACCTGCGCCGGGCCCTCGACCGGCACGCCGACGTCCACGGCGCGCTCATGCGCTCGGTCATGACGACGAACTGCAAGACCATCGGGCCCCGGGAACTCGCCGCCGAGGGCGTGCATCTGATGGAGATGCACCGCATCACCACGCTGCCGGTCGTGGACGAGGCGGGCAAGCTCGTCGGCGCCTTCAACGTACACGATCTGTTCCGCGCCGGTGTGATGTGAGGGCCTCCGCCGCGGCGATCGAGCTGCTGGTGCTTGACGTGGACGGAGTGCTGACCGACGGCCGGCTGTACTTCGGACCGCGCGGCGAGGCGCTGAAGGTCTTTCATGTGCGCGATGGGCACGGCATCAAACTGCTGCAGCAGGCGGGCATCGAGGTCGCGGTGGTGAGCGGGCGACGCTCGACGGCGACCCGCAGCCGTTGCCGTGAGCTCGGCATTCGGCACCTCGTGCAGGGCGCCGCCGACAAGCTCGCCGCGGTCGAGGCGCTGCGCGCGCGGCTCGGCGTCGCGCGCGAGCGCTGCGCCTGCGTCGGCGATGACACGCCGGACATCGCGCTCATGCAGGCGGTCGGCCTCGCCTTCGCGGTCGCCGATGCGCTGCCCGCCGTGCGCCGCATCGCCGACCGCACCACCGCGCTCGGCGGCGGTCGCGGCGCCGTGCGCGAGGTATGCGACTTCCTGCTGAAGGCGCGCAGCGCGGGCCGGAGAGGCCGGTGATCCAGCGCGTGCTGGCCGCCTTCGCGGTCATCGCCGTGATCGTCGCGGGCTGGCTGGTGCTCGAGCGCGAGCAGAGCGGCGTCGCGCGCACCGCGCAGCAGGCGCCCGCGGCGGTGAACCCCGGCTATTCGGCGAGCAACGCGGAGATCATCGAGACGGGCACGGACGGGCTGCGCCTGTACACCCTGCGTGCCGACACGATCCACCAGCTGCCGGATGATCAGATGATCGCCCTCGAGGGCGTACGCCTCGAGCTCAAGGACGATGCCGGGAACCTCTGGAACGCGAGCGCCACGCACGGCCAGATCCTCGAGGATGCGGCGCTCGTCGACCTCGTGGGCGATGTGCTCATCGCCGGAATGCTGCCCGGCTCGGATCAGCCGGCACACATCACCACCGAGCACCTCTCGCTCGACACGCGCACCGACATCGCCACCACCAAGGACATCGTGCATTTCGACTGGGCGGGGCACCACATGCGCACGCACGGGCTCACCACCAGCTTGAAGGACCACCACTTGAAGCTAGAATCCGACGTGCATGGCACCTTCCACCCCTGACACCGTTCTGCGCCGGGCCGGCGGCGCACGGGCGCGCGGTGCGCTGCTTGGCGCGCTCCTGCCGGGGCTCGCCCTGGCCGGCGGTGCCACCCAGATCGCCACCACCCACGGGGTGATCTCCTACGATGCCGCGCAGATGGAGATCGATGTCAAGTCCCACCAGGCGGTGCTGCGCGACGTGGTGGTCTCGCAGGGCGAGCTCAAGGTGAAGGCGCAGCGCGCGGATGCGACGGCGCTCGAGTTCCAGAACAGCCGCTGGATATTCTCGGGCAACGTCATCATCAGCGCGGAGGAGCGCGGCACGCTGCATTCGGACCGCGCCACCGTCGAGTTCTCGAACAATCAGCTCGCGAAGGCGGTCGCGACCGGAAGCCCCGCCGAGTTCGAGCAGACGAGCTCCGACACCGGACAGCTCGCGCAGGGACAGGCCGACACCATCGAGTACAACGTCGAGGCCGGCACGGTGCAGCTCACCGACAACGCCTCGGTCACCTACGGCGGCAAGAAGGTCGACGCCGCCCGCATCGTCTACGACATCCGCGAGAAGCAGGTGCAGGCGGCGCAGCAGGGCGGGGACGGCAAGCGCGTGGTCGTCACGATCGACCCCAAGCAGGATGCGAAGCGAGAGCCGAAGCCGTGAGCGACGCGCCGCTCAAGGCAGCGGGTCTCGCCAAGAGCTACAAGTCGCGCAAGGTGGTCAGTGACCTGTCCCTCGAGGTGCGGCAGGGCGAGGTCGTGGGCCTGCTCGGTCCCAACGGTGCGGGCAAGACCACCGCCTTCTACATGATCGTCGGGCTCGTGGCGTGCGATGCCGGCCGCATACACCTCGGCGACCACGACGTGACCTTTCTGCCGATGCACCGGCGCGCCCAGCTCGGGCTCGGGTACCTGCCGCAGGAGGCCTCGGTGTTCCGCAAGCTCAGCGTCGAGAGCAACGTGCTCGCGATCCTCGAGACCCGCGAGGACCTCGACCGCGCGGGTCGCCAGCAGCGCCTCGAGGAGCTGCTCGAGGAGCTTCGCATCGGCCACGTGCGCAAGAGCGTCGGGCTGTCGCTGTCGGGCGGGGAGCGGCGCCGCGTGGAGATCGCTCGGGCGCTGGCGGCCGAGCCGCGCTACATGCTGCTCGATGAGCCCTTCGCAGGTGTCGATCCGCTCTCGGTGCTCGACATCCAGCGCATCGTGCGCGAGCTCACGGGCCGCGGCATCGGGGTCCTGATCACCGACCATAACGTGCGCGAGACCCTGGGGGTCTGCGGCCGCGCGTACATCATGAATCAGGGAATGGTAATCGCGTCCGGATCTGCTGAGGAAATCCTTGCAAACCCCCAAGTCCGTGAGGTGTACTTGGGAGAGTCGTTCCGCCTCTGACCCCCTCGGGTCGGGAGGAATTCATTGGATTTCAATCAGTTAAGATGGGGCACAGCCCCTTAGTGCAAGAAACATGCTGAAACCGTCCCTGCAGCTGAAGCTCGGTCAGCAATTGACCATGACGCCGCAGCTGCAGCAGGCCATCCGCCTCCTCCAGCTGCCGGCGCTCGAACTCCAGGCCCACATCCGCGAACTGCTGGAGAGCAACGTGATGCTGGAGCCGGTCGAGGACGCCGAGGCCACCGGCGCCTTCGAGGCGGTCGAGCCGCCAGCCCCGCAGCCCGAGCCCGCCGCCGCGCCCGCCCCGGATGCGAGCGTGGAGGTCATCGACGACCACTGGGGCGAGCACAGCACCGGGCCCGCCGAGAGCTCCTGGAGCGGTGATGACGACGACCGCCAGCAGGAGTTCGCCGATTCCTCCGGCGAATCCGTCCAGGAGCACCTGCTCTGGCAGCTCGAGCTCGCACGCCTCGAGCCGCGCGAGCTCGCCATCGCGAGCGCGATCGTCGACGCCATCAACGACGACGGCTACCTCACCGAGTCGCTCGAGGAGATCGCCAACACGCTGCGCCCGGAGATCGAGTGCGGCGCCGACGAGGTCGAGAAGGTGCTGGCGCGCGTACAGGCGCTCGATCCGCCGGGTGTCGCCGCGCGCTCGGTCAGCGAGTGCATCGAGCTGCAGCTGAAGCAGCTCGATCCCGAGACACCCGGCCTCGCCACCGCGATCGCGATCGCGCGCAGCCACCTCGAGCTGGTCGCGGGTCGCGAGCTGTCGCTGCTGCGGCGGGAACTGCGCACCACCGACGAGGAGCTGGCCTCGGCACTGATCCTGGTGCGCGCCTGCCATCCGCGCCCCGGCGCGACCGTGAGCGCGGGCTCCGCCGAGTACGTCGTGCCGGATGTGTTCGTGCGGCGCACCGACCACGGCTGGTCGGTCGAGATCAACGCCGCGACGCTGCCCCGGGTGCGCTTGAACCACAGCTACGCGAGCCTGATCGGCCGCAGCGCGAGCCACGCGACGATGCGCGCGCAGCTGCAGGAGGCGCGCTGGCTGCTGAAGAGCCTGGAGATCCGCAACGACACGCTCATGAAGGTCGCCCGCTCCATCGTGCAGCGGCAGACCGCCTTCCTCGAGCACGGCGAAGAGCACATGCGGCCGATGATCCTCAAGGACATCGCCGAGGCGGTGGAGATGCACGAGTCGACCATCTCGCGCGTCACCTCCGGCAAGTACATGCACACCCCGCGCGGGGTGTTCGAGCTGCGCTATTTCTTCTCGAGCCAGGTCGAGGGCGCGGACGGCTCCGGGACTTCCTCCA
>Ga0187780_10003032_pt1 | contig 12678 bp, 9 predicted proteins | sample 1015_Q2_SP10_20__FD_132429 | JGI IMG/M metagenome (GOLD analysis project Ga0187780, IMG submission 132429) | Tropical peat soil microbial communities from peatlands in Department of Meta, Colombia - 1015_Q2_SP10_20_MG | ecosystem: Environmental > Terrestrial > Soil > Wetlands > Peat | place...
ACGGTCACGTACACGGCATGCTGCCCGGCGGCCACCGACTGGCTGAGCGGCTGAGGCGCCTGCAGTTGCGGCCGGAACACCCACTGATAAGAGACGGTCCCGGCCGAGCCGTTGGTGGTGATCCGGCCGGTCACGTCGACCCCGCACCCGGTCTTCGTCTGCTGCGATATCTCGGCACCGGTCACGTGGAACGGCGCATGATGCAAGCGCAGGTACAGCACCACCCCGGCGGCCGCCAGCAAGATCACCGTGAGCGCTGAGCCGACCCGTCGACGCAGCCTGGCCCGGCGCCGGGGCGGCTCGGGCAGACGGCCAGTGCGCCAGACGCGTTCCGCCGTCAGCCCAGCCTCGCTGGCGGACGCGCTGGTTGAAACCCCGGGACCGTACCTGACGACGTCCGACGGCGGCGCCGTCTCCGTCGGCGGGTGAGGCGGCGCCATCTCCGTCGGCGGGTGAGGCGGCGCCACCTCCGTCGGCGGGTGAGCGTTCGATGGGTCAGCCAGCCAGGACCCGATGACCGGCTCACGATTCATGAAGGTCTGCGTAGCCTCGCCATCACCTGCGCCAGCAGGCGGCGCGGGACCTGGCCCGGATGGCCCTTCCCCCCTCTGGTCCATTTCCGGTTAAGTGGCGCGTCGTTTCGGCATTACGACAAGCGGCACTTCAGATCTGAACACAAGCACCATCCCCCCGGCCGTCCTAGCGGCCACTAATACGCGCTCGGCTACGTAGAAACGCCCTTCTCCCTATGTGGTCGGGGACCCTCTTGGCCGCGGTGCCCGTCTAGTCCCGGGGCGCAACTGAACGCTGAGTTTCGCACTAGAGCCATCTTTAAGTCAATGACCAGATAGAACCATCTTTAAGTCAATGACCAGACAGGACCGCCACATGAGATAGTCCCAGCCACAGCCGCCCATCGGCCGGCACGCCACCGCCGAGGGGCCGCCGTCTGCGTATGTTGAACCCGATGGGCGGGTGTGCCGCGTTGGGTGCGCGGGACCGGCGCGGTCCAGCCACTGAAAGTACAGCCCACCATGTGTCAACAGCCATTAGACCGCGGGCCGGTCAGTTCCCGTCGGAGCTGGAATCATCGTCCGGCGCCGACGGGATTTCTTTTTCCGGTGCCGGGTCGGGATCGGTGGCAGCCGGGAACACATCGGTCGCGGCCAGATCCCAGATGTAGCTGGGGCTACGTGACGGGGCGGCCGGCGGATAGTCCCGTGGCGGCGGCTCGGCCGACGGCGGCGGCGCCACGTAGTCGGCCGGCACCGGAGCCGCCGCGAAACCCAGGCTCTGCCTGGTGGGCAGGTCCGGGCTCGCCGGCGCAGGGAGGTCCCGGCCCGCTGGCGCGGAAGCGCCCGAGTCCGTCGGCGCCGCAGAGCCCGGGCCCGCGGGCGCGGGAAGACCCGAGTCCCGCCGCGCGGCACGGTCCGAGTCCTGGGGCGCGGCACGGTCCGGGGCCGTCGGCGCGGGAAGGTCCGAGTCCGCCACGGCGGGCAGGTCCGGGTCGGTCGGCGCGAGAGCGCCCGAGTCCGTCGGCGCCGGAGCGCCCGGGCCCGCGGGCGCGGGATGGTCCGGGCTGCGCGGCGGGACGACGCCGAAGGCCAGCGGTGTCAGCCGGAAGGCAGGCGCGCTCACGTCGAAGTCGGCAGGCGGGGTGGACAAATCGAAGGCGGCGGGCGGCGGGGGCTCGGTCGGCGCGCCGCGTGGCCCTGCCATGTCGCCGGGTACCCGCAGCCCGGAACTGAGCAGCGGCGGAGATGAGCTGACCGAGGTCACCGGGAGCGGGCCGATCGTGTGTTCGGGCTCCGGCGCAGGGGCCCACGGCGGGCCGGCGGGGCCGGCCTGGGTGCTGGCGCTCCGGCTGGTCCTGGAGCCGGTGGCGGTCCTGGGCAGCGGAGCCACGGCCGGGCGGGCAGGCGGGCCCGAGGCGGACCCGATCTCGCCTATGCTGCCGCCTTGCCAGCCCCCGGGGGACCGCCAGCCGTCCGCCACGGGCGGGGCTGGCGTGGCCGCCGGAGCCCGGCTGGGCAGAGCGGCACCGTAGCCCGCTGCCGCCATCGCGGAGCCCGCCGACGCCGGGGCGGCGGGGGCCACGGGGGGGCCGTCCTGCCTGCGGTGCTCATGCTGCCCGCGGGCGTGGGCCCGGCCGGCCGACGCCGCGCCGGGCCTGCGCTGCCGCCGCGAGCGCACGACCAGCAGTCCCGCCACGAGCAGGACGATGAGCAGGCACACTCCGGCCACGGCGCCGCGCAGCACGGACCCCGCCAGCCCGCCGGTGTCCGGCTGGTGCGGGGCCGCCACCGCCCGAGGTGCGGCCTGGCGCGGCCGGGCGGACGGGGTGGCAGTCGGCCGGGGCTGGCTGTCGGCGGTGATCAGGGCGGCCATGGCCACGGCCCGCGCCGCGTCCACGGTGCCGTATCCGGTCCCGGGGGCCAGGTGGGTCGGCAGGGGCGGCAGGCTGGTGCCGCTCGCCGTGGTGGCCGTGCTCTCGATCAGGGCCTGGGTCACCTGGGCCACGGTCAGGTGCGGGTACTTGGACAGGATGAGCGCGGCCACGCCGGCCACGATGCCGCTGGCCGTGCTCGTGGAGCTGATCTGGTCGTAGCCGCCGGGCGGGGTCGCGGCCACTAGGCCGACTCCGGGGGCGGTCAGCGACGCGTGGGAGCGCTTGCTGCTGAACGGGGCGAGCTGCCCGGCCCGGTTGGTCGCGCCCACGGAGATGACGCCGGGGTAGGCGGCCGGGTAGTTGATGAGTTCCGAGCCCTCGCCGTCGTCGCCCGCGGGAGCGACCAGCACGACGTTCTTGCTCAGCGCGTAGGCGACCGCCGCGCGCTCCGCGGTGCTGCCGCCGGCCGCGGCCGGGTCCCCGGCGTCGGTCAGCCCCAGCGTCCCCGGGTCGAGCGGCAGGTCGATGACCCGGGCTCCGTGATCGACCGCGTACCTGATGCCGTGGGCGATCGCGCCGGGCAGCAGCTGGCTGATGGCCGGGTCGAAGGCCAGCGGGTCATTGAATTCCAGCGTGACCCGGATGGACAGGATCTTCGCCGCGGGCGCGATGCCGACGATGCCGACGTTCCAGTTGCCGTCGTACCCGTGGCCCGCGATGACGCCCGCCACCGCCGTTCCCTCGACGCCCCAGAAGGCGCTGCCCGGCGCCCGGCCCGAATCGGTGTAGTCGGGCCCGGTGATCACCACGCCGGACAGGTCCGGGTCGCCGGCGGCCACGCCGGTGCCGAGGACGGCGACGGTAACCCCGGCTCCCTCGGCCTGCCGCCACGCCTGCGTCACGTGCAGGCCGGTCAGCCACCACTCCTGGTCGCGGATGATGTTGCCGGCCACGGAACCGGTGGCGCCGAGCGCAGGCGCGGACCCGAGGACGCCGAGGACGGTTATGACCGCCGCAAGTCCTGTGGCGAACGGCATCAAAGTGCCGCGGAGCAATTGGTGTGACACTTTTGTCAGATATCTCCTCCAGGCTGGCCGAACCGACCCGCGGTAGCGACGTTCGGTCGGCCCATGTAATCGTGCCATGCACCCGCCCCCCGTGGAATGCATCATGGCCGAATTGTTGGCGGTACCGCGGCAATCGATACCCGCGCGCCGGGCGGCAGGCCCAGCCGCCCGGCCGCGTCTCCGCCATTCACCGCGATGGATACCAGCCCGGCGCTGTCGGCATATGCGACCAGCTCACCCGACGCCACCGTGCCGAATGTGTCCCGGTACGGGACGGTCAGCTGGCGGTGGCCGACGCCGACCAGCACCGATCCGCCCGGCTTGACGCCGATTTCCGCGGCGTCCGACGTGGTAATGGTGAGCTGGACATTGCCGAATCGGTCCACGGTCAGCACCTCCCCGTACGCGACGCAATCGCGGATCAGCCTTTCCGGAGCCGGCAGCATGACGAGATCTGCGACGTCGATTTCGGTTCCGGCCGACGCCAGTTCCGCGTCCGTCGCCAGGTGCGCGGCAACGGGCATGAAGATATCGCGGCCGTGAAAGGTCGCCGTCACCTTCTCCAGCCAAAGCTCGCGGTTGGTCAGGCTGAATGCGCGCGCCGCGCCGCCCGCGGCCGTCACCGCCCAGGAAAGCAGGCCGTTATCCGGGCCGACGAATACCGAGTTTCCCGCGGCCACCGCCACGCCGCGCCTGGAGGTGCCGACGCCGGGATCGACCACCGCCACGTGCACGGCCGGCGGCAGGTAGGGCACCGTCTGGGCCAGCACGGCCGCACCGCGCCGGACGTCGCCGCGCGGCACCAGGTGGGTCACGTCGATGATGTCGGCGTGCGGCGCGATACGGGCGCCCACGCCCTTGCAGGCGGCCACGAATCCGTCTTCGAGCCCATAGTCGGTCAGGAAGCTGAGATAGCGGAAATGGGTCACGACCCGTGAGCGTACGTCGGCCGGGCACCGAGGTACAGCCCGCGGCGGGGTACGTTCAAGGAGGAGCCAACCGGGAAAGGCGGCACGGCGGAGCCCGAGGGAGGTCGCATGCCGGAACTGTCCGAACGCGACATGCGGATCCTCGCGTTCGAACGCCGCGGATGGCGGTCACCCGGCGTCAAGGAGCAGGCCATCGCCGAGGTGCTCGACATGCCAGCCACCCGGTACTACCAGCTGCTGAACGAGCTGATCGACCGGCCGGAGGCGCTTGCGTTCGACCCGGTGCTGGTCAAGCGGCTGCGCGCCCAGCGGGCTCGTCGGCAGCGCGTCCGGTCCCCCCGGTCCAAGAGCACGAAGGGCCGGCCGACGTGACGCACTCGCCGCGGCCCCGTACCGCCGAGGGCGAGGCCGGGCTGGCGGCGCTGCTCGCCGCCCCGGAGCAGGCCCTGATCGCCACCGACTTCGACGGCACGCTGGCGCCGATCGTGCCCGACCCGCGGGCCGCCCGGGCCGACCCCGGTGCGGTGCCCGCGCTGAGACGGCTGGCGCCAGCGGTCGGCACGCTCGCCGTCGTCACGGGCCGGCCCGCGGCGGACGCGGTGGCCTACGGCGGGCTCGCCGCGGTTCCCGGCCTCATCGTGCTCGGCCACTACGGCTGGCAGCGCTGGCAGGACGGCACGCTGGCCGTGCCGGACGCCCTGCCCGCGATCGAGGCGGCCCGCGCGGCCCTGCCCGGCGTGCTCAGCCGGGCCGGCGCTCCGGATGGCACCTGGATCGAGGACAAGGAGCACGCGCTGGCCGTGCACACCCGCCGCACGGCCGACCCGGAAGCGGCGTTGCGAGCAGTCCGCGGCCCGCTCGGCCAGCTCGCCGGCCGGCTGGGGCTGGCGGCCGAACCCGGCCGGATGGTGATCGAGCTGCGTCCGCCGGGCGTCGACAAGGGCACGGCGCTGACCGGCCTGGTCCGCGACCGCGCCGCTGGTTCGGTGCTGTTCTGCGGCGATGACCTGGGTGACCTGCCCGCCTTCGCCTCGGTGCGCGCGCTGCGCGCGGACGGGATCCCCGGCTGCGCCGTGGCCAGCGCCAGCCCGGAGTCCCCGCAGGTCGAGGCCGCGGCCGACCTGGTGGTGGACGGGCCGGCGGGCGTCGTGGCGCTGTTCACCGCGATCGCCGATGAACTCGGCCTGTGAGCCCGGGTTTTACCGGTCAAGCGAGGCGAGCTGGTCCCCCAGCCAGCGGGCCGGCGGGCTGGCGGCGGCGACGGCCGCGAGCGCGGCGCTGCGGCGGAAACGCTCGGCGTCCGGCATGGCCAGCGCCTGGTGCAGGGCCGCGGCGGTCTCGCTGATGTCGTAGGGATTGACCAGCAGCGCGTCGCCGCCCAGGGTGGCGGCGGCGCCGGCCTCCCGGGACAGCACCAGCGCGCAGCCGCGCTCGGACAGCACCGGGCCCTCCTGCGCCACCAGGTTCATGCCGTCCCTGATCGGGTTCACCAGCAGCACGTCGGCCAGCGTGCAGGCGGCGAGCGACCGGGGGTAGTCGTCTCGCACGTCCAGGATCAGCGGATTCCAGTCCGGCGTCCGGAACTCCTCGGTGATCTCCCGCGCGATCTGCCGCACCCGCTCGGTGTAGGCGCGGTACTCGGGCACCGCGGGCCGGGACGGGTAGGCAAAGGCCAGGTGGACCACCCGGCCGTGCCACTCCGGGCGGGCTGCGAGCAGCTCGCGGTACGCGGCCAGGCCGCGCACGATGTTCTTGGACGGCTCGGTCCGGTCGATCCTGACGATCAGCTTCCGCCCGCCCGCCGCCTGGCCGAGCGCGCTAAGGTGCGCTTGCACGTCGCCGGCCCGGGCCCGGGCCCGCAGCGCCGGGGCGTCCACGCCGAGCGGGTGCACGGCCACCTCGGTGAGGTGTCCCCGGTGGCTGACCCGCCCGATCACGTCCGCGCCTGCTCCGCGGACCCGGCTGACGTCCGCGCCCAGGATCGTCTCGCAGCAGTCGAGGAACGCGGCGGCCCACCATTCGGCGTGAAAGCCCACGTGATCCGCGCCGAGCAGGCCGTCCAGGACGGCCCGGCCCACCTCGCCGGGCAGCATCCGGTAGTAGTCGGCCGGCGCCCAGGGGGTGTGCGAGAAGTGCGCGATGCCGACGTCGAGGGGGGCGCCGGCCAGCTTGTCCCGCAGCAGCCGCGGGACCAGGCTGAGGTGGTAGTCCTGAATCAGCGCGCGGACGCCCGCGGCGGGCACCTCGGGCCGCCCGGTGCCCGCCAGGGCCTCGCCGGCCAGGGCGTCGGCGAACGCCTCGTTGTAGGCCAGGTAGCACTCCCAGTCATGCCGGAACTGACGGCCGAACTGCGGCTGGTTCGGCGTGTCGAACAGCAGGTGGTGGGTGAACCACAGGATCGAGTTGGCCACGTTGTTGTACGCGCGGTTGAGGGTGTCGGGCGGGATCTCGAGCATCCGGACCTGAACATCGCCGGGATCCGGGGTCCCTTCCGGGTCCGCGGTGACCCAGGGATCCGGGGGGTCTGCGGGCTGGTCCAGCTGTCGCCGCGCGGCCGCGCGGTCCGCGTCAGTGAGCGCCGCGCAGATCCAGCTCGCGTCGGCCTCCGCCGCGATCGCGGCCAGCCCCGACGTCACCCCGGCGATCATGCCGCCGCCGCCGCGCGTGCCGACCAGCGTGCCGTCGTCGGCGAACTGGTACGAGACCGGACCGCGGTTGGACGCCACGAGCACCCGTTGCCTCATGACCGGCAGGCTAGTGCACGTGCATGCGAGCGGCCTTAGAGAGTATTTGAAAAATGCTCGACTCTCCCGGCGGTGCCAGTCCCATCCGCACGGTGGTGTCGCGTGTCCTGTGAGGCCTATGAGCGTTGTGCTTCATGAGTGCACCTTGGTGCGTCTAGCCCGGCAAAGATCGGGGAGGATCAGGGCTTTTGGGAGCATCTGGTGCACTATGATCCACCTAATCCTCCCATAAGCCCGAATCCTCCCCGGTATCTTCGATTATATCGTACGTATGGGCGAATAACGTTCGCGAGTGGGTCTTACGGGACCAGCGAGGCATGGGAGCCAGGCGGCGCGGAGCGACCGCGGAGCGAGGGCGCGGGACGGGGGCGTCTAGCGACTGAACCCGCCGCCCGTGCCCGGCCAGGTGCCAGGGTGGCGGTCGCGTGGTGACCAGCCTGCCGAGCGCTACGGCGATCACGAGCCTGCGCCAGCCAACCGGAGGATCACTCCACCTGTCGCGGTGGTCTCGGGCTCCGCGGCGGAACGGGCAGCACCCGGCGCGCCGGTCCGCCGGCGGCTCAGCTGGAGGACACTGAGCGTATGGATCGCGAGCGCGCGGAGACCTTTCTGCGGCTGCTGGCCGAGGAGGAGCTGCGCCGCGTCACGGCCTATCGGCGAGACAGCGCGCCGCCGCCGGATGTCCCGGACGGCGAGCGTGAAGCTGCCGCGCTGCTGCGACGGCCCGTTGCGGCGGCTATGCTCCGCGATCTGCCCGACCAGCAGCGTGAGGCCGTCACGCTGCAGTATCACACGGGCTTGTCCGAGGCTGAGACCGCGGCCACGATGCGGATCAGCCGCCGTGCGGTGAAGTTTCACACCGATCACGGGATATCGATGCTGCGCGCCGAGCTGGAGATGCGATCCCATGTCCGGGTGCGCAAAGTCGCGCAGGTACTGACCGGCGTAGGCGCGCTTGACGGACAGGTCGCGGATCAGATCCTGGACGACCTCGCGCGGGCCCTGACCGCCCGCCAGGCTCATCTGGCCGCCAGCCGCATGGGCTGGCTGGCGAGATGGTCTTTGCCGCGCGGGCGGCTGACCGTGGCGGGCTCCGGGCGGACACGCCTGCCGGGTCCGGCCGGGCCGCGGGCCTGCCCGGGCCGGGTCGTTCCGCTCGGGCAACTGATCGCGTTCGGCGGCGCGGGCGTCGCCGGCGAGCTGCACCTGTTGTCGTACGCGCGGGTGGCGTCCGGCCCGCAGTTGAGCGTATTCGCGCGGACGCGCGATCAATCTGGCCTGTGGGAGCCGTCGGGGCCGCGCCTTTTTGACCCGTTCACCGCCACCGACGACAGGGGAACCAGCTACCAGGTCACCATCCGCGACATCGGCAGTCCCGTGCTCGGCTGGACCCTGATGCTAACTCCCGACCCGCCGCACGACCCGCGATGGCTGGACCTGACCACGGCCCCCGGCGGCCCTGCCGTGCGCATCGACCTGGACCGTCAGGCCGCGGGAAGCCGCCCGCCGGACGCCGCTGATGTGACGGTCAGGACGGCGGCGCTCAGCCCGGCCGAGTACCTGCTGCACACCGTGGCGGCGCGGCTGCTGGCGGCCGTGCCGCCTCCCCTGTACGACCCCTGGCTTCACCGGACCGGGCCAAGGCCGAGGGCGCTGCCCAGCGTCACCGACGAGCTCGGTGACGTGACGGCGGCGCTGCAGGAGTGCGGCGCCCTGCCCCCGCTCAGCCCGGTCCCCGGCCAGCTCGCCGCGCTGTGCGCGGGCCTGAACGTCAACGGCCCCGGCATCACCGCGCCGCCCGCCCGCGACCTGCCCGAACCGTGGCCGAGCATGCTCGCCTGCTACCGGGCGGGGAAGACCAGGGCGGCGCCGGCGCGCGACGGCTGTGCCGCCGCGGCCGTCGTGCTGCCTGGACTGGACGGAATCAGGCTCGCGATCCTCGGCCTGCACAACTGCCAGGACAGCACCGTCGTGCACATGCACGCCACCGGCCCGAACACCGACGCGATCCACGGGCCGGATGACCTATATCCCTGGGCGATCATCTGGGTCCGCGACAGCGGCGGGCGCTGGCACGCCACCCGCACCCTGGGCCGCAGCGGGATGGACGATGAGGTCGCGCTGCGCGTGGAAGTCGTGCCGCCGCTGAGCCGGGCCACCGACTGGATCGAGCTGCTCGCCGCCGGACAGCGGGCTGAGGTCCGCGCCACAGTGCCGCTTCACTGGGAGTGAGGCCTGCGGCTCGCGCGCTGGCCGGAAACGACGGCCGAATCTGCCAGCAGCAGACATTGCACGCCGACAAGATCTGCCCCGGACTGAGACGGCTCGTGGAGCCCATAGTCCCCCCGAACGACCGCCAAGCCCCGATCCACCGCCAAAGAACCCCGCATAACCGGTACGGCTGCCAGTTCAAACACTCAGCTGCCAGGTCAGATACCCAGCTGCCAGGTCAGGCGCTCGCCTTGGCAGAGCCCTGGCGGTGCTCGGGTTCGTCGCTCCGGGTCGGCGCTTGGTACGCTTGTGCCGTTTGGACACAACTGCATAACGCTCATCCAGAGGGGTGGAGGGATCGGCCCTGTGAAGCCCCGGCAACCTATCGCGCTTGCATGCCCGTCGCGGACGGCGAGGCGCGTGACATGGTGCCAAGTCCGGCCCGCGGTCAAGGCGACCGCTGGGAAAGATGGGGAAGGAAGTCCTCGCCGGTGACCACAGCAACGACACGCACGCCTCGAGCAGCCTCCGGGTTCGGTTACGCCACCGGGCTGTCCTGCCGCGAGTGCGGCCAGGTCTACGAGCTCGGCCCGCACTACGCCTGCGCGGAGTGCTTCGGCCCGCTGGAGGTCGGCTACGACTACCCGCGGCTGAACCGGTCCGACCTTCAGGCCGGCCCGCCGAACATGTGGCGGTACGCGCCGCTGCTCCCGGTGCCGCCCGGCATCGCGGAACGGCCGACAACCGAGCCCGGCCTCACCCGGCTGGTCCGCGCCGACAACCTGGCCAACGCGCTGGGCATGCGCAGGCTGTGGATCAAGGATGACTCCGGGAACCCGACGCACTCGTTCAAGGACCGGGTGGTGGCGGTGGCCCTGGCCGCCGCGACCGAGCTGGGCTTCAAGGTGCTGGCCTGCCCGTCCACCGGCAACCTGGCCAACGCGGTGGCCGCCGCGGCCGCCCGGGCGGGCATCCGCTCGGTGGTGCTCGTGCCCGCCGACCTGGAGCCGCAGAAGATCATCACCACCTCGGTCTACGGCGGCACGTTCGTCACCGTGCACGGCACCTACGACGACGTGAACCGGCTCGCGTCCGAGCTCGCGGGGGAGCACGAGGACTGGGCGTTCGTCAACGTGAACGTGCGGCCCTACTACGCCGAGGGGTCGAAGACCCTTGGCTTCGAGATCGCCGAGCAGCTCGGCTGGCGGGTGCCCGCGCAGGTGGTGGTGCCGATCGCCTCCGGCGCGCAGCTGGTCAAGGTGGACAAGGGGTTCGGCGAGCTGGTTTCGCTCGGCCTGGTGCCGCAGGCCCCGTGGCGGGTGTTCGGCGCCCAGGCGACCGGCTGCGCGCCGGTGTCGGCCGCGTTCGCCGCCGGGTACGACGTGGTGCGCCCGGTCCGGCCGGCCACGATCGCCAAGTCGCTGGCCATCGGCAACCCGGCAGACGGGCCGTACGCGCTGGACGTGGTGCGGCGGACCGGCGGGGCGATCGCCGACGTCAGCGACGACGAGATCGTCGATTCGATCCGGCTGCTCGCCGCGACCGAGGGCATCTTCGCGGAGACCGCCGGCGGGGTCACCCTCGGCGTGCTGCGCAAGCTGCTGGCCGCCGGCCAGCTCGATCCGGAAGCCGAGACCGTGGTCATAAACTCGGGCGACGGGCTCAAGACCCTCGACGCGGTAACCGCGGCGGTGGACGTGCCCGCCCCGATCAGGCCGACCCTCGAATCATTTCAGGAGGCAGTCTCGTGACAGTGCTGGTGCGCATCCCGACCATCCTGCGGTCCTATACCGACGGCGCGGCGGAGGTGACCGCATCCGAGGGCACCCTCCGCGAGGTCATCGCCGGCCTGGACGCCGCCTACCCCGGCCTCGGCGGCCGGATCCTCGATGACGGCGGGCAGCTGCGCAGGTTCGTCAACGCCTACGTCGGTGACGAAGACGTGCGGTTCGCCCAGGGACTGGACACGCAGGTCCCCGCGGGAGAGCGGGTTTCCTTCATTCCCGCAGTTGCGGGAGGTGCGCCGGACGCCTAAAGGGGTCTCATGGCATGAGACCCACGTGGGCCAGATAGCGTGATTGGTGGGTAAGTGGCGCCAGCCGCGCCCAGTACAAGGTAAGGTCGTTTCCGGTCGCCGTCTGACGGGGACGGGGTTCGCGCGTTACGCGTAGCCGTTCTCATAGGTTCGTCGATCGACGGGTTCCGCGGTAGCAAGGGCGGGGCTCGAGGCCCGAGCATCAGTTAGGGAGTTGTTTGGAATGGCTCAGGGCACCGTCAAGTGGTTTAACCCGGACAAGGGATACGGCTTCATCGCCGTCGACGGTGGCAAGGACGTGTTCGTCCATTTCTCGGCGATCCAGTCGGATGGCTACCGCACCCTCGAAGAGGGACAGCGGGTCGAGTTCGAGATCACGCAGAGCGACCGGGGCGCGCAGGCCGACAAGGTCGTCGTCGTCCCGTAGGTTCGCTCGTGGCCCCGGCGTTCAGCCGGGGCCACGGCTCTGCCGGGTTAGCTGGCGGCCCGGCCCCGCAGGGGGCCGGGCCGATCTGATTTCTCCGCGCGCGTTTGCACTCTCCCTATGAGAGTGCTAAACATGGTGCTGGCACTCTGCTGCGGCGAGTGCCAGCATCATGGCGGGATCGGGCGATGAGGCATGACCTCGCGGGCAGGAAGGGACTGCCGGCAGGGGTGCCGTCCGTCGCGGGCGTCGGCTCGATCCTCGTATACGCCACGGAGGACTGGAGCCTATGGCAGCGAAGATGATCGCGTTTGACGAGGACGCCAGGCGCGGCCTCGAGCGCGGGATGAACCAGCTCGCCGACGCCGTGAAGGTAACCCTCGGCCCGAAGGGCCGCAACGTGGTTCTCGAGAAGAAGTGGGGCGCACCCACGATCACCAACGATGGCGTGTCCATCGCCAAGGAGATCGAGCTCGAGGACCCGTGGGAGAAGATCGGCGCCGAGCTCGTCAAGGAAGTAGCAAAGAAGACCGATGATGTGGCCGGCGACGGCACGACGACGGCGACCGTCCTGGCCCAGGCGATGGTCCGCGAGGGCCTGCGCAACGTCGCCGCGGGCGCCAACCCGATGTCGCTCAAGCGCGGCATCGAGGCGGCCGTCGAGCGGGTGAGCGAGGAGCTCTCCAAGATCGCCAAAGAGGTGGAGACCAAGCAGCAGATCGCGGCCACGGCCTCCATCTCGGCCGGCGATACGGCCATCGGCGAGATGATCGCCGAGGCCATGGACAAGGTCGGCAAGGAAGGCGTCATCACCGTCGAGGAATCCAACACCTTCGGCCTGGAGCTCGAGCTCACCGAGGGCATGCGGTTCGACAAGGG
>Ga0187780_10003033_pt1 | contig 12676 bp, 7 predicted proteins | sample 1015_Q2_SP10_20__FD_132429 | JGI IMG/M metagenome (GOLD analysis project Ga0187780, IMG submission 132429) | Tropical peat soil microbial communities from peatlands in Department of Meta, Colombia - 1015_Q2_SP10_20_MG | ecosystem: Environmental > Terrestrial > Soil > Wetlands > Peat | place...
TCAGAAGATACGAACGATTTCAAACCTCTCCCGGAAGAAGGTCGAACCCGTGAAATTAAAATTCCTCTCAAGACTGAGCAAAAGTAACGGACAGATCCCGCTAGAGTACCGAATTCTAAACAGGATACCTATTGCGCGCAGATGGTTAGCCACCCCGTTAGAAGAGGAAGCGCTTCAAGTTTCGTACGAGCTACTTTCGGTTGTAAATATGCCGAACGTTGAGAACGTACTGCGCCAATACCCCCACGAACTGAGCGGCGGAATGCGACAGCGGGTCATGATAGCCATGGCCATCGCGACGAGACCCAAGTTACTCATAGCGGATGAGCCGACCTCGGCTTTGGACGTGACGGTTCAGGCACAAATCCTTGAGCTACTACGCGAACTCAAAATGAGATTCAACAGCGCAATCCTATTCATTTCACACGACATTGGTGTGATCGCTGAAATCTGCGACAGAGTCGGAGTCATGTATGCAGGAAATCTGGTGGAGGTTTCGAGGCTAGACCAACTGTTCGCCGACCCGAAACACCCCTACACTCAAGGCCTCTTTGCTTCTATCCCGAAATACGGCGAGAAGAGAGACCTCCTCCAAACGATCGAAGGAACCGTTCCAGACCTAATCGATCCTCCCAAAGGCTGCAGGTTCCGCACGAGATGCCCCCGAGTTCACGAAAAATGTTCGACCGTTCCCCCATGGGTAGAGATAGGGACCGAACACGGCGTCCTGTGTTGGCTCTATGAGGAGAGTGAGAAACACGCTAAACAGTGAGGAGAACCTCGTTCGGGCAACGCGGCTAAAGGCTTACTTTCCCGTGAAGACCGGTAAAGTCTTCGCGAAAGCGCTCTACGTCCATGCTGTTGACAACGTTGATTTCTTCATAAAGCAAGGAGAAGTCGTAGGCCTCGTCGGAGAAAGCGGCTGCGGAAAAACAACGCTTGGACGGCTAATACTTAGGCTCATTGAACCTACGACAGGTGCACTGTTCTTTGAAGCCGACAATGCAGCCGCGAACAGGTACATTCAGCTAATAGACGATATGGAAGCCAACCCGCCCTCCGACAAGAACGACACACGCCTTGAGGAAGCAGCTAAGATAGAGAAAGACCACTCCGTCTTCAAGTTCGGCCGCAAAAAGATGAAGAAATACCGAAGGAACACCCACATAGTCTTTCAGGATCCAAACTCTTCCCTCGACCCTAGAATGCTGATCAAGGACATTATCGCTGAACCACTGAAAGCGCACCACTACGGCTCAAAGGCGCAAATCTACGAACGCGCCACAAGCCTACTTGCCGCCTGTGGACTCGAAGCCCAATTTGTGAACAGATTCCCGCACGAACTCTCGGGCGGACAACGACAGCGTGTCGCAATCGCAAGAGCCCTAGCCCTATCCCCAAGGCTTGTAGTTCTCGATGAACCAACGTCCGCACTCGACGTATCAGTCCAAGCACAAGTCCTGAATTTACTGAAGAAACTCAAGAAGGAATACAACCTAAGCTTCCTATTCATCTCGCACCATCTCATAGTCGTCCGGCATATGGCCGACAGGATCCTTGTAATGTACGCAGGCGAAGTCGTCGAATCAGGCGAGACAGAAGAGGTCTTCAACAATCCACTTCACCCCTATACAACCGCTCTACTATCCGCCGTCCCCGTTCCCGACTCAGCGACGAAACGAACGAGAATTATCCTGACCGGCGAGGTACCTAACCTCATAAACCCCCCCTCGGGGTGTAGGTTCCACCCGCGATGCCCCCGAGCCTTCGAGGCATGCGGATGGTCACCCCGCGAGGTCAAGGAGGCTTTCACCTCTGTCCTAATGTCCGGACGTTATCGGACTTTAGCGAAAATACCCGCCGTCGAAGAGGCAGAGGAGATCGACGACCTGACAATTGGAGTAAGACTCAAGGGTCCGATCTCCGCTGACGATCTCACTGAAATTAAGAGAGCCAACGAAACAGAGATAACGCAAGGGAACAGGGCGCTCAAAGCGATTAAGGATATTCAGATCAGCCATTCACCAACGAGTTCCACCATCACAATCAAAATCCATTCGTTCGAAAAGCCCAAACTTACCGCAGTGAGAGGCGAACACTCCGTCGCATGCCACCTATACTCTCTACAGGAGAAGGAGGCCGTGATACTGGCGAAATCTGCATGACGAATCACTACCCAGTTATCGGCCCAAACGACTGGCTTGACGACCTTACGCGATTCAGAATCATAAATAGGCCTATTTCCGTAAATACTCCTACTTACTCAAGTCGTAAATACGGAGCCGAGTTGCCACATCCTTCGATCTGCATTGGCTCTTTCTCGCATTAAGATACTTGCCGTCGTCGTTGTTTTGATTATTGTGGTTGGGGCCGTAAGCTACTACCTCACAAGTAAGCCCACGCCACTCTCGGTGTCGGTTGCAACATCAACGAGCGTAGCAACCGCTGGCTCGCCGGTCACATTTACCGCGATAGTGACGCCTTCGTCTGCGTCCATAAGCAGCGTCGTATGGAACTTCGGAGATGGAACCAACCAAACCGTTAGCGGCCCTTCAACAACTCATACCTACACGAACGACGGCCGCTACCTAATCCTGGCACAAGTAACCGCTGCCTCTCAAGGTCTTTTCGGGTCGAGTTCCTCGACGGGGACGAATAACATGGCTTTGTTCTCGTTGGCTGTTCAGCCGAATCTTACGCCCGACCAAGCACCTGAGGCGTCTATTCCTACGATCAGCTTCCTGCCCGCGATCAATCCGACCGCCCCCGTCTTCAGTGCGGGGGATGTTCTTCACCCGTTTGGAGGGTTCTTGAACGCCCCGGCGAACTCGAACTGGACCATCACGCAATATGCTTGGAATTTTGGGAACGGGAACGAGCAAACCGTGGCGGCCTCAAGTGACACTGGTCTTCCCGCGCAAAATGTAACGACAATCTATTCGAGTCCGGGTGTCTACGCGATGTCGTTGATGCTGACAACATCGTCAAATGGGGCGACGGTCAGCGTGACAACGATGCGCACCGTGGCTGTGCAGTCGAGTAGCTTACCTTTCGCCGTGTTAGCCACGAGTTCTGGTGTTCAGAATCCGGGAGTCATTACTTCTGCGGAAGTGCAGCCCGGAGGCCCATATTCATGGGACCCGCAGATAGATTACGACATTGTGGGGTGTGAGGAACTGTACAACGTTTTCCAAACGCTCACATGGTACAATGGCTCGTCGGTGACCTCGTTCATACCCTATCTTGCTTCAGCCCTGCCTACACAAGCGAACGGCGGCATAAGCCAGGACTTCAAGACCTACACTTTCCAGGTTCGCAACGACCAGTACTTCTCGAACGGTGACCCTGCCAACGCATACGCCGTCTGGTTCAGCTTTGCGCGGGCTATAGCATTTGCAGGCGGATCACCTGGAACCCCTGACTGGATTCAGGATCAGTTCTTGATACCCGGAGTGCAGAACGGGACAGCAAGCGTATACACGAACAACACCTGGGCGGCGGCGACCCAGGCGGTCACATACGATAACGCATCGAACACCGTTACGTTCCACTTCAACAGGCCAGTCCCACCCACATTGGCCTTTCAGGTAATAACCAGCGGAGAAGGCGCGGGAATTGTGGACCCGGCTTATGCCTGGTCTGTAGGGGCGGGCGTCAACCAAGCCAACTGGGACAGCTACAAGAACCAAGCAAGTGTGGGCTCATACAATACCAAGATGCAGTGGAGTCCCATAGGGTCCGGACCGTACATGATTCAAGCCTACACCCCCGGCCAATCCGTGGAACTTGTACCGAACCCACACTACGGAGGTGTCCCCGGAATCCCGAAGCAAAACATGACCATAGTGATAAACTGGGTCAAAACAGCGGAAACCGCTATCCTGATGCTCCAAGATGGCCAAGCAGATTCAATCTCAGGCCTGCCGTCAACCGACTTTCCCGCGGTCCAGAAGTTGCAGTCGCAGGGTCTCGTGAATATCTACAACTTCCCAACGCTAGGCCTCTACTTCTACACATTCAACATAAAGATCGACAAGGCGCTGGAAGCAACCCAATTTGGCACTGGTTTCAATGAGCCAACGAACTATTTCGCGGATCTGCCGACCAGGATGGCGTGGATAAACGCATACGACTACGCGGGTTACCTGGCTAATATTCTCGGCAACTCAAAGTACGGTTCCACTTTCGGTACAGGTTACGTTGGGTTCATCCCGCAGGGAGAACTATATTCCTTGCCACCCGACCAACTCGGCGGATTGCCGACTCAGAACCTGGCCGCCGCGAGAGGTAACTTTTCAATATCAGCCTGGGCCAATCAGAAGATAACAGTTCCAATCATCGTCCAATCCGGCGACCAGGTGAACCTGGCGGGCGCCGAGGAATGGGCGGGAATACTCGCACAGATCAGCAACGGGAACATAAACGCGAAAGTAGTCCAAATCAACGTCTCACAGCTGATCGGTGACATAGCTCAGGACACAAATCCGTTAGCGGTCTATTGGTACGAAGAATTTCCGAGCTACCCGGACCCGGCGAACGCGGGGAACGACGAGCTTCAGCAAGGGGGCTACTACGCGAGCGGAAACAATTGGCTCGTTTCGTACTTCGCTGCTCTTGCACCGTCCACTCCAAACGATCTCGTTCGCGTGGGCGGGTCAACGTACTCTCAAAGTCAAGTGTTCAGTTGGATAAACGGCAACCTCACCGTTGCCGCGGCGAGCGTGGACCCCACGGTAAGACAGAATTGCTACACCGCGGCGTCGAAGCTTGGAGTAGCTATGGGGCTCTACGTGCCCGTCTACCAGCTGTCCCAGTTCTGGTTCTGGAGGTCGTCGTTGAAGGGCGTCGCGATGCAGGAGAACCCAATAGTCGGCGATGTCTGGATTCTCCTCTTCTTCTGGCTGGCCAAGGGCTAGCACGGGAGAACACGAGAGAGCTCGCGGTTTCTTAGCGAGCTCTTTCTCTTATTGCTAGAGCCAACGCCCGACGACACGATTACAGTGACGACCAAGCGTTCGCCAAGCCAGGCACAGGCGCAACGCGCTTCGGAAACACTTAAGCGATGTCAATCATGCTGCAGTTTCAGGTAGTCGCTTCGATTGCCGTACTTGTCATAGTGTAGCAGGTCCCTTAACGATTTCCTCTCTCCCGCCTTGCCGTACGCGGGAGCGCCAATCGGCAGAATCGATACTACCCGAATCGGATCGGGAACCCCAAGGAGCTCTCTAACCTTTTGCTCCATCGAACCATTAGCCTTCCCCAAGTCGAATACACCCGCCCAGTAAGAGCTTAAACCCAGGCTGTGGGCCGCCAGCGCCATGTTCTGCGTGGCAACGGCTCCGTCCTCAATGTAATGATACGGATCCCTCCTCGGATCAACGCAGACGACTACGATGCACGAGCAACCCTCAATGCTTCCGCCGTTCACTATCAGTAGCGTGTTCTTGGCGATGTCACAAATCTTGTCCTTCGTCACGGGATCTCTAACCAAGATGAAATCCCAAGGTTGCGTATTAGTCCAAGACGGAGCCCAACGGCCTGCCTCTAGAATTGCTAGGATCCCTTCGTCCGAGACTACGTCAGGCATGAACCTGTAGATGCTTCTTCGCTCCCGTATCGCGCTCAGGACTTGATTCTCCAAATTACCAAACCACGCGGCCTCAAACGGGCTTAGCTAGCCATATAAGACTTCAGAAGAGGACTGCAAAAAAGATCGCATCCCCCCATTTTCAGAGGCCTCTTGCTGGACGAGGGACTTCAAGCCAGTTCAAGGGACGAAATTTGCCCAAAATCGTTAAAGCAAGACTCGAAACAGGTGCGGCGCCTGATGGTCCTAGGCGATCGCATTGGTCAACAGGGGATTGAAGGGCGGACAGCTACGCTTCCTGGCTAGGAAGCAGGTCGAACAAATTCATCTCGCCACGCTTGAGATTTTAGAGCAGGTCGGACTGCGAAGCAAGTCGAAACCGATCTTGGAAATATTTCGCAAGGGCGGGGCGGAAGTCGACGTTGGTGATGGGAGAGTAAGAATCCCAGAACACTTAGTGGAGGAGTTTCTTGCAAAAGCACCCAGCCAGGTCACTCTATGCGGTAGGGACCCGAAGTACGATATTCTCTTGGAGGGCAGTAGAGTCCACTACGGTATGGGAGGGACACCGACACCCTTCATCAGAGACATTGAGACCGGCCAGAATAGGAGGCCGACAAAGAAGGATTTCGCAGATGCAACACGGCTTGGAGACGCGCTGCCGAACATGTCGTTTCTCATGGCCATAGCCGGAGCGTTCGATGTGCCCTACGAAGTGGAATACGAGCACGAGTGGGAGGCGCTCCTCAACAATACCGAAAAGCCCATCGTCTACTCGGCCCCAAGCGCCTACAGTGCGGGAAAAGCCTTAGAGATGGGAGCCGCCGTCGCCGGAGGAATGGAGGCGCTGAAAAAGAGGCCGATCATGTGCCTGTACAGCGAAACAATCTCACCCCTCTGCATCGCTCCGGCGAATGAGAACATCATAGAATTCGCCAAGGCCGGTATTCCGATCACGCAGGGGCCCTCACCACTGATAGGAGCAACAGGACCCGCTACTATAGCTGGCAATGCAGTAGTCTCTAATTCAGAAAATCTCGCCGCGATGATCCTCGCGCAACTTGTCAACCCCGGCACTCCTTTTCTGTACGCCGGATGGGGAGGCGTAATAGATCCGTTCACGGGCATAGGCCCATACGCGACACCGGAATCCGCTCTTTCGGACGGAGTGATTAATGCGCAGATGGGAGAATTCTATCACTTGCCAACGTTTGGTTTCGCGTGTCCTTCAGACGCGAAGGTTCCCGACGCACAAGCCGGAGCCGAGGCAATGCAATACGCATTGGTGAGTGGGCTCGCGGGCGTAAACCTCTGCCACGACTGCGGATACCTAGCGTCGGGAAGTGTGGGTTCCATGGAGATGGCCGTCATATGCGACGACATCCTCGGAAACATCCTCAGAATAGTTAGAGGGGTGGAGGTGAGCGATGAGACCCTGGCGGTTGACGTCATAAAGGAGGTTGGGCCCGAAGGGAACTTTCTAGGCCACAAACACACCCTGAGACACATCAGGGACGAACTCCACATACCCTCAATCTTCGACCGAAACCCCGAAGCGGCATGGGCGAAAGCAGGAAGCAAACCCATCCATCAGGTAGCGAAAGAAAAAGCCCAAAAGATACTCAAAGAACACCATCCACAACCACTGCCAAGAGACGTCCAGGCTAGAGTTTCCGAGATCGTTAGACAAGCCGAAAAGGAACGAGCTAAAGGAACCTAACTAAGCACTCTTTGAGCGGCTCTACACGTTTGCGACTTCAACCACAGTTAGGCAGGTGCGTCAGGGGACGGGAATTGAGTCTTCGTTTCCAATTTCGGAAGTTTTTGCTTCTGGGTAATATTTCTCGATAATCCCTTGGACGATTTCCGTGTACCGGACCTTCTCTCTTGCGAGGTATGCGACAAATGCTTGGTCGGCATGTGGGGAGGCAAATTCGGCATCGGAACTGCCGTTCTCCACTTTGAAGTAGACGGGGGAAGTTACTCTGAGAATGTCCGGTGTTTCCCAGAATCTGTTGAAACCTCCGTAGCTTTCCAGGTTGGAAATGAAAACGTCGATCGGCACATTCACAACTTTTCTCATCGCGGCCAGTATCGGTAAGCTCAAGTCAGCCCTTGGGTTTATTGAGTCGGCACCAAGGCTTTCGAGAAGTCTCACGGACGCCGGGTTTCCGTGACCGGCCAGTGTTGACCATTTGAATTTGACCTCCTTAGGGATCTCCCCTATTTTTCTTAACTCATTCAGTGCCCATAGTTCGCCCTCGTCAACCACGAGAAATGCCCGGAAACCAAGACCGATGCATCTGCGTATCTCCGCGAATAGGAAGGCCAGTTGGTCCATACCTCTGTAGCGGTTTCCCTGCGTCATTCCCTCCGGCGTATATTTTTGGGAGGCGCCCACATCCTTGTTTGGTCCGGGCACAAGTACGACGCCTAGTTTGGCATCATACGCCGCCGTAGCTATTCCCTTGAGCTCGTCGTCCGTCAGGTAGCTGGTTCCGAGAGTACAGCAAATTAGCCGGTGAACTTTAGCTCTCTTCCTCTTCCTCATCTCATCAATGACGGCTTCAACGGTCGTGAGCCTTTCAATAAGCGATAACTCAAACCTGTACTGAGCTCCGTCCGAGAAACGTTTTTCGGAAGTCGGCAGGTCGTAAGAGTCATGCCCTGGTAGACCGATCTTTTCTAGGCTCTCGCTAATCTCTTTTAGATGCGTCGATAACACCGACGTGAAATGGAAACCAGTCGGCCTATAAGGGCATGGGCTGAATAACCAAGATGCTAAACGGATCTCAGTCGATGCATCGTTGGAGAAGCGGTTTACTTTCCCTCTGTGGAGATTTGTAGCCGTAGAGGGTAGCTATCCTGCGTTCTTCGCTATTTCATTGGCAATGTTCTCGATTTCGATTGTGACATCGTGGTCCAGTGGTTCGGGCTGGTGCTCCGCCAATATCCTCTTCGCTTCTTCACGGGCTACTTGCCTTAGGTTCTTCGCTCCGGCCCGCTGCCAAACTTCCCACTTGTCTCTGTTTATGATTCTGGGGATGTAATGTTCCTTCTGCACATTCTCAAGCGTGTGCCGTTGACTGAGAAACTCTCCTCCTGGCCCAACGGCTTCAATCACATCCATAGCGAGCGTGCGGTCGTTGACGTCAATTCCGTGCACGGCTCGGGAAACTGCGCCGCAAATCTCATTATCGATAACGGCCTGTTCGAAACTTGCCGTCAGGGTTGATTCGAGGGAACCCCCTGCGTCATAGATGAAATTCATGCCCGCCAGGGCCGCCATCGACAGGGTAATGGTCTTCTCAAACCCCGCCTGGATGTCAGAGACTTTGGATTCGGTTCCACCGCCCGTCCCACGGCTCGGCAAGTTATAGTATCTAGCTAGTTGAGCGGCAGCCACGTTCATCATCCCTAGTTCAACGGCGCCGAAAACAGCGTTTCCCGTCCTCATGTCCATAACCGTTGAAACACTCCCGTAAAGCACTGGGGCGCCGGGAGTGAACAATTCAGCGATGACGATCCCGCTCAGAACTTCTGCGTTTTGTTGTACAAGAAGGCCGGCCAGCGTGGCTGGTCCGGTGCCTCCGGCCAGGTCCATGGGTGCGATGAGTGTTGGTTGATTGTATTCAGCGTAGATCCTGAGCCCTTCCAGTTGATCCTTGCTGTGCTGAAGTGGGCTGACGGGATTATAGAACCCCAACAGCATGGGAGTTTTTCTGAGTTCCTCTTCGCCGCCCGCCACTACGGAGGCAATTCTTATGGTGTCCCGAGATATCGATGCACCGTATAGGTAGCCGTCGATGGTCTTTGTAGTGTTCTTGAACTCTTCAACAACCTCGTAGGCGGGACCAGCGACATCAGGCACGTCTAGCGCTGTTACGCACATTGATGCATGGTCAATATTCTCTAGTGCGTCGGCCAACCGAAAGAATGCAATGGCGTCCTTTAAGGTCGAGGGCCTTCGCTCGCCGGTTTCGAGGTCTAACACGTTCACCCCTTCTCCTTGCATCGAAAAGTAGACGCGGCCGTCCCCGAATCGCTGCTCGTGTACTCGGTCTCTGCCGAACAACGAACAGGTGCTTGGAGCCTTCTCTAATCCTTCCTTTACGAGGTGACTGGGAATTTTCGCGACCCTGTTCTGAGAATCAACCCTAGCCCCGGCATCCGCGAGAACTTGAAGGGCTCTGGGTTCCTCCACCTTTACGCCCACGTTTTCCAGGATTTGCAGGCTACTAGTGTGAACCTGATAGAGTTGTTCGTTGCTTAGAATTTCCAGCAACTTTGCACGCCCGCCCGTTTTTTCGGCTTCCCGTTCTTAAGGATAAAGACTAGTTTCCGCGAGAACCGTTCTCATGCTGCTTGGTTTTAGGCGTTTGAGAGAGCGTGGTTAAGGTCTGCGATCAGATCATCGGCGCCTTCGAGGCCCACGGACAATCGGATCATTCTGTTGTTCAGTCCTACTTCGGCCAGTTCGTCCTTCGTCAGATACCAGTGAGATGCATATACGGGCATGGAGACGAGTGATTCGGTGCCTCCCAGGCTTTCCGCGTGGATGATCAACTTCAGGTTCTCTATCATCGCGGTCGCAGCTTTCTCGCTCTCGAGTTCGAAGCAGATTACGCCCCCGTAACCTCTCATTTGCCTCTTCGCAAGTTCATGTTGGGGGTGGCTCTTCAGTCCCGGATAGTAGACTTTCTTGACTTTCCTATGTGTTTCAAGGAATTCTGCGAGTTTCATCGCGTTTGAATTATGTTTCTCCATTCGGACTGCGAGGGTCTTGAGGCCTCTCAGGGTTAAGTATGCATCGAATGCGCTTTGGGTACCGCCGTAGATCTCCAGAGATTTCCTAACGGCATTGATCAAATCGGCGCTTCCAACAACGGCGCCTCCAAGCAGATCGTTGTGGCCTCCGTAATATTTTGAGGCACTTATCACGACGGCGTCCGCTCCAGTTCGTAGAGGAGTCTGGTTGACAGGTGTTGCGAACGTGTTGTCCACCACGAGCTTGAGGTCGTGTTTTCTGGCAATTTCAGCCGCGCGACCGAGGTCGGTTAGCCGATTGTCGGGGTTGCTGGGAGTCTCGACATACAGAACCTTCGTCTTCTTTGAAATGGCCTGCTCAGCCCTCTCTATGTGGCGTGTGTCAATGAGAGTCGTCTTCACTAACGAAGACAATCTATGCTTGAACAATGTGTAGACTCCTCCGTACAACATGTCTGTGGAGACAATTTCGTCCCCTTCAGACACCATCGTCATAATCGCAGTTGTAATCGCCGCCATTCCTGAAGAGAAGACTATGGCGTCTTCGCCTCCCTCTAGGGCTGCGATCTTTCTTTCGAGTACCCGCTGCGTAGGGGCCAAGGGCCTAGTGTAGCAGTACCCTTCGGATCCGGTCCAATTTCCTTTGTTGTATGCCATGAGGTCACTCATAGAATCGAAAGCATAGACTGATGCTGGGTAGATTGGGGTTGGAACAGATTTCGTAGTGGGGTCAATTTTCTCGCCCGCATGGATACAGAGGGTGGAGATGTCGTGATTCACTTGTTGATTTTGATTTGACACAGTGATCATTCGGCGCCGTCGTTAGCGTCATTATATCGTTTTTGTCCCGGAACCAGGCGTGATTGGAGGAATTATCTTTCCTCTAACCTGGAGGCGCATGTCTTCGAACTATCTCATCCAGCTTCTCTGAGACTTGGTTGTCTAATTGAGTCGGCTGATGCGTTCTTAGGATGTGTTTGGCTTCTTCGGATGCTTTCTGAAAGAGGTCCTTCGATCCCGTCTTTTCCCAATTACTCCATGAGTTTCGTTCCAAGAGCTTAGGAATCAAGTGTTCAGATTTGTAGAAGTCTAGGGTGTGTTTCTCGGATAGATAGTCTGTCGAGGGGCGGCTCTGGTTGATTAAGTCCAGAGCTATTCTTTCTTCGTCAACTTCCACGCCTCGGAGGAGCCGACCAATCAAGCGTACCATTTCGTTTTCTATTACCAGCATTTCATAGGCCATCGTGTCATCGTTATCCATCATTCCCATGAGAACGAGGTCGGCGCCGGAGAGGGCAAGGGGAAGGACGCATAACATGTCCTCGATTCCCATCTGCGCATCGAGCACTTTTCCATTGATACCCGAAAATCCTAGAGATGGAAGCTCGTAATGCCTTGCTATCTGCATTAGTGCGGTCTGAATCAATGTAGCTTCGACTGAGGCAGGCAAATGTACGCCATCGCTCATGTTAGGGGTCGTTCCGTAAGGCCCGAAGATCGTTGGGGTCTTCGGGTTGATGAGTTGAGCGAGAACGAGATAACTAAGCGCCTCCGCGTTGCTCTGCGCAATAGTTCCCGCCAGAGTCACCGGAGATGTGAAGCCGGTTATGGGGTGATTCGTGATGTGAACCGGCAAGCCCCTCTTGGCATAGGCGATGAGGTTCTTGGTTTGGGGGACGCTATGCTCTAGCGGGCTTACGGGTTCCGCGAGGGCGCTGACGAGCGGCCTCTTTCGCAGCTCTTCACGTCCTCCGGCCACCGTCTCCGCCATTTCGATCACGTCTTCAATATGAGCCTCGTTGAAGCAGACTACTGGGCCTACATGCTTCTCCGTGTTTCTCAGAATGGCGTCGGCCGCGTGAATGTCGATATTCTGTTCAGGCACGTCATTTGGGACGACTTGCGGGCTGAAGATGCACCGCAAGTTTTCCAATGCGTCAAAGAGTTTCGCCAAATCTGCAACATCCGACTTCTTGGCCTTTCGATGTTGATGTGTTTCCAAGTCCAGCACGTGGGGGGCGGTGCCGCATATCCCGGTGTAGAATTGATCATTGCCTACGGTGAAGTCATGTTTTCTCTCCCTCCCGCAAAGGGTTACGGTGCAAGGTCCTTTCTTGATTGATTCTTTCACTAGGTATTCGGGGATCTTCACCTTGTTCGCCTCAACGTCGCAACCAGCCTTCCTGAAGGCACTAAGCGCTTCAGCCTCGTAGACTACGACGCCGCGGTTCTCTAGAATCTCAAGCGAGGCAACATGGATTCTGTAGAGTTCTTCTGCACTCAATGGTTCCAGGTAATTGTTCTTAAGCCCGATCTTCGAAA
>Ga0187780_10003034_pt1 | contig 12675 bp, 15 predicted proteins | sample 1015_Q2_SP10_20__FD_132429 | JGI IMG/M metagenome (GOLD analysis project Ga0187780, IMG submission 132429) | Tropical peat soil microbial communities from peatlands in Department of Meta, Colombia - 1015_Q2_SP10_20_MG | ecosystem: Environmental > Terrestrial > Soil > Wetlands > Peat | place...
CGGGGCCCGGCGCGTTGCGCTGCGGCCAAGTTCAAGTAATGAAAAAACGTCGCCGGGTCTGCATCGCCGGCGTCGAGCGAAACCCACACGTACGCCAACCCCCGCTCTTCGACCCAGCTCGAAGCCAGCGTCGTTTTGCCGGAGCCGGCGGGCGCCGCAATCCAGGTCCATTGCAAACCCGGCGCTTCCAGACGCTGGAAAATTCGCTCGCGCACGACGGTCGCGTGCGCCTGCGGCCGCGTGAGCTTCGCCGGCAGCAGCGGCCGCATAGCGGCGGAGCGTGTTTTCTTGCCTGCGCTCTTCAACGACGGACTCCTATTCCCCCAGCGGGGAAACGGAAAAATAGTTCTAACGCCTACTCTCGGACTCCAGCGGCCGCTGGACTCCTACGGTAGAGCTCTCCTATTGCCACCGAAGAAAAATGAGAAAGGCAGCCGTGTAAGTACCTTGTAAGTTCGCCGGGCCCGTCTCAACAGAGACCCTTCCTCTCTCTCGGCCGAAGCTGAGAAAAGCTTAATCGTAAGTAGCCGGTAACTCAATAGAGTTGAGAATTAATACGCTCATTGAGAAATGAGAAATGCCAGTGATTCGCTGGGGCTGATGTACGACTGACAAGGCGTCGCAATGGGAAATCCCGCGAACGCGCGGTTGGAGCTTGAGACCATCCGACTCGGCGCCGGCTGGGATTCCGAAGTCGTATTTCTAACGAGCCAGAGAATCGGCCTCTCGGCTAAGCGGCAAAACCGCCCGAACTCTGGCGCCGACCCACGACGTGCGCGGCAGCGCGTTGCTTCAGCAAACCTCATGCCAGGCGCCGATCGAAGCGTAAGCGCCACCGATGGATTCGGCTACGCAATCAATTTTCGCAGCAAGCAAATTCTCGGGCCACCTCGCACATTGCCCATCTTGCGCATCGGCGGCGCCGGCCGCGATCACACCAGCCGCGCATTCTCAAGGTATGCCGCGGCCAAGACCGCAAGTGTGAACCGAATTTTCGTGCGGGAAGGTGCTATCGAAGTCTTGCACCGCAATGCTGCGAGCGAGCCCGGTACGTGCGCGGAAAGTGTCGGTTTCTTTTCAACTTTTCGCGATATGTCTTTAAAGGGGGAGGAGGAGAAAGGAGGTGGCAAAGGACTTTGCCCAATCTGGAACCGAACCATGTCGGCCGCATCGAGCGGCGACGCAGCCCACAAAAAGGAGGACGCTCCTGCACACGCCTGGCAGGTCTGACGAAGACAAGATGAAGTTGCGAGTCGAGATTGGGTAGCTGGAGAGTTCGCTGATCCACTGACATACAGGAGATCGAGCCATGAAACGATTATTCGAGAAATCGACCTTGCCGGCCTTGTGCTTGACTGCAGTGGCTGTTCCTGCGTTGGCCGGGGCGGCCGATACGCCCAATTCGACGATGAACTTTCTGGCGAGCCCAGCGATCGCCGCATCGGGGTATGCGTCCTACCCCCACGTCGTACAAGTGCGCAATAGGGATGTGACGAACGTGATCGTGCACCAGCCCGCTGCATGCGGCGAGCGCCTGACAGACGCTGCCTACGAGCTCGAAGGCAAATGGCTTCTGCTCCGGTATTCCGCGCCCTACAAGAGCGCTTGGAACAGTGAGTGCGTTTCCACTGGCATGTTTGTCTTCCACGGACTTCCAGCCGACGTTCAGGTCGTAGCGCTACCCGAACCGGCGGCGGTGGCGCCTGTGGCCACAGCGCCCGAAAAGAACGGCTTGGGGATGGGCTTTCTGGCCACTCCGGCGATTGCCTTGCCCCGTCAGTATGCGTCCTACCCACATGTTGTGCAGGTCCGCAATAACGACGTGACCAATGTGATCGTGCACCAGCCGGTCGCCTGCGGCGAGCGCCTCAGGGATGCCACCTTCGAACTCGAAGGCGGGTGGTTGCTGCTGCGGTATTCCGCTCCTTACGCGGGCAGTTGGGACAGCAACTGCGTGTCGACGGGCATGTACACGTTCCACGGACTTCCAGCGGCCGACATCCAGCTCGTAGCGCTGCCTGAACCGGTACCGGTTGTGGCATTGGCGGCACCTGCCGAGGAGCACTCCCTGCACATGGGCTTTCTGGCCACTCCCGCCATCGCCGTTCCCGGGTACCCGATCTATCCCGATGTCATCCAGGTGCACAACGGAGACATGGAGAACGTGATCGTGCACGAACCGTGCGCCTGTGGCGAGCGCATCACCGACGCCAGGTTTGAGCTCGAAGGAAACTGGCTGCTCGTGCGCTATTCCGTGCCATACAAGGGCAGTTGGAACAGCGAATGCGTCTCCACTGGCATGTTTGTGTTTCGCGGGGTCACGTCTGAAGAAATCCAGGTTGTGACGCTGCCCGAACCAAGCCCGGTGCCGACCATGGTGGCGCGCAAATAGTGGCGCTGGCACACCCCGGGGACTGCTCCCAAGTGAGCCCCCGGGGGTTTGCTTCATTTTTCTAGGCGACTCACGCCGCTATCGCGGCAAAAGGTCGGATTTGGATAAGCGACCAGCGTTCTACGAACGACCGGTTGCGGAGAGCTGCTATGCCGCGCCGCGGATTCGCTTTTTGTCCAAGCAAAACTAATTCGACCAGAGAAAACAAAACTGCTTGAACTCGGAATGACGCACACGCTGCAAGTGATTTCGGGCTTGGCTTTCGTGCTCCGAATGCCTCGCTAAAGCCGGAATGTCGGATCGATGTTCCTTGGGTTCGCGTTCTTTGGCGCAAATGGAGGCGTGCGCCGCCACCTCGGCTGGGCGCCAATCGAACAGTTTGCCAGCACGCAAGTCGCAGGAGCCGCGCCCGTCCTTCGCGCTGGCATTGAGCCATCAGCGCGGAACTTTGCCGTTGGGCGTGAGTTTGTCAATGACCTCAGGCAAGGCGGTCGAGAGCTTGCTCGCAAGCTCCTGAGGAGAGAGGCCCGCCTTTGCGGCAAGTTCCTGGATCATCTCGGCTCCGAAGGCCTGATGCACCTGCGCAGCGGAGATGGGCTGATTGGCGCCCGTGCCCACCCAGGACTGTACGGTTGCCCCAAGTCCCTGGTTTTCCAACTGGCTCACGATGCCCTGCAAGCCGCCATGCTTCTCGATGAGGCTGTTGACCGCCGTCGCAATTTCCACCCCGACGGCCCCGCCCAATAACCCGTCCAAAAAACCCATCGCTTCGCTCCCTGCAGGTTGACTTGCGGCGCAAGCGCCAAAATCCGGCAACGATTCGCCGGCGCTGCCGGATCCTTTGCGCGGGGCAGGTCCAGGCGGCCTGCCCACGCGATAACACCGACTTTTACGACTTGCAGGCCTTGCCGTGGTCCGGATGATTTCCCTTGGCCTTGGCATCGGCCTCGCTCATGTACTCCCCTTCCTTGGTCTTGCCGTACCACTTATCGCCCTGGCAGTGGTAGACCTTGGACTTTGTATTGACCCACACCAGTCCCGGGCCGCCGCCCGGTGCGGCGGCTGCGGGTGGTGCTGATGGCGTCTTGGCCGCAGGCGCGGCCGCTGTCGCGGCCGGAGCAGGGGCTGCAGCCGGCGCGGCCGCGGCTGGGGCAGCCGCAGGCGCGGCGGACGGCGCCTTGCTCGGTGCCGGTTGGGCAGCGCCTGCCGCGGCGGCCGCTCCATACCAGTCCTTCACGCCTTGGTGTTTCGAGCAGGCCCCTTTTTTGCTGGCGGCTGTGGTGTACGTGCCGTCATTGCAAATGCCAGTGGCGTTGGCCGGGGCCCCGGCGGGCGCCTGGGCCCAGCAAAGAGCCGATCCGACAAGCCCAGCGGCGAGGAACATCGATTGCATTGCGGTTCGCATAGAAAATTTCCCTTATGGATGTTTGATGTGTATGTCGATTACTGCATGCCAAAGAAAAAACTCCCAAACAGCACAATTCCTTGCTGCACGACCGCAGCCAAACAGAAATGCGCCGCCGTGTTACGTCCTCTCCCATTCAGACTCGCGCAAAGCGCGCAAAACCGCGACAGCAGTGCCCGGTGCACGCAACGCACGAAAAACCAGGCCCCCGTCGCTCCCGCCACGATCCGTGATCTCGGGACCGTACGCTATTCCCCAGCGATTCAAATAACACAAAGACGGATTGGGCCCCTTATTCGAAGTGCGAGCTCTCCCGCCCGCAGGCATTTTATCGTGGGGAATCTGCGCACGGTGGCGGCCTCGCGCACATGCGCTGCGGTTTCGCCCGCGCGCGCGCAAAAGCCGAAGCACCTCGCGCGGCAGTCTGAGGGCGTGCGTTTGCAGCCCGGTCGAGCGCTCGAGCGCGACTATCCGTCGCGAAAGTCGTATGCCGCCTTGTACGCCCGATACCAGTCCCGGGTGCGTTTATCGCCGGGCAAGTGCCCGGAGAGGTAGCCCAATTGCGCAAGCATCTTGTCGGCGCGCGAGGTATTGAGGTACAAGTCCATGAGGCGCCAGCGATAGCTGAGTTCCCCGGGCTCCAGCGCAGCCGCCTTTTCGTAGAGCTCTAGGGCGGGCGTAAGCCAATTCATCTCGAACAGATACAGATCCGCGAGCTGCGCATAGTTGGCTGCAACCCGGGGTGCCGCGCGAATCCGTTCTTCGCCTGCGCGCACAGCTTGCGCCAGCGAAAACGGGTAGCCACGTGCACTGCCCGCTCCCACGTGCGCGCCGTAGATTGCGGCGGCCATGTTTGGCACGCCCTCAGCCTGCAGTCGCGCAAGAAACGGGTTGTCCGCATATTTGACAAAGAAATTCACGTTGTCTTCGAAGCGGTGGAAATACGTCCAGGACTTGGGCTCATCGACGTACCACAGCCCATCGGAGCCATGGCGCAGCACGATCGGAAGATTCGATTTGTCCGGGCCCGGCACGGCAAGACCCAGATCGCCCGCGAAAATCAGTCGATACGCGCCGGCGGAGGTGAAATATTCGTAGACACGCTTTTGCTGTGCTTCGTTGCGAGGAACGACCACGCGAAAAATTGCGCTGCCCTGCGTCAAAAGTGAAAGTCGCGGATCGCCGATTCCGGCCGCAAGGGAGGCCAGATAGCGTCGAACCGACTCTTGCGGGTCGCTCGAGGCCTCGTACTGGCGCAGATCGGCCTGCGGCAGACGCCGGATCGAACCCAGATAGTCCTCGAGCGTGTGTCGGTAGCCCTGTGCCAGCGCGCCGCCACCGCCCGATAAGAACTCGCTATTGAGCCACTGCGGCTGCGTCAGGGTATCGGCCTCGGCTCTGGAGCGCATGCCGCGCAAGTTGGTGGTGATGATGAGTTCGGAGAGAAAGTCCTGTGGGACCTCGGAGAGCATGTAGGTCTTGGCTGCCTCCTCGAGGCGTCGGCAAAACACATCGGGGATGTCGCCTTCGAGCGCATAGGAAACCTCGATTTTCAGGAGGTTCTCCCGGACCGAATAAACGTAGACAATGCCGCGCCCATTGGTTCGCGCGCCAATGCGCTGCTGCGAGAGCGTGTCGGCGGCTACTTCCTCGATGCTTTTGTCCGCGGGCAATGAAGCGAGCAGCACGAGCCCGTTTTCGATTCCCGACTTGGCCTCGGCAAGCTTCAGGCTCATGCGTAGCGCCAGATCGAAATCGTGCTGCCCCGTCTCGTTGATCAGCAGGTACTCGGGGCGCTTGGGCGCGCGCGCCTGCTGCCAGGCCGCCGCGCCGGCCACGGCGGCGAGCAGTGCAACGCCCAACCAGAAAAGCCGTTTCGTCACGGGGATTTCAGAAGTCTCCGAAAATCGCGGTCTTGTTTGCGTTAGCCGTGTAATTGACCAAAAAGGCGTCCGTGCTCGACGGATTCAGCCCAAAGATCGAGCGATCGGCACCCTTATTTTTGAGCACCACCACGGGGGTCTCCTGGCTGCCAAACAAACGGAAGATCCCCGCTGCAAGCTGATGCGTGTCGTTTAACACCACGAACGGGTACTCGCTCTCGGTGACCGAATACAGGCCGAGCACAAGGCGGTTTCGCCCATGGGTGTCGTAGAAAAAAAGGGCAGGCCCCCCGTCTCCGGACATGGCCAGTTCCGCGCGCGTCTTGCCAGCGGCGTCGAGCAGGCGGATGCGGTTTGCGGATACAACCTCCTGCGCCGACGTGGCCGCAGTCGCAGGCGATACAAGCCCGGTTGCGACCTGACCAGCAACAATTGCGCCCACGATTCCGCCGGCAAAGCCGGCCACCAGTAATCCAGCGAGGTAATTTCGATTCATAGTTGCGAACGCGCTCCCTCAAAAGCCACGGAGTTCGGGCGCAGAAGAGTTCGCCCGAACCAAGGCCGAAAGAATATCTGCAACGACGACCGGGGTATACAAACTGATGCGGTCAAAATGCCCGCCAATAGCCTCTGCGCCCGCACATGTTTTGCATGGCAAGGGAGGGCACGGTACCGCGACTTGACCAGCGGCACGTGACGAGATCTCTTTGGGCCGCCGGTGGCAAGCCAGCGGACCTGCGTCATGCCACCAACCGACCGGGGCTTACAAATTACGAACATCTCCGACGAGACGCTTCGAGATTACGCGAGGCCAAGGAGTCCTCGCGAAGAGTTCCCCGCCGAAGCTTGGGGCCCACAGAGCTGTGGAGCGAAAAAATTGCGTTGCGGGCAGGCCAATTACCACGCAAGCTTCGAGGGAAAAGCGGCTCCAGACCGAATACGATGCGCTGCCGGCTCGAAACGGCGCCATCCAGGAGTTTTTTCATGTCTACTTTCATCTCTCTTTTTGGCGGCCTGTTGGTTTTTGTCGTGCTCGCCTACATCATGGCCGCAAAGGCTAAGTAAGAGAAAAAGACCCCGCCCTCCGGCTTGCGAGGCGTCCGCAGCGCAAGCCCGAGTTGCGCCATGGCGCGAGGGTTGCGCGCGAGGCGCGCAGAGCGTTTGCGCAGCGGCCGTTACGTTCGAAATGCGGGCGCCTTAGGTCCGCAAGATTTGGGCTTGTTTGCCTAAGCGGCAGACGCAAATTTGAGAAGCGCAAGCGCTGTCGGTACCCAGAGCGGGGTTAACGCGCGAACCAGTCTCGCGCCGCGTTGCGCCGTCGCGAGCTCACGCGTGCCGGCGAGACCTCGCTCAGACTTGCAAAGAAGGGACTCTCCGATTTGCGTGCCGCCTGTGTCCGCCACGCGAGCGAGCGCGGGCGGATCATGACGCGCAGCTATTTGGCTCTGGCCGTTTTTGCAGCTCGCCGCTTCGGCGGTGCCATGAGATCCTGGGAGCCGGGGCCCAACAAGCTCCTCTCGAGCCCGGTGAGTCCCCACGCCTTTTGCCGCAACTTGTGCAACGCCGCGAGCATCTCCATCTCGCGCTCGGTGCGCATATCGGGTGCCTTATGCGGCTGATTGCAGACGGTTTCGATGTAGGTCTGGCGGTCAATCTCTCCGTAGATGCAGGCAAGACGCAATGCCTCGCCACGCGCACGGAGCGGTTTACTTTTTTTCGCCTGGAGCGACTCGAAAGTGTCGATGAGTCTTTGCGTTTCGACACGCAAAGACTCGTCGGACCAGACGTTGCGATCGGAAATGAATTCGCGCCGGTTCGCCAAGGCGCCGGAGAGCGCCCAGCGCAGCAGCTGGTCCTGGGTAAAACGCATAATGCGCAAAAGAATAGCGCAAGAACCGAGCAGTTGTGCCAGTTCGCTTTTTGCGATGGCTGCAGCAAAAAGCGCGCCGTCGCCATGGCGTCGGCGCGTTGCAAAAAACCGACGCCTCTGCGTGCAGACCGACGACACCGACTGCTCCGGTCGCGCGAAAGCGGCAAAATTGATAATCAATTCAAGGCGAACCGCGAATCTGCAGCGCTAACGCCCGTGCGCACAGGTCATCGGCATTACTGTCCCGTGCAAGCGCGCCACGGCCGCCCGGGCGAGCGATTGCGCGGTACGGCCGACCTTGCCGGGCCGACTCGCCTTGCCGACAGACCCCAAAACTCGAGCATTTGGGAAAGTCCGGTTCGGGGTGGCGGTGCGCCTGGCAACTAGTTGGCGCCTTGCCCGCCTCGATGCTCCGATGCCTCTGTCCGACGCACGCCATTTCCACGACGATGCGTCTCGCGGCGCGATGTACTTTATGACCACGCGTGTCATATCCGCAGCATCTGCCCCTAGCGGAATCTTGCGTTCGACCTTTTGCACGCCGGGCGCCCTTATCCGGACTTGCTGCAACGCCCCGGCCCGATTCCCCGATGAGATTGCAAACAAACCACGTCAGCAGTTTCGAGGCAGTGCGCGCGTTGGCGATTCCGTGCCACGCCCTGGATCTTTCGGGCGGCGAGTTGCTGTTTGCCGGCGCTCATGCCGATCGCGACGAAAAGACGAAGAACGCGTATTTGGAGCAATTCACGAGTTTGCTGCTGCGAGTCGCAATTGCGCTTCGAACCAAGTTCTATCAGGGCTACGACGATCGATCAACGCTGGCCTATGTCGCACACTGTGGCTCCCTCTTCACCCTTGGCGAGGCGAGTGAGGAGTCGGTCGAATTTTCCATGAAGGACGTGTGCGGCAAGATCATCCACGCCGTCACATTCGAAAAGTACCTGGAGGCGCAATCCGAGCGATCGCCAACAACGCTCAGCGGAAAAACGCAAGACGGAACGGGCCGGGAACTTTCGCTTTTCGTGAGCGAGTTTGCCGAAGCCGTGTGGAACTGGGCGCGCGGCACGGAGACTCGCCGCCCCGAGCCGATTGCCGTGCTCCCGGCACCGGATGTTGCGCTCACGGCGATTCGCCCTTGGACAGAAATCGAGCGGGATCATCGAGTGGGAGCGCGACTGCGAGCAGCAGTCGAAGGCGCCGCTTTCTCGCCGCAACGGCTACCAGCCAAGCCGCAACGCCCTGCGCATCACTTCGGCCCGTGCAGCATTGGCAATGACTAACTGCCGGTACTGTTGGGCGGTGCGCGGATCCTGTGCGGGTGCCGGTTCCAACAAAGCGCCTAGTTGGGCTTCGGTCATCCACGCGATGTCCGGGACCCGTTGCGCTGGCTTTGCCGCGTCGAGATCGGGTTCGGTCATGGTGATAAGGGGCCTGCGAAGCGCTGCGTAAGACGGCGAAGAATTGGTGAGGAAGGCAAGACCCCCGATCCAGAGATTTTCGCGTCCGCGCAATACACGCCCGTTACAGGAGGCCTCGCACTGCTTGCACGATGCACTGCTGCAGCCAGCTACCGATGCAAACACCAAAGCGCTTGTTGCATCAAGCGCTGCCGCGCGCTCACCAACGAGAGAGCACCGAGGAGTTGCGCACTTGCGGGGCGCACAATCTGCGGCGGCCGACCGTCCTTTCATCTGACAGCGCCTTGCATGAGCGCCCGCGTCGTCTTGAACGCCGTGCGCGAATTCAACGGTCGGGGCCGACACAAACGGGAGCGGATTTACTGACAGGCGCTTTTGCGCCCAAGGCCCGAATTGCCACAGAATCGGGCACGGGCCACCAGGCACGGTATACCGACGCCGTCGATCTGCGTCCTTATTTGTGCATCGGATGCAGTTCGCAGCCGGCGCATTTGCGAGACCGCGCTCGTACCCCAAGCCAACTGAGAAAACGGACAAGGGCGACCCGGGCTAGGCAGTCATCCTTTCGGAAAGCTGTTCGGGAGAAAAATTGGCGAGTACGCTGTCTAATGAGTGATTCGTTACGCCACTGCTCGCTTGGACATTTTCGTGGGCGTGTTCGTCGCAGCCCTTCGATGCGAGTTGGGAACGGGCCGTCGGTCTTGGAGATGACGCTTTGCGCAGCAACTTACACACGTTCGTCCGGACCCTCCTTGTCTGCGGGTTGACACTGGTGGTCCTTGCGGCGGACGCGGACACGGGGCACGGTGGTGGCCACGTCGGAGGGCATGCTATGGCCGCCGGACGAGGCGGTCGCGCGGTCGGGCACGGCGGTGCCTGGGGCGGCTGGCACGGACGCCCAGGGCCGGGCGCGAGTGGCTGGAGCAGCGGCGGCACCTGGGGCGTCTGGTACGGAATGGGTTGGCGAGGCTGGTACCCGGGCGGCGGGTTTTACGGCTGCTGCGGCTGGGGTGTGGCTTTTTTTTATGATCCTTTCTGGGATCCGTACCTGTGGTACGGCGAAGGCCCGGTAGACCTGCCTTACGGAGACTTTGAACTGCCCTCCGCTTTCGAGAGCATGCCTCCAGCGGCCACAGACTGGTACTACTGCCCGGATTCGCGTTCGTATTATCCGGAAGTGGATCATTGCGCGTCGGAATGGCAGAAGGTTCCTGCGACTCAGTGAACTTCCTAGCGCGTGCCGGCGTCTTGGGATGAACGTGACCTCGCGCAGCAGAGCAAACCAAGAGAAGGGCGCTGAGTCCCCGTTGGAGCGCGAGAATTGCCCGTTCGCTTGGCGGGCGCTCGCGCAGATCCGCTGCAGCTTGGGCACATTGGCGGCGCTATCGCAACGGGTGCGCGCGCACTGTCGCGCAGCAAGCACCATCAGCCACAAGCCAGGAAGAGGATTCGAGGTTCCGCGAACGTCAAAGGCGATGCGGGCTGCGTTGCGATGGCCACGGCATTGTTCCACGCCATTGCCGTTTCTGACATTCCTCTCGCTCATCGCTCTGGCCGGGTGCGCTGCGTCGCCGCCCGATTCGCCCGCGGCCGTTACGGACTTGGATATTCAGCGCTACCAGTTCAGCCTGTATCAGGATTGCCGAGATGCGGGCGCCCGGCACGGCGAGCCGCAATCCAAGATCGAAGTGTTTTGCAATTGCGCCTCCGAAACGCTCAAGCGCGAGGTGGGCCGATCCGACTGGCAGATCATCGTCTTCTATGCGCTGAACAAGCGCGATTCTGACGAAATGCAGTCCATAGCGCCGTTCATGAAAAGAATCGTTGCATGTCGTGCCTTGCCTCCCGCTCCCGCGGGGTCGCCGAGCGCGCCGTCTTTGATCGGGACATGGGAATGGAGCCGTCCCCCCGATCGATGCAGGGAGGTTTACACCTTTCGCGAGGATGGGACTGTGCGCATCGAAAGCGGCAACGAGAGATCGGAAAATACCTATCAGCTCTCCGACAAGCCGGAGTCGTCGGGGCGATATCAAATCATGCTGCGGACGACGAAATATCTGAGCGGGCTCAATTGCGACGGATCCAGTCACGATACGACCGGCGAACACTCGTTGCTTTATGTTTTGTTCGGCCCGAGCAACGAAACCCTGGCCATTTGCCAATCCCTGGAAGGCCTCGACTGCATCGGCCCTCTGAAAAGAGTCATCGCGCCTTAGCGAATTGCGGCCCGTGCGCGAGTTCTTGGGGTCTCACCCGAACAGGCAAAACGATGCCGGCCCTTTTTCACTTCGTGGCGGCGCTGGCTTGCGAAGCCCGTTCCTTCCAATCCCCCGCGCGTGCCGCTCCCTGCCCTTCCCTCATTGCGCGGTGTATGAAAACAGGCCGTTGACGCCACCCGTCGCTGTCTGTTTCAGTGTGGTCAGGAGTGCCACCGTACCGCTGCTGCCCGCTGCGATCGACCCCGACACCAGTGCCATCAGCAGCGTGTTGCTCGCCGCGGCACCCGCGGGCGTGTCCGTGATCTGCAGGGGACTGGGTTGGGCGCCGCCAAATCCCGATGCGGCCGCGACCGTGCCGCTGCCTATGATCGTAGTCATGTCGTTGGAGCAGTAGCGGTTGTACGACTGGCCGGTCGCGGAAAAAGCCGCCACCGGTGAGGCACCCGATGTTGCACATTTGCCGCCGGCAAAGCCCGCAAACGTAATCGTTCGACCCGCCAGCGTGCTCACGGCGATGGAAGACAGGGCGTAGGCGTTGCCGGTCGCCGTCGCGGTCTCGGTACTGGCGACGGTCTGCGTCCAAGTGAAGAGAATCTCCTCGGGGTTCTGGTAGTCCACCGTAACGGCGGTCACCACCGTCTGGCCAGATCCATTCACGTGCGTATCCGTGAGCACGTCGCCGCTCACGCTGTAGGTTCCGGTATTCAAACTCGACGCGGTCCCCGCAGTCCCCGCCGCGTCAATGCCGGCAAAAGTGCCTGCCCCGTTTCCGCCCATGCCAGCGACAAACTGGTCCATGCCGGCGAGATCTGCGCTCACAGGACTCGCGCCCACGCTCGTTGCGACCTCCTGATAAAAATACAAGCCCGGCACATTCAAGGCCGCAGGTGGGCTCAGGTTGCCCGCCGCCGTCGCAAGATTCGCCGCGGCCTGCGTGGTTGAAGCGCCGCCCGGGTAGACAAACGTCAGCCCGGCCATGGCGGATTGGGCATCGGTCTGCGCCTGGGTCATCATCGCGGTGTAGGTCGCCGCGCTGCCAAAGGATGTGCCCCCGCTCGTGATGAAATCCTCCAGATTCGTGACATCCGTGGAGGTGAGTGTCAAACCGCTTACATTGATTTGCGAGGCCGACCCGCTGTAGTTCAGCGATTGCAGTACCTGCGCGACTTCCAGCGAATTATTCATTCCCCCTACGAACACGACCGTAAATCCGCTGGCGTTTGCGACCGGCTGCACGGATCCCAGCGCAATGGCACCGCCTGCCCCCACCGGCAGGGAGAATGTCGTTGTCTGCCCGGTCTGGTAGCTGAAATTCCCGTTGACGTTGGTCGTTCCCGTTAGCGTCGTCGTACCGGCTCCGCTCGATGTGTAGTCAACCCCTTGCACGTATGCGTCGAGCAGCTGGCCATTGAGATTCCCACTGCCGCCACCGCCACCGCCACCGTACCCGCCGCCGCCACCACAGCTAAAAAGCAGCATTGCGCAGGC